>Ga0179593_1360838_pt1 | contig 20110 bp, 20 predicted proteins | sample CZODoug2_1_08_16_FD_185931 | JGI IMG/M metagenome (GOLD analysis project Ga0179593, IMG submission 185931) | Vadose zone soil fungal communities from Angelo Coast Range Reserve, California, USA - CZODoug2_1_08_16fungal (PacBio error correction) | ecosystem: Environmental > Terrestrial > Soil >...
AACAGTTTCAACATTAAAGAGATAGATGGGAAGTCGCCGAAACAGCGAAAGGGGAAGTTTCCGAAATGCAATGATCCTCGTTCTGTCAGACCGAGCGGAGAAACGCAGAAATGACCAGGGAGGGCAATACGGGGGGCTCCACTAGTTTCCGAGGCGAAAGACGATCTAGCCAAAGAGAAGAGGATCGCAGCTTAGGGAGCAAGAGAGCCGCGGTGCACACAGTCTTCCAGAAAAGGGGGTTTCCTCAACTACCAAAAAGAAAACTGGGAATGAAAAAGGAAAAAGAGACTCTCAACCTAAAAAGCAGGAAACACCAAAACCAAACAAACCACCCCAAAAAACCAACCCCAAAAAACAAAAAAAAAAGATCAAAAAAGACGCCAAGCAAAGAAGGCTGACTGATCGGCGCCGAAGGAAGGACTCTGGGCACCGATATCTCTGCAATTAAAAATAGTCTGGTCGAAAGAGGGAAGCCTGTTACAGGAGGGGAAACACCCTGACTTCACATCATGAAGGGAAGAAAGGGTCGATAATATGGCGAGTCTGGAGACGGGAGATGCGTGAAAGAAGAGGCTGCTCTAAACAATACGGGGGGAAAAAGAGGAAGTCCACGAATGCGGCATCAATTCTACTGAGACACTTGGGGGGGGGGAAAGCCGACAGGTACCTTGGGGAGGCTGGCCCCGCAGAAAGTCTCGGCGGCGTTTGGACAAAGTTCCGGACAGCGCGGCAAGAGATGCTCCCTCAGAGAATATTCGGGAGAGAAGAAAAGCGGGAAACGCAAAAGGGGGGAGATTCGAGTCATTGTTCGTCGAAAGGAAGAGGAGGTGGCGTGAAACGAAGCAAATAAAATGCTCCAGACGCACGGGGGAAGGCAGTACTCGACTTGGGTTGTGCTGCAGCAAACGGGGGAAAAAAGAAGATCAAAGGGAGAAAGGTAATTACCTGCTCCGGAGAAGAACGTGAAATACCTTGAATCGTCTGGTGAAGACCATCTGGAAAAGAGAGGCCCGGGTAATGCCCTCGGTTCGGTGGGTAGGTCGAAGTCCTTCTGGAGAAAGGCAAAAAGGGATGCGGATCCCGGGTTCTGAGAGAAGGCAGTGCCCTTTCGGGGAATGTGGCCCATGAGGGCCAGGGAGAAAGAAGCCAGAAGGAATGAGTCGCGAGATGTTCTGAGCGCCACGGCGCGAAGGACGAAAAGAAAGAACGGGGGCTTCACGTTAGGTGCGCAAAAAACTCGAAGATCAGGCAGCTTTAGGGGGGTGCACGCCGGGAGGAGCGTGCAAGGTCAACCAGAAAGGACGAATAAAGTCTGTCCCAGGTGGGTAACGCCTAGAAAAAGGACAGAAGGCTTTCGGTAGTCCAAGGGCAAGGGTTCGGCTCGGACAAAAAGTTCCTGATTGGAGGACGAGTTTAGAAAACCGTCTTTGAAAAACTTCTCCAACGTAGGAAAAAGGTTCGGGAAAAATCTGCTGGTAGGGGGGGTGGGGGGCGAAAAGGGAGGGCTCCCGCAAGTTGCGGCGGGGAAAAAAAGCTATCCCTCGGGGATGGGAAGCACGACAGGATCCTCAGCACAGGAGACTTTTTGTTTTCCAGAGGCGAGAAAAAGACGACGGTCGGCGGTTTATTCTCGCGTCCCTCCAATGAAAGAGAAGCCAAGGGGATGAAGACTCAACCGCATTGGAGTGTGATTTGGAAATTGCTAAGAAGGGGGGAGATAAAAAACGGACCATCGACCTCCCATCTGAAAAAGGGAAGAGTTAACCGGCTGGTGGAAGAGGAATATGAAACTTTTACACCCTCATTAAGATCATCAAATGGTGTGCGAATGCCTGAGTGAAAAAAAGAAGAAGAAAAGGAAAAAGGGATTCAGTGCGCTGTTCATCGGTCGAAAAAGCAAAAGAGGGGGCAAGCAGTGTGCGCAAAGTAATGGAACGGTATAAGGGCTCGAGCGCACTTCGCAAAATAATGCATAACACAATTGGTAGCGAAGTGCGATACCAGGGAGGGTGGCAGTTGGCCAGGACATACAGGCATCAGAGGAGGGTAAAGAAAAAAGTCCTCCTATACAACCCCTGGAAACAGCCGCCACGTAAAGAAATGAAGATCCCATCCGTAAATAGGGTAGGCATCTGAATTCGAATCTTCCTTCTCTGTCGCCCCGACGGAGGGATGGCTGTTTGTCTGGGAAAGAAGGGGGGAATTCTCTCTCTCAAACACACGGGAGGAAGGGAGAGATACACGGGCGAGCACAGGGAAGAACAAGAAGACTCAAGGGCCCGGAAAGGAGGGGGGGAGGACAGCAACGCCGAGCGCCTGCAGGGAAATCAGAGAACGAGAAAAGGACGAGGGCGTGGGAAGAGAGGGGTTTCGGGCGGGACAGGGGACAACTTGAAAAGTTTCGGCGGTCGGTGGCCGGATGACACCGCGCGGAGCGAAGGGTGTAAGCCCACCATCCAGGCGGAAGCAAGAAAAGTATCGAACTTCGAAACAGCGGTTGCTCTCCTGGGGCAAAGAAGGCAATGAAGCCATTTATCAAAGACCGCGGGAGCTATCCTGTTCAGCAGTGCGTTTTGAAAAAGGCTAAATTCATTAAGAAGTGAGGGAGTTAAACCAATCCAGTCCATTCGGAAAACATTAGAATAGTTTTAACAGGAAGTTGAAAAAGGGGGAAGAAGCCACGCCGGCGTGTTTACCCCTTTAAAATGGGAGAGAACGCTGGTGTCAGGTTTACAGGGAAGGGGATCAATACAAACTCAAATAAGAATGATGTCGTCATCCGCTGATAAAGAAGAGGGAATTGGAGCAGAGAGAAGGAAGCGAAAACAAAGGCCGACCGCGCCAAAGTATCGGGGCGTCGGCTAAATTGTCACACAAAAAGTCCGCCTGGCTGAGGGGAGACGCAGGCTGCGCCTACCAAAAAATCAAGTGCGTTCCTACCGGGGAGTCGTCGCCAAGGTGCCGAGAGTCATGCAAAGCACCAACCACCAGCACTGCCGGGGGGCCCGAGAAGGACCGGGGTCAGGTATACGACGAAAGAGTTCAATACGTGCTGGACTGTCGAACAGAAGTTGGAAGGGGGGGAAATCCTAAAGATGACCTGGAAGACACTTCTTGTCGTTAAATCAGAATGGAGACCACGGCGAAAAAAGACTTAGTACTTCTGGCGCTCGCCCGACGCATCTACACGAGAGGAGAACGCGTACCTTGAACAAAAAGGATACGTGCCAGTCAAACGCCTCAAAGAATCATCTACTTCTTGGGGGGTGCAAAAAGGGCATGGGCGGGAAAATTATCCGCCAGCGGCTGGCTGGATTCTGTCCTCATGGTGCACAAGCAAGGCCAAGGTTCGACAGGAATTAAAAAGGAAACGGCGCGACGCTGCCAAGCCCTTCCCTCCTACGGATGAGAAAAACGAAAGGTCGACGGACAAGAAAAGAGCAGAACCAACCGGCCATTTGCCGCGTTACGCCCAGAATTGGACACACCTACGATAGCGATCATGATTTAGACCTCCGTGATCGGGAGGGGAAGAACGAGACCTTCGCGACTTCACAAGCGTGGCTTCCTCGGAAGAAGGCAACGCAAAAGTGACGTATGCCTGGCACGACTTTCGTTCTCAAGGGAAGTCGCCACACACCTCTCTGCCGCCTGACCTAAATACGAATAGAAACGGGCAGGATTGCCCTGGAAACTTCCGCGATCATGAGAGAGGGCGCAAATCAGGGGGGGAAGGGAAGGGGGGCTTTATCCAAGCCCCCGCCAAAGAATACATAGGTCTTTTGCCTAAGTCTTCACGGGGGAAAGGGAGGACGACAAGGAACAAACGCCTTCAGTGCAGAGCATCTGAGACCGCATTGCGCTGCGGCTATTCCATAGAGAGCTGGGGAGAGACTAATCAACAGGAATCGCGACGCCACGATCGCAATATAGACGCTACCCTTTCTGAATCCAGGAAAACGACTAAGGTGGGAGGCAGTCTGCGTCGGCGACATAAGAAGGCCAGCACCTAAGGGAATAGGTAGGGAACTAGGGAAAGAGGGTCAGGCCGATGCGGCAAAAATGCTTAGGGGCTCGCTAAGATATCTTTAATGAGGCGGTCAGGCATAAGTCATGTGAGTTTGAAGTCATTGTAGGAATGATAAAGGGCCCTCCGTGTGGCGGCCCGCTCTCTCCGTCGAGATCGGGAGCGAGCAGATTGCTAGAGAACGTTCCGTGACGCAGAAAACGGAGTGGAGTAATAGTCCGCGTCTCGTCGGTGAGCTGGAAATCCTCAAGATGCTCTGGGGCTGAGATATGAACGAAGGTCAGAGCAGGGGCGGCTGTGGAAACTCGAAACAGCCGAAGGCTGTTCCGGCTTAAGGGGGGAAGAAAAGGAAGGTCAACTAACAACACACAACGGAGTAGGATGGAGATATCATTACCTTCATGTATGGAAACCTTCCCTAAAGCCTCGAAGGGTTGAAGTCAGCGCAGAACAAGAATGGCCTGAGTCCAGGGGGCGCCGCAGATTGGCTCGGACCTAGGGAAGAGGATTCGAAAAAATCAAGGCGTTTCAATAGGGGGAGAAAATAGGGTTCCGAGCGAAAAGCTGATTCGGAGAAGAAAGATGGAACAGCCACTTGTAGCGGAGGCTCCGGAGTGAAAAGGAGGCGTCCAAGCTTTTCATAGAAATTCCTACTGGGGAGATTCGCTTTATCTGACTGAAACCTCAAGCTCGGAAATTAAGAGGGACAGAGCTGCCCCATCCGATGGCAGGAGGACCGCACGTCGCAAGGCCCTGTTCAAAGAATCCAGAAAACTGCTGGCTCTATGGGGAGACGAAACCTGTTCCCCTGCTCACTACCTGTAAACCAGAAATCAAAAAATGGCGTGACGAACCGGTCCATCTCGATGACGATAGCTGGGCGGACAGTGATACCGGTAAAGCCGGAAAGGAGAGGGCCGGAAGAACCGGCCTGCGCATCATATGCTCTGGCACTTCTAGAGGGTGGGGGGTGTGGGAATCCCGTGCGTGGACCCCCGACTCGTGGCGGGTCTTGGACTAAAAATTTCCTTCGAGAGGCTGCTCGCAGGCTCATGGCTCGCTTGAGGCTACTAGGAAGGGCCGGCCAATCAAGCCATGAGGGAGGGATAAGGGGGGTAGAGCGGGGAGATCTTTTACGGGGGGAGGGAGACTGCAGAAAGGACAGGATCCGGAGAAGGGAAGGGGGGTTGAGGGGGCTCTTTCTTTTGTGCAAAACGGTAGTCAAAAAGGCGAAGGTCCGCCCTTTAGACATCCACGAAGGAGTCCGGCCAGGGTTTTGGGGGTGGGTGGTGGGTTGTTTTTGGTTTTTGTTGGGGGGGGGGGGGGGGGGGGGGGGGGGTTCTGACACTGCGCCGGGAGGGACGCGGCAAAAGAGAACAGCTGTTGTCGGGAAGGGGAGCCGGTCGGGGAGAAGTGGAGGGAACTGGCGGCGTCGAAGCAGCCGGGTTCACGGGGAGGAGAGGCAGGAAAAGGGACGGGGAGGGGGGGGGGGACATTATTCCAGCCGATGTCGTCCTCTCCGATAAAGACAGCCACTAACTGAAAGACAGAAAAGTCTGGGGAGAACTGCCAAAACATGGGGATTGCGGTCGAAGTGAGTCGAGGGGGAATGGGAAGTCGTAGAAAGTAGAAGAAGCTTGTTTTCGCGTGCCGTAGCCCAGCGTCTAAAAGGGACGGTATTCAGGTCATAGGCCGCGACACCAGGGGAAGTACCGGATCGACCGAGTTGCAAATCAAGGTTTGTAAGAAAAAAAATTCTCCAAGACTGGAAGGAATTATCTTTCGTAGGGAGGTTGGACGGTGTGCCGGGCAGGGTTTTGGGGGAAGCAAAGATAACAGATACAAAACGGGAGAAGGGGGGAGGGGGCAATCGATCGGATGGCAACAGTAGGAGAAAATGGGAAAAGGGGGGAACTCTCTCAAAATCATGGGGGAAGTATGTAGAAGGACCTATACGTGCGGTTTTCGATGAAACGCAGAAAAAGAAAATAAAAGATAAGAAAAGCATTAGAATGAATTTGGACTTGTGGGAAGTAAAGGACACACGACCGAGGAACCTTCCAGAACGAGCAGAATATTAAACCTTTTGGGAAAAATAGCATATCTCAAGTGGACATGGGGTCGGGACAAACAAAGGACAAGAGACTGATGGGTGAGGAAAAAAGCACGAGGGAGGCAACACGTGAAGAAAGGGCGGATTACAGAGGCAATAGATGAGTCAAACCAGGAGAGAAATCATCCAACAATTCGCTGAAGTTTCACGGAAAACAGCCCTGCTGAATCAAAGGCAAGGAACGGACATACAGGCGGCGCAAGCGCTTGGGAACTCCGGCAACCGGAAGAACGATCAAGGGCAACCAGACCCTAAGTCAAGATACATTACAACATAAAAGGAACTCATTCCTGCTATAAGAGATCGTGCTGCGTCGATAGGGGAGGAGGGTCTACGCCGCCTGATAAAAAGGAGGGTGCATCTCTACAACCGGGGAGAGAAGATGAACCCAGAAGGGTCCAGAAGAACATCATGCCAGACCAATGGCGATACACGAAGGCTGGGGAATATTCGCCAGGGGGAGCAGAAGAGGGGATGAATGCGGTTGTTCAAGAGGGACGGGTCGGGCGGTGTGGGCCCAAGGGGGCCTCTAGAAAACGGAAGTGGTGGGAAGATGACGAGCGAGGTTCAGGAAGGAGCACGTCCCTGTTATGGTCCTCCTAAAAAGACTGATAAATCAGAGAAGAGTACGAACGGGGCGAAAGGGTTGTGGGGACATTGGCTCTCCTTTGGAGCCTCTGCAGCGGTGGAAAGTTGCAAATCCGCCATTTGGAACAGAAATGTTGCTGTTCAAACTTTTCAAAAAAGAAAAAGGAAAAAAATCTCGAATCAATGGCAGGTGAGTGCGACAGCGAAAATGTGATACTGGGTATTGGGTTAAAAGTGTTTGGAAAGGAAAAACCCTCCTTGATTTAAAAGACCTGGAAAGGGGAAGGTAAAAAAATTGGAAAACAATCGCAAAAAAGGGGCAAACAATCAAACTCAAATGAGGGGGCGGGATCATCAAAAGGATGAGGTAAACGAGTCTCGAAAAAACCGGACAGCTCACTTAAAGGGGGGGCTACGCTGTCACAAAAAAGAGGGCTGAAAAAGGGGAATAGCGGGAAGGACAATAAAAGGGCTGCTCTCCGGCTTCAAAAACCCCGAAAAAGCCGGAGGATAAATCTTTTCGAGGCAGCACAACACAAAGAAGAACACGGAACGTACCCGATGAAAAAGGGATACCCAGGAAGTCGTTTTGGCCTATAGACTGAATCGCGGAGTTAATTTTCTAATCGGGCGACATCGGGAAAAAGGGAAACGGTCGAGACGGAAAAACTATACGACCGACCCGAAAGAACTAGCGATGGAGGAAACAACAGCGAAATATACCTCTGTCGAAACGTCTCCAAAGGCAGGGACAGCACGCGGCCGATAAGGGGGAAAGTCCGGGCCTCAACGAAATCGAAGAGGGGGGGGGGGGGGCCGAAGAATCTCATTTCTGGGGAGGACGTCCGAGCTGCCAAGGAGGGAGTAAGGTGGGGGGGAAAAACCACATGCAGGCACAGGGATGAACGCCAAAAAAAAAAACAGGTTAAAAGCGACGCACGTCCTCAGCCGCGACGTCGAAAGGAACCAGGAAAGAAAAATTAAAAAAACTTGCGGGGCGTTCAAGCCATCAAACTTTGGTCGAAAAACACATGGCGATCAAGGTATGGACCCTTTAATGGACCGGGAAAGACCGTGCAAGGTCGAATGCCAACGGGGGAGTCTGGAAAAATCCAGAAGAGACTCATAAAAAAAGAATGCAGATGCGGTCCAGGGAGACAGGAAAAAGTTAGGCAAAAAAGGGGGGCTCTCCTGAAGGGAAGGCCAAGAGGTCCGTCAAAAGAGGTGGCCCCTGATGGAAGGGAACGGCAACGAAGAGGATCAGAAAAAAAAGCAAAGGGACCTAAAAGGAATTTAAAAAAATCCGATAACCTGAGAAGGCGGGGGAAGGGAAAACAGACATCGGTCGAGGAGAAGGGGGCAAACAACTGCTCGGGGAAGGAGAGTGCATGCAGAACTGATCTATTTAAAAACAGATCGAGCAGGGGTATTAAAAGGGGAGGCCTAGTCTTCCAATGTCCCCGCATATAGAAGATACGCCATCTGGCAGGAGGAGAACGGTCTGAAAAAGATCAATGGGCCTAATGTTTGGAACTCCTTCTATCGGGGAAAAAAGGCCTGCCGTCCTAAGAAGAAGAGACACATGCCGGGGAGATTCAGTGACCTAAATTGCTTTCGTCGAAATGGAAGCGAAAAAGATTTGCGCGAGAGATCTTTAGAATGGTGCCGGGCGGGGAAAAAAGATCAGCGGCGGGGGGGAAAAAAGTGGAGCCTTTTCTGAAACAGGTATTAAAAGGAACCCGACGTAGCAGAACTAATAATATCTGAGAGAGCCGCTAATAAACAGCTCGAGACTTGCTCTAATAAGGAGGGGGCCCAGGTATTGGAGAATCTTCAGGGGGAGGGGCTAACTAAGAGGAGACCTAGAAGCATCTTCATTTGAGAAGTTAAGAATCGGGCGTTCAATAAAAGGGGAAAACGGCTAAGGGGGGGGGGCCGTCGGAGGGGAAAAGAATGCAGGTTCTCGCGAAAACAAACGAGGGAGGAATACATGGGAGTGTCCACTTCCAAGGCGCCTGGGCGGTTCGGAGAGGAAAAAAAAAAAATCGTCCCTGAGCTGAAGGGGAGCCAGTTATACTCGTGACGTCTCACAGGAGGGGATTACTAACAGCGACCGCCGATGAAGGCATTGACTAAAAGAGCATTTGAAAAAAAAAAAAAGAGAAACTCTAGGCGAAGATGAGGACAGCAGGGTCTAGACGTCAATGCTTATGCGAAAAAAGAAGGTTGCACCAAGAGGCCGTACCGGGGTCATTATAAAACAAAAAAAGGTAATTCTAGATAGACTGCGAATCGCTTCGAGAGAGGAATCCAGAGCGCCCATCAAGGAGGGAGTGAAGCTCGGCGAAGGCGGACACAAAAGCTTCAATTTTCCTGAAATATGGAGCGAAGTCAAATTCAAAAAAAAAGAAAAGGACCCGACGTCCACATGGCGCGGGAAGGAAGGGTCGCCGACTCTCTAAAAAGAGAGTCCCGCGCGAAGGGGAGTAAGCCAAGAGAGAACACTAGATCTGGGGCGAAAAGTCAAGAGCCGGACAGCAATAAAAAAAAAGGGGAACGAGTTGGGTTTGTTCGGAAGAACAGTGACCTTGTAGTGGGTTACGGTCAAGGAAAAAAAAAGGGAAAGTGTGGGATGCGGAGCTAAAAGTGGGAGGCCGAGCGGACGTTCAGCTCAGATAGCGTTCAAAGGGACAGGCCGTCAGCAGAGGAGGGGGGGTAGAATGCTGACGCCGTTGTTACATGAAAGGTGTGTGCTAAAAACGACAAGTTCCATTCCCCGGAACAGTGGGAGACAAGAGAGGAGGGGGTGGACGCAGCAACGGTGGCCGGGGCGAAGCACGAGAAAAAGGGGAGACATGACTGATACAATAAGCCATAACGGATCTGTTTTCCTCCCATTTTTTCGGACGAGGAAAAGTCCGTTAAGGAAAGGGGGTCGTGGAAGGCGCGGAGGCCTTGTAGGTAGGGAAAAGAAAGGGGTCGGAGGGTTCAAGATCAAGGCCTTTGGAAAGACTGGCAAATGGAAGTTGGCCCATTCTGAAGGGGGGACGTAAGAGCGAAGAAGGAAAGTGGGATAATCCATCCTGTTTAAAGAAAAAAAAAAAGAGGTCCGCCGCATCTATTCACCAAAGCAAGGAGGATGTATTTATGTCTCCTTAAAAGGGCCCTCGAGGAAGCGGGGGCTGGTTTCACCGGGGGAGAAGAAGGGGTAATTACATCCGTCTAGTCAAAAAGAGAATATCTTGTGTAGAAGAAGGAAGAGGGAGAAGTGGGAAAAGAAGTTGGGGGGATCTCTCTACACAATAAAGATTGTCAGGAAAATTGGGGAAGGGGAAAAAGTTTAGAACTCACGGTGAGAGGGTCATCAGTAAACGGGGGGCAGAAGGAAGTGCGCGCATAGGGGTAGGGGTAAGTAGGGCATCTAAAAGATTCCGAAGGAAAGGGGGAGGGACTTCTGGGGAAAAAAGGAAAAAACACGATTTCCTCTACATGGCGATGGCCCTCTGCGCACTGCGAAAGGGGGGGGGGAAAGGGAGAGCAGGTAATGCTTTCGTGAGAGATCGGTGCACAATTACAAAGGAAAAGACAGAGGGAAGGAATACATCCAACGTGGAGGGGGGGGGTTGGCAGTGTGCGCCTCGGTGTACAAAAACTGAACAAAGTAAAGAAACCTGCCATTCTTAACGGGGACCGGGAGTTGGTTGAGGAATCTAGGAAAAGGGGGGGGAACAAAGAGAGATCGTGGGCATATTGGTTCTCACACGAAAAAGGGAAGGAAAAGAAAGGATCTCTCAGTTGGAAACTACGAGCAACACGAGGGGCTCAAATTGGAGGATGTGTCACTTGATAAGGGATTGAAAGGAAAATAGGTCTCTCAAAAAAAAGGAATCTCCCAAAAAAATTTTTCGCTATACTCATCGTGGGAAAAAGGCTGTCTTTCTTCCAGGAGGGAGAAGAGAAAAAAGTCTCTTGTTGTCAAAACGGCAAAGAGAAGGAGAGGAAAAAAAAATTTGAAAAAATAAGGAAAGAGAACAATAAACGCCGGGAGAGAGGGCTACGTGCTCATGGTGGAGGATGAGGGAAAGGAGAAGGACCCCCGATCATAATGATGATTTTCTGAGGCAAATGACTTGAGTCGAAAATCACCCACAAAATGATACAAAAGGAAAAAATAAACCAAAAAAGAACATCCCATACAGGCCGGCGCCTACGAGAAGAAAAAGGGACGCGAGGGCACGGGGGAATTGTCGGAGATAAAAGGGAGGGACGTCCGGTATTTTACGGAGGGAGGGGAGGGGGCCCTTCATGGTTGCCTGCGGAAACAATTCCGATGACAACCCGCTGCAGAGAAAAAGGGTGTACCCGGAAAAGGGAGCCTGGAAAGGATCGAACTTGCGGACGAACCACCGTGGGGGGGGAGGAAGGGACCTTTGGGGGAAATATTCAGCGAATAAAACTTTATCAGTAAAAAGACTGGCGCACACCCCGAAGGGGGGGAAGGGTTCAGAGTAGTTTCGGCAGAGGGAGACAAGGGGGATAAATTAATTATTGCGGTGTTCCAGAAAAAGAAGGGAGGCCAGAGAAAAGAGGGAGGTTTTAATGTAGTTTTAAGGCAACGACCCCCGCGGGGAAGGAAAGGGAGACGGTTTTTTAGGAAGAAACCTGATGCCGCATGAAGAAAAAAGAAGGGCGGCTAGGAAAGACCGGGGGTCCTGCGTTATTTTTCTAGGAAACGCGAAACAAGGGGCAGCCTTGGCTCGGCTACGACTGGAAAAGATGGAAGTTGCGTTCATAGACAAAGTCTGGGAAGGAAGAAAAAGTCTTTCCAAAGGGGGAAAAAAAGGGTGCAGGAGCTGTTGGGGGAAAAAGGGGGGGGGGGGGAAAAACCAAAAAAGTAAAAAGGGGAAAAAAGGTTAACCAAGGAAAAAATGAAGAAAAAAAAAGGAAAAAAGGGGAGGGGAAAGCCCCACTCCCTTCTGGGGAAGAAAATGCAACCACCTAATCTCACTTCAAATACTATCCACTCACTTGTGTCGCATGAAAAGAAGGGGAGTACTCAACTCTTAGAAGTCACACTTGTGTGAAAAAAAGAACGAAATTTACTACCCAAGGAGAGGGAGATGATGGTACGCAAAGGAGAAAAAAAAGAAAAATCAGCACGTCTTCGGCTCAAAGGACAGGAAGAGGACAGATCATGTAAGAAGGGACAAGGAAGACTTCGACTACTGAAGAGCAATCAAACGAAATCTCGGACTGCTGGGGGGAATCCGTCTCAGTTTCTTGCCGAAATAAAGGAGAACTAAAAATCCATCTTGGCTGAAAGTAAGAATGTCCCAGGAAAAGGAAAGTGCTCAAAATGGACAGGCGAAAGAAATGTGAACCCGGAAACTAACTGTTCAGACTCATCCTTCCTATAAAAGACAGACACTTCTCAAAGTCCAAAAAAAAGAGGAGGGAAACCGGGGAAAGGGGGACCGCTTCAGCCCGGTAAAAAAAATAAGATATTTCGATCAAGGTGGTCGAAAAAATGAGGAATTCGGGTCAGACCAGCCATCCTGCGAGAAGGAAAAGGTAGCCTCAAGAAGGGCCTCCACTTCTATAAGGAAACTCTCTCATGAAGGGGCAGGGGGGACAACTAACACCTCAGCACGCAAGGAAAGGAGATCCTCATCTAATACTCTGTTAAGGAAAAAGGCCTATTCTAACAGAAAGGGGAGGTAGCTGAGATAGCAGGAGAAGACTGGGGAAATAACCATCCTCGACAGCGAGGGGGGAGTTGTGAAACCGCTAAAGAAGGTTAAGGTTACTTGCCAAGTGGGAAGAAAGACCTAGACTTGTCAGGGACTGGGGGGCGGAGCTCCCAAGAGCGAGATGGCGGGAACTAATGAAAGAGGGATGTTCCAAGAAACCGGGAGAACCAGGATCGGGCAGAGAGAGAAGGGGGGAACCCACTCTTGCAATGTCGCAGGAAAGGTATAATGTTCACAAAAAAAGGGGGATCCCTTAATGAGGAAGGGAGAAACCTAAGCATAAGAGAAAAAAGGGCAGCGGGGTCGGGGTAAAAGGAAGGAGGACTCCGATCGGAATCAGCCCATGAGTTGCAGGGAGAGGAATCTGCAAGAAGGGGAAGGGCGCGGGGAAAAATGTAATCGACCCTTTGGCGTAAGGAAGGGAGATAACTGAATCCTTTGTAGACCAAGCGGCGCGAAAAGAAGGGAGAAGAAATCTTTGGCCGTCGAAAAAAAGGGGGGACTATCAAAGAGCGTCGATCTTTTAGTCAAAAAAAGGCGATGTCCGATTTCGAAGTAAAGGGTGTAGGAGTCTACTCCGGAATGCCGAGACACGAGGTACTCAGGGGGAAAGGAAGAGCCAGAAAAGGTCGCATGGGAGGCGCCTACCTGCGAGGCTGGGCTGTCTTGAATGGATACATGAAGGAATAGAAACTCAAAAAAAAGTGAGAGAAAAGAGATAGATTACCTGGGAGGAAAGGAAAAAGACAGCCGACCGGTTAGCAGCCCTTATTGGAGGAGGAGAATAAGGATTTCTGGTCTCGGAAGCGCCGAGGCGGAAAAAAAGAAAAAAACCGAAGAGGGGAAAGGAATCTTACTCCACAAAGGGGGAAATGAGCAAAAAGCTCGACTCTCTTTAGCTCGAAGAGGGGAGAAGGGGGGAAAAGGAGTCTTCTAACGGAGTCGAACTGGCAGGCGGCCGCCGTAAACCTCCACCTTCGAGCGAGGAAGGAAAGAAGAAGAGAAAAAGATCGAGCTCCCATCAGGAAAGAGTGCGCACAGAAGGGAAGATTGAGGCTTGACAAAGGGAGAGAGCGCAACTTTCACGAAGAAGGGGGGGATAGAAAAAAATGGCTAAAAGGGAGACCTTCCTGGTTCCCAGAGCCTCCCCACAGGGGGAAAAAAAAAAATAACCAGGGCACAAAGAAAAGGCGCTGGAAGAAAGGGGACGTCTCTATGCGAGGCGGTGGAAGGAGGTCGAAGAGGGATCAACCCTAAGGGAGGATCTCTATTGGAGAAAAAAACAAGCTCTAATCTTTCATGAGAAAAAGGGGGGCCTTTTTCTCCTCAAAAAGGCCCTTGTGTGGGGAAAGAGGAAAAAACCCAGAAAGAAAGAACTTGCGGGGGGGAAAAATCTTCAGCAGGCGGGAAATAAAAAAGTACATGAGAAGAGCGTCGCCGGGAACAGGAAGGAAGAAAAACCTCCGATCCTCTATTCGGACCGCATGGTGAGGAAGAGGTGTTCGGGGGAGAAAAAATGCAAAGTCTACCGCAGACCTAATTTGCCGGGGGAAAAAAGAATACAATAGTTGTGGGAGGGGCTTTTCTAAGGCGGCGGGGGAAAAAGGGGAGTAAGCCGGCTAAAAAAGAAGGGAGATTAACTAAAATTGTCTCCACGGGCCGGACCAGGTTCTGGACAAAGGCCCGGTTGGGGAAGAAAGGGGTCCGTCGTCATTTCTTGCAGGGAAGGGGTGAGGAGGAAGCTTAGGGCGTAGTCGGGGCACGGGGAAAAGGGTAAAAAAAAGCAGGAGCCCTTATTGACCAATGAGGACTAACTATCCCGAAGATGGCGGAGAGGAGCCTGAGTTAGGAAGCAACTTCAGGAAAAGCAAAATCATTCGCGGGAGGGGGGGGAGGGGGCATAACTGCCGACGTAGACAGGCACAGGAGGTAGTATTTTCACTCCGGTCAGCTAAGGACAAGAAATTAAGGAAAGAGACTAAGATCTTTTGGGGGAATAAAGTTGGAGTCTGCTGACCGTCCAAGGAGGGGGAAGAGGAAACGGTAGTTCAGCCTCGACAACACATACCAAGGATTGTACCTGGCGGACCATCAAAAGAATGGTAGACCGCGACCAGAGAAGGAGACGGCTTAAGGCGGAAGTTGCTCAGAGTGAAGGAAGCATGGTTTAACTTGCAATAGACAATGCAAACGAAAGTCTGGCGGGGGGGGGAAAAAGGCGAGACAACTGGGTTGGGGGGGGATGAGGAGAGAGAAGACTGGAGAAGGAAGAGAGCGCACGAAGCTTGGTGTGACATCGTAGAGAAGAGGGGGGCAGGAGGAGGGGTGGGGCGAAGGATAAAGACGTAAAATCTTCCCTAGGACGCTTCAGATGATAAGCAGCCCGAGGGGGGGGGGGGTGCATTTCGTGTGTTCTGGTAAAAAATGTCTCCGTTCTCTAACGTTGAACATGGGATCTCCGGAGGGGGACGGAATAATTAAACTACTTTTAACAAACCTGTACATAGAGAAAGGGGATGGATGTAGCGGGCCCACGCCATCACCGGATGACGGGAAAAGCAATGGGGGAATGTGTTCAAAAGAGGAAAAAGGGAAAGGTGTGCAAGGGTTGCAAAACAGAATGGGATAGCCAAAGAGGAAAGGACAAATGATAGAAGCAAAACACAACTAATGGGGGAGCAGCGTTGCGATACTCGAGGGAAAACTTAAAGCATGAGGTTTGGGGTAGACAGTCTGGCGCAGATGCAGAGCTCATCCTTCCAAGCCGCCAAAAAAAAAAAAGGGGTAATGGCAAAAAAACTAGACTAACTACGGAAATAAACCAGTCGGAGGGAAAGGAACTCTGGTAAATGATGATTGATCTTCCCCGGGAAGGGACGGGGAAGGGATGCTTATGGAGAATAGAACTTCGGGTTTTCACTCTCAAAGCAAAAAAAACTGGAGGAGCAAAAGAAGGAAAAAAAAAGAGAAATTGGGGGCCGTACAGAGACAGACGGCGCCTTCGGAAAAAAAAAACTAAGACGATCTCCGTATTCCGCTTAAGACGAGAGAAAAATGGGGGGGGGGAAAAATCCATGGAGTATTGCGGGCGGTGAAGAAGCCAGTGTGATCGGAGGATCCTGAATTACAACCGCTGGGGGTCAGAGAAAGGACGGGTCCGAGGAAAAAAGAAGAGTGAAAGGGCACGACGATTATAGAACGTAACAAGGTTGGGTTGGAGGATGGCTCCAGGGGGGGGGAAAACTGACTATAGAAGCCATTGATAAAGGGACAAATCCCAGGCACACTGACGAAACTGTGGCGTAGTCCGACAAGAGGGGGGAACGCGAGAGCAAGAAAGCTGGGCGGATGGTTGTTTCGACCAATAAAAGAAGGAAATTGGCGAGAGGGGACAGGTTGGGGGGGAAAAGGGGGTATTCTCAGGGGCACCAAAACCTCGTGTACCAAAAAAAAATTCAAAGTAAGCGCCGTGTAAGGCGCGACACCGTAAGGGCACGGAAAAAGAAAAAAAAATGTGAGGTTGCTGAGGACAATCAGGCGATCTTCGGGAGGGAGCAAGGACATTAAGAAAAATCAAGCAGAACGGGCGCCACGTAAGGGGAAAAATGCCAACAATTAGACCGGGGGGGAAAAGGGGGAATCCATTCGTCGCTCGACACAAGCGAAAAATACGCACCGCAAATTCAGAGGAACATGGCCGGAAAGAAATCCGGGTGGAATTGAAGCACAGACAACCACCCTCAAAGGCACTGCCGTACAACACGAAGAAAAAAGCAGCATAGAAAACCTGAGCCTTTTCCTGAAAGAGGGGAATCGATGTCTACAAGACGGAGGAACTCAACTCTTAAAGAGGCCAGGGAAGGTAAAGGAGAAGGAAAGATACCGTGACAGAAACTCCGGAGAGAATATATTGTCCCGGCAAAGGGACGAGACAATATCTGACGAGACGAAGGACTCTCCAAAAGGAACGGAGAATCAGCACTATCTGACGCCTGGAAGGGTAAAAACGCAGAAAAAAAAGATCCGATCTGGGCCATCAGTCCCCTCAACGTGAGAAATCAGCTATGCGGTGGGGGGGGCCCGTCGAGCAATGGGAAAAAGATCCATCTCAACGAGGTATCTTCTCCGGCCGGCATGGGTCAAAGACAGTCCAAAGGGGTAAACCTGCATTAAAAGGGCGTACGTGACCCCGGCAGAAAAAAAAAAATGAGAGAACCTGCCTCAAGGACTGAAGGTAACCCGACCACGTCCACTAAAAAGAGTCCAGACCAAACCTTGCCGGCTTTCGGGGCCCCCTTTCTCAAACAAAAGACATGGGGGGAGGATCAAGGGGATGTTACTGAATTAGGGAAAGAGGGAACTGTCACGACCCAGAACTTCGCAGGGACTTCGCCAGTTGATGCAAAGACCCCAAGTACGGACTCCGCCAGGGGCGGCGACAGACACTCGGCGATCTGGGAATGTTCGCAAAGACAAAAAAATCTCAGAACTGACGGCAAGGCGAAGGTAAAGACGCTGGGATTGGCAAGCAGGACATTTCTTGTCATTAGTGCGGGGGCGACTATTCAGCAGGGAAGGGGGATAGACTGGAGCACAAGCCACACTATTCAGAAAAAAAAAAGCCGGGGGCCGAAAGGGAGTTACCCCGATTTCGAGGAGAAAAATGGGGACAAGGGGGAATATACGGGGACGAGCCTCTGATCGCTAGGAGGATCAGGCTTGCAAGAAAAGATAAATCAGTCCTACATACTTCATCTTGCTTAAAGACAATCCGCTCGCAGAAATCAAGAGGGGATGGGGAATCGGGCCAAGTCTTCAAGCAGGGAAAGTGCCTAAGGTTCAACCAAGGAACTTGGGCAGTATGTCTTCAAGGACCAGTCACCTTCCGTGAAAATTGCCGGCGAAGGGAGTCGGTGAACAGTTACGTGGCGGTCGGAGGCGGGAACGGATGCAGCCCAACGGAAGATAGTCTAAGCGGGGGAGGGAAGTTATCGGAGCGATCTACACGTGGTGCGGCGCCGGGGTCTGAGCCACTGTTAATAACCGCAGTTCGTGCAAGACCTCTCTCAGAAAGTAATCCGCTTTTGTGATCCTCGATAGGGAACAGCTGAGGGGAAACTTAGGATCGAAAAAGGAGTAGGGAGAACCGCCGAAATGAAGGTCGGTAATTGGGAGCCGGTCGTGAGGGTAGACCACTCGAGGATCATGGGAATAGCTAATCAATCACGGTGCTCTGGGGAGTGCCGTAAAATCATGCGAGGAACTGGTTCCGCCTGGGTGTTATACACATGCAGGCATACTCAAAAAAAACAACACGGGAGGGAGAAATGGACCTGGTATTTATGAGACGGTAATAATCGCCGGTGTCGAGAAGGGGAACAGCCTGAGTTAGGTCCAAGCACAGTCAATATGGGGAAATTTACGGTACTCGGAAGGGAGTTGCGTTCTAAAAATCACCGAAGGTCAAAAAAGATGGCATCTTGTCCGAAAAAGAAGCAGGGACGAGACTAGGTAAGACCGCGCTTACGAAGAAGAGTGCCTCAAATAGAGGCAGGGGGCTTATGCGAGTGGCACGCACCACTACACTTGTGGAGAGACAAAACAGGGAAAGCCAAATTCGATGTAAAAATGGACCCTCCCGCATCTCGGCAAGTGACATCTCCAAAATAATGGGGGACTGGAAAAGAAGTCGGAGCGTCAGGACAAGGTCCTAATATCGCGGGGAAAGTGCAAACTTCCTACTGCTAAATTGAGACCGGGTACGCAGCCCTGGTAAAAGGACGAAGAAAAACGGAACCCAGCACCATAAAAGATATTTCAAGAACGGAAAGGAAGCTATAGGCGATAGGGTTTAGGGAGGGGAGGGGTCTTCTGGACAGGCCCCAGAGGGATTCATCTACGGCTCTGTGACCCGCCAGCAGATAGGGGGATCCAAACACGTAGAAAAGTGTTTCATTTTTGAAAGGGAAAAGGTCGCCGTAGTGGAAGGGGTCGGGAAAAAAAAAGGCCGGTGCGTCGGAAGGGGGGGGGGCTAAAATCTCAGCTCGCACCGCAAAAGCCGCGTCAAGAAAGCATAAGGTGAACGGAAAAGGCGGCAAGGCCAATCCGCCAGCGGGATTTACAATGCTGACGACATGGTTCAGAAAGCGATGTGTCGTGAGAAAAGACCGGAACAACGACCACGGGGCAATTGAACGTCACAAGGGGCCGGGCGGCTGCCGGAGCTGGGCGTCAGCAACGGGGTGCCTTTTCTAATCTTCAGGGGGGAAACTCCAAGGTGAGGAGAAAAAGTACGGAAGAAATTTATACGCCATATCTGGGGGGAACCCGACAGGTTCGGGGCGAACGACAAAGGGACCGTTTTTGAAAACGAGGTTTCGGGAAGCCGGCGGGGGGAATTCACGGGTAGGAGGCCGTGCGGAGGGAGAAGAGGGGGCAAGGTTGTCAACCCCCGCGGCATGAAGCCTTTTTTCCTGGGCAAAAATGAGGGAAGGGCTAAAAAGTCAGCAACCAAGAAAGACTCGATTCTGGAGAAAAAAAACGCGAAGGGGCAACCAAAAAGACTTTCGTGGACGTTGCCTCTCGGAATCGGAAGGAGAAAGTAATGGTCAACAGGAGAAATCTTCAGACTATGAAGGCCGGCGAAGCGCCAGAAAACCCAATATTCCTTTTTTACGTGACCAGATGTCCCAGATGCGGTCGGGAGAAAGGGGGGGAACCTAGTTAAGAGAACTAACATGAGGGAAAATTGGAAGACCGATGTGAGAAAAAAAGGGAAACCCGCTGACCGAGAATGTATCTGAAACGGGGGGGCCTTGGAGAAGGAGGAGTTGAAGGCGTGAGACAGTGCCGTGGAGGGGGGTGGGTGGTGTTTAGTGCAAATAAGAAGGAAGTACCAACAAAGGGAACGGTGTCCAAAAAGGCGGTCCGCTTTTGGGAATGGAAGGCATGAATCGGCGGGGTCGCTCTAAAATAAAAAGACAGCTTTGGAAGGTCTAGACCTTACTGCCGGTCGGGAAAAGTACTCGCTGGATGCTCCAATGACCCCGACAGGCGCGCCGTGATGATTAATCAAAAACGATGTGGGGTTTTGTAATCCTGTTCGTATTAAAACCTGACACATCAATCATCTTCCCCGGGGGGCCAAGGCGAAAAACCGCTTTTGTTGGGCAAGATGAACTACTTTTAACCAGCATAGCTCAAAGGGGGAAAGAAGGCCTTTATTGTTCGGGAACAAAGAAGAAACATGAATTAGGGAGGGCTGATACGAGGTGGCGAACATGTTAAAAGGGGAATTTGCGGGAATGGATGCAACTTGATACTTCGGGCTCATAGGCTTCGAAACCAGAAAACCGAAAGGGGTAACAAAACACGATTGGGAGGTGACATTGGGAGGATGATCGTGGTCATGCCTGGAAAAAAGGATGTGTTGTCCACATACAGCACGCTGTGGGGGATCGGGAAACAGGAAACGGCATCGTCAAACCTGGAATTAAGAAACAAGAAGAAACTGACACTACTAAATGACAAAAAACCTCCTCTCTAAATCGTCAGGAAATGACCGGCTATAAGCAAGGGGGGGACTTCGCAAAGGGGGAAGGTTCCGTCTTGCTATGTTGGAAGGAAAATGAA
>Ga0179593_1387512_pt1 | contig 20110 bp, 17 predicted proteins | sample CZODoug2_1_08_16_FD_185931 | JGI IMG/M metagenome (GOLD analysis project Ga0179593, IMG submission 185931) | Vadose zone soil fungal communities from Angelo Coast Range Reserve, California, USA - CZODoug2_1_08_16fungal (PacBio error correction) | ecosystem: Environmental > Terrestrial > Soil >...
TATGATCCGGCACCACATTCTCAATTCAAGTCGTAGCAAGAAGGGAAAAGGGAAAGGCAATGCGTTTTAAGTACTAGACCTGAAAAAAAAACCGACCGGAAAAGGCCAAAGATAATTCCAAGGTCCTGGGGTTCTCTCGAGATAATCTTTGGTACCCTTCGCCCATTAAAGAACTCCAGCTCCAGTCAAAGGGGGATCAAAACAATGAACTTAATTCTTCACAGGCAAAGGCTGGGAAAAGCGTTCCAGCGGCTCTTAAAGGATAGGTCTGAAAGGGGCTCGCAAAAGCCAAAGGAAAAAACAAAGTACAGGAAAGTGAAGCGCCTGGAGGCTGACGGGTCGTCTCCAATCAAGGCGCGAAAAATTACGCGGATAACCGAAAACATAAAAGGCACAGAAAAGAACGTCCCGTGTCCTCGCCCGGAAAGAGAAAAAGACGAAAGCGCTTGAAAGCGCACAGGGAGAAGTTCATCGGGCCACGGCGACTGAGGGGATAAAGAGATCGAAAAAAGTTTGGACAGCGACTACGCCTGTCTAACGCCCCGTCTTGCATTGACACTGAAGAGATCCTTCATAATCGCAAAGGGAATAAAAGGGAGAGGGGGAAGGAACGTACGATTTCTGTCTCCATTAAAGATCGAAAATGGGAAAAACTCGCGTCTACACTAAAAAGGTTATCAAAAGAAGAAGAGATAGGTACGGAAGCGAGTGAACGGACATGTGCCCCGAATGGTCTGGAAAAGCGAGGGGGTGGGATATGAAAACAAATAAGCGAACGTATAACGCACCTGCTTGACTCGCAGAGGCCACCTGACGGCAAATTCGTTGGTATCATGAGTGAATCTAAACCGGGACGAATCGTCTGGTTACAACCGAATCAAAAGAGCTGGAGGGGGGGCAAACGTGTGGAGGGGGGAAAAAGTCCATCGATTAGCACAGCTTCCAACGGCCCGAAAGAGGTGGACCACGGCTAAAAAAAAACAAAGCTACGATCGCGGGGGACGGTCTATGAACTGGAACGCCTGGTTCGGTCCGAGCCTGCGTGAATGAAAACCTAAACGAACTGTTGCAAAACGCGAAAGAACCAAAGGCCACGATAGTTCTGAGTCCCCCACGTCCGGGGGAAAAAACGGGACAGGACGGAAAGAGCAAGACCGCCCGAGAAGTCGAACCTTCGGGGACGGACAAAAAAGGTGTCCGTGGGAAGGCACAAGGACCGGGGGGATATCGACGGCCTCTCAAGAAGGTAAGGGGTGAACGAGGGACACTAAAAAACTGCCACAAAGTCCGGCCCTCGCGGTCGGGGGGGTTTGGGGGGGGGGGGGGGGGGGGGGGTGTTGTCAAGACGGAAGCTCTAGTAATCTGAAACGCTCCCCAACTGGGAACATTAGCTCCAACGCTAAAAGGCCCCAAGGACTAGTTTTAAAGAGCACTAGGGCCTTTAATAGGATAGAGATAGCCGCGAAGTGTCAACGAATCAAGTGTCTTCAGCAGTGCCGAGAAGAGGCGGAAGTACCACATTAACCCTTTAAATAGGGCAAAGCGGTGTCGAAGGGCGTTTATGAGGGGGAGTGAAATGAGCACGTCTTGGGGAATCCTAAAAAGTTAAATGTCGGATCTCATCTTTCAAACGATCAGCTAAGTGGCTTCTATCATAACAAGGCAGAGCCACTGCATGCAAGGCCTGGGAGGCAAGACCCGGCCATGGGAGAAGCGCCAGGCGGCTTGAGAAGTTGTTTTCGCCGAGGCGAGATAAGAGGACCACCATTCGCGGAGGAACCGGCAAAAATCGCCTATGGTGGTGTCTAAAGTTACACCCAGAGGGGAAAGAAGAGCCAAAACTGTGTCCAAACAAATAGCGCTCGACTCATGAGTTGTCTCACCGGGAAAGATGGGAGAACCTCTTTTTGCGTTTCGGGCTATCAATACCTACCATTTCCGCTCTCCAAGTGGAAAGAAGGCGTAAACTGACCAGGACCTTATGGAATGACGGAAAATGGGTGGCTTAGGGGGGGAAAAATCCTTCGGCTCTATTATGGGCGGTGGACGCCTTCGAACGGGGGGAAAGACGCCCCACACATGCCGGCGGGGCTCGCTTTAAAAAAGATCTGATGTACTTTATAGTGTCTGAGTTAATTACTGCGCTTCCAGAATTATTTCTCGTCTCCAATCCGAAAAAAAGGGGTCTCTCTGTAGTGCTCGTCGAGCTCTGAAAAGCGGGATCCTGCTTTAATCAAGAATTCTCAGAATGTGGGGTTAATTCAGACTTTTGAAAGGGAAAGGGACATGGCAAAACATTCATGTGAAATTAATAATTCAAAAAATCTTCTAAATTCCAACATTCCCTAACTCGCCACCTCTTGACCTCAACAGGGAAGGCGACTCGGGGGTTTAAAATTTCCCTTTTCGGGAAACTCTTCAGGAAGGTAGTTGGAGGAAAAAAACTAATCCCTCAATCGGGCGCGAGAGGAAATATGTGAAGGGCGAAACGATCTAGTGGAACTGCTACTAAGAAAAATGGTTATCACGAAGGGAAAGGTAGGAAACATTGATCTAGATCAAAAACAACGGATAGAAAGGCCAATAAGAAAAAGCAAATGTTAAACGGGGAGGTCGGGGGGGAGGAAAGGACTATTTCTTAAGGGCATAATACCACGAAAGAAAGAAGCACGACGGGGCCCATAAAAGACGCGAACGGCGGACCTCGATTTCAGGAAACGTGGAAGGCGCTTAATCCCATCAAACCAAGCTCAACCGAAAACAGCAGCGTAGCTGGGCGGGGTAAGGGTGCCCGGAACGTCGTGGGGAACTTCCGAACAAGTGAAGGGGGTCTGGGGTGTAACTGTCCGGAAAGGGCAGCAATACAACAAGGCGAACAGGTCCCCAGCAACCGAGGGAGCCTCACTCGCGAAAAAACAAACATAGTACTGGAATGTTACGCGAGAAGGAAGGATAAAAGAATCATAACCTGGAGAAGGGTGGACCGCAGATTCATTAGATGAACAGGAAGAAACAATACATTCAAATCAAATGGGGGACGTCTTAAGAAAGTAAAAGTGGTGTGCTGTCAAAACGCATGTACAAGAGCCCCGCGGACAAACATCAATACCCTTAAAGTCGGTGAGGGGAGACACCGGCATTGAACGGAAAAGCAAAACATCAGTTCAGGGCCGGAGTCGGCCAGGCCGCAAAGGTAAGCGAATAAAGCTGAGCCCAGCAAAAATAGGGCGCAGAAAGCGGGCCCCCTTTTCTCATGATAGAGGAAGTAAGTAGGCCACTGGGGGGAGACGGAAAGACGTTGGCCAATCAAAAAGCATTCGTCCGGTTGATGTTCACAAACGTCGAAATGGGGAAAGATCTCGGCGAAACCATCTACCGACCTAAAGAAAGGCCTAAATTTTTACCCGTCCGCAAGGGAAGTGGGGCCACCAAACAAAGAATAGGGACTCGAGTGGAAGGGACTCCGGCACCAGGGAGAGAAGCCGAATACTCTAGAATGAAGGAACTTTTGTTCGAAAATCAGAGACCATACAATGCGCAACTCAAAGGGTACGCAGGGACCCGTAACTATTGAAATTTTATGTTGTATAGACTGGGGACCTTTATGAACCTCACTGAAGGCCTAATTTATAGACTCCTCATCTCATCTCCGCGTCTAGAGAATAGGGGAATTCGTAACTCGTAGCTCGGGGCTCTCGTTGGACGATAAAGTGTCACCATGGCTTCTTTTGAACTCCTTAAGACTGAGATCGTCCGTCCCAGTGTAAAGAAAAACCGCAGGGACTGAAAGTCGGGACGCAGTTCCTAGCTCGCATAAGCGACAGGAGAACCCCCGTTTCGGACCTAAGAGTACGATCCGGAGAATGTCATACCTTAAACGTACGAAGGGTACGGAAACAGCACCGGGTCTCCTCTGTCGATAGGGCAAGGGCTGAGATCTCACCTGTGGTGAAGGGCTTTCCTCTCTCAACTTCCCTAAGCTGCAAATACGTGTTGCAGCGCGAGGTCGAAACAAAAGGGGCGATTCATCATCAGCGTGCGCGGCTCTAAAAACCCTCCCAGTCCAAAAAGAACCGTAGCACAGAGAAGCGTATCAAGAGGGTTGAACTTGCACTAGATGAAGATGAAGAGCAGATCAAAATTTACTTGGACATGGGCCACAGAAAAAAGGGGCAAGAGAGGGAGATCTGGGGGGAAAAAATAATCGAGGCTTTACGGGGAGCTTCACACACGGCTAAAAGTGTTCCTATGCATGTAAGACCAAAAAGTTTTCAGTGAGAGGTTTTTTGCCAATTCAGACCAGTCTATTGGAACTGGAAATGGGCACTCCATCAGGTACTGGAAGCTCAAGTAAGCTGTCTCTCACTCAATATCGTAGGGGACCCCTTAAACGAGATCTACGGACCGGGTGTGCAATAAGGGGCGGTCCACTTCACTTCGTACTCGCTTCCGTGGCAGAGCGATTCGGTTATGAGTAGGTGTTCCAACGGGCACTACTTGGAAACACTTTCTGGGAGCAAAATTTTTTCCTAACGCGAGAGAGAAAAAAAGGAAAAAAAAAGGATTCTTGTCTCCGTCCTGGCGGCAAACGCGGGGGAAACGCTTTGGAGATAGGCCAGAGGGCTTTTCGAGTCCGGGAAGGAGGAGGGAGGGGGTCAACGCATGAAGCTATAGTAATGAAAACCACGTAAGCCAAAAGTTTCACGATACTACAGCGCAAGGGAGGATCATCCCCATTTGGGAATCAATTCAAATGGGGGTGGGGGTTTTTGGTCAATTTCCTGGAAGCGAGCATCAATAAAACGGAAGTGAAACGAACGGGAAGGAAGGACCGAATGCCGAAAAATAGCCTCCCGCCGGGGCCTTGGGGAGAAAAAATTTGGTAGTGAAAGGGAACCTAACCTTGGGCGCGGGAAGTAGAGCGAACAGCGAGGGGGAAGCGGCTGGGTGACGGCAGAAAGTCGGGGTAAAAACTGAAGTTCGAGATTCCACGAAAACCAAAAAATTGGCCGTTATCTTTACGGGACCGGATCGCGATCAAAAACTGTACCCCCCCCATACCCATGATGGTTATGTTTCAGGTCTCGCGATACTGGCTCGCACAACCCCCCGGCAATTCACTCTTTAAAGAAAAAAACCTTCCCAGCCATGAAACAAGGGTGAAAGAGGGCCGGCTGTAGACTACAGGTCACGCAACAAGAAAAACTGGCTGGTTATAGTAGGGCACCTTACAACTCCGCGTCAGTCAAATAAACTTGGGGAGAAGGCGATCAAACTTCTCCCAATGAGAACGCACCTATCAATTATCACCATTCGAGGGGGACGATTCACTAAAGGTCAAAGAAAGGTTTTTTCTGAGGGAAGAGGAGCGCAGAAGCCAATGAACCACAATGTCCTAATGTTGAAAGGGCGGCGGCACGCGGGCGGAGGAGTAAGAGAAAAGAGTAATGGGTAGAGAGGGATTAACCATCTCGAGGAAGGCAAAATAGTTCCGCTACGCCTCGGGGGGGACGCAATCAACGGCCTAGTCCTTAAGAAAGGAAGAAGCAATCGGGAATTGGAGTCTTCAGCGCGTGAATGGAAAAAGAAGGGGGGGTTCATAACTCCTCCGAAATAAGGGAAAGCGGACTGGGAAAGAGTGGAAAAAAAGAAAAGCGCAACTAAAAGGCGGGTTCCGGGATGAAAGCTGGATGGGCGAATTCATCTGAGGAGAACTATCCGATCGAAAGGGAACCGAAGAGATAGAAGAAGCGTCGTCCCTTGTGTTACCCGTTTCGTTAAGAATGACTCTGATGGAAAAGAGACCGAAAATGCCCAAAACTTCAAAGCTCGCACTGGAAGACAGGAGTCGTAGTGAAAAGAACCGTCGGCCTCGAGTTGGGTTACCACCGAGAGGATCTCGTCATCTTCTGGAGGTGGAAAGGAAATGAGTACTATTGGGCCACAACTAAAAAAGGACAAGGTGACCCAGACAGGGATCAAGAAGTCTCTTTTGGTTCAGGAGGTTAATGAACATCTCATAAAGTTAGAGAACCGCGCGCAGAAACGTCATGAAAACGACGAGATGCAAAAAGAAAAATGGGGAAAAACGCAAGGTCTCGGGAGGTGACGGCCCGACCGAGACCGTGCACTGCGACGGGAAGGCAAAAAACTGCAACAGAAGGGGGCAGGCGAAATCAAAAAAAGAACCTTCTCCGGAACTGTTTAAGGATCACGGAGGAAGCGCTATTAGGGCATCACAAAGGTTCAAGCGGAAGCTTCTTAGGCCAAAGCAAACAGGACCATGAGAAACATTGTCAATTCGTTAGGGAGAAGATAGACATTGTCCAAACGCGCAAAAATCTTTCAAATCCGCGAACAAGCGAAAAATCACATTTCAAAAAGAACACGTCATAAACGAAGAAACGATAGCTCGAAGAGCGGCCTCTTAGACAACATTCGGAGCAGAGGATCCTAAGCCGGAAGGCGTGCGTAACATACACCATACGAGGGACAAACTTCCCAAAGGGGGTCGTTATGCGCCCGAGAATGGACTTATTATTTCTCTGAAAGTGAAGTCATGATCGCCCGAGAGCTTAATCATTCTTTGCCCCCCGCAGGAGATAAAGGAGTCCACTATAGCTACGAAGTTGAAAAAATGACGGTCGGCCGTTTAAAAAAACCTAATAGACGTGACGGACTTTAAAGCATTGTTTAAAGAGATAGGGCACTCTTCCCCTTCTCTTTCAGGAACCGTCAACAGGGGAGGTCTCGGTGGGAAAACACTTTTTCACATTAAAAGAGGAACCACCAAGAAAAGTGTAAGAGATCTTAAATCTCCTGAGGCGACACAATGAGGCCCCATTTCTACCCATTTGGACGGGGGGATCATAAAGGACGAGTTTCCTTCTCCTTGGGTCAGAAGCACTGCGTAAAAAAAACTTACGTTTTCGGGTCGCGGACCTGCAATGCTTTGTAGGAGCGGCCCAAAAGGGCTTCTGAATCCTAATTATGAGGTTTGGAATTCCACTTTCGGGGAATCATCGGATGAACCACGCCGGAGCGTTTGGGAAAGAGTGGCAGCGGGACCCTGGTACGTCGCTTCAAGGCAAGTAAGGAACGTGGCGCGGGAAAAAGTAGCCATTTCTCCTGATCGCGAATCTCTGGTCAAACAATGGACGGCCAAAATAACTCAAGGATTTGAAAAGCCGGTTGATGCACAGGTTTTACACAGGAAAGTAGTCCATTACAAGCAACGTGCTAAGAATGAGGAACTTTAAAAAGATATCTTGAGGAAAATTTACCCCTGTAAAAAATTCTCACTCTTCGAGGATTCGGACGAGAGTGCTTTGACCGGGGGGGAGGAAATCTTGCAGAATAGTGGAAGAAATCAACCCGTCGCGGAAGCGGAAAGCAATTGTAGTCGCCGGATCGTTATGATGCAAAAAACCCAAGGCCCAAAGGCGAAAAGGAAGTTACGACCGCCCGGGAGAAAAAAAAGGGAGGCTTCTAGAACACCCACAAAATTCTGATAGTAAACTAGAGATAGGGGAGTGCGACCTGGAGGGTCAGCGTGATCAAGACGGGGGAGGAGTCCTCATAAACTCGAGAGTCTACCCCCTTGCCGGATAAGAAGAGAAGAACAGGCGGAAGCGTAGTTCTAAAAAAAGGGTACGCCTAATTGGACCAAAGTTAAACGCACCACCTTACAATCTTAATATAGGGGAGCGCTTTATGGGAAATTGGTGAGGTCAGGAATTCGGGAAATCATCATCAAAATTGGAAGGGGGGGATTGTTCCTGGACTTCAGGGCAGAAAACCTGAGGCAAACCTGTCCCAAAGCGTCCCAGAAAGAATAAAGAGGAGTCCCTTTGGATCGTAAGGTCAGACGAAGAAAGAGTAAACGTTAGTCCCGGGGGCTGACTCGAATAATTCATTATACAGGTTTTTTTTTTTTGTGGGGGTTGTTGTTTGGTGGGGGGGGGGTGTTGGGGCTACGGCCTCTACCTCCGTAGTCGCAAGAAATCAAGTCTGTCGCAGCCTAATCGTCCCCTGAACAGGCCTTTTTGTCTTCCACGCTGATAAATCGCCTCAATGAATCGGACCCCCATATAAACCTAATTCAGGTTTACAGCACCCCGCTTAAACACGGCTGACCACGAAGAGTGGTTCAGTCGGTCCGGGCAGGAGCCAGCTCGAAAATAATCGGATGAGATCAAGGAAGAATAAATGAAAAGGTACCCTCCAGGCGACGAAGGAAAATCGGAGAGGCTCGTGTCGCACCTGGTCGTTCGAAGGGAGAAGGGGAGGGGGGGTTCGGATGCCGAATGGACGAGGGAAGGTCACCACCGCGAATCCTCGAGACGAAACAATGAGATAAAGCACCGGCATCCGAAGGGTAAGGGGTGATAACCAGTGTCCGGAGAATGGGGAAAAAAAAGCGCTCTCGTGTAAATGTAGATCATTCAAAGGAGGAGGGGAAGGCATAGCCGGCTAAATCAATTGCGCTGTTCCAGGAAGCCTCTACAATAGTGATCAACCTCAACTAAGGAGAACCTGCTGGCAACACTATGCCGGTTTAGGGGAGAAGAAGTCAGACGTCAAAAATACGATTACAGGGAAGGGGTGAGTAATGCCGGAAAACTCGTCGCGTAGCGCGTTCTTTATGAAATCGTGATCTTCACATCGTGAGGACTTTACCGCGGTTCAACGAGAAAAGGTTAAAAACGTTTCAGAGGGACCTAATGCTCGGAGAACTAGCCTACGAGGTCGAAGTTAAATCCCTTGGAAAGGCCGCGTCCGTCCTTCCCTACGATCTCTTCGATCTCCAGCGAACCCCTTGGCGATTGAAAGCGAGACTCTCATTATTAGTCAGGTATTCAGGAAAACGGAAGCTCTGGGAGAAAGTACCATCTTTTCTGTAGGCTTGACCGAAGGGTAGCGGCTCATCGTGCGGCCTCCTTTCTTTCCTTCCTCCCTGTACGCCTTACCTGGCCCCCGAAGGGTGGTTGTCGCTCGATGTCGTTAACGGACAGTTAGGGATCTAGTCGCTTTCAGATTCGACTGGCCGCTGGGAATCAAGAACCCTCGCACTGTGCCAACGGTCCCTCTCACTTCAAACCTCGTGCGGAGAGGGACTCGCGTGATCAGGGGAATAGATGGGAGTACTGGTAAAGGATTCATCAGAGATTTTGCAATCCACTACCCCGATTAGGAAAGATGGAGAAAGTCAGGTACAAGGCTCGGAGGGCGGGACAGTAAGTGCAACAGAAGATCTCTAAGACATATGCGGTTGACTGAAAAAAGAGAGGGTCATTGACGCTGTGGACAGAAGATCAGGATAATCAACTTTTGCAAAGCACTCGGGAAATGAAGGCGACGAAAATCGTCCCCCGATAATTTCGGGGGAACAAGGGGGGACGAGAAGCGTCCCCTGGGATGTGATGAAAACAATGAAGGAATCCAAAAGCCTGGTAAGAGAGATAGTGGAAGGTAGAAAGGGGGAACCAGGCCCTGAAGGGCTACGACAATTCCGTATCCTGAAAAATTTTTCAGTCAGCGATAGAATACTCAACATTGTAAAAGCTATCATCAGGGAGGCATGGAGGACTTTGTCCAAAAGTCATGCTGTGTATTCTCTAAGCGCGTCTGAGGAGGAAAAGAAAGGTGGCAGTGTTCCTTATCGAAGGTGGAAGGAACAAAGGGAAACTATCTTTCAGAAAGACCGAATCCGGAAGAAGAAAAGTTTATCCAGGCGTTATTGGTTACCTGGTCAGTGCAGGCCGCAGTCAGAAAGAACTAAGCCCTAGGAAGACCGAGTAAGGGTAATACTCCCCCCTTTGGGTAAATTTAAGTCGACGGTTGAGGAGAAAAGTTAAGAAGGGGAAGACGAACACAAGGAGAGGGGGTCTGGGCGAGACGTCTGTTCGTGTCAGTGAGAGTCAAAATACCCGCACAGGTGCATTTCTGCAAGTACCTCGATAGAAAGGCAAAAAAACCGCCCGGTACAATTTTCCTGAGGTGAAGTGGGAAGCAAAGGATCAGTAAAAAACACCCCCAAAGTAGAGGAGGAAGAAGGAAAAACAGGGATCCGAAAGTACCATGTCCAAAATTTAAAAGTTGCAGTTCTAGACGCGAATCGTTCCGAACGGAAAACGGGCGGGCGGCTGGAAGACCTAAACTATAAGGCGCGGAAAAAAAGAGGGATTCCCTCGCAGGGGCGAAACCTTCCGTAACCGACAAAGGTGTAAGACCATCGATCAAAAAGGTGAGGAAATGGCGCTAACGATGAAAGCGGGACAGGGCGGCTGACGGTTTAATATGACGCGCTCGTCAAAAAAAGGCCAAGGGAAACCAACAACCAAGGGGGTGTCCGTGGGCACTTCGGGGCGGAGGCTTCGGGCGTCTCGAAACCTATCTGATGACGACACATTATGTTAAGGGGGAAGGAAAGAAACTCCGCTCAGTCCTCTAAGAGCATGGGGTCGGAAGAAAGCAGCAAGCGATGGTAATATCAAGCGTTCTGACCGCGTAATAGGGGGAGGGAGGCACTTCACTTCTCAAAAAAAAAGAGGTGCGCGAACAACAATTGGGTAAAGCAAAGGTGCAAAGCAGTGCCTGCAATCGCAGTCCTACGGGCGGTTTGAAGGAATTAAGCGGCTTGTGTCGCATATCTTCCCTACATGGCAGCTACAGAGAGCCACGAAAAAAAAAGGTATCAAGGACTAATCTCGGGGTCAGGAGAAGCTGGTCTTCCCTCATGTTAGAGGGCCGTGAAAAGTGCCTGTAACTCCATGAAACAATAAAGGGCCTGTAATCCACCTGCGCCGGGAAGCACAGCGCCAGGCTGAGAGGAGGAGGCCGCGACCTGAACAATTGTTTTGCCAAAAGAAGTAAGCATCAACTGGGGGGGCGTCGCCCTGCACGTGCGGTGGAAAGGTTGCAACCACTTGTTCGTTCCACTTACCAGGCATATATTACACTTCTCAACCGCGAGGGCCTCAATCTCGCGGTGGCTTGCTTCCTGAAAATGCATCGGGGGTCTCGCGATCTTCGCTGTGTACAAGTCTCTGCAGCCTGCAGGGGCGGGTGGGGTCGTTGAAAGCCACTGTGGTCTACATCGCAGATGGAGGAGAAAAAGGCTTCATAACACCCAATCATGGAAGTTGAAGGACGATAGAGGTATGTCTGAGAGCAGTGTGTTCACGCGCGGATATTAGCCAGCGACCTGCTATAGCGAGAACCCAGCAACCATGCCAGCGTCAACGTTACAGTTTACGGGACCGATCCTTTTCCTGGCCAAACCTGGCAAATCAACCTACGAGCGGACTCTTCAGCTTCATCCAAAAAGGGGGTCGCTTAAAAAAAATCTCCATAAGCAGAGGCCAAAAAGAAGGAAATAAAAACCTGTCTGCTCTGGGGCGTCCGAAGATCCGCATTTCCCGCCCCAACCGCGGATTCTCGCGCAGTGGATAAAACAGAGGGAGGCCCTAGGCGAGCGCAGAGCAATAGACATGAAGAAAGCCCGCACCTTCAAGAGCGGACTGTCCCGTCTGAAAAAAATTCTATTGCCGAATGGGAAGGCAGATCGAGGCCTCGTTCATAAAACATAAGAAAGGTTATAAATATGCCCTAGGTAAATAGTAACGGGTGGCGGGAGAACCAATTTTGAGATGAGGGCGACGGCATAAAAACTTAAGTACGGCACCGGGCGAGGCCGTTCACTATCATTTTGGACAGTAAGCTCCAAGAGAGCTTCTTACAGGACGGAGTAAGGTAACCCTGTCACCCAAACTGATTTGTCGCCGTTAGTGTCTTTAATAAGGTGGTGTTAGACTCCCTCTAAGCCGGGAGTGGAACTCGTTGCTGAAAAAAGTACCGGCGTCCGTGTGGCTGTGTGGAACGCAGATTTTCACAATAATCACTCACAGACAAGGGGGAAACGACAGAAATCCTAAAGTTCTAAGGGCTGAGCGCGATCGAGAAGCCCTCGGGTTTTCCGACAGATACCCCTAGAACATGGAGAAAACTTTCCTACCCGGCGTTACGAGAAGGAAAAAGAAAATGTTAGAAAAAGGACCGCGGGGAGGATCTCCCCCACGTCAGTAACGGTCGTCGGGTCCGAGAAAAAAGTCTTTCGTAAGGGAGCACGACTGCAAACACGTCAATCGTGTCAAAAGAATTTTGGCCCATGTGGCCTTGTAGTTTCCTGGTGCTCGGCCGGCTTCATCTAAGAGGGCTTCGCAAGGTCGAGCAAAACGGGGAGGTCTGCCCTTTCGCGTCTTCCTTGGAAGTCACCTCTAGAAAGAATCGGGCAAAAAAGTGTGTGCACGGTTCCTGAGAGACTTTTAAAGCTCGGGGGTCTGCGCGCCGGCGGGATGTGTTGTGAGCGGAGCCAGGTGGTCCTTAAAGCTTGGTCGTGGCGTTCTCTTGGGAAGGCAAATGCCCAAGTCAGCGGCAAAAAACCTTCAGGAAGGAGGAAGGTCAAAAACTAGCGGGACAGAAAGGAAAAAACCAATTCCATAAACTTAGCCCTGCTTTCCCGAGCTGCTAAGGTGTTGGCGTTGAAAAGTGGGGGGAAGAATTGAATCATTTTCAAAGCCAAGCAGGTCGTCGCCATTCTAGGAATTATCTGAGAAGAATCGAGTTGATGATTCCACCGAACGCCGCCCTGGGGGTGTTGTGAGGAAACACCTGACATGTCCACGAAATTGAAAGAGCGAGCAAAAAAAACGGAGGAGGAGAAACATGGTGTTCTAGGTGCGGGTAGAGAATCGGGGAGGGCGGGAAAAGGGCAAATCCACTCGTCTTACGAGCTCGCAATCATTGCAGATAAGAAGACAGAACAAGGCGGGATCTATTTCTCCCAAAATTTCATTGCCGGGAAGAAATAGGAACGCAGAAAAAGCAAGCAGCGAAAGAAGGGGCGCCGTGCTTAATGGTTTAAATTCAAATGCCTCTAGGTGGTGACTATAATCGGTTCCTGTGGGAGGGCAGGGTGCCGAAACGGATCCCCCGTCTTTAAAACACCAAACTGGTCCCCCCTGACCTCAAGAGCACTCAATAGCCGAAGGACTTTAAAAAGCTGGGGAAAAAGGATATCTCGGATCCCGAACCGGGAGAAGGGACTCAGCATGAGATGAGAAGGACTAGAGAAAAAGACCTTCGCCATCATAAGGGCTTGCACGAAAGCCCGCGCCGGGTTGGGCGGTCTCATGAAGAAAGTCGAAGCGAAAAGAAACCTCAAGAAGAAGCCCGTACTTATGGAAATCAGAAACTTGAAAGGAAAAAGAACTCGGTAAAGTCACGATGCCGCAGGCAGAAAATCTCTAAGGAAGGGTAAATTAACCGCTGCCTCAAGCCAATGAGGGGGGGGAGAGAAGGGTACGAAGTGACACATCCACTAATATATGAGACTAGTCCTTAAAAGTAGGGGGAACGGAATCTTGTTGAAATCGGCGACGTAGGGGGGGGGTGCTAACAGCGTTCGGGCCGGGTCTGAAGAACGAATGCCGCTAGAGCATCGAGGAACAAAAATCATACTCCCTTCTTCTAACCCTGCCGGCGAGGGGGTTTACCAAAAATCAGCCGGCAGGGGAAAAAGCCTCAGAGACTTCTTTCTTCTCTACTTCAACTTCTTACCACCTGAGGAACTAAGAAAGAGAAGGTGTTCAAGCGCATCAACAAAGACAGGAGCTCACAAGAGACCAAACTCCTGTACAACGCGTGCACTTGAAAAAGGGGTCTGTTTCTACTGACTTCAATGTAGATGATACGATGGCAGAAAAGTTGGGGGGGGGGGTTGGTGGGGGGGTTGGGTTTTGTGTTTTTTTGGGGGGTGGGGTGGTTTTTGTGTGTTTGTGGGGGGTGGGGTTTTTTTTTCTCCTCTGCGAAGCATCTAGATAAATATTCGTGAAGGGAGTGTCTTTCCCCCTTTGTCGGCGGCGGGTCGCGCGTTGGAACTTTCCGCTTCTTGGGTACTGGTCCCTACCTAAAAGGCGAGGGACTCTGCCTGCATCCTTAAAGCAAAACACCGCCTTTCAAAATCGTTGTGAGCAAGGGCCTCGACTGGGGGCGAATCGTCAGAGACCAACGCTTTGGGCTGTGGGAGCGACGCACAGGCCTCTTAGACGTCTGACTTGATCACTGAAAATTGACTAGAGTCGCTACAAAAGTAACGGAGTACCAAAATTCTAGCTAAGCAGCCGGTGCCCCAAGCTTTCTGCGCTTAGAGGGACAAACGGGGAAAAGGAGCGGTACCTCTTATTCATAAATGCCTGTCGGGATCGGCTATGTAAATCGACGGGAAGGAGGCGTGAACAACTCCATTCCAGGATAGAAGTCAAACCAAGCTCACGCGGAAATCGCGTGGTAAGGGGCCCGAACCATCTCGGAAGGGAGGGAAAAGAGAAGCAAGGCGATGTAATTTCCGCCCCTAATTCTTCCTCGAGGGGAAAAAGTAGGTGTCACAAATCAGAGCGGGCCGGGCTAGCAAGAAAAAAAGTCTAATTCCTAGAAGGAAGGCATGGCGCATTATAGGGAGAGGGGGACATATTATTCATGAGATCCTCCCCCTCGTTCAGGATCGAAAGAGGGGCGAAAAGGGGAAGATTTTCGCCATAAAGGGTGAAGAGCTGCCCTGTTTACTTGTCCCAGAAATGCGTGCCCTCCGGAAAGAGGCAACCTAACTACGCCTGTAGTAACAGAGAGAGATTGCGGGAGAGACGTGTGCACCTGCATAGCCACAAATGAGTCGTATGAAACTATGGTGGTAAAAAGCGAAGGAGTAGAGAGAAAAATCACCCGTATGAAATTGCAAAACGTCTCGGGAGTTGGGATTAGAAGAAAGAAGGCTGGAGGAAGAAAGAGATCGGGGACTGGAATTCGAGTTTTCATGGGGGGAAATGAAATAGTATACTGCACCGATAGAAGAAAGAGTGATACGAAACCCCGCAGCTAGCCGGCGGCAGATCTAAAGAATACTTGGTTTTGGGTTGACCTTTGGGAGGCCAGAGAAAGGAGAAAAAGGAACCGCTAACTAGGAGGGAAGAGTCAGAATGATCAACCGCAGTTCCGTGATGGAAGAAGGGGGGAGAAGGGCAAGTTAACGATTTGCTTAGGAAGGGCATGACCACATGGGGGTGAAATCGAAGGGGGGCCTGCGCATTCCGGGGTCGAGTATCTTGAACAGAGGCGAAAGGTTCAGTTCTGACGAGGGTAGGAGTGCAATTACCTAGTCCCATTGGGCAGGGTGGGAATGAGGGGGTGAAATAGTCCCTAAGTCTACTAGCAAAACAGACAAAGAGGATGATTCAAGAGAATCCTTTTTCTAACCGAACAGGCAGCAAATTCCCCCTGTTAAGCGTGCCCGGTTTCGCAGAAGACGTCAAAGGAAAGCAAACTAATCTTGTTCTCAAAACAATGAAACGAACGGACTATGCGGAAAAAACCCTCGGTGCAACAACAGCTTACGGGGAGCGGCTCTTACCCACAAATGTACAGTTCAGGGGTACATGAAAAATTTCCACCAAAGACGGCGGGAGAAGTGAGGAAAAAAACGGTTCCTTCTCTTCTTTCTGGGTTTCAGTCGGACGGCGCTGCAAATCCAAGGGAACCACCACGAGAAAATGTCGGCCGACGGAGAGAGGGAGTATCATCACCTTCTTGGAATAGTTGCTAAGCTATTCGCTATTCAAAGAAAAGATTACCCTTCCTCCAGTAGAGACCGCAAGCATTAGGTGCTGGAAAGAACGGACCAAGGGGAAGAGAATAGCTCTTTCCTTCTGGAACGTTCTCTGCTCGTGGGGATTAAAAACATTTCATAAACGGGGCGATCAGACCCCGGCGAGTTTTCCCAAGCTTTAAGGTACATGCAAGTATCAGCAACTTGTTTCGTCTGGTTCCTGGAAGGAAGAGGGTGCGCATCACGGCAAGTAATACTTGAAAGATCGAGCTAAGCTAAAAGAATCAGAAAGAAACTCGTCGTCTCTGAAGGGGAAACATGGCCGGGAGATCAGGGAAGATATGACAACAAGGTTTTTCAACGGAAAATGGGAGCGGCCAGTTCGACGAGAATCTGAGCCTCCGGAAGGAAGATTTGGCGACGTTTACAAAGGAAAGGACGCCATCCTGGAAAAATTTCGCAGACCGAACTTCTTCCACGACCCTGCCAAAGGAGGGAGAAATCACCCAAAAACCCTGGTCCCGCGAGGCGCGGTGACTGATGAATGGACCAATGGGGCCGGGGTTTTTCATCTTCAAGGCGGCGTAGGCATCTAACTCTAACTAACTGGGGGTAAAGAAATCGCAAGCTCCAAGTACACTTTCGGTGGGACCTCGATCCGGCGCCGCGGGAAAAGGAGAGAGAAAGACTCTTCCTCTACTAAAAGGGCGAAATGCTGTCAGGAACGCGTACTTGACTCCCGCTACGGATCGTTGAGAGGAGGAAATCATCCAATGTTGACGTGATGATCAATACTCCGTTCTAACAGGCCCTGATAAAAAAGGACCCGCTAAACACGGCGGGATGGTCATTCTTTGAAGTATAATATGCACGTTCCCTCGCCCAAAGAGGGTTTAATATTGATGACCCCTTCTACAACGCAGATGAACGTAAGTACACTGAGAAGCGAGAATCGCTACGCAAGTATTATTAAGATGCATGAAGACTTTTCTAAGATATTTAAATCGTCACTGCGTCTGACCCAATTTAGCTTTCCACTCTTGAACGCTGGGGTCGCAATGTTTCGGTCGGAGTACCGCCTTTGCTGGGAGGGCGGACTGACAAGGGCGTAAGGAAAAGCGCCGGACGAGTCCCGCGAATCCGGGATAAACTTTTCAAACAAACAGACGAACTGTTGGTTGACAAAAAAGACGGCGGAGGAAGTCAACCCGGGCCCTGGGACATCAGAAAGTGGGGCTGGGAAACTGGGGGTTTAGTCTCTCTCTTCGAAAAAAGGGACGGAGAGGGGACGGACAGCACCGGCAGCTTTCTGTCCGCATATTGTAACTTTAAAGGAAGACCCTCAACCATTGCAAACGGAAAGAGCTTCCACCATTCGTGCGGGAAGTACAGGCGGTATTGGACCGTCATGGTTACTGGGGGCTCGGCGTCATCACTAACTAGATGGTCAAGGCGACAACTTTAGCAAAAGCGAGGACCTCCCCTAAAAAGGGTTGTCCGCCGTAATCACGCGGGTATTCAGTAAAGCTCTAGACTTTCGGAAAAACCTAGAGGGAGGATCTTTTCCGGTACCGACATCGACGTCCCAAAGAAAGCCGTCGGTACATTTGGGCACTCATGTCTATGACCTTGTCTCGTTGCCGGCGTAGAGACATTACCTGCTCTCGTCGTAGAAGGTTCGTCACGTTTTGCTTTCTGTGAATGCTCGAATCTAGGGTAGACAGAGGGGGCCTTGGATGATCGAGGAGCCGAGTTTGAACGGGTTCAACAAAGTTTGATGAACGATCTTTCCAGGAAAGGAACAATTCAAAAGGGGTCAGGTCAGCCACACTAGTGTAACGAATGTCACTGCCCGGCGTATGGGTGCCCTGATAGTTATCTCGTCTGCATTAGTGGTTTGCTGACCTGGTTAGGCTCTGAGGAAAGAGTGGGGAGTACATCTATCCCGAAATTTAAGAGGATGGAGAATGATCTCGCATATTTCGACATCCGAGGAGAGTGGAGTACTGCCGTACGCCGACACTATGATCCGAAACCGGCGAAAAGGTCGACCGGGAAGGCCGCTCAAAAAAAAAAAGAAATCTTTATTCGAATTGTTCTCAATTTGCAGTAGGCGTAGAGCAAGAGGTAAATGCGGCAGCAAGCAACCGAAAAAGGAGTCTGCAAGATCCATTTCCATACACGCGCGAAAGGCGGGACTCATGGGTGATCAAACCCGTTCCTTCCAAAGGAAAAAAAAAAAAGAAATCAACCACGCTACGCCGAAGCGCGAACAGATCCGAGTGCAGGTACATTTACGGAAGAATGCGGTAACTTCTCAAAAAATTGGCCTGGAGGTTGAAGGGGAGGAGGGCCCAAACCGATGAAGCCTTGAGTTTCCCTCCGAAGACGAATGACGTCCCATGGGTTGAAAAAAAGGAGACTTCGGATATACTTCAGAAAAAAAAAGGCGCCGGGCAAAAACGAGGAAGAGGAGCAGGCAAGTGAAAAAAACTTAACAGCCCCCGGACCGACGGGGCCGTGGGGTGGAGAGGGAAAAGATCCTAGAAGAGGAACCACGAAAGAGAAAACGGGGGGCTGTACCCTTCATTTGGACTGCAGAAAATCAGCAGGCCTGTAGTCGGTGGTAACAGAATCTCTCCATGCTAACGCCCGGGTGAGCGGTGAAGGGAAAGATGCATCAAAAAATTTTGAAAGGCGGCGCCGAAGGGAGAAAACATAAAGGAAATTAGAATCTTTTACACACGTGTGAGGGGGCGGACGAATAAAGTTGGACAAATCGATAAAAAAGGCGGCCCTAAAGGGGGGAAAATCACCAGAAGTAGAGCGTTACGCATCTACCACCAAGGAAAATGAGAAAGACGGATAATGCAAGAAGGCACACCTGTGAACCAGAACATGCTCGCTTGTACGGACTCGCAACGGAGAGGGCCGCCCTCGCACGGATATAAATGAAGACGGGAAAGCTATCAACCAGAAAAGTGGCTGCCCCGCAAAGTAAACGAAGTCACCTCTTGCAAAGAAGTTTAAAGGGTGTTGTGGACGAAAGACTTAGTTCTTATTTGAAAAACTCGTATGCGCAGGATAGGATACGAGGTCGCCCCGTCGAGACAATCGGACTGTGGATCGGATCGGGGGAAGAGGTGCAGACGGGTCCTCATCGGTTCGCTAAAGTGTTAAACGAGGGGCGCGAAGAAGGGAAGCGAGGAGAAGAGTACCCAGACCTCCAAGGCGTGGCGGGAGGGCCACTAGAGACAAGACACCTATTTGATTTTCAGCCGATTGAACACCAACACCCCCAAACCCAAAGGGCCTTAAAGATGGCCGGAAACGGAAACTCATGGTAAGGGAAAGAAATGTCGCACGATTCGGTCGGAGTCGACTGAGTCACAGGCAGCCGGCTTCAATCGGAAGCAGAACGAAGAAGGAATAAGTGGTGTTGGAAGCTAGGATGAAAAGGCCTTTAGGAGTCGGATGCCAGAGGACGGGCCTCGCTATAACCGCCAGGGAAGGGAAAGAGAACGTACAAACCGCGTCTCTTCGAGGGCCATCGCGGTGGTAGCCGGGAAAGAGATGGCCTGTAGTGGAATCTATAGGAAGGGAAGTTGTTTCCAGGACAAAAAAAGAACCTCGTGGCGACTTCAAAGGGGTAACAAAGAAACGCAGGCGGTTAGCGCACTTCATCTCGAAAGGGGGGAGAGCATGGGACGTGAAAGAGTCTAAGTTGTTCGTTAGGATGCCTAAAGAAATCCTTGGCAATAGTCAAAACATGAAAGGCACTAGCTGCCGCCCCACTCTTACTTAAGGAAGGAAGCTAGATCGAGAGGAACATTTATTTACTTGGGAAAGTGAGCCAAGCCACCACCGGAACTCGAATGAACGACTCGGCGATAGGAGAGAGGGCGAAGAGTTTTCAACCTTGCAGCACAAGAGCGTAACATCGTATCCATCAGAAAAAAGAAAGGGGGTCCTCACGCTGATGAGACAGGAAGGAAAAACGAGGCTCTATTGCGTGCACAGCGCAGTCCGGATTGAGGTCTCACAAAGCGAGGACAGCTTCAGTGAGGGGACAGTTGCACTACGGATCAGGTCAGATTATTCAAAAGAGGGAGCGAGACGTAAAAACCAGGGGCCATTTAAATACCAATTCGAAAATTGTGGTGGGGTTTCCCTTGCATGAGAAGGAGGACGTTCAAGCAAAAAGCCTCTTAACTGTCCGAAAGGGAAAAACAGAAGGGGTCATGGTGGGGAGATCACCACTTTGTCTCCCCCTGAGTAAAAAAGGAAAATGGAAAATGGCAGTCTCGCACACCGCGCTGAAAAGGGGAGGTTGCCGAAAGGGTCCTTGTTAAGTATTCGGTAGGTACCACAACCGGATTTTTTTCAAGTGAGGTGACGAAACAAACGGCACCGAGTTCCGCATGGGGATGTAATAGCAGCAGCGGGCCA
>Ga0179593_1487744_pt1 | contig 20108 bp, 29 predicted proteins | sample CZODoug2_1_08_16_FD_185931 | JGI IMG/M metagenome (GOLD analysis project Ga0179593, IMG submission 185931) | Vadose zone soil fungal communities from Angelo Coast Range Reserve, California, USA - CZODoug2_1_08_16fungal (PacBio error correction) | ecosystem: Environmental > Terrestrial > Soil >...
TGAAGCGGTCGGAAAATAGGAACTCGGTTCTCGGGTTCGGAGATGGGGTTACGGACCTTATAAGATGAAAGAGGATGCTGTAACTCGAAAAGAGATGCGGGAAAGCTTGGAGTAGTAGAAAAGCTTTGGACGTAAAAAAAGGGGGGCATCAAAGGAAGGACTTGGGAAAAAGGATGAGTCACTGACTAGCGAAAAATTCACAACCGCGTCAAAGAGATGCCACCTGGAATTCCGTATCCGGCGGCGAGTGGGGGGATTCGCGACTGCCCACAAACCAGGGGTGCCTGCGATCGTAGGTGCGCCCCTGGGAAATAACGTAGAAGGTCGATTTAGCGTGTGCAGTTGAACTGGGACATTCATAACTAGGCGGGGGTCCACTAAGCTACGCAGGATCTTACGAAGAAGATCTCGTGACCTGCGGGGAGAGTCGGAAGGGACTGTGCAGACTATCAACGAATTGGTGAGCTTATGTGCTGTCCAGGCATAAAAACCCGAAAAAAAAAAAAAAAAAAAAAAAAAAAAAAACCAAAAAACCAAGAAAAAAAAAAAAAACAACACAAAAAAAAAAAAAAAAAAAAACAGAAAAAAAAAAAAAAAAAAAAAAAAAAAAAAAAAAAAAAACACGAACCTGGAAAAGGAGTACTATTACTTATGTGGAATCGGACTACTAGGTGAGGAAAGGAGCAGTGGTCATTTGGGAAAGGGTCGTCAACTCCTTGGTAACTTTCCTTCAACCGGCAGGCTAGGGTCAACCAACATCGATCAAACAGAGGGGTCTCACAACACACAAAAAGAGCGAGAACTTCAGTCAGAAAGTTCTCGTCTTATCCACAAAACAAACGGCAAGAAACTACTCTAAGTTCTGTAGGGAATCGGAACTGCCAAAAAGTCATAAAAGGACGTTAAAGGACATCGACTAGTTGCACTCCAAAAACGGGTAAAAAATCATTAAAAAACTTCTTAGGTCAGGGGAAGAACGAAAATGACGTGCGTCAAAGGACAGTTAACGAACCTCCATAAAGTGTGCGTACGTAAAATGCGAAAACGGGGGCTCAGTTACGTTGGTGGTACCAGTGAAACTCTAGATAGAGAAGGGAATTCAAAACAAAGGATTGAAGCGATGAGGGGATTGGTTTAGAAAAAAACTAAATCTCCTTGAAAATGTTGCAAACCACAAAACTGATATGAGGCACGCTAGAGAAAAAGCCTCTGAACCGGGCGGTCATGACCTGAATCACTATCATAGAAAAAAAAGGTCGCAGGTTGCATAGGGATTAAAAAGAGTATGTTTAGGGGACAAGAGAACTGATCTATCGGGGGGCCTGAACGAGGGGGAAAGGTCATCGGCAAGCGAGTCGAAAAACGTTATTGATCGACGAGACGCTGCGAAAGAGAGGACCACCTTACAGCGTTTACCATGGATGAGCCACTATAACCGCGTGCAAATAGAGATAGCACAACAAAAACGGAGGGTGAAGAATAGGAGATCCTGGGAAAGCTGTCAAGTGAGGGGGTGCGGGTGGTGGGCCTGGATGATAAAGGGGACGTAAGTAATCGGGGTCGGGGTAGCGGACGCAAAGTTCAAGCTCTCTCAGAGAAATAACTTCTTTGGCCATTACATCTCTTGGAAAAAAAACGGAAAAGGAACGGAAAGTGCGACTAGGCGGAGGGTCAAAAGTCTTTGTGCAGCCCTAGCCGAAGGTATATAACTCATCAGGGCATGCGAGAGTGGATCTAGTGACGATAAAGTTTGAGACTGAACCGAAAGGGGGGACGTTCTACTACGGTTCGTGGAGAGGGAGGGGGAATATCCGCAGGGGGGTGGGGGGGTGAACAAGGCGTCCGTGGACAGGCGAGGATTGCTTAGGTAAAAAAAAAAGAAGCAATGGTTAAGAGCTCGGGAGGACTCTCCGGTCGAGAATCAGAAGTCTTTTAAAAAAATGGGTAGAGCCACGGAGAATTACAAAAAGATTGATGTTGGGACAGTCTGGACCAAGCTTGGGATAGTGCTGCGAAGCCGAACGAGTAAAATAAAGAACTGTGGTGAGACAGAGGCGACAGTCGGGGGGATGGGTCCCTCGTGCGATCTACGGGTGATAGGAAGAATCTGTGAGGCCGGAAAAGAGGTGGTGAGTGGTCATAAGAGGAAGAGTAGGGGAGGAAAGTGTTTCTCTACCCGGGGGTGTTGGGGTTTTAGAAAGGGCAAGGAGCAGAGAAAGGGAAATACCGTCACCAGGATATCACACAGGGAGTGGTGGGGGGCGACAATGGTTCTCTTCGAGTATCGGAGCTACACCGAAGACAAAAATACGTCACGAGATTCGCAGCTGGTGATGTGAGTGCCTCATCCCAGGAAAGGAGATGTTTGATGCGTTCGAGGCCAGCATTCCGAAAGACGGCATGGGGTATCGACTCTGAGGAGGCGTAGGAAAACTTCAGAGGAATCAGCCAAGACAAGGTGATCCGCCGGACAAGTTTCGCAAAGAGAACGGTTATTTGGCTTTTATTACGGGGCATAGAAGGACGACGTCACTGTAAGGCTGGGGGGAGAGGGGGGGGGGGACTTTGGGGCAGGCTGCGACAATGTCTGATCGCCCAGAATTTAAAACGTGTATTCGGGACAAAGAGTCTGTTAAAGGAAAGCTAGATTGGCACGATCAAAACTGAACGCGCTAAAGAAGAAGAAAAAAGAAGGGGGGTAAGACTGTTTCCGAATAGGACCCTAGGGTCATGAAAAGTGCGGACGAAGCGGGAGGCTGTATTGCTGTATCAAGTTAGTGATTGCTGTGTGGCGAAATCCAGAGAAGCTATCGGGGGATACATCCACTTCCGAAAAAAAATTTGCGGGAGAAGAGGGGAGGAGGACGCAAGATCCTAGCGCCTGAAACTGAAACTTCATGAACAGGGAAAGCGGGGGGGGGGAGTGGAATTTTGGATGAAATGGGAAGCCGACCGCGGGGTAAATCATATCTCAAGGTCCCGAGAAAGTGGATTAATGTAATGGCTTATTACTCTTCGCGGGGTCGCCTCAGCGCGAGCTGGGCATACCCAAGATAAGAGACCGATGGTAACGGGGGGGGATTTCCGAAGAAGTTCGAAATCGGAAGCAAAGAAACACGGAGCCCGTAAATCGAGGGGGACCGAGTATTCAGGGCGTGAGCACGTTTTGGGGAAAAAAACTGGGGGGGAAATTGCAAGATAATTGCAATTAAAAAAAAACTTACAGCCGGGAAAATAAGTCACTAGCAGCAAACAATGCTTGTGGGAACGTCTCCGGTCATGAGACTGTGAGCTTGTCCCAAAGCTATTTGGCGGTGAGCTTCCAACTTCACAAGAGCAGAAGGACCGCGAGCAAACAAAAAAGAGAGCAACTAGGAAAGATGCGGATTCCGGACCGAGGAAAAGGAGGAAAGGGCTTCAGGGGAAAAGAACTCAGAGGGGGAAAGAAGTCGGGCGTACGGAGGAAGCGCAGCCGTTGGCGTAAACCGACAAATCCAACCAGGGGACCTCCCAATTCAATAAAGACTTTGTCGTCTGATAGAAACGAATGACCGGCCATGTAGAAATCGCGTCTGACGGGTAAGTGGGGGACCGACAAGATATGGCGATAGGAAGGAAATTCGGCTCAACAAAAAAAAAATCAAAAAATCTCCACAATCAATAACCACCACACATGGGGTCCCTGTGACGGGGGGGGATTCTGACCTACTCCTCACGCGTAAAAGGCGTATCCATCGCTGGATAGCCGGGCCAACCTTAACTTGAAAAGAGGAGATCGGAACATGACCGGTGATATTATTTGGTCAGGAACGAAAAATTATAGCAGTGGGAGGTCGGGGTGAGGGGGTATCGGTTCTTCTTCCTATTGGAAAAGGCCTAAATTCATCTAGGGGGCTTTACGGGGACGCGCTGGAGGCATCCTGACGGGTGACATGGGAAGGTTTGAAATTTCCGAGCAATACGCTAGGTAATCTCCTGGAAGATGTAACGATCTATACGGGTGGGGGGTGAGAGGCTCAGCGGGGACGGTAAGAATTCGATAAGTGGATTGTCAAAGGCAAGAAGCAGGCTGGGGTGGAAGCAAGCAACTGCCGAAGGAGGAAGTACAAAGGGGATGGGGACGTGCATGAAACATTTAGCCAAGATCAGAATTAGGGAGAAAGGGCACGGGTTTCACAAACGGAGGGAAAAAAAGAGAAAAGCTCCTCTTGACTACTGGGAGCAAGGGGGAGCAGTGCTTACAGAGAAGTCTAACGACCCGAAAGGGTTTCTCTCGCTTGGGATCGTCTATCGGACATATTACTTCAGCCTAACATATAAAACTTGGGAAGACTACGCACTTGGGTCTGGTTGCAACTGGAAGCCGCTTATCACGGTCATAAGGGTTGATTATGCAACAGCAAAAAACCTTGACGTAAAGCAGTTCGAGAGTCGGGCAAGGAGCTTTTCTTGATAACGGGGGATAAACCCCTCAGTACTAAAAACGTGGGGGAGTGCGTCCTTCTATCTTCTAACAGAACCCCCTTAATAACCCATAAGAGAACGGCTTAGCCTACCAAGGAAAGAGAAAGAAGCCCCGCCCTGCCTTGGCCCAAAGGAGGCGGGAGTCCAATTAATAAAAGGATAGGAGAAAGTACTCGAAAGAGCTATTCTGGGAGACCGAGGTCCAGAGCGGGAAGCGATAAAATGGTCTACCATAGAAGATTTTTACTAAGAACGTGGTATGGGGAAGTATTGGAGATAGACCGAATAGCTGCTGACCCTCAAAAAAAAGTGAAGCGATTAATTACTTCTCTGACCAGGTCGTCATCAAAAGGGGGAAAATACCAGGTCTCTCTTGCGAAGAAGAGGACTCTAATTGGGGGCTTAGCAGGTCGCTGAGTTCATACTACTTTTTCATATGAGCTAAAAAAGCTATAGAATGCTTCAGCTAGCCCGAAAAATCAGGGGGGGAGGTGGTCTCTTAATGCTGGGGCAGCGGAGGAGGCCAAGCACGGCATGAGGCAGAGCGGCGGATTGTCCAAGTATTATATGAAGAGGGAGGGTAATAGGGACGCGACCTTACATCCGGGGGCGGTAAGGGCTCAGGACGACATTATTAGGGATTCTATGAAGAAATCTGGAGACACGCAAAATGAGTGAAGTAAGCTGGCCGCAGCATAACGTTCTAAGAATGTCCAACTGACGAACAGGTTAGGGAAGAAAGAACGACTCGCATCATAGACATCGGAAAACGAGGGCAGAGAAAGGGGAAGCGAAAAGCCGAAAAACGGTTGCAGGAAAAGGAAAGCGGGGCTTTAAGGGGAGAGCCTTGCAAAAATAGGACGGTTAGGTTACAGTACCTGAACCTCCAGGGCGGTTTGTACAGGTTCCTAAATGCGAACAAGGGGGAACATCGTTGGTTTGGGCCCATCCGGCATGAACGGTCCGAAGCTAGGAAACAGAAAAGCCTATCCGGAAGTCTAAGCGTGTCCGGGGGTGTAGAAAAAACGCAGGTATAAAGGTCCACGGTTCCGCAGGCACCACCAAGTCTCTCAAGAATTGCACCTTATCAGACCAGGAACCCTTGCCTTAATCAACCCAACTTACTAGGCCGGCTAAAAGGCAACTGAAAATTGGCATCTATTCGTTTCAGGGGGGGGGTTTATTCCGGGCTGCAACTGCGGGGAGACCTGCACGCTTGCAGGGTTCTCAGCGGGAAAAGACACGACGGGAGAGAAGGATAGAAGGGAAAAAGAACCCATCACGCGTTACCTTTCAGATCCACGGAGTAATCTGAACCTTCCTCGACAAACCAACACCAACTTGAGGGAGAGGTATATCGATAGGTGGGAAAAAGAGTGAATTCTGTTATCTTAGAGTTGAAAAGGATGGGGGAAAGCATTTAGAACTATTGAGGCGAATAACGGGGTTCCGGAAAGAGCGGCTAGACGGGAAACGGGTAAGGGCGATCTAGTGGAAGGTGAACATTTCCGGGACTAACATATTTGAACGACATAAAAGAAATTCAAGTTAAACTATATCGGGGACGAGGGGAAGGTTTTTAGAAGAAAGAAAGGACCGAGCATGGCGAGAAATCGAGATACGGGTGGTGGCAAAGGGGAAGCCGGGGGGAACGGCGGATTTCTTTCTACAAACCAGAACGCGCGTCATTTGATCCTTCTTTCTGTAGATCGATTATCGAGAGTCGAGGATTATTTCCCACACGTGATTAGAATTTTAGAATTTTCCTTCGCCAGGAGTAGTATGGATGGCAGATAGTGGCGCCAGTAATTTTGGAGTTGAACATCCCTTAGCGTTTACTGGCGGGTGAGTTTTAGGAACGGCAAAAGTATTCTCACTGTCTCGCGTTTCTCTCAAAAACTCGAGAATGACGAAGTGAGCGCGAGAGTCCTACCAAATAGGTTTCGACGCGCTCTCACGGAAAAAAAGATGGGGCGGCTTCTAGGGACTCCATGGTGTGGGGTTGAGAAAAAGATGTCGATCCTGAATCCCTTCAGAAAAAAAGGAATTACTAAACGATTTGTACTAGACAAAGTCGTCGGCAATCACGTAATAATGTAGGACACAAGCAGTCCCGCGAGGTTTAGGGGGGGGCAGGTGGGAGGGGAAAAAGGTCTAGCAGGGAACACATCCCTGGTTGGAAGGGCGCTCGGGGTGCCGCAGTCTATAGAGGGGAGCAATTGGGAAAGAGTATGAAGAACAAGTCATACAGCAATCATCGAATCCGAACCAGCAACTGAGCACGAGAGACCTGGTGGTCGTTGATTGACACTCGTACTAAGCACTCTTAAGATGGGGGAGGGCGAATGGGAAATTTATCCCAGGGGCAGCTTAGGACCGCCCTTGCGGTTCTCGAAACTGGTCGTCCATCAGGTTAACGAGGACATTCATCTGACAGACATCGGGCCTCTAAACATATCAGCGATCCGTGGGCGGGGATGCCGATGAATATTTTGAACGCCATAAATGTGTCCAGGGACACTGAAGAGGGGGGAGCTTGTAGTGATTGATCAGCTAGGGGAGGGAGGTGTTGGGGGAAAGACAGTCGAGTCCAGAAAAAAAGGAGCGTTTAGCGAGGATCGGGGCGCGATCAAGCCGAAGCGCTAGCGAGGTCCCCAACGGAGGCAGGAAGCGGGGTTTCCATGTTACAAATCGTGGAGACAGTCTTGTAGGGGATCAAAAACCTGAAAAAAGAGCCACAAGGGAGAGAAAGCGGTACGCAATCTGCTTGAAGATGGCCGCGCGACTGAAGCCACAAGCTCAAACAAGTGGGTACGCAATCTGAAAAATCTAAGGCGGCCCAGTAGTCCGGGAGTAGAGGATACCCCGGGTTTACCCGCGTGGGACATCCGCTTATTGGTACTCAAAAAGGGGCGCGCAAAAGAGCCATGCGCATAATACATTGTACTTCAAAAAAATACGGCAGCGACAGACTTGCGGCTTAACCACCCCCACAGACCTAGGTGTAGGTTCCCGCACGGATCGAGGGAAAGATCGAGACGAGCCTATCAAAAAGTCTATGCTCAGGAACAGCGATAAAACACATAGAGATGAAGAGTTCACCCAGTGTCCTCAACGATCTCAAAAGGAACAGAGCGTCCTCAACTTATAAGAGGACCGTGGATTGCAAAAAGAAAAAATCTGCTACAATCCAACCAACCCGTCAGATAAGATCATGTCACGCGACTAACAAAAAGAAATCATCAAAGGCGTGGCGATCGAGCTTCCTTTTCTTTTTCACCACCATTATCATTTAAGGAAAATGGACGAACGGAGCATAGATCTCACAATGGAGAGGAAAGAGGAAGAGCTAACGGTCGTATCAAAGCCATGAGGGGGAAGGGCAACCGGGGGGAAGGGAAGCGACTTGCATGTGATGGTGGGGGAGATTCTCCGCTCGGAATCGCATGTGTAGGTCGTTGATGGGGTACAAAACGTCAAGAGACACGGCGTCCTCTTAGAAGGGCGAAGGAAAGACGCTGGGGAACCTCAATGCCTCTTAGAAAGGCTGGCCGATCATAGGGATTTGAATCGCTAAAAGGGAAGGGACTTAGACGGGTGTTTTAGAGGCCTACAGGCTTAGTACAGAACTCGATACTTGTGAAAGCAAAACCCTGAGGGTTAGAACAGTCTGCCGCCTGACGGTAGGAACGGGAGTGTGATGCGGTGCAATTCTACCATTTAGAAATCGCAAAAAAAAGACAATTAAGCGGCTATCGAAGGTGTACACACCGGACGCAGAGAGAAATAGGGGACAAGGGGGGCGCCGTTGTGGAGTCAGACATAAAGAACCCCCGACCGGTGCGTTACTAGGGGGGGAATCCGGCCGAAAGTTGCCTCAAATCTACCCGAAGGGAACTAAGACTTCCGGCAAAAGGGCTCGGGTAAGTGGGCCTCCTCTGATACCGGGGGGGACCACCAGATTGGGAATTCATCAACGCCAAAGCCAAATGAGGAAATTTTATCGGGAGCAATAGGAGCTTTATTGGACAGAACAAACTCTAGCGCAACGCGAGGGCTTTATGAGGATTTGCGGATTGCGCCCAAACCAATCCCTACGGGGGGATCATAACTCGCAGAGAAAGCTCCAGCCCTACGCAACACTGTGTTTACCAAACGGATGACACTCAGGGGGATATCGCAATATCACCGGAGGGGGAGGGGGGGAAAGACTTGGACGAGGCAAAACGAGTTCGGAAGGAGAGATTACAGCAATTGGGAAAATGGGCGAGAATTGCGTGGGGCAGGTATCGATGGATAGGGCCAGACGCAAATAATCAGGATTCAAAAGGTATCGATCGATTGGTCGCAACGACATACCGGCGCTCCTAACTCAGTGGCGAAAAAAGGAGGACGCTAAAGGGGGCGCGATTCATGTGCTGCTGAGGTCAAACAGAGCATCATATGAGCGTCTACGAATTCTCACAGACAAGCAAAATCAGGTATGGACGCTGAATGGGACGTAACCAGCACCCAAACTTAAAGCGAAGGGGCGGACTGATGGTGCCCGAATGAAACAGGTAAATACTGGATCATGTCTACGAAAGAACAACATCAACTGGTGAAAGACGCCGTCTGCCAGCTGATAATCAGGAAAGACTCTTGATTCAAACAACCAAAATCAGAGGCTAGGAACTTCCGCAGGACGAGAGGGGCGCGTGACACTAAAAGTTGTACGCGGGAAAAAGAGCCAAAGACGTGCCTAAAAAGCGAACGAAGGAAGGAATAGTCAGTCGCAGAGCACCAAAACTCAAAAAATTCAAAGTCTTCGGGGGCGAGCTCTTCCAAATTAAAGACTGGAGAAAAAGAGATCGGTGACATCAACACAGGGGGTGTGCAAACATGGGGACTTGAAAAATTGCTAACTCCCTGGACCAATCTTTTGGGTGCCCATATACTCAGGATCATCGAGAACCTAGCTATCACAGAAAAAAATTAGGAGAAACAGCCGCGAATGGAGAAGATCGATAACGGACAATGACGGTGCACCCAACCGGGAGACTAAAAAAACTCAGAGTCAATTATCACCAGGTCCAAGTGCTTTGAACGGAAAATAACAATCAAACACTCTCATAAAAAATGTCTCAGAAGGAATGCGGTCATGGGGTGTATATGACTCTAAGTCAAAAAAAATGAACAGAGGGGGAGTGAACAGCTTTTCAAGTTGACTCGGCAGACGGTCCAAAATTTTTGAGATGCGATGCTCGGGTCGAAAGCGCGAACAAATCAAGCGTTTCCAACTCAAAGAAAACTATTCACAGTAGGGCAAACTAGCTCCAAAAAACGTAGGAAGGAAAGAAAGCGAAGAAAGGTGGCCACTCGAATAGGGGGATCGCAGATAACGAGTTTGTGTCAGTCGTGGGCGGCGTCACGAGAAATACGGGCTGGGACAGGAATCGTTGGCCTAGAAAGGAAAAAGGGTGCAGTGTAGAGAGTGCATGTGCAGGCAGGTCAGACACCTTTTCGAACTCAAGAAAAAGGCAGGGGTCGATGGAGTCACGAGGCGGGTGTGGGATCGACGGGGACAAGCTATCATGGGGAGAATGATCTTGCGGAGGATCAGGGGGGGGTGGGGTTGACAGCGGAATCGTGGACTCTATGAGATGAGTTATAAACAAAAAAAATAAAGCGTAATGGGAATCTTCCTAGTGAGGGCGCTACGATTATCAAAATCAGAGCTTATGGGCCAAACACCGATGGGAAGGGAAACTTCAGCATTTTACAGGTTGCTTTCCCAAACGGATAGTTACTGGAAGTCTGTGATCCTTTGGGGGCAGGGTCTACTTCAGGTGGGAAAAGCAGTTAACGTGGTATTCCGATTCTTTAGCGATGTCGCGGCGGGGGGATGGCAGTGAATGAGAGTCTGTTGTCCTACCTGACTTAGGGGGAGAAACTCGGGCCGTCAGGGTCAGGAGGAAGAGGGTTCCTCTCCTCAGGATTTGGGGGTGAGTCATATTCATGGATAACTGCCAGGAGCTGCATTGAGGAAACTTATGAAACCAATTGACGTCTGAGAGAACATATCCACCGATAATAGTCATCCCGTTAAGAGGAGGACCATCCGAAGAGACTCCGATTGAAAGGGTGAGGTTTAGGCAGGGAATAAGACATTTCAGCGAAAAAGCTGTTGAGGCAAAGACGACGGACAGGCCGGATCAGGAAGAGTAGGTGATACGTCGGAACTCAGAGACGGCATCCTCCAGTTCGACGAATCATCGGCAGAAACGGGCCCATGTAGGTGGGCGTGTGACACATCTCGGACGAGGAAGAATGTAATGATAGCTTGGTCAGCTGACGCAGACATTCGGATCTCCCGAGGTTTGCCCAGGACACCCTCTGTAAAAGCTGTAGTACTAATCTCGCTGGAAAAAATCGATGTCCTTACGCAGCGACGGTTCGTTTGTTCCGATCATATTGTTAAGACAAGAAAGGGTGGCATGACAAGGGCAGTGGATTATTGGGAGAGGTAGATGTCTTGAGAAAAATAGGGATTAGGTGTTGTGGGGGGTGCGAAAAGCGGCGTCCAGCAAACGCTTGCCAGTCGAGAAGGCAGGAGAACACGTAACACGATACCTGAAGGCAGTACCCCTCTCAAAACCAGAGGGCAATCGGCGTGGCTTGTAAACGCAATCGTGGAGGGGGGGGGGAAATTAGAAGAGAGAAAGGGGAAAGGACTAGCAAAATTATGTAAAGGAAGAAGATTCGGTACCGGGGAATGATTGCAGGGGGTCCAATAACGGGGAGACCCACGAGAAACCAAAAAAACAAGGTAAGTTTACGAGAGAGGGGACGCCGCTCATCACCCGGAGCAAAAAACCAGGATGCACTATTCGAGTCTAGGCGCGCCGGTTTGTGAAAAACCGTGCCATTAAAAGGAAGTTTCTACCACTGAAGGGCCGGTAGGAATGTTCCTGCACGCAGCCACCCGGGATGTACTTCTACGGGGTCAGAAGGCGACTTGCGGCGGGAACCACCTGGATGGCGATTCCACTTAGATGGGCGAATCAAGCCCGAGGGGGGAATACACAAACCAACGTCTAGACGAACGTCCGTTAGTAAAGCCATATTATTAAAAGGCCAGGGGGTCAACATCTCAATTAAAGCCGAGATCAGAAACTCCAGAAAACCGAGGGAAGAGGGAACCCATTAATAGGCAGACCCGTTCATCTTACTCCGCGATGACCAACCAAACCGCCTCCCCCTTCGAAGAAAAAAGAATACCGTGTCTAAGAAATCATAGCACACCAAAAGGCGCTCCGTTTACCGGGGGAAGGGGAAAACGTTAGAAAGGGAGAGGGGATACGAACCCAGCTCTATCAAAAAAACGGGGAGAAAGAGATATATGAACGTTCTTCAATGAGGGGAACGGAAAACCAAACGGAAAGGGGGCGACGGGGAGAGATTGGCACGAGGAGACGAAAAGAGGCTATCGCAGTGGGAGGTCCGTTGGGGGGGGATTGGTAGCCAGCGTCTAGGAACAAGATGATCTATCAAGGGGCGGGGCCGAGGGGAAGATGGGCTGAGAGAGGAGAAAAAGCAGGGAGATGGGTAGGAAGGGAGGGGAGTCTAGAAGAAGGTAAAAAAGGAGGGTGAGGGTTAGAAGAAAGGGGTAAGGGATACGTCGAAGAGTGCGTGCAGAGAAGAGGAGGTCGAGGGAGTGGTGAGGTGAAGAAGGAGAAGGGGGGGGCAAGAGGGAAAAGGGGGGTGAGGGAATTAGAAGGATCCGGAGGGGGACAGAGGAAAAGTAAGAAAGGAGATCGGGAGGGTAGAAAGTGAGGGAAAGAAGGAAGAGGGGGGGGGAGAGAGGGAGGGAGAGGGACAGTTGTGGGGAGGGGGGGTGAAGAGGAGGGGGAGAGGTGTAGAGGAGAGGGAAGGGTGGTGTGGGGGGGAGGTAAAAGAGGCAGGGGTAAGAGAAGGGGAGTAAGAGGGAATGGTGAAAAGGGGCTAACGAGAAGGGTGGGGATAGAGCGAAGGGGAGAAAGGAGGGGGGAAGGGTTGGGGGTCGTAGAAGTGGAAGGTAGGAAAAAGGGACAAAGGGAAGAAGAGGTGTGAGTCAGCAGGAAGGGGGAATGGAAGAGTAAAGAGTTGGATGGGGGGCGAGAGAGACGAAAAAAGATGAGGAGAAAGGCTATGGAAGGGGAGAGAGGGAACGGAGAAGAGAGCGTAGAAGTGCGGGATAAAGGGGGGGTTAAGGTGGAGGCTGAGTTAGAAGTGATTATGGATGAGCGAGGGGGGGGGAGGACTGGGGAGTGGGGAGTAAAGAGGGATCAGCCGATTGGGTGTGGGGAGGAGGAAGCGAGAGGGAGGGAGGTGGGTGGGTAGGGGCAGGGAGGTGGTGGGGTGGGGGCTTACGGGGAATTGGAAAAGTGGGAGAGGGAGGTGGAGAGGGGAGAAGAAAAGGGGAGAGAGAAGGAGGTGAAATGGGAGGGCGAAAGGGGAGAAGCCGTAAGGGAGGAGCGTGGAGAGAGAGAGAAGGGGGAGATGAGGGGAGAGGAGGGGATATGGAGGGGGGAGGGGGAATACGGGGGACTAGAAGAGAAGGGGATGGGGGATGTAAGGGGAGGGAGGGGATGAGGGAAGAGGAAGGGAGGGTAAATATAGATTGGAGGGGCAAAAGGGGGGAGGTAGGACGTGGGAGGCAGAAGGAGAGATGGGGAGGGGAGAAGGGTGAGGGGGGAGGGAGACGGAGGAGGTGGTGAAGGGGGAGAGGTGAGGGGGGGGGGGGGAGGGAACGAGGAGCAGGGAGAGGGGAAGGGAAGGGGTAGCATGGGGGGAGGGGGGGGTAGATGGAAGAGAGAAGGAGAGAGAGGAGATGAGGGGAGGAGGGGTGGTAGAAGAGTGGAATATGGGGTAGGGGGAGGGAGAAGGACGAAAAAGTAGGAGAGCAAATTAGATGGAGAGAAGGGGGGAGGGGGAGGGAGTGATGTAAGGGAAGTTGGAGGAGGAGGGTGGAAAGGGTAAAGGTTGGAGGGGGAGAGTGAAATGAAGGGAAGGAGAAGAGGAAGTTGGTGAAAGGGGAGGTAAAGGAGGGGAGGGGAAAGAGGGGGGGGGAGGGGGGGAGGAAAAAAAGGGGGGGGGAAAGGAGCGAGTTGGGGGGGGGAGTGAGGGGAGGGGTGTAGGAGGGCGGGGCGGGGATTGGGAGTCGGTAGGGGTGGGGAGAGAAGGGGGGGGGAATAGGGGGGGGGGGGGGGGGGGGGGGGATTCGGAGGAGAGGAAGCGTCGAGAGAGAGGCGAACGGGCAGGGGAGGAGGGAGGGAGGGCGGACCGCAGGAAGGAGGTAGGGGGTGATGAGAAGGGGTGGGAGGGGATTAAGAGTGTAGGGGTGGGGTGAGGGGGGAGGAGGTGAGGGAGGGCAGGAGAAAGGGGGAAAAGGAGGGAGGGGTGAAGGGAGGGACTAGGAGTAGGAGAGGAGAGGGAAAGGAAGGATAGGAGAGGGGTGGTGGGAGGGGGCGGTAGGTCGGGAGGAAGAGGCGAAAAAATAAAAGGATAGGACGGAGGTGGTGGGAGGTAGGGGTAGAAAGACGGGGGGAGAGAAGTGGGGGTGTGTTGGAGGAATATTAGAGAGGGCAAGAGAAAAGAGCGAGAAAGAGTGAGAAGAGAGAGAAGGGGAGGGAGGAAAGGGGAAGGAGTGAAAACTGGAAAAGGGGGGACCCGAGAGAGGGCAAGTGAGGGGAAGGAAAAGGTGTTAAAGAAGAGAGGGGTGGGGGGGGGGAGAAGATAGAAGAGGAGGGGGGGGAGAGGTGGAGGGGGGGGAGGGAAGAGGGGGAGGGGGGAGAGTGGGGATGGACGGGGAGGGTGGGGGGGATGCGGGGTGGCGCGGGAGGGAGCGAAGGGGGGGGGTGGAGGGGGCGGGGGAGTTAGTGGATGGGATTGGGAAAAAAGAGAGAAGGGAAGGGAGGGGATAAGGCAGAGGAGGGGGAGGACAAGTAGTGGGGAGGAGGGGGGAGGGAACAAGAATAAGGGGGGGGTGGAAGAGGCGGAGGAAGAAGGGTAGGAAGAGAGGGTGACGTGCGAAGGAAGGGGGAGGGAATGAGAGAAGAGATTGGGATCGGGGGGAAGGGGTGAATAAAGTTCGGGGGATGAGTAAAGGGTTGGGGGGGTGGAGGATAAGGGTGAGGGGCGAGGGGGAGAGGGGGGGAAGGAAATTGTTGGGGGGACGGGGGGTAGTAAGGGTAGTGAGAAAGGTGCGAGAAGGGGGAGGGGAAGAAGGAAAGAGAGGCGGGGACGGGGGGTGGAAGAAGTAAAAAGGGGAGGGGAGTGGGTGAGAGAAGGGGGTGAGGGAATAATAAGAAAACTTAGGGAGGGCAGGCAGAGGAGGGGAGGGAAGGTTGTCATTGCGGTGGGAAATGGGGGTAAGGGAGATTGGGGTGGGTTGGATAGGGGAGGAGGGGGAGGTTGGGCAGTGAGGAGGAAGGGGTGAGAATGAACGAGGGAGGAGATCTAGGTGAGTAAACAAAGGGAGAAAGCTTAGAGGCCAGGGTACCGACGGTCAAGAGAGGGGAAGGGGAGGAGGGGGGAATAGGAAGAAGAGAGGAGAAGGAAGGGAGATGGTGAGTAAGGAAGGGAAAAGTGAGGGGGGGGCAAGGGGATCAAAAGAGGTGAAATTGAGTGAAAAGGGTGGTGGGCAGGTGGAGAGAAGGGAGTAGGGGAAGGAGGGGGATGCGAAGGGGAATATGGAGGGGATTAGAGGGACGGAGATAAGGTTCGGAGTAGCGCGAGAAATAGAGGGGAGCGGGGTATATAAGTGGGTAAAATAAGTGGGGAATGGGTGAGGGAAATGGAAGTTGGAAAGGGCACGAGGAGGAGATGAATAGGGGGAGTGGGAGCATTGGAATCAAGGATAGGAAAACGCCGGCTGAGGAGGGTAGAGGGGAGGAGGGCAGGTGAGAGGGGGGGAAGGGATGGGAAGTAAGGGAGTGGTTGGGAGGAAGGGGAAGTGGTAGGTAGGAAGTGGGGGGAACAAAAAAAAGGAAAGAAAATTTTCTGAGGAAGGGGGGTAGGAGGGAGAGAAGGGAGTAGGGGGCGGGGGTGAGGGTTCGGGGTGGGCGGGGAGAAGGTGTATGGAGAAGGAAGGGGTGGGGAAGAGGAAGAGGGGGGGGAGAGGGAAGTGGTTGGGAGGAGGTGTAACGGAGGAATGGAAGGGGTGGAATGGAAAAAGGGAGAGGGAGGGGGGAAAATGAGACGGGATGTGATTCAAGTGGCCAGGGAGGTAGGGGGGATAGTGGAGTAGGGAAGTGATGAGGGGGGAAGGGGCTGGAAAGTAAGAGTGGAAGAGAGGGTGAGCCACACTAGGGAGGAGATATAAGCACGGGGGTGAAAGAAGGGGAGGAGTGGCGGGGGTAGGAGGTGGAGAGTGAGGGGGAGGGGAGGGGGAGGTAAGAAGGGGTGGAGTAGAAGAGAGTAAGAGGAGGGAGAGGGAGGTGCGGCGCGAGGGGAGGGTGGGAGAGAGGGTGGAGGGAGGAACGAAGGGGGGGGTGAAGGGGCGGGGAAGAGGACGGGTAAAAAGAAGGAGCAGGAGTAGGGGGGCAGAGGGATAGGGGGGGGGAGGGGGGGGACTGTAGGGAGAGTGGTTAGGCATACGAGGGGTAGGGGTGAAGTGGGGGGAGAGCGGGGGGAAGGGAGGTGGGGAGGTATAGTGAGGGAGAGCGAGGGAGAAGGGGGGGGTAGTGGGTATGTGGGGGCGGAGCGGAGGGACGGTGAGTAGGGGGGGGGTGGAGTCACGTAGGGAGGGGAAGAGAGGTAGGTGTGGGAGGGGGAGGTGAAGGGGATAGAAGGTGTGGGGGGAGGAAGGAAGAAGAGATGTTGAAAGGTGGGGAGCGGGGGGTGGTGACGGTAAGAGAAGGGGGGTGTGGAAGGGGGGTGAAAACGCAAATAGAAAGGGGGGGAAAGGTTCGGAAGGGAGGATAAATTGGAAGGGGGGTAGGGGCTAGGGAGGGAAATAAAGGGGGGAAACGGTAAGCGATGGGCGGGAAGGTGTATAAAGTGAAACTGAGGAGGGAGAGATTGTATATTAAACAAAAACAGAAAATGGGAAATGAGACTGGGAAAGAATAATGGTAGGAATTAGAGTCGGGGGAGGAGGGGCGGGAGGATGCTACAAAAGGATTTGAGAGGCGACTTTGGATCGGAGACTAAGGGTTGTAGGGCGCGAGAGAGGAAATCGGCCGGCGATTAGGTCGACAAATACCACGCGGAGGTTAAACCGAGAGGTCTGGGCACGCAAGGACTAAAGCGGGGCTGTGATGCGTACAAAAAATTTAGTCTAATGAGGGGAAAGCGGCAGGGGGGAAAAGAAGTAAGATCTAATGGCAAACCGGGGTTAAAACGGGAATGAGCCCTCCTGTTACCAAGTGGCAAGCCCGGGTTCATAATGGCGTAAGGAGAGGGACTTAAACAAAGACCTTTTGGAGATGTAGTTGGGGGGATGATCATCGCGCATGCCCGATGGACGAGCCCGGGGAAAGTAATCCGCCTGAAAGAGGATCACTGGGGGGGATCGTTTCTGACCTGGCGCGTCTGATAAGTATCGGCACCGGAGGTTCAAGTCCTGAGGACCAGGCCACCGAGTCCGGAAGCTGTCAGTGGCGCGAAGGGGGGGAAAGAGGACATTGAGGAGATGGGGGACGCGCCCCTCTCTAGTCGCAACAGAAAGTTCTGGAGGCGAGAGGGATTGATTGCGGACCCAAAACCGGCACCCCTACGGATGGAAGAAAGACTAAATAAGAAAACTGCGAACGCAAGGACATGGACACATAGGGATGGCCCGGTAAGAAATATGGATGAAGGTACGAAAAGGGGGAGCTATTCTCTTCTGGCTCGGGGGACAACGTAGGGGGGGAGAATGGTCCTAGGACACAAAAAAAACAATTTGGGAAACTACAATGGGAGAGAAAAAATTGTGGGGAGGCTCCGAATGCTGACGGAGGCAGCAGAAAAAAGCGAAGGCATCTGATTACAGGGGTGACGTACCAAAGGTCGTAAGAACCGACATCAAGGGTCCTCTCGTTGGAGACAAGTGAAGATGACTGGGGGGGGGGGGGGGGGGGGGGGGGGGCTAAGTATGGGACGTAGAAGGCTCAGAGTCAAATACATCAATCTCAGCAAAGGCGAGAGATTAAAAGTAATCGTCAGCTGAGCCGCAACATTACTGTGTCGGGGGAGTATAAGCCGTCAATCACCAATTAAAAAGGGAGGGAGGAAACGTTTTCCTCACGTACGACCGGGGGATGAATAGGATTCAAATTGGGTAAGGAATATCCTCAACGAAGGTTGGTATATCTGGGGGAGGGGGGGTCATGCAAACATGGCTATGGAAAGGAGAAGGAAAGCTGTGTCTCACCACCAATAAGGGTAAAATTATCTTCCTCCGAAGACGTTCGAAAGCCCGAGTAAAAAAAACTAGCAGAAGGTTCAGTTAGGTACTCGGAGCACCTACGATAATCATAGAAGAAGAGACAACTAAGGAGGGACATTGCTTAAACTTTAGACATATTCAAAAGGAACCAAGAAAGAGAGGAAAAAAAAAAAAGAACAAAAACAAAAAAAAATCACAAAACAGTGATAAGCAGAGCTTGATCTAGACACTGCCAAAGAGGTCATAAGGACTTCCCTTACCGTCAGAGGGGTTTGGGGGAGGGGTGGGTGGATTCAAAATAACGGGAAACTGGAACAGTGGTGTGGAAAAGAGAACTGAAGGGGGGGCTATATAATCGATCGCTCACAAAGGGCCGATTACAAGGACTGATTTAATTGGGAACCATAACGGGGGGGAAATAGCCTGCCCCGGAGGCCTAGGTAAACCCAACACATAAGATCTCCGATAAGTGAAGGGAGCGGAAAAACTAATAAAAAAAGAAAAAAAGCTTGAATTATCACAAAGACCCTCTATCAGGACAATAATTCTGAAGTGGGGTCATATTGAGGCAGGCACAATAGTGGTTATAGGAAAACATGCGGAAAGAAGCGAGACTTAACAGGTCATTTTTTAATAGAAGGGTCAATCCTTCCTACAGAAAGGTATTTGAGAGCTCTAGTCGATAAAGAGAGGGGAAAAACCTCGAGTTAACGTTAGAAGATAAAACGTTGCCCGTGTGGACAAAAGGATCTCTCCCCCCACACCGTCTTAGGGGAAAAGAGAGTCCTGGGAACACGAGGGAAAAGAGTTGGGTTCTTAATGAGTTCCACGCTTGCGTGGTAGGCTGAGGCGATCTCTGTCTCAAACGACCCGTGTCTGAGGAAGCTTTCCTATAAACTACACGATTCAAGGCTCTGGCTTGAAAAAAAAAAAGCATGATCAACAACATAGGGTAACGCAAAGTCAATGCAAGTGTCTATATCAAGCATTTTGTGATCGGAAGGCAATACTAGGAAAAATGTGAGGACGATCGTGCGAGAAAATGACTATGGTGTGGGGGTCGACTGAATAAACGTTTACATTCTGGAGGTGAAGAAAAACAAACAGCAGGGGGAATGGGAGCCTTTCGGTGAGTGAGGGATACGAGCCTCAATTAGGGAGATTGGGAAAAACCACAAAGATGGTCCAAGATACGGTAACGTTCCATCCTCAATCACTCGAGGGATGGAAGGCAAAGTCTAGGGCGCAGGAAGTTTGTGGGGAAGGGATTACCGAAGGAAGGAGGATGCGGTGAAGTTTTTGGAGAAGACAGCGAAGTGAGAGGAGAGTTCCGCAAGTTAGGATCCGGGATGATGACGGGGAGGGTCGTAGCGAAGAAAGAAAAACCTATAAAGAAAAAGGGAGGGTGCGGACTCCAGGAAAAAGTTCAGAGGCGAGAGGTGCGCCTTACCTGAGGGTGGGTGGAGACCATGTCTAATCAGAGAACATGACATGGCCGGGGCATGAATGACGGATCTAACAACAAGTAGTTAAAGGCGCTAAAATGTCCCTATAAGCTTTCATCACTAAGGCGGATGACAAAAACCCTGACAGGGGAGCTTTAAGTGGGAGGGGTGCCTGTAGGACATCGAGAAAAAGCCGGGTGGTAGGAAGATGAATGCGCAGGACGAGAGTCTCTTATCGAGCGTCGGGGAAGAGGCGTTCTAAACTCAGCGCTGGGCGAACCATACTTCGCAGGACCACGGTTCTAAAGGATATACCCATTTTGGTCGTGGTACTACCGAGTGAAGGGGGGAATCAAAATCATGGGATTCCTTTCGAGCATCCTCATAAATTCGGGAATGAACTCACAATAGGGTTGTACCATTTATACGCAATTGCCGTCAAACCAAGAGTCCGGAAAGAGACAGAGGGACTGAACCCGAAACGGATGGGAAGAGGTAAATGAAAGCGAAAGCGCTCTATGTCTTATCTAAATATCACGAAATCAGGGTAGAAAGGGCAGATAAGTGTACATGACAGTGAGGGGCGATGAATGAAATTATAAAGGGTCTGGAGGCAAAAGACATTATTGGGGAGTGTTGTGGTCGCCCAAAAATCCGAAGAGATAGATCCCAGGAGGGGCTTGTCTGAGTATGTTTCCGTAATAAGAAACTAGAAGCGAGGAAAACATCTCGAATGTGTCTGGAAGCGGTTTGGGCGTTTCTTTTAAATAAGCAGTCGGGGAACGTAAATGTTATAAAGAGAGAAG
>Ga0179593_1451037_pt1 | contig 20107 bp, 14 predicted proteins | sample CZODoug2_1_08_16_FD_185931 | JGI IMG/M metagenome (GOLD analysis project Ga0179593, IMG submission 185931) | Vadose zone soil fungal communities from Angelo Coast Range Reserve, California, USA - CZODoug2_1_08_16fungal (PacBio error correction) | ecosystem: Environmental > Terrestrial > Soil >...
GGGCGTCAAAAAGGCGTGCATAGGGGGCTATTGAGGCTGAGAGAAAACGGCAGGCTAAGGCCTGGACAGGAAGCCGAAACGATCGCTCACAAACAAAGGAACTCGTGTTAACCTAGGGACGAAAAAAAGCGGAAGGGAGGAAGTGTGGGCAGCAAAAGGCTATCGTAAGACCCATGGAGGGGATAACACTAATGGGCTGAAAAGGAAAAACGAAGTATTGCAAGATTGGGGGGGTGGTTACCAACTCACACAGCTGACTTGTCCTTACGCCCGTGATTGGTGACAGGGCAATGACAGTCAAGGCATCGAAACCTAACGATAAAATGCCGGAAGATTAGAACGGGTTGGGGGAGGAAAGGGGGGAGGAAACTGTCGCGCGGTATCTTCGAAAACATAGAGGGAGCAAAAACTTGAAGGGTTGGCCGGAGCGATAACGGAGGATATAAACCCTTCCCAATTAGGGTTATTCACGACACTGTCGGACAAGCAAAAAAAAGGGGGGAAAAGGGTCTTGAAGAACAGTGAATGGTGACTGAAAAAAGGCAGTGGAGGGAAGGATTGGGTCCTCAGCGCCGGGGCAATCCAACCTCATATTCAATGTATTTTGGGAAAAAGGATTCCGCAGGGTCTGGGGAGAACGCGCACCAGAGGCGGAAAAGGTTGTATCTCGGGTGAGTGGGGGAGACACCGAACGAAAAAAGCACAACTTCATCCAAGTTGACTCTCCAAGGGGTTCAGAAGCGTAAAGGTGACGTCCGGTTGCCCGGCTTGGCTCAAATCGTGCACGGAAGGCAAGGGAGCCTGAATGTCTAAAACAACAAGGAAGTTCGAGTCTGCTTGTAAGGGAACAGCAAAAAGACGGCTGGTCGCCCCTTTGTAGGGGGAAAAGGGGAACATCACGTGTCCTGAGAACCGACGAAAAAAACGATTTAACTATAACGGAATGCAAGAGGGAGAATCATTCAAATATATAGAGAAGACGGGAGGGATGCCAAAGAAAAAAGATCAGAGACGTCAATTCAATTTCGGGCGGAGACCGAGACTCTATCCAGTCTTGGGGCGGAGGGGACTGACACCGTAAGAGACACTGGGAAACCAAAAAACTGCTGGAAAATAACACCTCTTGTAGCAAAATAGGGGAGAAGACGGGAGGAATACCAAACTTGCAAACTCAGGACGTAGCGCGATGTTTGAGAGGAAGAATAGCACCATGTGAAAAAGGTCCGCATGGTAGAGCATGAGCACTGAAGGCTACTCTCGCCGAAAATTCATAAATCAACACGGGCAGCGTCCTTCATGATGAAGGGGGAAGCGGGGTAATGGTTTCACAAAAGACTCACTGAGCTAAAGAGTTAGGACGACGGGGGAAAGATTTTTTAAGATAATGTTACGCGTAAGACTCTTCTGAGTGTTTAAATAAGGCCGGAGTTCACGGGAGTCAGATACAAAAAAATTCGTCGTCTCCAGGAGGAAGTGTAGTTCGGAGAGCACGACTGTTCGAGGAAATCTCGAATACACAAATTTCACGGCAGGGTAATCAGGTTCAAAGGAGTTATCGAGGAACAGGAGAATGGCGCAGGAGAATGCACAAGAGAAACTAAGGAAATGACGGGATAACGAGCTAGGCCAGAATCGCATCTTTCAGGATTATGGGAGGGTGCCGGGCAATATAGAGTCAGTTAGTTACGGCGAGTAGCGATTGGTTATCATGTGGATAGGTCATCGAGAGCGGAGGGCGAGGGGATCAACTACAAAGACGCTCTATTGGAATGGAAATGAACATGAAGAAGATCCTTCTTGTGTTGCACAAAAGTGCGGCATTGGAAAATCTAAAGCGGAAACTGTTTTCCTAGAGTGCAATACGGGGAGTTGCGATTAAAAAATCGTAAAAAACACGATCCCTATTACCGAATGAACCACAGAACAAATAAAGGCGGAAAAAAAGCAGAGGCAAGGGAAGTGGTTTTTCGTGAGGGGAGAAGAAAAGCGGTTGCAGGAGGGAAACAAACACAGGGGGCGGCGTCGGCACTAAAAATGAAGCGAAGGAGGTCTATTCCACACAGAGGGGGCGCCGGAGAGGGGGACTAGGGAAAAGGTCCAAAAAAAGGGGGGGACGAGGTTGGGGAAATCACTTGGGGGCAAAACATCTAAGTCCTCTTGGGTCGGCATAAAGATATCTAAAAAAACAACGCTTGGATGCAGAGAAGAGAGCGGGTCTCGCTAAAAGCCTTCGCCAGGTTGTAACAGCACAATAAGAAATAACCATCTCTAGATGGCCCGGGAAATGGTAAACAAAAAACTTGATAACAAAAGCACTCAGCAAATCAGGGGGGAATAGGAAAAGCAGCCTAACAATGATGAATTTGCAAAAGGAGGAAATTGGTTTGGTAAGAGAGGGGACTCTCCGGAGAAACGAAAGGAGAATAGGGCATCTAAAAGAACGGCCACCTCGAGTTTCCTTTGGGAAAGAGGATAGGAGCAATTGGGGGGGGAACATCGAGCGACATCAAAAGCAAGATGGAGCTAAGACAAAAAAGTAGAGCGGGGGACCAGGTGGGAACTTCCTCACCGGGGTGGGAAAAAGGTGGTGGAAAAAGAAGAGAGTCGGAGGCACTTCATGTACGAGTGTGGGTTTATGGGGTTTCCTCCTACGACTCCTGCAGCGAAGGAAAATCTATAAACCGATAATCGAAAATTTTGAGGAATTCACCGAGAGGGACATATAGGTGGAAAGGTTTTCTCAAGGGAGAAATCTTCGAATTATGGAGAGCGCGGGCAGAACATAATGTACATCGGAGGGAGCACGCTCGACCTTAAAAGGGGGATGTAAAAAAAAAAATAAACAGGGGAGGTTGAACTCGTCTTGAAGGAGGGAAAAGTGTGATGAGGGCGCGAGGGAACGGTCACTCGGCCCGAAAAAAAGCCCCGCTACTGCCTTAATGAGAAGAAAGGGGGTCGTGTTGGTAGTCGCAGTATATGAAACGCCCTACTTTCCGTGGAAAATCCAAAAAAGGCCGCTGAGGTTAAATATTAGCGAACCGAAGAAGGCTGATGATAACATTTAAGGCGCCGGGACAGGGACGCAACGTAAACTGAAAAAACATTAGGCCCGGGTGGAATTTCTGACTTTGTCGCGGGACGAGGTCGGGCGAAAAAAAGACGCTGTCCAAACATGGCTAGCGATTCAAAAGAAAATGTGGCAGTCACGGGGGAGCATTGTGCTAGGGGAGGACGAAAAGAACAATCGAGAAAAACGCAGGGGGTCCCGGTAACGAGGCAGGCGTAAAAGTATGGGACACCGAATCGTGATCAGATTTTGGAGTAACGGGGGGGGGGGGGGGGGGGGGGGGGGGGGGGGGGGGGGGGGGGGGGGGGGGGGGGGGGGGGGGGGGGGGGGGGGGGGGGGGGGGGGGGGGGGGGGGGGGGGGGGGGGGTGTGGGGGGGGGGGGGGGGGGGGGGGGGGGGGGGGGGGGGGGGGGGGGGGGGGGGGGGGGGGTGGGGGGGGGGGGGGGGGGGGGGGGGGGGGGGGGGGGGGGTATCTTCAGGGGGGCTTCGAGAAATGAACCTTACACGTTGAATCGTATCTGTCTGATCAAAGGAAATAATTTGGGAAAATCTTAAGACGACTAGGATACTTATTGTGAACTCAGATCTTTCAATTATATTTCAAGGTCTAAATAGGACTAAAAAAAACTAAACAACGTTTTGTAGAATAAGTCTTATCCCGGGATCGAAGTACAAGGGGAGCCAAGAACAGTTGGAAGAAAATAGAGTTGAAGTCAGGCGGATTTTTTGAGGGGTATAAAGACAAAAGGGGCCTTTAGGGCAAGATATTTTGACTCTACCATGCAATTATCATTTCGAAAAATGGGAGGAGAAAAGAATAAAGTTAAAAAAATCATGTGGAAAAAGGGAGGTGCAGCGTGCACGGAGAATCCCTCTAATAAGTCGCCGACTGGGGCAGGGATCATTTTCTTAGCACAGGAGGGTTCAAAACAAAAAAGTGGGGAAGGATAGCGTTTGCAGGCAAGATCTACTTCAGATTCGAAAATGGTCATCGAACTCTACAGGAACAGACGGAAGATGAACCATTAAAGGAAGAAAAGATGATTTCTGGCCTAAGTGGAAGGATTACTGGAACTTGACGTGTTTCCTCTTTAAGACGGGAATAGAGAAGTCACAAGGGAGGGGGGGAGGAAAACTAGAATGAGAACTAGAGACATGAAAGTTTGCCTCACGGAGGATAAAACGCGGCGGAAAAAAAGGAAAGCCATTGGGAAATATATGTACTCATCAGAGGAATGGAAGGTACACACAGGAGGGGGAGGGTAAAAGGAAAAAGGGGCCAGGCGTGGAAAAACAAACCATGGCTAATCACATATACTCTTCTGGGTGATGTACGGAAAAAAAATCTGGACAGCTGGGGGGAAGGTGAATTTCTTGATGAATAAAGGCAGAAGACTCCCGTCAGGGGTAAATCGGAAGAAATACAAGGCAGTTGTGTAAAGAGCGGAGGCGTTGTCGTCCTGATTGTTGAAGCAGAAGGGAAAAAAAAAAATCCTCAATCAAACCCGTGACGCTAAGACTCAACAACAACACTTATTAGGAGGAAGGAGAGAGGAGGAGTCACGAGGGTGCAAGCTCGGCCGGAGAATACCAGGAAAAGAGTCCTCCTAAGCCCTAAGCTGGAAGCACGAAGACAAAGTTAGAGGGTCGCTGTACTAAAAAGTATAATTTCTGGGGGAAGTGATGAAGACAAGAGAATAGACCACCGGGATAGGGGGTGAGCAACAAAGGAAATTCAAACAACAACACTTATAGGAGGGAGGAGCAAGGGGGGGTCTGGCTTCCTCCTGAAAAAAAGTCTTGCACTGAACAGAAGAAGGTGATTTAAGGGGGGAAGGGCCGTCAATAAAGCATTTAAGGCGTATATGGAAGAGTTTTAATGCAAGCCGGGGCGCATAGGTTTGGAGACGAAAAAAGTGTCAACATGAGGTGAGGAACATGTCATGGGGAAGTCGCGGGTCAAAGGTAAGAGTAGACCGACGTCTATCCTCATAACTGGAGGACAAGCAAAACAAGAAATGGAGTCGTCTTGAAGCAAAGCATTGGGATAGGACAGGAGGGGAAGGGTGATTTTCAGGAGGAAATTTTAAGAGATAGTACTTAAGCGATGCCTGCGAAAAGACAGAATTCACTTTTAAAACCTTGGAAGAAAGGAAAAAACTACGTTAGCGCCCCAAGGACGGCTGACATCGTATGGGGGTAGAATAAGAAGACGAAACGCAACAGTCAGTCAGAAAAGTATTAGGCGCTCAAAGGAGAGAGAGAGTAAGTTAAATTCTTGCACAGGGGGCATCCAAAGAGGGAAAGACAGTATAAAAAGTAATTTCTCTAACACTAAAAATCACCGCTGAAGGGGAAAGGGAGATCGGGAGGCCGTGACAACTGGACGGGCCTTTTAAGTACGACACATGCTAACCAGAGGGGGGGACCAAAAAAGGGGAGAAGAAAAAGGAACAGCGTTCTAGACGGGGGTATTGAAAAGAATTCGTAGTCTTCCAAATCCGAGGGGAAGCCGCGCCGACCCGGTAAAAACGAAAATGTGGAGAATTTGCTCTCGAAGACGCAAAATCCGGAGGCTTCGCAGTGCCACAGTCATTAATAACTTCTACCACCGGGCGTTGGCCGATTCACAAAAAAAGAAAAGAGGGGGAAAGTCAAAAGTGAACAGCCTCCTAGAGAAATCCCACGGTAGACCGGCGTAGAGAATGTTGATTCCTCAAACAAGGAAGTCCAAAATTGGAGAAAAGAAAAAAGAGCGAGCTCGGCAAGACTGAGTGTGCGAGAACTAATAAGGCAGCACCTACAATCGACGTCTCGCCTTTTTCACTGCTGGTACCTCAATAGAAACAAAAAGGGAGTAATAGGGAAAGATCAACAAAAAATCCTCAGGGAGTAAAGGAAATCTCCAATGTCCTCAACCGCGGCGAAATAGGGTTTAAAAAAGTAAAAGGGCCGAGGGGGGATGAAAGGGAGTCGTGATATCCAACGAAAAATTAGGGCAGTGACATTGTAGCGGGAGCCAGACGGAAGGGGCATCGCGCCCACCAAAAACTGTTCAACCCTTTACGAAGAGTTAAAAAAGAGGAAGGGAACTGAATCATCGCGGAGGCTCATGACTCAAGGAAATTCGGGGAAGACGCGGAAGGGGGAAAAATCCGATTTTTCCGGATTATTTGCAAAGGAAAGGAGGAGGGGCTGATCAAACGCCGTTTTAGCAGGGCAAGTCGTCGTCATTCGAAAGGGAGGAGAGAGAAGGATTCTCACAGAAAGTACGCTCTGGGAAGATGCCGGGAGAGGATCTCTCGCTTGCTTTTCCAACCCATGTGAGCAGTGGGGAACAAAGGGACGGACATCAAGTTCATTTAAGGAAGTCACTAGGGAACGAGGGCGAGGAAAACAACAGGATGGGGAAAAAACACTTGTCAACCACCAGTAAAACTCCGGGGGGAGTCAAACAACTGATATGTTTTTAAAGTCGAGGGCTCGGAAAGAGGGGAACTGTTACCAGTTGAAGGGGCAGTTGATCTCTGGGGAAATGCTTCAGGGGGGGGGGACTTTCTGTCTAGTCCACGACACTATGCGTGTAGAAGAAAGGGGAATTGGACGCAAAAAATAATAGAAGAGTTTTTCAAGGGGACCTTGTTGATGGGTCAAAAAAAAAGTGAGAGATTGTAGGCGAGAAAAAAAAGATCTCAACCAACGAGGAGGAAAAGAGAGGGAGATCTTTCTCTCGAAAACGAATTCAGGGGGGAAAAAAGGAAGGGAAACACCATCTCCTTTTTGGCACGGACAATGGTAAAGACTGCGACCAAAGAGAAGGAAAAACTAGGGGGATCAACGGGAAGGACTCTGCCAAAAGACTTCACCCGGGGGTTTGTTCATTACGCCGGAGAGGAACTAGGCACTAAAGTGAGGCTCTTCTTTAAGCCGTACAACGAGGCGTAGTGGAGGGAGCTGTCGGGGATGCAGTGTTCTATCGAGAGGAAGGCAAACCACCATTGCCAGAAACTGAAGACCCGGGAAGGGCGGGATAACGGTGGGAACTGGGCCCTCAACAGTTTGGAAGAAAAACCAGGTTGAAAACAGGATCCATAAAAACAGGCATAGGAAAATAGGGGTAGGGGGGTTGGAGAAGACCGTCCTCGCTCCCATGAAAGGACGCAGGAGACCCTGCTACAGGCGTGGGGGGCTGCACATCGAACGACGGGGCAAGAAGGGTCCTGTCATGTAGAAGGAGAAAAATTCAGGGCATAGAGTAGTCCAAGAATGCACACCGAGTTGCGAATCGCTAACACCAAGGTTAGAGCTAACTTTCACATAATGGGCGGGGTGAAAGTTGGGGAGTATCCGATGCAGGCCAAATTTGCTCCAGAAAAGAACACCGACCTAATGGTGTATATACCAGAAGGGAAGGACCGGAACGCGGACAAGAAACTTTCATTGAAACAATCCGCCTCGAAAGGGAGAAGGTCTCTTCACTCGCAACATACGGTAATGAAGAAACGGAGGGAAGCGCGTGGGGGCTGGCTTGAGGGGCCTCATCAAGCTAAGGGATTTATCGATTGGTCGAGCTCTTTTAGCGCAAAGAAGTTCCTGGTTCTTCGATGCGAAAGGCAGGAGGAAAGCATGTGACGAAAGACGCAAAGACTCGAATCACATCGCTAACAAATTCATGTGGAAGGTGAGTCTTGTGGGCTCAAAAACTCCTTTAGGAAGCAAAAAGGGGGGGAGGAACTTAGGCGAAGGGGGAAGTTCGCAAGGAAGGGTCCCGTAGGGAGGGAGCAAAAAAAAAGTCTCCATAACAGTTTGGGGGAGGAACTATGGACGGGCCCAGAGGGCTGGGGCAGTCAGTAGGGGGGAGAGGAAGATAGAGTTAGAGTAAGCGGGAGAAAAAAGCACTCAAATGTTCAGGGTTCAACCACTAAGGAGTACACGACTTACAGGGGAAGCCAAGGCAAACGGACAGAAGAGGGGAAAAAAGGGCCGTAGGAGGGGGGGATTTGGCGGTAAGGAAGGAAGGGAAAACTCTGCACGGAGAGGAGCCGGGACAACTCCAAATTACTATCTCGGTCGAAACCTTTTGATAGGAAAAAGACAAAAATTAATATAAATGCCGGCGGCTGACAAATCACCCGAGGGCTCAAAAGGAAGTCGCAAGGAGGGGGGGGTCGCGAAGAATTGGGGGACGTTCCAAGGGTGACAAGGGGGATAGGTCGGTTAAAAAACGGGAGCTACAAAGGTCTAAAGTCGAAATTAAGAGCCCTCTACCGACACCCGAGTAAGACATTAAAAAAGCAAGGCTGAAGAAGAAAGGGGTTACGAAGGAGGAAGAGAGAAAAATAACGTGCCTGTTGGGAGAGGTTTACAGACTGAGCGTACTTCCCCATGGAAAGTGAAAAAACTCTAATGGGGGAGAAGGAAGAATGGGCTCGCGAAAACACTCCAATGATTGTCAGAGGGGCAAAGAACGTCGGGGGGAAAAGGGTGGGAATTACAGTCCTTCGTTAATGCCATGTAAAAAAAGAGGTAGGTCCCGGTGAGCAGGGAATGAAACTGCTGAATCAACGCAGGGATACGGCTCGGGGGGGAGGTCCTGCTGAAATAAGATGAGGGGGGAGAACAGTAAGTGGAAAAGGGGGCGAGGGGACTCATAAATGAAAGAAGGGTCTGTCAAGGGGGAGGGGGAGGTGGAGTAAAACTGAATCACTTGAATGAGATTAGGCTGAGGAGGGAAAAAGGGTCTCGGTAGGCCTGCCTCGGAATAAAGAACTCTCAGGCCCCAGAAAAAAAAGGAAGAGATCAGACACAAAACACTAGGAGGAGGAGAGATAGGGGAGGAGGGGGGCATTTCATCCGCTGACAGGGTATACTCAGAAAAAAAGTGGACGAAGATCCGACTTTAAAAATATCTTCCTCTGTAGAAACCTACAGCAGAGGGGACGGGAGGGGTGCAGCTATCAAAACGGGTCGTGTAGTAAAAAAAAAAACGAGGGGGGTGGAAGAAAGAACAATACGCAGGCTAGAGAGTGGCTGAACATGACGCAAAGTGCGTAATTTCAAGGAAAAGGAAGCCTTTGTACTGAAATGCCTGTACGTCAGTTCAAAGCAAAGATTGGAAAGATATTTCGGAAAGAGGTTAGGAACGACTGCAATAATGGGGGAACGTCGCGCAGCGATCGGAGGAAAAAACATAAATCCTAAACCCAGTAGGCGGGAATCCAATCGGGGAAGAAACCGGTAAAAGTAAGGCTGGACTAATGGACGGAAAAAAAAAAAGAAGGCTCGCAACGTGAATGGGGAATCGGCCGAGTGACGAAAAGGAAATGTCATCGCAAATAGACTTTGGTCCGGTAAGCTCCTTAAAACGAAGAAGGAAACACTTTTGAAAAAAAGGGGGAAAAAACTGGCTTACGAAGATCTGGGAAGGAACCGTCCGACGTCTTGTCGCGCGGGTGATTGTTTTGAAGACCCAGGGGAAGAGGGAGGACCGGGTAGTCCAAAAATGATTGGCTTTCAAGAAAAGGGGACGAAATGTCATTTGGGAATCGTGACAAGGGAGGGAGCAAAGAGCACGGGAAGAAGTCATTCCAGGGATCTAAAAACCAAAAAAAAGAAGACGGAAGGAGGCGGGGCGTTCAAGTGAACAGGTACCCGGGAGGAATTGATCAGCACGCAGAAAGCGCACAGCTGGAGAGAAATCTTACAGAGTTCGGAAAGAGGGGGAATCAATCGTTGAAGAAAAGATAACCGAAATCAAAATGACGCTAAGAACTCGGAAGAGCACAAAAGGGGTCGGGCGTGGCTCCAGCAATCCACCTTAAACGTTAGCGGGAAAAAGGCACCGTCAAGACGGAGGGAAAAAAAAACTTGTCCAGTAACGATCCAGAGTGAGCGAATGGGGAAAAAAGGGAGGGCACACTATCCACATTCCCAAGCGGGACGGCGTCGAACGGGGGGTGGAGGAGAGGACGCCATCTCAAACTTCCCAGTGAATCCAAACGCATTGAAGGACTAGATATCCATGACGGTGTGAAAGAAAACAAGCACAGGTAATCAAAAGGGCAAGCTCGAAATATTGCCGGGGGGGGGACCTTTTGTCGGACGAGGCAAATTCTCGGCCAGAGTTCAAGATTCTAATAAAAAGAATAGAGAGGGAAGAGACATCCAAGACGACGGGGGCGGAGGGGGGGTTATCAAAAAAAAGGAAAGGGGGGGACTAGAACTTTTTCAGGCGCATAGCCAACCTAAAAGGAGGAATACGAAGCATTGTGTAGACGAAGAACGTGTCAAAGGAAATCGCGCAGGCAAAGGGAAACAAACGAAAGCGGTCACTGTGTTATCGGCAGGGGGAATAATGCAGTTGAAAAGGAGAAGGATAAAAAGAGAATCATTAAAAAAGGGAAGAAAAGCTAGGGGCGCAAAGAATCGAGCTTTTCGTCTACGAAATTCAACCGGGAAAAAAATGGGCGCTCTGTAGAAGAAAAACGGCAAGGCAGAAGCAAGGTTTAATTGCACGCTTCGGAAAAAAAAAGTGGGGGATACGACAGTAGGATTGGGGAAAAAAAAAGATAGAATACGCTCTAGCCTATTCCTGGGAAGAATTTAATACTCTCGGGGAGGTCTGTAAAAAAGTTCCAACACCATGTGCGGATGTGACAGGGCGAGAAAAAAGGGGGAAAAAGGGGGGGAGATTCAACATACTTGGGGATGGAGAAAGGCCAGTCGCAATAATGGGAAACACTGAAAAAGATACAGATGCCAGAGGCACAACGAGTGAAGGAGGAAAGAGCGAGGCGTAACAAATTTTTTTACAGGCAGAAGGGAAAAAACGGACAAAAGACAGTAATAACCAACAACCCAAAGGAGGTAGAAGAAGGTCTCAAATGGAAATGGTGAGGGGAAAAGACGATTACACCGAGGAATCGTGATAAGTGGGGGGAGGAAATGGCACAGTGCCGGAAAGGTCCGGAATGTTATTGCATAGCAAAAAGGGGGACTAAAAACCTGTGCGAAGGGTAGATGGGTCTATACACTCAGAGCTCAAAAGCAAAACAACCTGGAGGAGGGAGAATATCGTGCCTACGAAACAAAAGAACTTAAGAGGTGGGTGCCCATCACCAGGGCAGCTGAAAATAAAAAGAAGAGACTCCGTCATGTGCCCTAGGGAGAAAAAATCATACAGCGAAGACGGGTGGGGGGGGGGGAAGAACACCTCACGTTCCCAAACTAAATATTTGTACAAGAGCCCGGAGAAGGTCAATGTTGGTTCACTTACAACGAGAGGTTAAGCGAAGGGAAAAACTCGAGAAAATCAACTGCAGTGAAAGTCCACCACTTCTTGCCGTTGCTGGAAGATGTCTCGGAAAGGGGGGGTGAAAACAAGAGAGCGAAGAAGCAAAGACCAATATAAGGGAACAGGGGTTATCGCTTGACCGACATGTGAACTTACGAAGAACCCGGTGAAAAAAGCAAAGAACAAAAATGAGGACATGCATGGGGGGCACTAAGCGTATTGTTATTGGGCTAAGAAGAAAGACTGAAGCTAAATTCGAAAGGACAGAATCTTAAACCTAGAAACAAAGGGACGGAAGGGGCTTCCGTCAAAGACGAAAAAAGCGGATCTTGGGGGGGACCAGTGCATTGTCACAGAAGAGAGCGGGAATGATCGTTCTCAAGATGAGGAGGCTCAAAAAGTGGCAGACCTCCTACCAGGGTAGACGAAGAGAAACGATTTGAACGCGTATGTTAAAGGGAGGGGAAAGGGTGTGATGAAGATTAAATTCACCCGGATTGGCTCGCGCCCAAACAAAGCCAAGGCGCCGAGAATGGGTGGAGGGGGGGGGGCGCCGCAAGACAGGACCGCCGGATACGACTTGAAAAAATAAGAGAGGATCGAAAAGGAGATTCAAGAATACAATTCATAGAAAGTAGGGGAAAAGAAGAGTGGGTCCCAAGAGACACAGGGACCTGAAAACAGAAGGAAAAAACGGTTGGGGTTCTGATTGGAATCCTATTGGGGGAGGAAAGCATCTAATGGATATCGGAGGAAGAAAAAAGGTGGCGATCAAAAATTACTTCAAGGAGCGCTATCACACATCGGCAAACACCGTAAGGGGAAAAAGTTGGGGGGGTCGCGGCAGGCGAATGAAAATTGATGATAACCTCGGGGTATGGACAGAAGAATTGGGCACTGAGCTGAAAGGGGGCAGTCACTAAAAGTCAGGCGTTCCCGTGGATAGGGGGACTGGAGGGGGGGGAGCAAGTCCGCCAAAGGGTTTGATGAAATATCCGGGCTGAGCTTCTAGGCTGGGCAATCCCTATTTACAGATAGAGTGAAAGAGCATTAGAAAGCAGGGGAAAAAGGGAAGAAAAGAAAAAAGCGGGGGAGGTAAACATGCACACGGTGAGGTCCCTGCGAAGAAGAAAAAGCCAGGCACTTGGTGAACCGAAAGAGAGAAAAATTGCCATCAGGATGTATGGGTGAGGGGGTTAAGAAAATTCAAAAATTAAAAAGGAAAAACTGGTCTTAAAGATCGAGAAAAAAATGGGACAATGAAGAACTAAGACGAAAAAAAAAGGAAACGAAAAAAGGGGGGGGGAATGAAGAATTCCTTCGGAGGGTGATTAAAAACCCAAAAAACATCACCCGCTAAAAAATGAGAATAAGGGGGGAAACGACGTCATTGGGGTCAAAAAAAGGGTGAAAAAGGTGGAAAAGTGAAGGGGAGTTTCGAGCTAAGCTAATTATTCGAGGGCTCAATTGTAGAGAGCCGACAAAGGCCATGACAATTCAATGGGAAGAAGAGGTAGGGGAAGAGTGGGGTGAAACGAATCTCGAACCCGACTTTGCCGGGGGGAACTGGACCGGGACGGGGGTCATAAAAAAAAAAAAAGGCAAGGGAAGGGGTGCCGAAATCGGTTCTAAAAGATCGAAAGGTACTTCGCATCCAATGGGAAAATCGAAAACGCGGCGCGAAATGATCATAATTTTGAAAAGATGGGGAATGGCCACTTACGAGGTCATGGCCATGTACAATACTTCTTCTTTGGGGAAAGGGTGAAAAGAACTGGGATCAACTCCTGTCAAGCGACGCAGGAAAAGTAAACGGTGATGGGAGCAAACCAGACGCTGCGTGGTTAGAAGGAGACGTGGATGTCAGATTTTCTTAAGAACTTCAAAGAAAAAAAATCCCTCGTTCTGTAAATGTGGTAAAAGAAGATCACGCTGGGGGAAAAATGGGGGGTAAAGCATTCACTGGCGGAAAGTGGCGGCCGGAGTCTTGGACCTTCAGGGAGCAAGATGGGTACACCCTAAAAAAAGACTGATCGACGAAAAAACAAGGGAGGAAGGATAGGCGTTAGAGGGGGAAAAGAATCAAAAACGCGACAAAAAAGAACCAGCCGACATGCCGCCGAAGCCGAATAGCTGTAAACAGAAGGGAAAGCAGGTGAATTAAAGGAACAAGCGTAAATTGACTGAGTTGAAAGGACCTCCTGATCGTGCTCACCCAAGAGGGGGGACATCAGTAAGGAAAAAGACGCGTATCGCGTAAAGAAGCTTTGTTGAAAAACAGAAGCAACAGTTCGGCAAAATGCAGAAAGGGTCTTGTACGCCATGCAAGCAGCGTCCATCCAATTTGCCAATGCTGAGGGGGGGAAAATCGCAAAGGGGTTAGAAGGGGGCGCGGAATAAGTGGAAAGGCAAGATACTAGAAGCGGAGTATGCTAACCAGAAGAGGTTTCTCAAAAGGCATTGTGAAGGGAAACGCCTTACATATAACCCGGACTCAGGTGGAGGCTGCGTAAAGGAAAAGGGAATGAACCGCCAAAAACTCAGCCTTCAGCAAAGCGTGGAAGGGGGATCTTCACGTAGGAGTCGGGACTTGGTTGAGAAAAAAGAGTTCCTTAAGAGCCGGAAAACCGAAAAAGATGAAGGTTTAAAAAAACCTGGGAAACGCTGTGTCGACGAAAATGAGAGGGGGATCGCAAAGGAGACTTTATTGAGAGTGTTAATGGGGGTAGAAGCCCGCCAGAGATCCACAGTTCATGGACCATCATGTGGGGAAAAGGAGGGGGAAAAACTGTGGCGCGAAAAGGTTACACTACTGAATCTGAAAGGGGGGGAAGTACTGGGACCCGAGGCTTCACTCGTACTTGCAAGGGGAAGTTCCTGAATTAAAAGAAAAAAAGAACATCCTCGACAGCAAAGTAGAAAGGGGGAAAGTTCGTCCGTGACCAGTCTGGTAACTTGGAAAACCATTTGTAAGTCAGATTCAGGAATCAGAAAGGAGGGCTAAGAGACCACCACATGGGGAAAGGTACTGGCAAAGGTAAATCGAGGGAAAATCGGATCGGGAAATATCATGCGGCACAACAAAAGATGACCAAAAAACTCTCCGTAAAAACGTAAGATACAAAAACTGGAAGAAATGGGCTACGAATAAGGATGAAACGGTGTAAGGCGGCTAGGCAAACCGTTCAAAAAAAAAAGAACGTAGGAAAAAGAAAAGACGAAACAGATCCAACCCGTTGTGCACACAACCGAAGAAAAGCAACTTAACCACGGGCCCATAGTATAGTCGTCGCGAATGTGACTCAAAAGGGAGCCTCCAAACAAATGGAAAAAGGCGGGCCACTCAAGAAAATAGCCCTGACGCCGAAAGGGGGAACGAAACGAAAGCATCAGATTCAAAGAAAACGTAAAAGACGAATTCCATGTGACAAGGTTACTTTGTGAACGCAAAATAAAAAAACACGGCGACGAACAAAGAACCAGGGCCCTCAGAGGTTGGAGATCAAATGAAGAGAGAATCTTCGTTGTTTCAAGGAAAAAGTGGTGGGGACGAAAAATTAGGCGGAAAACGGGACCAACTAAATGGTAAAGGAAAGGAAAAAAAGGGTAGACGGCAGCGCGACATACTCAGGGAGAAAAAACTTTAAAAAAAAAGGGAATAAGTGTCGTATTCAACGAGATTGCTTGGCAACTACTAGAAAAAGGTCAACGAAAAAAATGACGGAACTAAAGAGAAAGAAAGACTTTAAACGAAGAGTCGAACACTCCGGAAAGAGTTAGGGAGGTCGATGACGGATCAATTCCGCTAGGGGTGAGAATGGGGTTCACCTTGGAACGTCATCGAGGTGATCAGAAGAGTGGGGAGGGGGAAGGAAAATACGCTCTAGGATATTCGCTTTGAGAAGGGCATACGAGAAATCTTTCAAAAGGTACAACAAGTGAAAGAATTTTAAAAAAAGCGCTCAGGTAAGTGGATTACAACTTGGGGGAAAACGAATGCAAGAGTCGAGGAGAAACGTGAAGCCAAACAGATCAAACAAAAGGGAACGAAGTAGTGGGAGGAGGAAGAAAAAAGGAAAGGATTTTGTTCGTACGTCGGCGGCAAGGAGAAAATGCCCCCCGGACAGGCAGGACGCGGGGTCAATGCAGTCCGGGTGAGTAAGGGCGTACGAAGTTCAAAAAAAGAGATGAGTGGGGCGACAGAGGAAATTTGCAATGGCACCAGAGAGGGGGGGGTTTCAAAGAAACAACCTTGGTGCTGGAAAAACGAGAAGGAGTGGCAGGGGCGAACGAAAAATCTCTCAAAAAAAAAAAGGGAAAGAAAGTCGCAGCTAAATCGGGGAGAAGGTGTTGAAGCACCATGAGAGGAAATAACCATCTAGCGATGGTGAGGGAAAATTGGAACTCTTAGAAACAACAAAGGAAAAAAAAGCGCAACTATGTGTGAATCGCACAAAGTCTGGGGAACAAAAAAATGCTCCTTCCCAGGAAAGAGCCGCGCTGGTGCGAACCCGACAGAAAAAAAGAAGAACGTTGCCTATCTCTAAAAAAAAAAAGGCGGGGGACCGGGGTCAAACTAGGAAGGAGAAGAGCAGGTTGCAACGCGAAAAGAAAGGACAGAAGACAGTTTGATCATCACTGACCAAAAGGAGGAGTACAGAAAGGTTGTGATTAACAGTGTTGGAAAAAGGTGAAGACAAGTCTTCCACTGCACATAACCTAAGTTTATTTTTCACGAGAAAAGCTCTCAATGTCGAAATATGAACCTGCATCCAAGTCGCGGAATGGGAGGCAGAAGCAAAAACTAAGTATAAGGGAGTTGCATAGAAAGCTGAGATTCAGTGCAGCGATTCTCCAGCGCTAGGTGAAGGAGCCTCAAAAGAATTAGTAAGAGACGAATAAAAGGGGGGGAGGTGGAAGAGAAAGTAAAGGCTTAGGATGCACGAGCCCGACAGTCTTGAAACGCGAAAAAAAAAACAAGAAAACGAAAACCAAAAAGTGGTCCGTGTTGATTATCGAATAAGAAAAATTGGAAAGCCGGGGCCAGACGGTGTCCTTTAAAAATCCAAAAAGGTCTTAGGGCGTTCCCCACCTCAAGGTGCAAAATTATTAAAGAGTGAGATGGAAAGGGGGACGTGGTGCACTCCTGGGGTCGGCAAAGTAACGGGCACAAAAACGAGCGAGCGTGGGGGAAACGGTTGTGAGGGGGGGATCAGGAATCTCGGAAAAGTCGTCAGGGGGAGGAGAATGCGAACGGGTTGGCTATCACTGGGTGCGGCCTTTTGAGAGGTGCTGGGAAAAAAAATACCCCAGCGGGGGGGCGTCGAGGGGGCCCTGTTGTCGAGTCATGGAAAGGGGGGGAATTCGGAAGAAGAGGGTATGTTATGGAACGAATGGGGACGACGGGGAAGGATGTACTTGGGGAGATCGGATCCTTACGTTCAGCGTTATCGCGTCTGTCGGAGCAATTCTCCAACATTTTAGGATAGTTCCCGGAGGGGTCGTTCAGGGAGTTGCATCAAAGGAAAAGGGAAAAGAGGGGAAGGAATATTCGGAAAGAGGTACTTGGACAAAGGAATCGGCTATTCGCCTTCCGTTCAGATGAAAGGGGAAGAGACTTAAAAAGGGGTCCACAAAAGGACAACAGTGCCGGGACTAAAGAAAAAAAAAAAAAAAAAAGAACAGAAAAAAAAAAAACAGCGCGACTGGGGAATAGAGTGGATGACTTTTAGTTAAGAATTCAGGAATTAGCAAGACACGTGCTGCTTTGGCCGACGGGGGAAAGGGCAAGAAAAAGGACTCGTGCATTAAGAAAAAGGCAGAATGAGTTGGGAATTAAGGGGGCGCGGGCGGCGGGCGTCACATCACCCGCGCTACAAAAGGTCGAACGCAAAGAACAGATATAGAAACAGCGTAAATTTATGTGCGGGGGCTGCAGGAGTCACTTGAGAGAAAAAGGGGCATCAAACAAGCACGCGGGAAGAGCAAACCCTTCAAAGAAAATAAAGTATTGGGCGAATGGAGGACGCCGCTAGAACAACACTGACGGAAAGCTTGGACGCGAGGCAAATGAACGTGTTAGAAAAGAGAAATGTGTAGACTCAAGACGGGAATAGGGGGGGGAGAAATTATGACGTGAACGAACAGGCGCGAATCCTTGGAAGATTGGGGGGTAGGCTGGGGGAAGTAAAATGGCCATGAAGAAAGGAATGCGTTAAAGAAGGAAGATGTGGAGGAAGATCAACAATCCTTTAAAAAGAAGCAGATACAGACGGGGTGAACAGCCGCAACTGGACGCTTTGGCGAGCGGCGTCAGTACGGAAAAAAGCCGCTGGAGGGAATAAAGATCAGCGTTAAAGCTTGTAACGGTCTGAGGTCGGAGCATTGTCGAGGGGAAGGAAGACGGCCCCAAGAAGCGAAAGAAAAAAGCGAAAAATTTCTCAGATCGAAACAACAACAGGATTAAAAGAGGCTTAATGTCTGTAGGCTTATGCTGCAGGGGGGAAAAAAATCCACTACCCGGCCGAACGGCCGGGAAGCAACTGAAGAGAGTTAAAACAAAATGGGAAAAAAGAGTGGAAGCATGAAGCTTGAAACAAAACTCGGAGCTCTCACTCCATATCTGACATCAAAGAAGGTTGCTTAACAGCGACAAACAGAGAACACGCGTAAGAGGCAGGTTGTAAACGGATTTGTGTGATACTTCAACATTACAAAAACGTGGAGGGACCGGTTCCACCCTTCGTGGTACAATGCCAGACCGTGGCGTCCACAAACCGCTTTTCAAGGAGGTGGAAGCCGCTGGGTTTGGGCCGCCGCTTCAGGGAGGAGAAACGTCGGGGGAAAAAGGACTAAAACGGAAAAGGACACAGTACTAAACACTTCGGGGGGGTGAAGTGACGCAGGGATAAAAGCGGGAAAAGTAGAAACAGGACGTTGACGACTGAGTCACTAAAGTCTTCAACTAACCTAGCGGAGTCCTAACTCAGGTGGGCTTAACGCGTAGAGTGCGGACAATTTTCGAGGACAGAGACAAAAAGATCCAGAAAAAACGATGAGGAAATTTACCACCTGGGACTAAAAAAAGAAGAAATATCGTCAAAAAAAAAAACAAACCCCCCCCCCCCACCCAGACCCCTCCCCATGAAGTACTGAGGGCGAGGGTGGGGGTTCAATCCAACAGCCAGAAAGCGAAACCTTCAAGTCCAAATCTTGGTACCTGAAAGGGAAAGAAGGGGAGGGAAGGAGAAGCGTGGGAAGGGGGCAAACGTACTTGAATGGCGGCGTCCAACGTGGCATCAAGGGGATGGATTTCTCTAACACACGAAAGAAGACGCGACATAATCGCGCTTGTAAAAAAAAGGCACCAGAAGCGGTAAAAAGTGGGGCGAAGGACACCACAGGGAAAAGACCCTAGGAAAAGCGTGGGAAGGGGAAAAGGAAGTCCTGCAGCGTTCGCACGATGTGCACTCATAGTATCGAGGCGTCAAAGAACGTGAACAAAAACGCGCCGGGACGAATATTTCACAAATGTGGGTGGAAGGGGGGGGGGGGCGACAAGACAAACTGACGGGAAACTGGGGGAGGGGACAGAGACCTAAAAAATAAAAGAACGGGTCTAAGACCTGCGTCATCACCTCCAAAAGGGGGGAAAAAAGTTTCAGAAAACTGAGGACCTGCCGCTACTGAAAAACAACAACACCTACAAAAGAGCGCCGCACTCAGTGAGTAGTAGTAAACGAGCAACATGAAGGACAAGGTAGAGGGCCAAAGATTCACAGAAAGGAGAAATACTACTAGGCGAACGTCGACAGGCAGAGAAACCCAAGGGGATTCGGTCAGGGTTAAACGGTTACTTGGTTAGAAACCTCGCGCAACCCGTAACCATCGTCAAGCTGAGATCCTCCGGGGACCGGGGGGGGCAATTCAAGAGAGAAGCGGCGGATTGTTATCACAGAGGAAAAAGTAAGGGAAGTCTATAGTCAACGAATAGGGGGCGGAAGTATCTGTCGGGCGATCACGAGGGGGGGTTCTCAAAGCGCATCGAAAAAGAACGTCACAAAGGCATACTAAAGGGTAAAGCGGCACTGAATAATGGGGAGTTGCGCGACTCATGAAAACAAGGAATTCTGGAGAAAGCGAGAGCAGCATAAAAGCTTTGGAGACGTATTCCATTAATGAAACAGAGGAATTGAGATGACGCCAAGGAAGCAAGGTGGGAGAAGGGGCCTTGATCATTCGGAATGGAGCACTCTCAAGAGGAGGGGGCAAAAAGGAAAGAGAAGATAGTTCCTATGCAAGGTGAGCAGGGAAGACTCAAACTTCGTTTCAAAGAGGGGGTTTCCAACCCGGACTGGGTGGCAAATTCCAAAACCTGGCGGGAAAAGAAGAAAAAGGTGGGGGAAACTGGAGTCAAGGAAATTTTTGGACGGGGATTCGGAGCGAAAGTGAAAAAAAGGGGCAGCCAGAACAGAAAAAAATTCAAAAGGCGGGGGAAGGCTTTAAGCAGATGGACGGAGCTTGGTTTGGGGGAAAAGGAAAAAGGGAAAAACGCGTAATGTGACACACCGGGAGGGTGGGGGGGGGAAAAAAATTCATTCTGTGAGGGAGGAGTGCGAGAAAAGATGAATGGGAGGATGGTGTGGGCGAAATAGGTACATTGCCGCAACAGGTCTATGATGGGTGGGAATTGGAAAGAGCAGAAATTGGGGGCAGAAATCGGGGGCGAGTGGGCCAGGAGAGACAACG
>Ga0179593_1644385_pt1 | contig 20103 bp, 24 predicted proteins | sample CZODoug2_1_08_16_FD_185931 | JGI IMG/M metagenome (GOLD analysis project Ga0179593, IMG submission 185931) | Vadose zone soil fungal communities from Angelo Coast Range Reserve, California, USA - CZODoug2_1_08_16fungal (PacBio error correction) | ecosystem: Environmental > Terrestrial > Soil >...
GGAGAGTTCGCATAAGGGTCCTGAGTACAGGTAAAATAATGCTTAACCCGACTTGGGGAAGGGGGGGCATCTCCGTTACTTGCAAGGCTGCAATCACTTGAGACAGGTATCTAAGGGGACGGGGGAGAGAGGAGGGGAGGGAACGAGAAAAGTTATTCCGGACGTGGTTTCACTAAGTCAGAATCGTACATTCCTTGAAGTCTATTTACTCGCTGCGGGAGGGGGAGGTTAAAAAAGTCGAATAGGAAAAAAGGGGGACTTTCCTGGGGGGGGAGCTCCGCGCCCCCACATTTCCCATGAACGGAGGGCCTCAATTCGACGGGCGCAGGAGTTTCCAAAAAAGGAAGGAAAAGGGTTCTCACTCTCAAGGAGGGCCATTCGCCCGTTTGCCCTGGCTACGACCAAAGCTTGGGGGTTTTGGGGGGGGCTAGGAAGGGGAAGCAGGCGGCCCTGGAAAAAATACCTTCTGAAATCTGGGGAGAAAAAGGGAAGGGAAAAGGGAAGGCATTCCCGCATGAGGTTTATCGAAAGCGTTAGGAGGGGTTTCAAAGAAGGCAGGGAAGAAGTTAGGAGAAAAGAGAAAACATCAACGGAAAAGGGAGGTTCACCACGAGAAATTATCTTACTATATAAAGGGCATGCCCTTAAAAAGGGGGAGAAGTCCCAGAAGGAGATCGAGGGATAAGAGGCCGGGGGATTTTCTTTGCGGGTCGCGAAAGCGCTGGTTCCGGGAGAGACGAGGGAGGGGCGGAGAAAGATGCGAGCCTGAAAAGAAGAGAAAAAGATTAGCAACGGGGGAAGGTCTCAATGCCGGACGGATCGGAAATCTGTTATCTTCCACGAATCGAACAGGGACCGGGAAGAATCTTGGATCTTGTGAAGCTGGGAGGACAAGGACCTGCAGAGGAAATAGAGGAATTTGCGCGGAAAAGGAATATCGCCACAGGTAACTGTCGGAAGATTTTTATTCGCATGTCAGGCGGGGAGGCGGGAACGGTGACAGAAGAGAGGTTAAGGGGAGAACTTCTGCAACTCGACTGCTCACGCGCACGGGGAAAAAGCATTTACCAGTACCGACAGCAAGGTGCGCATGAAAGGGGAAAGTCCCTGAAGAAACCACGCCAAGAAGAGGAAAAATCATGAATAAGGGTTGTAACAGAATCCCGTTTAACCAAAACTTCACTAATAAGGGGTGGGGGGGCCCAGAACTTTACCAAACGGAAATAGAAAACGTCAATCAAGCGGGAAGGGTCAGGGCATCTAACCATCTCTTGGAGTTCTTGAGTAAAGGGCTAAAAGAAGCCCGGGAGACTCCATGGTATTCGTCTTGTTCGTTGTCCTGGGAGGTTCTTTCGAGCCATAGGGCGTGGAAGGACCCAGTCTGGGGAATATCACGGTATTTGTCCACACACGGATCGTGCAGATTCAAAAAAAAGAGTTTCCTCCTTGAGGGTCGAACCTGTGGCCGGGTACCGGGGAGGGGAGTTGGGGGTAAAATAAAATCTCCTGCAGGAAGAAACGGTTCGAGAATGAAAGTTGCGGGCACAGGAGAAAAGGTCCGATTTTGGAATTCAGGGGGGGAAAGTTCCTTGGGGGGGGGCTGTCGATCTACCGCCCCACTTTACTCAAAAAACAGAAAAAGGCAAAACTGAAAGAAGTTCGAAAAAGGAGAAACCATCGCGGCATTAAAGCTTGTGCGACGAAGAAGAGGAAAAGCCAGGGGGTGTGGGCCTGACGAGCCCACAATTCCAGCACTGGAGCGGGGGGAACCACCACAAAAAGGTGTGGAAAAAAGGAAGTTTCAAAGAGGGGCCTTGTGACTGGTAGGGAAACTTCAGGGGGGGGAAAAAATGAATCATCGCCCTTGGAGGAGCTTCCAATTATGCCTGTCAGCGTTAACCCGAGGGGGGGAAGGGATCCCGGGGCCTGAACAGGGGGGTTGACAAAGGGTGACGCCGCAAAAAAGGTTTGGGTGCATTGACAGAAGGGGGAGTTACTTAACAAGGGAAAAGGTGCAACTGATGCTGCCACCGCAGAGGTGGTTCTCAAGCGGGGGAAGGGAGAAAAGATCGAGATCTTTCAATTGCAAGGGGAAAATGGTGGGAACCGAAGAAGCAGAGGGACAGGTCTTGGTCTATCCCGTCGTGGGAGAAAGGGGGGGGGGGGTCTTAGAAAGAAGGTTTTCAAAAGAGGTGGTGGGAAGTACTGGGGGAAAATCAAAAGGTTGTGTTATCCTCCGCGTTGGCATATTTCCAAAGACGTGGGGCCCAGCTGCTGGCGGTGGGGGGGGGATCCAAGACGGAATGAAAAAGAGAGAGAACTTACCGACGATGAAAAGTGACATTGGCCGTCCGGAAGACCGCGATACGAGGACTACCCAGGCCGAAGAAATGAAAAAGTGCAGGGGAAAGTGGAATATCAGGGGAATTTAAGATGCCGAAGGTTTGCCTGCGGGAACTCGAATGGTTGAAAGCCTTTGAGGGGTGACCGAAAAATTATACTGGGGGAGGGCGGGACCTTTTCGGGGTAGTGGTTGATGGGAGCAAGGGACAAGTGGTTTGGGGGGAAACACGTTGTTGTTCAGACCGCGTGCAAGCGGTGAGTGGAAATGAGCGGGGAAGCGGGGACCGCGTTGGTGGACTTTGGGAAGAAGTTGCTGTCCAGAGGAGTTTACATCAAATGGAAAAAGGAGTGGTGCGATGAAAGGGGGGTGCCAGAAAAATCAGCATGGGGGGGGGACCCTGAGCACGAGTGTGAAAACGAAGGTGGGTTCGGGAAAAAGAGCGGAGTTGCAGAAAAGCTCTTCAAGGGGGGGAAAATGTCGCATGCACTGCACGAAGGGGGACTAGCAAATTTTAGGGGGACTCGAAAGAGTTTGCCAAAAACTATACAACCTCTGAGGGTTTTCTTCCAAAAGGCGCCGTCTGAACCAAAAAGGGAAAAAAATAGCTAAGCTTCCTTCATTTGGCGGCGCACAAAAAAAAAAGTGTGCTCTCTCTCTAAGATTACAATAGTGGATTGTGGAAAGAAGGGCCTGTCGGGGATCGTCTTTGATCGAAGACGCATACCCAGATTGAACCTGAAACGGGTGCACGGGGGGTAAAATCCCGGGGGGTTCGCCGAGACCCAAGGAGGTCCGGAAGAACAGTAAAAATAAGCCGTTGTAAATGGTGAAGCGAGGGGGCAGGAAAAAAAAAAGCTTGAACGCGCGTCAAGTTTTCCAAAGAAGAGTGAAAGAAAATAGTTCCCTGGGGGGAAGGTGAACTTCCGGGAGTTTAAGGGTGTCTACAGTAAGGTGAGGCGTGGGGAAATCAGGAAAAAGGGAACAATCCAGTGGGACTACCAGTGACGGAGGAAGGAAATTCCAAAAGTTCGGGTTTTCTTAAATATTACAAAAAAAACGTTTTTGGACGTGCAAGGGGGGAGAAAAGGGGAAGTCTTAGTTTGAAAATTGAATTAGTGAAGTGGCGGGAAAGAAGAAACTACTCAGAATCTGTCCGATGGTTTGTAAATCTTATACCCACTATCTCTCAAACAACACGGATTGGGGATAATGATGAATAAGGGGGGATCACAAAAAAAAAATTAAGAAAAGGGCTAACAGTGCCTCAGCCTCACAACAATCAATGGCACCCCGGAAAAATAAAAGTTGAAAAAGGGCTGGAAGGAGGGTCCAATAGAGGGGTGTAAGAAAATTATCAGGACATTTTTTCTCGGGAGGTCTTTCACCAAAAAGGGAGTCACGTCATCTCATCCATTGGAAAAACGAAGGCCTCCTTAATGAACGTCAACAAAAGCCGTTAAAAAAAAAAGGCACGATGTGCGTTCAACGAGCAACCCAATTTGGGCAAGGAGAAGGGAACAAAAAGACCATTTTGTCAGTGAAGGCAAGGAGGTGTTTTTCGAGGAAGGGGGGGAGGCACCAGCCGGTAAGTTGTCAACAACGCCGTTGAGAAGGCAGGAGTCCTCGGCTCGAGCCAACTTCCGGGGGCTGTGAGATCGCCTCAGGGAGGGTCACATCTCCAACAAACGTGCGCTCTGTCTGAAAAAGGGGACTAGTGACAAGGGGGAAAAAAGGGACTGGCGGGGATTCGCTCTTGGTTGGCTTATTTAGGTGGGCCGGCGAGGGGGAGGTAAAAGCAGCACGGGATCATAGGTTTTCACAGGCTTCGCGGGTGAGAAAAAGACCGGGAAAAAGGGGAGATCCAAGTGCTGAGAATTTAATATATTCTCTGAAAAGGGCAAAGTTCACAGCGCTGTCCTCCCCCTAAAGATGGCTTCACAAATTCTTACGGGGACACCTTACCTTTAATCATCTCCAACCAAGAGGAAAACAAAAGGGTCGAATACGAAAAAAGGGGAAACTACAACCCTTATGCACAATCTTTTCACTTGGGAAGAAACACCAGGGGCTTGAATTAGCGTTCAGAGACTCACAATCGTAAGGGGAAAACAGGAAAAAAGGGGGAAGAACAAAAGGGGAAGGTTGTCGGGGGGGGGGGGGCGCCTTACAGGGTGTGAGAAAACTACGGGAAGATCTTCCGAGGATAACCAAAGGAAGGTCCATCAACAAAAAAAGGCTCAATCAATTCTAGTTCTTAGTCAAAAACGCGGGGCAGATTCAAAAACACCTAAAACAGAGGACGATTCGAAAAAGGGACTTCGGGTTCAGCAAGGGCTCAGCTCGGGGGGTCCCCGCTCACGGTTCAGAGGTCTGTGGTGGTCATACCGTCGTACGAAACAATGAGGGATAACAACGGAAACCAGCAACAGCTGCATCATCCAGTGGTAGGGGTAAGCGGGCCCAAAGCAAAGGGCCGAGGAAGCCCAGGAATTATGAGTTCAACAACCTCGGGCATTTTTATTGAAAGAACATGGAAAAGGGGGACGGCAAGAGTGAATCTCAATAAAAAAGGAAAGACTTCATTTCTTCGGCTAAAAAACCACGGAGGCAACAAAAGGGGGCGTTTCGGCTTGGAAAAGGAAGCCTTGAATAAACTCAGGGGGGGGAGTTTTTGCAGCATCGAGTTTGCAACTTTAGTAAGCGGAAAGAACGTCAAAGGGAAGGAAAACAAATCATCGAAAAAAAAAAAGTCTTGATTGCTGCGGAGGTCAACCATATCAATCCAAAACAAATAAAAAGGAAACGGGCATAAAAAAAGTCCTCGCGTGAAAAAAAACCAACCAAGCTTAGAAAAATAAAAAAAATAAAAAACGAAGTGCTCAACTGGCCTTCCTGATTTCTAAAAAAGGACAGGCAACCTGTTTATTGGCTGAAAACAAGAGGTCGGGTAGGAAAGTGTGGTAAAAAGCTCCAAAGGGGAGACGGGGGGGGCTGCGTTCACCAGAAACTGTGACAACCAAGAGGGATGGAGTTGCGTGGCTGTAACAGGGAAAAAGGAAAAAACACTTCTAATGGCAAGTGGGAAGAGGGGTTCGATCAAGTGGGGGAACGATCCAACTCCCAAAAAAAATTAGGGAAAGCAGTGAAGTCACACACGCTGGAACTTTAAGGAGAAGGACTATAATGAAGGGAGGGTATTCTAGAAAAATTTTGACCGAACATGGAGGGCAGGGGGGTACAGAGGGAAAAGAGGTAGTCAGTGAAAAACGCCTGAAGGGGGGGGAAATGACGATGGGGATAATCTGGGGTGTGACAAATCAGGGGATATTCAAACGTTCAAAAAACAGGGGGATTCCACCGTGGGAATACAAGACTGCACGAGAGGGAGAAAAACCCGGGAAGAAGTCTCATCTATAATCTTACGTAAAACGGGGAGGGGCGATATAAGAAAAATTTTTAAGGAGGGAATCCTAAATCGAGGTCGTCGCATCCTATAAAAAGTGAAGGGGAGGGCCTGAGGGGGGAGCCCTAGGGAGAAAATGCCAAGGAGCCTTTCTTCTTGAGGACCGATTTTTTGGTCAGGTGTCAATCAAAGCGGCAGGGATACGAACGGGGAGGGGGGTTTGGCTTGATGACAAAGGGCCATTTTCGTAAGGTCGGCGGTCGGCGTTCGGGGCCACAAAGGAGAGGGGCATCACGGAGCAGCCTTTTGACGACCTGACCTGAAGTAAAAGCACCTTAGGGGGTCTAACGAAAAAATCTGAAGAAAAAAGGAGTCGACAGTTACCTGTGGTCACTAGATACTATCGGAGACGAGTGAAGGTCCTAGGGAAGGTGGAGTTGCAGAGGAAGAGGGGGGAGATCAAGATATCGTCCACCGGTTACAAGAAAAGGGTGAAAAAGGGGGACCTTAAGGTGCTGAAGGGGCGACAACAAGGGATCATCTTCAGTGACTTAGTTTTTCAGTTAATCATAAGCGCAAAAGGGAGGCCGACGGCCCGGCCTTATTCCCTAAGAAACCATCTTCTGCTGGAGGAAAAAAAAATGGGGGGGGAAGAGACAAGGCTCGGAGGGGGAGCTAAAAGATAGGGTGTGTCTTCATCTTCCAGGCTATGGTCAACGTAAGGCAATTTCTTAAGCGTAAAGGAACTAGGCTGAACGAAGGGGAATATCAATCAGGGGCTTTTGAATGTATCACCAAAACACTAAATTCTAGGCGGGGAAGAAAAATAAAAAAAAAAGAAATAAGGGATTTCCGAAAAGTATCTCCGAAAAAGGTCTATCAAGGGGGGGGGAGTCATTAAGGGCGCGGCTTAAAGGTGCGCAAGAAAAAAAACAATCACCCATCTTAGAAAACTAAAAAACCAAGGATTCTAAAGCGGGAGAAAGGGAACTGAAAGTCCTAGAGTAAAGCTTCAAGGGAGCCTAAATCAAAGAGACTTTAGTCACTGAAAAAAAAAAGCTCCTTGCACGAAAACGTGTCGCGGAGGATTACCCAGGCACGGAACCAAGGTTTCCTAAGAAACTTTAAAAAGGGGGAACTCTAAAGGGGAAACCCTCCATGACAAGTCGCATAAACGCTAGCGACAGAGGACTTCTAGAGTACGTGCTTGACGAAACAGAGTAAAAATTGAATCACTCTTGTCTCAGCAAACTCCTTTCGAAAATCATAACTACAAAGCGGAGATCTGCACGGGGATGGAGCATAATGCTTGAGTAAGGGACGTACCGAGAGGGACCCGCTCGCATCAGGTGTGTTCCTGAAGGTCTGGTTGGTAAAACCGAAGCAGAGGGCCTGTCCGAAAGAACTCTAGATAGAGTAGGAGGTGAAAAGAGAGAAGATAGTGACTTATCGTTGGGTACTTGAAGGACTTCCGAGGCAGAATTTGCCGATTGGGTGGGGGGGTGGGGTTGGGGGGGTTGGGGGGTTTTTTGGTGTGGAGAGGGTTAAGAACGGACCCGCTGAAGGGGGGACCTTACTTGACGGGAAAAAAACCTGTACGCACCCCCTTTAGGGTGCCGGGGGGAATCGCTGAAAGGAGGTCATTTATACACGCTGTGCAGCCCAAGCCTTGTTGGGGACTTTTAGGGAATTCAACTCCAGCCTCTCTCTTCCTTAGAGCAATGGGTGTTCCGCGCTACGAGGTGATGGGGGGGGGGGAGTTAAACTTCGCGTTTCAAAAGGGTGGCAGGAACGGTGCGTAATAACAAGGGGAAAGAAGCGCAGTTCCAAGGCCCGGGTTCTTCAGGGCAAGGTTGCCTAACAATCGATAAACAACTTTAGGCGCACCGGGATTAAGAAGCGAGGCGGCACTGAGAAAAGTCATTTCCATGAGGAAGCCCGGGAAAAGGGAGGTCGAAAAAGGTGGGGGTTAGGGGAGGAAGGGTTCTTGTGTCGCCCGGCCAGCAAAAAAAGCTAACGTCAAGCCAAAGCGGGACCTGGACCTTACGTCAGGCTCGCAGGAGGGGGGGGGGAGAGATACTCCCATCCAAGGCCCATACATTAGGGGAAAAGGAGGGGGAAGACGGCCAGACCGATTAACTTGGAAAAAGGGGTCTCCACATCACGTGGGAAGAAAGACACCAAATTGACTTCAACTCGGGAAATGACTCTTACTATATCAGAGGTCCGCTTTCAGAAGAAGGGGGGGATGTCCGGACGAAGGGTAAGAGAAACCCCCTTCCGGTGGGGAGGAAAATTTTGTTCCTTCGTACTTCTAAAGCACTTGGGGGGCCTAAGGCGAAAGCGTATCAGGAAAAGGAAAATCCGATCGAGCTAAAGCATGGATAAACTTAGGGGGTGAAGGTCCAGAGAAAGAGGGTCCGAAGTCCATCAAAAGACTCACACAATTCGAAAGTCGGGTAGAATTGATCCCTTGAGGGGGGGAGTTACCTGAAAAGATCGGGGGGAGGAATCTTAAAGATCGAGCCCTTTGCTTACGACTGGGGGGAGCGGAACCACACGGGTGTCGAGTACGTGCAGAGGTAGACACGGTCGAGATGGATGCTCTGTGAAAAAGCTTTCGGGTAGGGTCACTCTGAGCATTCACCGACCGCAACGCTATCAGTTGAAATTACCAGTGACGCAGGGGGCAAGCAAAATGGCGCATACCTGATACCCGGAACAAATTCATCAAGCCAAAAAGGAAGACGTTCTTACATGAATACGGGTAAAGTCACAAAGGGTACCAAGAAAATCATCGGGGGCCGCCAGAACGGGGGTCGCACGGCCACCTTGTGGCCGGGAACTAAAGCTAGATGAAGGAAAATCGGACAGAGAACCGATCTTCTTTCGGTTGCTTCGGATACAAGAGGGAAGCCGAGTAGAAGAGGACTTGCGAGGACTAGGGCGGGGAAATCGCTTGATTTCGAAAGGGACCACGGGGGCTGCGGAAACTAGAATGAGTGTACAGCAAAAAACACACCAGCTCAACGAAACTTACAAAAAAAGTCAGGGTAAAGCAGTCCCGCCTGTGGGATGTACAGGTGTGACTACCTTAGGGAACAAGGGAAATAAAAAAGAAAGACAAGAAAAATCTCGAAAGAAGGAAAAGAGGGGGGAAGCCGGCGCGATGAACGATTTGGATGTGCAAAAACAAAAAAAGGAGGATGGTAAGAAGGGGGTTTAGGGGCGAGAACAAAGGTGAATTCACCAAGTACGTCACCCTGAAAAAATTGCAGAAAAGGGGGAGGCTCCAAACAATAGTGGGGGGGGGGAGAGGGGGTGTAACTAATCCAATCCATAACCTCGTTTTGGGTTGTGTGGGGGGATTTTTGCTGGGAAAGAGTCCCCCCACAGTCAGCACTGGATCTTTTCACAACCGGGGCCGGGAGCTCCTCCGGACTTCCTTTGGCGCCTCCATTTCCCCTTGGGGTGGTTGAGCAGGGAGGTTTGAATACAGAAGGGAGTGGCTGAGGAGAGACCAATTTTTACCTAAGGGTGTTGGAAAAACCCTAAGGCCCTGAAGAAAACCAGGGGAAGTGGTTATTCTTCTCAAAGGGTACGCCAACAAACAAACTGGTGGGGGGGGGTTCTATTATTTTGACCGTCGGGTACACGGGGGAAAAGTGTCCTGCCGCCGTGGAATCGGACAACTCGGTGTCTGCATGAAGGTGCTTTAACACAGGGGTAAACGACAAGGACGCTGGACACTCGGGGGTGGGTCGGCTTTGACGGGTGACGAGAAAAGATTGAAAGGGAATTCGGTCTACCTGCGTATTTGTGGGGGGACCCTAAAACGCCACAATGCCGAGGTTTTGGGGAAAATCATCAGGGGCGGAGGAAATCAGAGTTTTTTTTCCTTGGACGGGGGGGTGGACATCCATTTCCCCCAAAAAAATGATGCCGGAGGGGGGAGGGTTGGGCGTTGGGCTCCCAAGACTTGGGGTACGAGGGCGATACCAACGAATAAAGGGGAAGAAGGAAACAAGGGCCTCGGGGAAACTGACGAAAGGGACTTAAACACCCACGAATTTATTAGGACACGCTATAAGGGAGGCGTGCGGTGTTCAAAGGGTTGAACGTATTGGGGAAAACCGCTGCTTTTGGAAAATGCCTAATACGAGGGGGGGAAGAAGGGGGGGCCGTGATGGGGACTGTTCAGTAGAAAGCTGGACTTTCCGTATGTTCCTGTGAGACCTGGGAAAAGTGTTCGGGGAGGAAAAGGGGAGAACCATATGTGCCGTGTCCGGGCCAGGACGGGAAATAAAACCTCTCGAACAAGGAAATGCCTCCATTGGGGTCGTTAAAGATGTTTTCTGTTATGCCCGAAAAGAGGGAGGTATCTGTGATTTTTGGGCTATTATTTTAAAAGGTTAATTTTTCGCTAAAAAAAAGCATAAGGAAAGGGGAAGCAAGAGTGTAGGACTTGAAATTTGCCAACAAGACGATAATTTCCGGGGAGGGAAGCACCAGGGGGCGCAGGGAACTTTTATTTTCGCAAACTCTAATGTTACCGTCAGACTTAAGGCGAGGTTTCTTAAAGAACCAGAAGCGCCGCTTACACCAAGGCCAAACCAAGAAAGCATTTGACAGGGCACTCTTCAACATGGAAATTTTTTCTCTGACTCCACTGTGGCTTTATGAGAAAAAAGATGCAAAATAGGGGGGAAGCCGCCGGACACGCGGGTTTTATCGCTGGGGGGGAGAAGACTATTACGTCCCTAGAAAAGGAAAAGCAGTGCCTTGGGGGGTACATCAGTTTGCACGAAGAACAACTGCGGTGCGGAGCCATCTTTCAAAAGAATACCTGGGTTTGGGAGGGGGGAGTGCAAAAGGTCAAGGGATTGGGGGGGACCCTTATTTAAAAAGAGGGCCTTGAATGTGTTAACTTACGGCTTTGCAGGGGTGAAAAGGAATGGAGGGAGACTAGGAAAATTGTAGAAGGGCCGGCCGGGGGACGGGGAGTTGTTGCCCTAAAGCATATCAAACGGTCCGTGGACAAGAAGTTTCTCTTTTGAAGTAAATATCCTCTAAGGGGGGGGGGGTCCAAATCCTCCTTGCCTATTAAAACTCCAAATTGAGGGGGGGGTTATTTAATTAGGGGGGTTGCATGGTCTCCCTTTTAAAGGGAAAAGAAAATCATGATTTGGATGAGACAACGTATACTCTCACTCCCCCCCCCCAATGGAGGGTAGGAACATGGTATGGGGAAGGGTTCAAACGAGGAAGGGAATACCCTTCCAGGAAACTTTTCTACTCTAAGGGAATGAAAAAAGAACAACTCAAACAGCAACTAACGCCTTGCTTCTCCTTGAAAAGGGGGAGGCTTACCACAAACGGGAAGCTTTCTACCCAACGGGAAAGGAATAAAAAAGAACGTCAAATTGGATAAAAAAGGAGGGAGGCGAGGAACGATATGCAAAATGCGAAAAAGGGGAAGCCGGGAAAGGTTGCGGAATCAAAAAGAAGCACGAGGGAGAACGTGCAGGGCAAAATTGTCCGTCAGAGATGAAACAGAGGGTCAAAACCAAGAAGTGAAAAGGGAGGAGTCACCGGGAATGGGGGGGGAGAATTTGTCTGAGGGTCAACAACTGAAGGGGGTACAATAAATTGATACTCGGAATCTGATCCAAGGAAAAGAAAAAGAGGTGCCTTCTTCGGGGTACTAATACTGGAAGGACAAACCCAACCAACCCCCCCCCCCCCCCAAGGATTTTCATCTAAACCCAAGTCAAGGAAATCAGGGAAGTTAGGGCCGAAGTGGGAAATTCCGTAAAGTTGTTGGCAGGGGGGTTTTAGGGGGGGAAGCCGTCGCTGGGGGTTATTTCGAAAAAATAGGGAACAGAGAGTATCGCGGGGCAACTAAAAAAAAGGGGGGATTGCTCAAAAAAGGGTTTCATTGATGGCTCGAAAAGGGGGGGGAGGGAAATCGAGGAAGGAGCGAGAAAAATTGGGAACGTGATTCAAAGGGAGCATTCCGGGGGGGGTGAGGGGAATGGAAAGAATCTCCCTAAACGAAACTTTGGCTGGGGCAAAAACGAAAATCCAATTTCAGGAAAGTTTACTGGATGACACCAACTTTCTTGCCTTCGGACTCTCGGGATAGGAAATAAAAAGGAAACAAGCCCTCTGTACCTGACACCTTTGGGAAGAAAAAACACCAATTAACGTGGTTTTCTCTTAGACCAGGGCATCAGAAAAAGAAAGGTTCCGTCGAACCTATAGTCATCACCGTAAAAGAGAAATAAATTTTATTTTCGCGAAAAAAGAAGAACGGACCGATCGGACGCAACGCCTATTCTTCCGCGCATTAAATAACTTCCTTCTGGTGGGGGTCGTGGGGAGGAAGGAAAAGGATAAGAGGCCACGATCGTACGGTTCTTGAGGAAAACTGGTCAGAAAGGTAATAACCATCGGAGAAAAAGAAACAACAATTGAGTTGGGACAAGGGTGCAACGGGACACCACAACCTGTTAAAGGGGCAGGGAATCGAATTCAAAAAATCTGAATGGTGGCGTGGCACGGTAGGCACAACAGGAAATGTCCGCAATTAATTCATAGAGGGGGGGGTGTGGGGGGGGGGGGGGGGGGGTTTGGGGGGGGGGGTTTGGGTGTGGGGGGGGGTTGGGGGGGGGGGGGGGGGGTGGGGGTCCAACGGAAAGGCTGAAGGATTACCTCAGTCAATCGGGGACAAAAGGGGGTACAAACGGAATCAGGAGATGAGCGGGCAACTCAACATAAAAAAAACACCCCCTTAACAGACAAGCGCTGGGGCCGAAAAGGGAAGGGGGAAAAGCTCACATCACGTCGGCAATACAAAGGAAAATCAGACACCGGGGTTTAGGAGGAGTCACCCGGGATCCTCACATACAGGTGGCGGCAGGGGCAATCGGCCGTAGGAACCCACGAGGAAAAAAATAAATAAGGAGGCTCAAAAGCAAGGGGCGAGGGAACAGGGGGAAACACAAGCACTTGAGAAAAAAGGGGAAAGGGGAAATGTTCTGAATGAGGAATTCATTGAGTCCGGAAAAGGAGGGGGGGGGAAGTTCTTAGCAACAGCACAACTCAGGGTACAACCAAAGGGGGGAGTAAAATGTAGGTTCTTTGATTCAAAGAAGATTGTTACCAACAGGAGCTGTTCTATTCTCAAAGGGGAAGAACGGTGAAAGTGGGGTAGGGAAAAAAAATTGTCGATCGGGCATCCAACAGAAACAGAAACTTTCGTCAAACAGAGTGTGAATAACAAGAAAAGGGGGAAAGAAAATCGAATTTTATTACATAATGCAAGGGAAGCTTGTAGGGAAGTAGAAGGTGACTCGGGAAAAGAAAAAAAGAGAAAGAAAAAGGAGAAGTCGAAGACCTGTGAAGGGGGGAAAAGGTCACTAGGTTAAATCGGGTGGGAAGAAAAAAAAAGGGGTCAAGGGGAAACCGGTGGCAATTTAGACAAGAAAGACCTCAAGAGAGAGCTGGAATAAAAGAATCAACGAAAAAACAAAAATCCAGAATCGGAAGCCCGGCGGCTGTCTAAGGTCGAAGACGAAACGACGCGCTGGGACGCATGCTGAGAAGGGCGGATTCAGGAAAGAGGTGGAGGTCTAACAAGTGCATTCTTGACAAGGCTAACCTGGAGAAGATGCCTGAGGGACGCAAGAAAAAAATTAAGGAAGAAAGGTCGTGAAGGGGCTTGGATGAGTAAGGGAAGTGCATAATGAGAGAGGGAAGAACGGGAAACGGATCGTCGCAGGGAGAATTGAGCGAAAAAGGCAGCCGGGGATCATCACACGAGAGAAAAACCAGACCAGATCGAACGTGTAGAAGGGCCTCCCAGAATGACATGGGGGAGGAAAGTTGGGGGGAGTAGAGCTCAAAGTCGATACGGAACTCTTTCCTTAAAAAGAGGTGTCGTTCAATCGCAAGGGAAGAATAATATCACACCAAGGGGTAAGGAGTGGGGGGTTGTGAAGGGATCAAGGAGGGAAGGCCAGACCGGGCCAAATTGCGACGGAAATAGGGGGGAAAAGTGGGACCGGAAAGAGAGAGGCTGCTCTCTCGAAAAGGCCTCCTTCGTAAGGACGAGTAACCATCGAGTACAATTAAATTTCATAAAATAGAGAGGGAAGGGAGGCTTCTATCGGAGATTAGAATTTCTCAGCTTAATGGGGGAAAAAAAGGGGGGGCAAAGAAAAGGGGAGGGATATCGTAGAGGCTAGACGATGTGGGGTCGAAGAAAGGGATAATTTATAGACAGAGAAAAGGAGCTCTTCAATCTTTAACATAACCGCTAAGGAAAAAGCATGAAAGGTCTACGAGTGGAAAGGAGCCCCCGTCTTCCGATCCAGAAAGAAGTAGTCCTTTAAGTCTCTTGAGGGCTTCATTCGAAAAGGGAAAAAAAAAAATAGGAAGAAAAATAAAAAAAAATCCATGTCAAAGGGAGAATGGGGAACTTCACTTCTAAAAAGGTTCCTCATAGAAGCAGGTAACTTCATTCCCTGGAAACTAATAAAGTAGACTTGGGAAAGGACACAGGAAAGGGGGAAATTACTGGGAGGGGGGAGATAACAAAGGCCTCTACCCTTTAGAAAAAAAAGAGGGATGAGAGCTAAGAAACTCCTGACAGTCTCCTACCTCTCTCAAGGAGAACAGCTGAAAGTCCTAGAAAGTTACAATATGGAGGGGAAGCCCCCGAAAAGAGGGGACCTTTATCCCTATGGAGAATCAAAAGCGGGAATCAAAAAAGACATCAGGGGTAAGGAAATGGCTTAGTATCCTTCCTATGCTGAATTGGTGGTGGAAGTGAGTACGAGTGAGGGGGAAGGGAAGGAGAGGTGGGGGTGGATTGGGGGAAGGCGAGAAGGATGTGGGGGGTAGGAAGTGAGGGGAGGGGTCTCTGGTGGGTTTGACCTTACCATAGATGAAAAGGACCGCCGGGCAGACAGTCAGGGCGAGGGGTGAAAGGCTGCAATCTGCTGGCAGGAAATACAAGAAAGGGGAACTATCTCGAAAAAAGAGAGGAGGGGGGTACGAGGTGACGGTAGGGCCATGAAAAAAACGATCCCTGTGTCCGCTAAGGGTGCAAAAAATCAGCGTTAAAAATCGGAGGGGGGAGGGGGCAGCTGTACTACTCAAAAGGAAAATTTTGTTTTTGGGGTGCCGTAGCCTTGGGGGCGGAGGATGGGAGTGAAGAGTTTTGGGGACTCAAAAAAAAGGGATCCAGGGCAACTGAAGCAGAGGAACAGAAGTCGAGGGGGGACCTCTCTAGGGAAGGGGGGGCTACAGTATATTTCATTGAGGGTAATAGCCTCTATGTGGGCTAAAGTCGCGGACACCGGGGAAGGCCTGAAGAACGCGAACAGGAAAGCCGCGTCAAACAGACAAAGTTGTATCGTGAAACGTTGCAGCTTCGGGGGGGAGGGAGGAAAACTCTCGAATTGAGAAGCCCCGTACAAGGGTCGTTCGAAATCGCCGGGGGAGGGGAGGCTGAGGGGGCGCGAATTACCGGCTGAAATCTTAAACGGCTCGGACCCGCGGTGGGTAGGGATAGCCAAAGAAGTAAGAAAAGTCAGAAAGAAGGAGGGGGGGGGGAGAAAGGGGAGGGAGGGAAAAGTACTTGTTAGGGAGGTCCATCGACAAGAAGTTGCTAGGAAAAACAAGTCGGCACGAGTTCAAGACGACCGGTAAGCTTGAGAGAAAAAAGGGAACCTAAATCCGCCCAGTCGAGAAAGAAAAAGAAGATGTTCGTGAGGGGAGGGCGCGAAAGCCCGCTGTTGATGACTTGAAATTCATCGGGAAAAATAAGAAAAGGGGGCGCGGGGAGAGAAAACGGAAAATGCCGCGATCACGGATCTTTTGAAAGGGCCGGCTTCTCGTCAAGTCATTTGATAATTTCCGGGAAGCACAAGGGGAGAAAAAAAAAAGGGGGTAGTTATCTTGAAGGAAACCGGACGGGAGGGTTGCCGTCTCGCAGGAAGGGAGTGAAGAGGATGGAGAAAATTTAGGGGGAAGGATTGTAGAGGGGAAGGGGTCTGACACGGATCTGAAGGGGAAAAGGTTCTCTGACTGGGTGAGTGGATACCAAGGATAGTGAAGTCAAAGACGATCAAGCATTAAAGTAAGAAAGACAGGGCGTAGCATAGCTTGCTCGGAAACTGTGGAATGAAGACCCGCAGCAAAAAAGAACAGAAAAAAAAATGAAGACGTTGAAGCCAACTAAGTAAGCCGTGGGGAAAATGGTCTCCACTGGGGACGGTAGGACAAAGGTCCGGCCGGAGTAGGAGAAAAGGAAGCCTGAGTTCGAAAAAGAATATTTGAGTGAGGACGACTCTACTCCAAGGGTAACTTCCTAGTTAGAAGGGAAAAGATTGGGCGCTACCGGCTCCTGTCAGCTGAATTTTCCGTAAAAGAAGGGGGGTGAACTGGAAATATCACTGGAAGCCACCAGAACGAACCTCGTGCAACCTGACATGTCAAACCTGAAGGGGGGGGGGTGAAAAAAAGGAATCGCAAAGAGTAGGGCCGGGATTTTGTAACTCTGAGTCAAGGGACCTAAAATCCCAGCTAAAAAGGGCGGAAAGTGTTCGGAAAGTTGCGGTCCGACAGAGCTTGCTGAAAGAGGTGGGGTTCTTTGGAAATGAACAGGTCGGGAAATGGAATGGGCGGCTCGGTCGTCAACCCCTTCCTCTGCACACATGCAACAGTCCGGACGGGAAACTTCACCTCAGGTGTTGGGGGGGGAGGGGGTTTCATCGTTTAAAGCATCCGCGAAATAAAAAAAAAAAGGGGGGGGGGGGGGGTTCTTTTTGATGAACGAGCCAAACCTTCAGCACTTGGGACTTTTCCCAGTACAATAATTCCGGTATGGGTCCATTAATTAAAGGGGATGTGACTGGGGAAAGAATCTTCCGGGGGGGAACTACAAGGTTAGAAGAAGGAAAGAAGAAGGGGTTGAGTTCGGTCACCGACGCTTTCCGTAGAAGAGAGGGGGGGATAAATACCTGCCGAAAGAACCTCCAGGGGTGGGGGGGGGGGGGCGCTTATTTTTAGGGGGACGAAACGGGGACTTTAAATTCGGGACACCAGGGGGGGGAGCTTCAAAACAGGGGGGGGGTTAAAAAGGCACCGGGGGGAAGATACGGAGGAAGAACACGTTCGAGGACACTCCAAGAGGGCCGTATTGGGGGGTTGACTGGCCTAAGGAATGGGACGTGTGCTTGCATCCTCGGACGGAATTTGGGGGGAAGCAGGGGGCGGGGGGATGAAGCCACTCAACCCCTTCCTAGTTTGATGAAGAATGGTATCAGGGGGGGGGCCGTAGGTTTTTTTGGGGAGAATCTCTTTGGTTGACAATCGGGTCCCTCAAGAGAAGATTAGGAAAAATCTTGAGATTTTCTTGGGTTTGTGTTCTCCCACTATGGGGGGGGGGGTATTACTAGAAGGGGGTTACTCATCTGGGGGACAGGAAGCCCGAAAGGGAAGTTTTCCGGGCTTCGGGGAAAGACTCCAAAATCCATGAGAAGGAAGGAGTCGAGGAAAAAAAAAGGCCCTCGTTCCCGGGAGGGTCACTATCGGGGGGGAAGCTTTTAAATTCCTCGGGGAGGTTTGAATCAAAAGAATGGGGGGGATGGGACCTTTGGGTGGGGGTCGAAAAAGTTAAAAGTAGGGAATTCCACTGCCTTCGATGCCAAATAAAAGGAAAGGAATTTGTGGGGGGAAAGTTTGTTGTGAGGGCCGGCGGGGGAAGGGATAGTTGCTTGAAATGAGGGACGCGGACCTCCTTCTGCCATGTGGGGGGGTTGGGACGGAAAGGGGTGCCGACGGGGGAAAAGGGATTTGGGAAAGGCGAGGGGAGGGGGTGGTCTGATGACGGGGGTCCCGGTAAGTGTGCCACCTAATGCAAAGGGCATAGCAGGATCGAAAGGAAGGAGGGGGAAGGGGGCGTGAAGGGGGGGGGGGACCAAAAATAAATATAAGTCGTAAATTTACAGCATCACGCCACCCTTTGAAAAGTTCCCTTTTCTGGGCTCAAACGGGAAGAAGATGGGAAAGGAGAAAAACGAGGGGGAAAAAAAAAAGCTCCGGGTTCTGAACCGAACCAAATAACTGAAAAAACCAAATATCTCAACTAGGAGTCTTTCCAGGCTAAAAGAGAAAAGGCGAACTTGTGATCCAATGGGGATATGAAAAAAAGGGAGGATTCTCTAGGGGAAAAAGGAGCCTGCCGCGTGGTTTTATCGTGGGGGTTATCTAAAAAATAGGACGGAGGAAAGAAACCTTGGAAGAAAACTCACGGGGGGCCTCCAAATTCGCAAGAAAAAACAAGTCCTGTTTGGCCCGGGCTATGTCAAAACAGAATGGGGGGGGTGGAAAAGATGTGGAAGGGTACCATAAGGAAAATTGGGGGGCAAATAGGGTAACTCAATCTTTCCGGGGAGGGGGGAAAGGGCATAGGGGAAGGGGGGTTGAAGAAAAAGGGGGAGGGAGGCGGGTTGATATAAAGGAGTTCAGACGCATTTATGGTTTCCAAATAAAGGCAACGGGGGGGGGGGAAATTGATTCAAAATTTGTGCAGGAAAGGACTCGAGGGGGTGGTCAGCGAGAGAGACGTTCATTCGGGGGGGTTTCCTTGGAGGGGGGTGGTGCCATTGTGAAAAAGAAAGGGAAGTTGAAAGGTTTCGAAACAATAGAAGAAACAACAAAAAAAGGAAAAAGGAGTTATTAAAAGATAGATGAATAGGGTCCGCCACAACTCTACTAAAAATTACAGGATTTGAAATTGAAGGAAAGGACCAAAGAGAGAAGGACTGGGCAGCGGAGGGGAAGAAAACGTGAGCGAACTTACGACGCAACGCGGAAAGGGGAAAAGAAATTAACCGAACAGGGGGTCAGGGGAAGAAAGAGAATGAGAGATCCTGCTCAAAGAAAACTTCGCCTCCAGGTACTTTGTGAATAAAACTCAACTCCCGGGCCTTCACTCAACCAGAAGGCAGGGAGAAAAGTGGGGAAAGGCTGAAAAGACCACCTCGTTTAAAAAAAGAGGAACGTCTTTAGTATGGAAATTTCGCCGTCACCTGGGTCATTTTGTCAGGGAGAAAATTGAAAGGAAAAGCCTAACCACACGGGCAAAGAATGTCAAATCAGGGAGGAAAAGAGTCCTTCTAGAAGAGAGATCAAACCGCTTAGGGAGCTTTTCCAATAGCCGTCAAGGGTAAAAGAAAAAAAAACAACGCCAAGAGAAACCAGGCCGGGGAGGGAGAAGCTGGACAAGGAAGGAGACGTTTCGCTTCGGTGGGTTGCATTTATTTGGGGCTGGGGGTGGGGGCCGGAGGAAGGGGGTTAGGGAAAGGGTCAAGCAGGGCTTTTGGGGGAAAAAAGGAGTCTTCGCGGTGAGAAAAAATACGGTCACTTTTGAGGGCGTGCGGAAGTCCGAATTAAAAAAAGGGGGGGAACTTAAGGGGAGGAACGGGCAGAATGTCCGGCGTTGAAGATCACGGAAGGGACCATCATCGCCACCACTCAAAGAATATTTCGGGGGGGAACGAGCGACAGAGGAGCACAAAGGGAAAAAAACAGGAGTTCCGGAGGAACAGCATAGCGGGAAAAATCCGCACTCAGGGGAAGGAAAACGTGTTCCTCAACAACCAATTAACGTGGGTGGTGAGGCGGTCAAGGGGAATGGAAAAACCAAGCTAAAGAAGGCTCCGGGACAGCAATCACAAGGGGAGAGGGGGTCTTCAACAGCCTAGGAGAGGGACAACGCCTTCACTAGAACTAAACAAGTCCTCTGACATCAAAAGTATCCGAGGAGGGGAGAATACAGTGGGAAAAAGAGGAAATCTTCTTGGGGAAACTTGCAAGGGGGAGCGGTTTTCGGGCACGCTTTTCATCGACGGGTACTAACAAGGCTGGGAAAAAAGCCCCACTCCGAATGAAGGGGCAGGGGGGGGGGGGGGGTTGAGATCCAACACAAAAGGAGTATTCAGAAGGAGCAGGCTTGATTTTTCCAAAAAAAGGGTTGACTGGCAAACGGTAGAAAAGGCCCGGAAATCCTGACAGAGCGGTCAGAGGGAATCAGTCACAAAGCAGCAAATCCTGTACATCGGGGGGTGGAGGTAAGAGGAAAGATTATACGGGGAAAAAACTGAAAAAAAAAAGTGTCAGAAAGGGAGAAGTAACGGGAAACTCGTCAATGCAGGCCAAAGAAAGACACCAACCTTCTTTTGGGGGGGCGGCTTCACCAGAAAGACTAAAAAATCCTGGGTGGGAAAAGGAAAAATGAGGGAAAAAAGGAGGGATGGGATTTAAATACTTAAAAAGCTTCTCT
>Ga0179593_1576086_pt1 | contig 20101 bp, 23 predicted proteins | sample CZODoug2_1_08_16_FD_185931 | JGI IMG/M metagenome (GOLD analysis project Ga0179593, IMG submission 185931) | Vadose zone soil fungal communities from Angelo Coast Range Reserve, California, USA - CZODoug2_1_08_16fungal (PacBio error correction) | ecosystem: Environmental > Terrestrial > Soil >...
TAAAAGGTTTCGCGTAATCCTCCGTGGATCGAGGACTCCTTTTAATGAAAAGGGGGGGGGGGGGAGGACGGGTCGGCGACATAGTACTTTTCGAACGGGGGGGGACATAGATCCTCTCGTGGACACCAGAAGTGAAGGAGGAAAAGAAATTCTCCTATTGCTGAGTTAGGGAGAAAGGGTTGAAAAACGCGAAAGATTTGCAAGAAAAAAAACAGACTTCGGCTAGGGGAAAGGAAAACTGACGAACTTTTCTGGACACAGCTTGACACCTAAACGCCGAGCGGCGCCCGGAGGAAGGGGGGGTCCAGCATCACGATAAATCAATTTGCCTAGGGTAGCACCGGGGCCCGGGAATGGTGGAACAATACCAAAAATAAAGTATCTCTCTACTACAGAATGGGGGTTCGAGATCTCTGTTGTTTCGAGGGGAAAAGAGTGGCATATCTAAAAAAGGAAAAAGGGGTCGAAATTTTCGTTCACGTAGTATGGGGAGGTAAAGGAGGGATCTCTGGACCTGGCCTGGAGGTCTCGGTTTTTCCCTTTAATGGGAGACCAATTAACGAATTACAAAAAGAGAAATAAAAACAGCACGGCCTTGCAACAAAAGCCGCGATCGAAACGCAGCTATTAGAGGAAGTTCTCAGGGCCTTTAGTGGGACACGCAGTGAAACGGGGGGGCGCGCATTGGACACGGCACTCTTTTTCGTGCAGATAAAGGCAACATCAAAAGTGAAAAAACGCGAGTCTACAGTCTCAACCGAGGTTGCCGGGACCAAGAGCGGGTCTTAACGGTCCATAAAGAGAACAGGAGGGATACTCTTTGGACATCTGAGGAAGAAAGACACCTCTTTTAAGGCCATTAGGACAAAGGGAGGCAATCAATACATAAGAATGCACGTAAGGCCGGGAACTAAAGGTGCAGCAGACAACACGAGCGAGGGGGATAAAAGAGATCCGTTCCGCCGCTGCCATGTGAAAGCTTTGATTGGGGGAGGTGGAAGGGAGCGCGATCCAGTAGCTGTCAAATTCCCCTCACTTCTTCTGAAGAGAGATAGGAAGTCCTCGGCAAGAATACGCTAGCAAAATCGGGTGGGGGTAGGCGTTTGAAACTTAGGGTGACGTGTGAAAGCCGTCGGTGGAATCGAAATGTAAGGTGTCGAAACTCAACACAACTGAGGAGAAAGAGGAGAAGCTAAGAAAAGTAGAAAAAGGTTCACCTTCCAAGAGCACCTTAACAAGACTGCCGCAAAAACGCGGTTGCTACGTGGTGATATTGGGCGAAGCACTCGAGGCTTGAGAATCGGGATCTGGAGACCACTTTAGGTCTATGAGTCCCTCCACCCGTTAGATCTCGAGAGAAAATAACAAGAACTAAATCACTCCTTGTACAAAAAGCCCAGGTTCAACTGATTCACAGGCTCGGGTAGGAAAGCTGGCATATCGAGCGCTGCAGGGACAATGTCGTGGGCATTATGGGTATCCCCGTGGGGAAGAGTGAATCAACCGGAGAAGGAGAAAAGAGAATGTGTACTCGCGTCGCATTTCCGGAAAAAGGGTCGGGGTCCCAAGGGGGGAGCGTAGCTTATGGGATGAAAAAGGCATGTTTGCCGCCGAATATGAACGAAACGCTACAAGCGGGGGGGGGGAAAGAAACCGGCGGCGTGCCAATCCCGGCCGGGGTCTAAGGTCCTCGGGTAGCTCGGAACAGGGAAAGGGTGGGTTCTAAGGGCCGAAAGCAGGTGCTCTATGAAGGTCCTATCCTGCGTCCTAATAAGTTAAAGGAATGAGAACTAGCCTTCCCTGGTAGCTTAAAAGGAAGGAAAACTCTTTGGGGAAAAAATACGGTGGTCTAGGGGTCAGGATGGAAACCAAGGGAAAAGGCCCGACGTCTCATAAAAGGAAAAATCTGAGTCTGCTATGTTTAGTTGAAGGATGTTATAGAAAGAAGCTCTGGCAATTGAAGTTAACCTGAAAAAAGGGAAGACGTGCCGGACCCACCGGGGATGACGGGGGAAAGAGAGACTTGGAAGAAAAGGGGGGAGGAACATGGCGGGGGGAGGGCTCAGAGAAGAAGGACTCAGCTCAGAAAAAAAGGGGTTTTAAGGGGGGGACTGGGTGTCCAACCAGTTCATAAAAGAAAAGGGAGAAAGTAGAATCATCTAGTTGGATCACAAGGGAGAAGAAGGTTCAAAATGAAAAAAGAAACAGCGAATAAATGGCAAGACAGGGAAGGAGAATGGACTGAGCAATACACGAGCGATGCAAAGGACGAGAAAGGAGCATGGAGGAAGAAGAGTTAGTGTCTTGTTTGTAACTGGTGATGAATTGCCTCTGCAAAGCCCTCCTTATTACGCCGTGTTGGAGTCTATCGAATGGGTCTGAAGGCAGGAAGACACGATTTGAAAGTGAGAAAAAAAGCTCAGGCACTGACCGTTACAAGAAGAAAAAAAGTAAGTGTTAAGTTTAGGGCAGAAAAAGTTCTCGATGTAAATAAGTAAAACGCAGCTACCGATAGGAGAGGCACCAAATGGGGGAGTAGGGGGGGGAAGAGTGGGGGTGTGTCTAATTGCACAATGTGGGGGGCTAAGGGGCTATTTGACCTGAGAGAAGAGCTATCAGGCATAGCGAAAGCCCTTACTGACAAAGGGGGGAATGGGGTCCTGGGTTTAACCCAAACCAGAGCTCAAGAAAATACGATGGAGAAAAGGGGACGCAAATATTCTGGGAAAAGGTCTGCAATGGAAGAAATTCGGAAGACAAGGCACTCTCCAAAAGAGGGGGTGCACGGGGATGGCTTAAAAGAACTAAAAGAGGATCGGGAGTCGGAGGTCTAAAGGTAAAGAACGCCCTAAGGGGATCTCCGATCGCACAAAAGAAGGAAGAGAGAGTGAATTGTCAGAAGGGGAAGTGCAAAAATCACGCGCAGGAAGAAACGAACAGGATCGTAGCGGGATGATGTGTACTCGCGGCCTGTAAGAGGGGGCAGGAGAGGGAGGGAAAGTAGGGGGTCAATGGAAAAGGGACTTCAGAGAAGGTCTTTAAAGAGAGTAGAACTCAAGGGCAGAGGGGGGGGCTTCTCAGATGCAGAAGTAAGAGAGACGGAAAGCTAGAGATCAAAGGAGGGTTGGGGAGAGGGCACACGGGGTTTAAGAGAACAAAGCATCGAATGGGGAGTGTAGCAAGACTAAGAAGGAGAGCCGGAAACGAACGGACCAGTAGGAATCGAAAGAAGGAGGGTAACTAAGGGAAGAAAGAGATCAGCAACACAAAAAAGGATTGAAGAGGAAAGATCTATGAAGACGAAACGCTCGTTCGAGATCGATGAGGAAAAGGGTATTGGAAAGTTTCAAGACCTGAAATTTTCAAGAATCGGGGGGTAAGCTTATCAACCATCCGTAGAGAAGAAAAAGGTCGAGAGGGACAAGGGGTAGGCGCAAAAAAGGAGGGGAGAGATTCACTGAATCGCTAAGAGAGGGGTACGAGGGGGAACTCGGTAAAATACCCCCAGAGCTGCAAGGGACCATTGAAAGGAGATTGGGTGAAAAACAGTTTTGCCATGGAAAAAAATCATTTCAAAAAAGAAAAGGACTCTAACAAAGGAGGTCAAGAAGAAAAACCCATCAAAGAGACGCTCAGAGAGAAAGGGCGTTCGCGGATTCGGGGTTCTTGGAAAGGGAAAGGGGACAGTTACTGCATGGATGAGAAATCAAGAGGTATATCGCGAGACGAGGTCGGGCGGTGTGAATGCGACCGGCTCCTACTCAGCCGTCATAATTCGAGTATGTTAGAAAATTCATCAGGGGCCCACATCCCGATGAGCGCAACTTCATCCGATCGCCATAGATTCGTCGTGCCAGACTCTTGCGAAACGGGGTGTAAAGCGGGCTCTTGAAACTCCGATTTGTGGGGGCAAAAAAGCTGAAAAGGAGTTGGCGAGGGGGTTCCCGACGGGCGATGAGAAGATGCGAAGAGGTCGGCGGAGGCGGGAAACAAAGAGCACCACTTGGTGGGATTTAAAACCCAACTTAAACCCGCACCGAGTGGATCTCGGAGAAACTCGAACTTAAAAGAAAAGGCTTCTGTAGTTAAGAGAAGAAGCGGTTTCCCAGGAAAAAGAAAATTAAAGTTAGGCTGTTCCGGGGTGAAGTGCCTCTAGGGTTGGTGAGTTGAAGAGAAAATGTCAAAAGAGGATGACCGGCAGAAACTCCGATCTCCTGCGAACAAGCGAACATGAGATATCTTAAACCTTGAGGGAAAACAACAATCCAAGCCAAAACATGAAGGCCAAAAAAGATCGTGAACTTCCTCGGGAAAAGGACGTTCGCGGATGGATCTCGCGTGTAGGCGAGAAAAGAAATCCTTGTCCATGAAGGCAGGAAACTGGGGAAAAACGTGTGAATTGGGGGGGGAAAGCAAGGAGAGCGAGTACCCACGAACAGTCTGCTTACGCCGCAACTGAGCCCTCTGGATTAGTAAGTCCAAGGGGGCCACCCGGCGAATTAAGTGCCGCGATAAATCAAAATGGTATCCCTGGAGGAGGAAGGAAACCACCCTGGGCTGCCACACATTAGGGAAAAAAAGCACTTCTCTCGAGGACCGGCAGATAAGGGTTCACTAGACTATAGAGCATGAAATGTGACGAGGATGCCTAAAGTTGAATGCCGCTATCAATTTCACTAAAAAAAAAAAACCTACGTATCTCTACATAAAATGGGGAAGAATAAAGGGGCGAGGAATGGTAAAAATGGTTTGTTTCGAGAGGAGAGGCTTTGATTGGTTCCCGAGAGGATCCTTCCAAGGAAGGATAGAGAAAACAAGGGAGCGTGGCCCCCGTTGAACTTTGGTGAATTTTTTGAGAGAAGATCAGGGGGAAAGCTCAGGGGAAAGGACAGCTACGGAATGATCCAACCATGACCATGCGCAAGCTGGTAAAAATGATTCATGCCTTTATTTGTCAAGCGGGACGCAAGTGGAACAGAGGAAGATTTTTTGGCAGAAGAACATAGGCAAAGCATAGGCACCTACTGTGGCTCACGGGCACACCATGTCAAAAAACCGAACACCTGGGGAACTGGGAGACGCGAGCATTCTTATACGCATTTAAGCGGTCTAAGACAAGAGGGTACCAGAAAGGAACACCGGGCGTAATTCTTCATCTAAATTATCCTGGCCTATTCCTCTGAAACGAAACCTGCTGTCTCTGGAAACTTGCGAGAAAAAAGGTTCGCGCGGCCAAGAGGACTCCTTTGAGGCAAAGCGTCTCGCGGAGAAAAAAACTGAAGGAGGGGGACCTCTGCACCCCTGGGTGTCTGAAATATCTCCGGCGCAAGGAAAATGGGGCGGAAATTGGAGTTTCTAGGATGGGGAAAAAGATAGGGGAAGCTGTCCACGTGCGGCCGTTGGAGACCTCACACACCACAGGATTGAGGGGAAAAAAAAGCTATCGAGGACAACTTCTCACGGGAGAGGTAAAGGGAAAAAACTTCAAGGTACTCACACCATCCGGTTGCACGTGGATTGCCTAAGACTGAGAAGAGACGAGAAGCGACGACAAAGTTTAGGACTAGGGGAACAGACTCAGAAGGGGCGATAAAGCAAAAGGACAATGTGACCTTGAAATCGGGGGGCGATTACAGACAGCCCCTCAGAAGGCCGGGGATTGAGGAAGGCGCGCAGATAGGAGGTGATTGAAAAGGGGTTCCTTGTACCCGGGTGGGACAGAGGATTCTGAAAAAGGGGGACTCGCAAGATGGCAGGGTCAGGGAAATTCTGGTAGGGGAAATGGGGACGAGCGAATCTAGGAGGAAGTTGCTCAAAACGTTAGGGAAAGCAAAAGAGACATCCTGGATTACGCCCAAAAGCCGCGTGCTCCATCAAAAATGAGGACGAGCTAGGAGGGAACCGGATGAAAAGGAAGGGGGGAAGTTGATAAAGCGGGAGGGCCGAGTGCCGAAAAATGAGCCTGGCGTCTAAAGTACAAAGAAAGGACCAGAGAAAAAGCAAGGGAAGCCGGAGAATGGAAAATGCGAAATACAAAGGGAAAAGTTGCAGTAAGGACTGGTCTAAAGCTGCAAAAAAGGAGCCATCAAAACGACATCGGGGCTCAGGGAAACACGGGGGACAGAAAGTGATGGGTATTTGAATCGTTGGCACAAAAGAACGAAGTTGCATGCGTAAAGAATGAGAAAGAGAGGATCTGAAAAAAAATAGAGGGACCTCTATCTCTCCTTAGTGGGGATGGGGGGAGCAAGCAGGCGTGTCGGGCTAGAAAATGAAGACTCACGGGAAAAAAGGGGGTGTATTTAAAAGGGGAGAAAAATAGGTCAGGGGGAAGAAAACGAAACAATGTGGCAGGAGGGGGGGACGTCTTCAGAAAAAAGTGGACGAGAGGATCTATGGATTTCAATTCAAACGCACACAGCGGAGAGACGGGAAATGTCCGGAGAAGGGGAGAGAAGAAGCGACGAGATGAAATCAAAACCGGGATTTACTCTTAAGTGGGCAAGAAGGAGAGTGTTTCTTGGATTGCTGGTAGAAGGAGGGAAAAAGTAGCCTATACCCATAATGGGCCCTTTGCGAGGCAGAGCTTAAAAGGTAGGTGGAGACTTGCGGCATGACATCTTACTCGAGAGTCGTCCCAAAACAAAACCAGGCACCGCTCGGAAAGGAAAGGAAACTCGGTTAACGGGTCAGGGAAGGGTACGGCAAGTCCCACTAGAGGTTCAAAGCAAAGCATTCGGGTCAAAGGCAAGAGTCTCGCGACAAAGGGTTCTAGGGAAGTAAGATGGGAACAGCAACAATGTTTGTTATAAGGATCCAATTTCCTAAGTCAGAAGAACCAAAGGACGCACTCCCCGGACGTCAACTCAGTGGGGAAAGGGTTGGGTCCTTTGGGAAAACATAAAAAAGAGGTTTGTCTCAAAAAACAAGAGGCGCAATGCGCAGAATGAGGGGGGTCACAAGGGAGAATTGGACGCAATGGGAAACGAATGCTGAGACTAAGTCGGGTGGGCAGGATGGGCAGTAGGGTCGAAGAGAAAGAATAGAGTCTGGGAAGGGAGGACGGCGGCAGCAGGCGCACTGAAGCCATAGGGGCATACGATTGCCAAATTCGCAAGAAAAACCCGCGGCAGACTTATTTGCTATGCCGGGGGGAGGGAAAGAAACGAAAAACAAATACCGGTCCTGGAACTGGTGTACGCCGCGACTGATTGGCTCTCTTCGAGCGAAGGGGGGTCAGGGGAGAAAAATGTCTGCATCGCAGGTGCTTGGGCAATGATGCGGCGCTGTGGGTCTATCGCAGTTACAAGGAAGGAGGGACTCTGGGGTCATTCAGAGGAAGGTGGGAGGGGAGGGACCAAAGAGAAGACATAGCACCGCATCGCTAAAAGGGGGGAATATTGGGGTACACGAAGACCCGGGAGATCGGTTTCCCCGGCAGGGTGCAAAAAAGAAGACAATTCCGAGGACTAGAAAGAAGACTCAAGAGTTCGGCGGGGGAGACTATCAGTAAAAAACAAAAAAATTCTGAAGGAAGGAAAGAGAGAGATAATGGGGGAGTCCCGCGAACGCTCGGAGCGAAGGAGGGCGCGCCTCTTAACTTTTGAGGGGGTAGGGGGCCCGAAGGCAAATTATCCGATGGTAAGAGGAGAACAATCGAAGAGAGGGCTCGAATCGATTTTTTACCCGTGGGCCGCCAAAAATGCTTTTCGGCGAGAAAAAGAAGAGACCATAAGAGTAAATATGGAATCTGAGCGGGACCAAAAGGCCTTCAGTCATTCGATTCTAACAGAAACATTCCGAGCATAACTTTCGCACAAGATCGTTTCAAACCGCAAGATCGAAAGAAAGAGTTAGGGGGAAGCCGAAGGAAAACACAACAGAAAAGGAGCTGACCATAGTTGGGAAGTTCTGGCCATGCGGTTTAGAGAGGACATAGGGAATATAAGGAAAGAACTGGGGGGGACATCTTACTGAGAGATTTTAGGTCGTGTGCCGCCTCGACTTCAAACAGCCAGAGGAAGAATTGGGTCGACTTTGGGAATGCCACCTACTACCTGTGCGCGCAGAAGAGGGGTAATCGACGGGAGCCAAGTAAGAAGGTTAGGTCGGCCCAACCAGTGCTAACGAAGGGGGTCATAGGGGAGGGGCACTCCGTTAGTGGGGAGGAAACATCTTGAAAAGTCTTAGGGGATGGTTCAAGGGGAGATCGATTACTCGTCTGGGGAAGGCAATTTCGTCCCCTGAGAAACACCTGTGGGAAATGCTGGCCAGGTCTTCACCCTCAGACAAGAAATTTGAGTCTGACTCTCTATTAGGAAAGGACCAGGTCACTGATGAAATCGAGAGGGGATTAACCTTAAGAAAAATGAGGTTCAGGAGGGTCCTAGGGCTTGGGAAGCGAGGGGTCGAGTTGGAACAAAGTACATGATGGAGCAAGGGGAATAGAAAATAACGGTGGTTCGAGATCCCTCAGACAAGGTCTAACATGGGAGGTGATGCGGAGGGAGGACCTCCACCTATCAAGAAAAAAGCATCAAAAAAAAAAGTCTGACACGAGGAGCGTATAGGGGAATGAGAAAAGGAGGAAGAATCTCGCAAAACCGCCTCCTTGTCACATAGGGGTTGTCTCCCAAAAAGGAAGGGGGCGGTTAAATTGTGGACTCATATAGAAGAGCTGTGGAAATACAAGAATGTGATGCTGAACTCCGCATCATGCTCCCTTGAGAGAAAATTGGGGAGAAAGGTATGTGTGTAAACAGGTTGTTCTATTGATGATTCGTCATTCGAAGAAAGCCATGGATGCCCCCAGGAGGAAAAACAAAGAAGAGAGGATCGCTAGGAATAATAACTCTTGGGTGGGACAAGAGATCCCTGGACAACGTCAACTTCAGTTCAATAGGAGCTGGGCTAAAATTCCTCAACTACACGGCGCGGACAAGAAGGAAAGGAGGAGGGAGTCTGGGGATTAGGAAAAGAGGGGGTAAACCACGTCCGCCGGGTTTTTTGTGCCATTGTAGGGGGGGGCAAGGGAAATTAAAGACCGTGACGCGGTGTGATGGAAAGGGGCAGGTGGATTGAGACGCAGGAACTCATAGCAAGCCTGAAATCAGGAAGGGAATGGACCTAACTGCTCAGAGAGGAGGGTACCTCGGAGAGCTAGGAGTCACTCCTTCGTTTGAGGAAATTGAAAAGTCTTTGAAGGGGTTTCGCATACGAATCGAGGCCAACCACGCAGTGCCTAAACGACTATCAGAAACATGGGTGAAAACCGACCAGAATGAAACTAGCAGATCCAGGCGGATCGCATTTCGGTCTGAGCAGCTACACGACGGTTAAAAAGGGGGATTAAATCACCAAACCGAAGGGCAGACCTACATGATCCTGCCGGCCTACTAGACTACACGCTCTCCTGACAGAGGCGCAGACTTTTCCGCCTAAAAATCGGGCTGGGTTATTGAGGAGAGGAGGGAAATCAGGAGTAGAAACCTTAGCTGCGGGTTGCAAAGAGGACCACAAGGGGGACTTGAAATGCTCGATTCGCGCCACTAAGAAACCAACCTAGAGGTTGGGGAAAGGATTACTTTGAAAAGAAGGTTATGTTAAAGGTCGATAGCGAACAACAACAACTGATATAGAAGTACACCTTCTCCAAAGAGTAAAAGGAACATAGGGGGAACAAAAAGGAGGGGGGGGGGAGGGCGGTTAGAAGGGCAAATCCAAGAGGAGCCTCGAAGGGAGAAAACTTGGGTAAGATTGAACCCGCCGACTAAGGCTCGAAGCACGAGAAAGCCAAAGACTTAAGGGGGTCAGCATTGGCGCACGTCCTTCCTGAAGTAGAGGAGTGGAAAAGGATAAGAGAGCAATCAATGTCCGTGATGCGCAGAAGAACTTGGAATCCAGTGGGGACAAAGAGGAAAGACAGAACCTTAAATGCGATAGCCTGGGAAAAACTCGGATGGCCATTCCGCCCTGCCGGGTCCCAAATTTTGGAGGACAAAAGGAATGGCTGACTTCAGGGGGCCTCAGTCGTATGCCCGAAACATAGAGATCGGGTTCCACTGAGAAGGGAGAGGTCTCAAAAAGACCGGCCTTCGAATAAGAAGTCCTCGAGAGAATCTCGTGTCCATTGATCACCCGGAACTTCGGATTGCTAGGAGTTAACGGTCAGGGAAAGTGGGGGGGAGAACCTCCCCCTTCCCCGTGAAAGGAAACGCCTCGCGGTCGAGTCAGCATACATTAGAGAAACGCGGTCCCAGCAATGAAAAGAGTACGGGGTCAAGCATATAGGAAACCCCCAAGGAAAAGGACCGCGCCATCGCTCTTGACATTCTGAACGTGAGGTGATTTAACTAGTTAAAGAAAGAAAAATGTAAGGTTGTCCTCCAGGGACAGGGGAAGAGGGGAGGAAGCTAGAGTAAAAAAAAGATACGGAATCGCTCCGTCTCGGGCTTGTAGGGGGGCAGAGTTGGTGAAAAAAGGGGATGACGGGGAGCAAAATGAAGACTAGGGGGAGCTCACAAAACAGGGGTTTGGAGTAGAAAATATCCAACGGGCGGTGTCACATTTAAAAACAATGGACAATGGAGGGGGAGGAACATCAAAGACAGAAGAGAGGGAGGTTCCAATAAATAAAAAACGGACATATGGGAAGGAAGTCATGGACAAGGAGGGAGGCGGCGAATCACGCGCGACATCGGTTCCCGAGTAAAGTGTCAAGGAGGACAGGGGGTTGCTGGATGCGGTGGATGAAGGATTGCGGGCAGCGCGGAAAATGTTCGATGGGGTCGAAGCAATGGCAAGTGGCTAAAGCAGAATGACTCGATGTGGAAAGCGACCAAAATCTCGAAGGCAAGGGGAAAAAGAGGAAAAAAGGAAAAACTAAGTGGGGAAGGGGTTCTGGTCCTGGGGGTAAAAGAAGTGCTAGATTATCAGTGAAAGACCGGGAAGGGGAAGGCAGAAAGCTAGAAATACACAACAGGGGTCTAAGTGGAAGATTTTTTGCTAGGCAAGTGTGCTCAATGATAAAGGTCAGGGAAGTTGCCAAAATCAGGGCGGAAGGTCGCAACCGGATCACGACGGGGTAAGAATGGATGGGACAAACCGGGCAAAGAGAAAGAAAATGACACCATCGTTGAGATGGGCACTACAGGGACTGGGGAGGAAGACGAGGAGGATACTAAGGATGAGAGAAGTCGTAGGGGAAATTGGCATAACATTTGTGGGGAAAGCTAGTATGAAAAAAGAGCTTATTAAGACGGATTAGAAAGGCAGTCAACGCAAGAACCGCACTATTTAGATACAAGGGATCGCAAGATTCCGAGGAACTGCGGCCGCTTGAAAGGGCAAAGAATGGTTCCTCGGGACTAAAAAAGAGTGAGGAGTACGCGAGGTGAAGAGTCTTTCAAGGAAAGAGATGAGGTGAAGGTGCCTGGTCTAAGGCCTTAGAGAATTGTCCTGTTAAGATCAAGGAATTGGGCGCGGGGGATACGACAGCGTCTCGTACGATGAGACCGGGAAGCGGAGAAAGGGGGCGGAGGGGTAAACCTAGTTAAGAGGACACCATCACGCAAGAAGGGAGGGGGTTAGAAATAAGAGCCGTAGAGCCGGTGCCCCGGCGGAAACACACTTTCAGCGGAGGAAGGAGGAGGCGCAGAGATAGGGGAGAGGCTTTAACTCAGAGAGAATCAAAAACAACTATTAGGAAAGAGAGAGTATTATCAGAAACGCGAGGGTCTCTAAAATTATTCTAAGAAAAAGGGGTGAGGTGAAAGTAATAATGCAACGGGGAACCGGGGGAGACTCCAGTTTGGGGTTATGATCACATCATTCGCGATGGAGTGTACCGAAAAAACAGCCGGTGGTCAGAAGGAGAGAGAATCGAGTAATCTGGGCAAGCTGCGAGCCCCCAGAGCCTAAGGGAAAAAAACTAGGTCTAAACAGTAGAAACTGCGAGGAAGAACAGTTACATGGGAATCTTAAACCGCAAGATAACAGGGCCAGGGAGTGGAAGTCCGCGACACCAGAAGAAACTGCCAAGAGTCCATCGACGTTCGTGAAGACAAAGGGGCACAGGGGGGAGTCAAGAGGAATAAGATGGAGTGGGGGGTCTAATAGCGTCCCTAGAGCTGCTTGCCCCATGAGGAAATAACTCTCATAAGTTCTGATGTTTAGAGAAAATTTACTGCCATAATTTCAACCCTCCTCCGAGGAAGCGAATAATCCGATGGGCGTCCAGGGAGTGACAGACTCTGGAGAAAAGATTGGGGGGGTCGGAGCGGGGGAGAACCCGGGTAGGGGGAACCAAACAACGAGGAACCCGTCGTACGGACGGGACGGGGGAGGGAGGGCGTAATAGAGAGAGGAGGGGCAGTGCTCAGACAACACATTGGGTGCCATTGAGCACCCAATCGGAAAGAGATAAACGGGTGGAGAGATAGAGTAAGGGGGAAAGTGCAGACCGGAAATCAGGGGGGAAATAGGAGAGTTGCTTTCCCCGCCGGTGCGGTTATAGGTCAAGGCAGGACGACTTTTTAACTAGGGGGAATCTAGGGAGGACGCCTTTAAAATTAACTTCCCATCGCGAAACAGAAAGTCGGCTGAGGAGGCATCCATCAGGGAACGACAATCAAGCACCAGCCAACCTGGCCGCATATTCTGGAAAACGTCCGACGAGCTGTCATGGCGGGGGGTCACGCGACCAGACCTGGGGCAAAAGATCTGAAGTCTAAAAAATCTCTGTAGGAGGGAAGTGGGAAAGATAGATCCTCATCAGGAAGTCACGGACCTCCCTGAAGGCTAGGGGGGCGTTGGGGTTTCAACTGGGGGAAAAAAAATCTCCGAGGGGCAAAAGAATGTTTTTTTCAGAGGAATGAGAAGCAGGATCAGGAGCCCGACACCCTGGGCCACAAATTTAGGACAAGGAACCGACCAGAAAGGAAGAAGACCGAGTCAGTTTTGTCGAAAAGTCTGCTAGGGAAAGGGAAGAGGAGAATGAATTGCGCGGGGAGGGGTATCACAGATTAGGAAAACGAAAGAGAAAGAAATACAAGTGGGGGAAAGAGAGGAGGGGGATGCGGGCATTGTCGGATCGGGGGTGAGTACACACGGAGTTTTACGGCCAAGGGAAAGAATTAGGTAGAAGGGAAGTGGCGACTCTCCCGGGGGCCGTCCGGGGAGGGGGGGCCGGAACTTGGGGGGATTGAACAATGCCATTCAAACGGGTCTCCTCAAGCAATCCTGACTACTATATAAACCAGGCCCTACCCCCCTTCGACTGATAGGGGGATACCTCTAGGTCAGGCGTGCTCATGAAAGGGTCTGGGGGAGAAGTCTGTGGCGCCATTGGCCCCGGCTGAGATCGTTTTCGTTGACTCCCTCAGCTGACCAAAAAATTGCACAACATGATCGAGACGATGGGCCACGCAAAAACCGTTTTCCCGAAAAATAAGGTCGGGAATGGCAAGAAAGAAGGACAAGACGTATCCCAACGCTTATTTCATCTAACACAGCTTGAATAAACCCGGGAGGATTTCTAATCAACATAAATGAAATCGCGCTCGATGAATCTAAACTCAGACTTCGGAGGGGCTGAAGTGTCGCCTTGGTCGCGCTTCTCGAAGATGCCCTCACTTCTTTGGGCGCGTCCGGTCTTACGGAACATGCTTCCCGCGGCAGAGGAACTCACGTGTCTTCTCTCGAAGGAATAAAAAAAAATTGGGTGATCTCTTCAGGCGCAACTAACCATGAAAAAGGATATGGGGGGGTAGGAACCGTTGATTACTTTGACTAGGGAAGCGGCCTTTCTGCAGGTTGGAAAAAATAGAGACGCCCTAACAGAACACTTGAGTGGGGATTACAAGAGAAGAAGAAAGGCTAAAGTCAGCTGTGCCATATCAAAAAATCATGGTACAACACCATCTCGGTGTCTAGTGGGGTGCAGAAGGACGTACAACAGCTCCGCACTAGGGGAAAAAGGGTAGGGCTAACGAAGACGAAGGGCTCAGCTCGACAAAAGAAGGGGAGGAATCTATCACAGTTGAGCCGGAAGAAGATAATTCTCAGGAAGAAGTAAGGGACTCGCGTCATTTCAGGTCCGGTGCATAGTGTAAGACCACCGGGGGAAAAGGGAATTTTTAAAGAAAATAAGGGGAATGCGCAATCAAGCCTGGGGACGCTTCGCCAGTTCCGCAGAGGGGGGAACCCTGTGTGAGATGATAAAACGGATTTGAGGAAACTGTGGGGGGAATCCATCGTTGAACGAGCAGGCAGGGGGAACTCTACACGCCAGGAGGGCTAAAACAGGAATTATCAACGTCTAGATCCTCGAGAGGAGTCAGCATTGGGGGGAAAGAGAAAGGAAAAAGGGGCTGTCGGTGTTCAGAGATTTACAGACAGGGCGTCTCAATTCACGGGGCAAAACCGGACACGGGCGGCGCTCGCAGATGACGGCAGGGGGCAAAGGGTGAAACAATACCCCGAGAAACGGGGAGCCGAGATGGGCAAAAAGTCCGACTGCCCGCAACTAAAGCGCGACGAGACCGGGATGTCTACGTAAAGGAGGGGGGTGAAAAAAAATTACTCTCGGGCAATGGATTCCGCGAAAGGGGGAAGGACGCGGGGAGGAGGACAACCAAGATTGACGGGCTCGCCGGAGGGTGGGAAAGTGGTGGAAAAATAGCAGGTCAGGGATCAGATGAAGAGGGAAGTGAATCTAACAAAAGGTGTTTTATTTGCACATACTTAGCGTTGTCACCCATAAATCAAAAGAAAAGATTGAGGGGGGGAGGGGCCTCCTCCCATGCGGGTTAAAAAGGGGGGGATAGAGCGGATTCAAAAAAAAACGCCTTTTGGAATGTGAAAAGAAGCTCAGAAGGATTGTGACTATTTGAAGGGCGGGTCCTACACTTACAATGCCTTCAGGAAAAGGGGGAGCGAACGCTCGAGCATTAAGAAAAGGGAACAGAGGGAATTGGGGATAAAAAAGGGTCGGGAGGGGGATTGATTTGCTGGGGAGCAAATATGCCGCAGCTCGACGGGAAGCCCATCAATTTTCTCCGTTGAACGGGAGAGAGGTTCGGGAGTCTTGACTGAGATTAAGACCTCGAGGGGGACCAGAAAAAAACTCTAAACGGCGGAGACACAGAAGAAACGGGTTCCATTGTAGGTCCGGGCAAATTTCCAGTGCAACATTGAGGCAGAGGTATCCGTCTTAAACGCGGCTCACATCGGTGCGTAAGGGGATTGGAATCTTGGCTGAAAGGGAAGGGGTTCTCCTGAAACTTGCAGAATCGACACTGAGGGGAGGCAGAATCGAAGCGAAAAAAAAGTGAGTCATTGTGGGTACCATACCCGGCTGCTCATCAAAAGAACAAAATCGTTCAGAGGCGACGAGGAGTCGCGACACAGGCTGGAACGGAGGGGATGGGGGCATAAATCTTAGATTGGGAACAAGGGATGGGGGAGTCCATTGGCGACACTCTGCGTCTATTAGTATGTGCCAGGAGAAGGAAGGTCTGCAACGCCGACCGAGCATCGGATGAGGTACACCAGTAGATACGGAGTAAGCTCAAGGTCAGTTCTACAGAAAGGGAAATGGGGAAGGGGAAAGAGGGCGCGGGGTATAAAGGAGGATGAGGTCGCGGCTAGCTTTAGGGAGAGTTGACAAAGGGGGGAGACTTTGCTGCTCCAGGTTCTGTGAACCAGGGGAGAGGCTCTGGTGGGACTCACGGCTTCATAGACCGAGTGGAGAGGAGGGAGAGAAGAAAAGACCATTGGGGGGGGGGATGAGGTACAAAAATATAGGAAATCTCAAAAAGAAATTGGGGGAAGATGACAGAAGCGCCCCGGAGAGCCGGCCAAATTCGGATCAATCAACATAAGAAACTCAAAAGAAAAGAGGTTGAGGGTATACCTCATATACTCTAAACAACACAAAGAAAAAGAAAGAAGAGGAAGGGAAAGAAGAAAAAACGCGCGCGGAAGCGGAGGGAACGCCGTGGGATTTTATTGACGGGGAAAGGGGAAATGATAGAAAGGGGAGCTGGGCCTCTTAGAAAAGCTCCTTACGCACGAAAGAAGAGTTGGGAGCGCCCAAGGAGGAAAACAGGAAAGGGAAGCAGACCATATCTTAGAGCTGGAACAGACTCAAGACCAGCAGATGAGAGAGAGGAAAACAGAACATTCGTGTCGGGGACACCATCAAATCCCCTCAGCTCTCGAGGGAAAAATTTCAGGGAAGATACAGCAACGAAGACCACATCTCCTTTCGTGCCGGCTTGATGCACGGAAATGGCCGCGGATGGAGGAGGAATTTTTTCTAAAGAATGTATTAGTAGAGAGGGTTGGGGGAGGACCGCGAAACACACCGCTCATATTCGGGGGATGAAAGCACTCCAACGAGAAAGAGAAAACTTCGGTATCCTCAGCGCCTGAAGAACTCCTAGTGAACGAAAAAGTCTAAAGAGGGGGTGGAACCTGCTGGGATCTGGAGGACCTCCGGGGGGGGGTACCAGGAAACAAACTTCAGGTAAGATGGGAAGGGTTTCAGCCGGAAGCTAAGAGGGGCGCTTCGTGCAAAAAACACCCATTGGGTGCAAAGTTGAGAAAAAATGTAAAAAGACGAGCCGAGGAGCTCTTCTCCGCAGCGGAAACTCACTATGAATGAGGGAAGTGGGGACTGACTGCAAAAAAAGAATTTGTACAAGTAGCAGGGTTAGGGATGTTTAAGAGGGAAGTGGACTCGAGATGGGGGGGTTGTGCGCCGAGGAGGTCAGATGAATGCCCCGGAAGACGAGGAGAGAAGGCTAAAAAGGATGGTTCTCATGGAGGAAAAAAAAAGGTCATAAACCAAATAACGGCCACGGAAAAATCTTGAGGGGAAAAAAATTCCTCTGAAATCAAAAAAGGTGAGGGAAGTCAGCGTGTCAAGACGAAGGCATGAGTGGGGACCCCCCGGGCCCAGGAGGTGTTCGTGAGGGAGAAATAGATTCCTTCTCTTGAAAGAGAAGGGCTGCAAGAAAGAAAAGCGAGGGTCGGTGGAGAAAAAGGGTTGCAGCGGAAGAAGGCGACTAAAAATACACCAAGTAGAAAAAAAGGAGACTTCAAGTCAGAACGAAAAGCAATGGTGCTGCCACAATCGGAACCTGACCACCGGAAGGCGAGAAAAGACGGAGGGGTTTTTTAATCACACGATCGGGGAGGAAGTCAACCGGAGGGAGGGAAACGGAATTTGCGAGAGGGCCGGGAAGGGTTCCAGAACTTCTCGCAGTTAAGGGGGGACCTAACCGGGGATCGGGGGCGAATCTGGGTTCATACGGGACCAGTAGGAGTACTTGGGGAAAATGGGTAAAGAGTGTGCCGAAAGTATAGATCTGGTCCTTGCCGGCGGAGGTCAGAGTTAACTGGGTTATGATACACCAGGGCATTACTCCTCGGCAGAAACGAAAAAGGTCGTGATCAAAAAAGGGGGGGCCACAGGGACGGATGGAGGGAAGAACCAGGAAAGGTCAAGAAAGGTCCGTGGTTGGGGCAGGGACTTCGGGGGAAAGACATTGGGCCCTTCTCTAAAGTTTTTTCTTGCCCAACTGACGAAAAAACACCAGGAAGAAACTCACTGGGAGAAAGCGCATCACCATGTGACCGGGCACTACAAGAAGGGAGGAAGACAGGAAAGAGCACATTCTGGACAGAAGGTAATTTTAGGGGACTCTAACCTCGGTGGCCAAACTGAAGGAAAAGGTCATTCATTAAACATGAGCCTGCGAAGAGACGAGTCCTCACCTAAAGAGAGACTGAGGAAAAAAGGCGAGCAGCGTTTCTCTCTATGACAACTGGCTTTGGAGAAACTTAGAGAATCAGCGAGCAATTCAGAGGGGAGCGATTCGATGCGAGGAAGAGCGAGGAGAAGATCCCGTAAGACCTAGGTTTGGCTTACCGATATACGGAGAATTGAAATGAGAAATTGAGGGCCTTTTTTCGAATCAGACAAAAACAAAGTAGGGAGAAGGGAAAAGGGAGGTTCGACAAAATGATAGCGCGGAAGAGTAAGTACATCCGGTACTAACAAAAGCTGGGGGCAGGTGTGAGGATGGCCCAACGAGCATCAAATCTAAGAAAGGGACGGGGAAGCAGCCGAAGGTGCTATCAAGCAAAAACGAAGCAAAGAATTGGGGGCTTCAGAGGAAGAAAAAGGGGGCTCTCCCCCCCGGTGGAAAGAGGGGAGAGGGGGCGAGCAGTCCTCTCGACAGATAGTCGAGGCAGGAAGACGACTGGTGTAATCCGTGGAGATGGGGGAGGCATCGACGAGGGAGTTTTACTAGCAAAGGTGCCTCCCTATGGTCGGGAAAAATGGGATAGAAACGGATTTGAATGGTTCTGCCGGTTCTTACTAGAAGGGAAAATCAAGGGAGAGGAACAAAAAACAGGGAAGGGGGGCTAACATAAAGAATTAGCCGGCGAGATCAGGAGTTATTCCAGTAGAATCGCAGAGGGGGGGGGAAAATACAGGGGACTTAGGGGGTCGAGGAGAAATTTGACTGGAATGGGTCAAGCGTCTACAAATTCCCGCGAAACTTAAGGGCGAAAGAAAGGAAGCGAAACTGAATCGGTAAAATGGCAAGTAAGGGGGGCGACGAAGATCTCACCAAAAAGGGCGCGCCAGAGCTCGGACTCAATTCACGGAGGGCGCCGATATGGGAGGTTAGGGGTTGGTCAAAGGGAACAGAATGCATTCATGGGTCCCCCGAGGCGGGATAGAGAAGATGCGCGGACACACCTGGATACTCGAGCGCCGCTCGGCCGTTTTTCATTGTGGAAAAGGGAAAGGAAACATTTCTTTCTGAAAAAGTAAGGAGAAAAAAAAAACATTTGGGGAAATGATACGCACATACGTCGGAGGGTCAAAGCCACCGCAAGCATTTACATGGGGAGAAGGGAAGCAAAAAAAAAGACTGGTGATCAAGAGGATGGTGTCCAATTAAAAAACCAGGACTATGGGGAGAAAAAGGTCATGACTCGGGGGGAAATTATGGAAAGGGAGAACGGGCGAAAAAGATCGAATCGGGAATTAAAGAAGTGGGAAGAAGAATGTCCGAAGTTTTGAGGGGGGGGCTTTTTTATGAGCAGAGGGGGGGGGGGGGGGGGGGGGGGGGGGGGGGGGGGTACAGAAAAAGCCATCAGAGGGGGACCCTTGTTCTTCGAAAGGGAAGGGTTACTTCTGAAAGACAACTTATGAGACCTCGATGTTCACCCGCGAACCCTCGGAGAACGAAACTATAATAAACAGCCTTGTAGTAGACGGTTCCTCAACAATTATCGGAAAAAGAAGTGTCCGCAGCGGCTCTTTAACGGCATCCAAGAGCTAAAGCTGGGACGCAGGGAGAAGGCTTGGGGGACAATAAGGTGTGGGTTCTGAAAGGGATTGAAGAGAGATGAAATGAAGAAAAGAGATCGCCGCACCGACCCTGGAAGAATCCCGCCGTTAGGAGTTTAAGGGGGAAACAATACCACGGCGGTGTGCTCAAGATCAAACCTCGTCGCACCTAGGGGGGAAGAACTGTAGGGGACTCCCTTCCTTATAACGGGGAAGGTGCTCAGACAAGGGGGGAAAGGGGAATGGAACATTTGCGACACGAAACTGAGTAGTGACACGCTGCCGGTTGCAAAAGCTCGAGAGAAGAAAGAGAAGTCTCTAAAAAAAAAAAGGGGGAGCATCAATTGGGGAGGGCCTGGTGCAGGGGGCTCAAAGAACCGCATGGCCCGAAAAAGCGGAAGCGGCTCGTCTGACAGGTTACTAGGCGGAACTATGGGGAGAGAGCGAAAACGAGGGGGGAGTGAGGTGAAGGGGGGAAAACTTTGAGCAGAAGGATGTAAAATAGAAGGAAATTCAATTCGCGGGGAGAGCGCAGAATTCCAAAAAGGAGCGCGGACGCCGTGAATCAGACGCAAGGGGTTTGGGGAATAGAGGAAAGGGGGGACCCCCCTCGAACGAAGTGGGGATAATAGGAAAAAAAGAGGTGGAGCCGGTACCCGGCTATAGCACTCAAAAAACGTTCCGCGAAAAAGGAAGGAGCAGGAAAAAAGGAAGTGGCTATGCCGTCAA
>Ga0179593_1531965_pt1 | contig 20100 bp, 22 predicted proteins | sample CZODoug2_1_08_16_FD_185931 | JGI IMG/M metagenome (GOLD analysis project Ga0179593, IMG submission 185931) | Vadose zone soil fungal communities from Angelo Coast Range Reserve, California, USA - CZODoug2_1_08_16fungal (PacBio error correction) | ecosystem: Environmental > Terrestrial > Soil >...
TAGAATAAAAAGCCCCCTCGAGCTATGGTGGAAAGGAATAAAGCGGGATGTATTAGGGGGGGGTTAATGGGGAAGGAGGAAAGCTTAAATCTGAGATAGGGGGGGAGCGTAGCCCTGGTCATAAAAGTCGGAGAAGGCGGGTACCCCGCAGCTAAAACCTAGGGCACTCCGGGAAGCGGTCGTCAGGGGGAAATTCATGAATCTTGGGAGGTAATTTGAACCCTTGACCGACATGGCCCTGATTAAACTCATCTAGTCTAAAAAAAACAACACGTGAGATTAAAAGGAGATGAGGGGGCAGGAAAGTTAAGATCGCAGAAAACTTTGAAAAAACCTAGTTTATGATCATTCATGATACCGATTAAAGGCAGAAAAGAAAAACGAAAGCTTCATTCCAACCAGTTTTCCGTCAAGATCAAAGGATAAGGATCTGAGTAACTCTCAGCGGGGGAATGTGAACCGTCATACAAAATGATCACGCGCAGGAAAAGGCGAAACCAGAGAAAAAAAAGCGTCTTTGGTTATGCTGAACGAAAGGTAAAAAAAGAGGACTTAAAACTAGAAAAACGAGTCGGGGGCTGCCATGGAGGTGCAAATCAATGGGAATCAAAAAGAAACCAACCCGGACAGTGTAGAGGATAGGGGGGCCACACCCCCAATAACTGATGGAATACTGGTATAGAAATTTCAAAAAGGGACAAATCAAAAGACTTTAATCCCACAAGTCAGAAACTCACATTTTCAAACGCACGCCGAAAAACGCTAAGAAAATGTGTACACGTCGCGCTAAGGGGGGCCCAAATTAATTCCTCTTATAGAGCAGGGTGGGGGACAAACCTCGGGTGAACGAAGGGCAGCCTGTTCCAAAGAACCATGCAGTACAGAGGAGAGCACGGGGGTTCGACAAGAGCCACAAAAAAAAACTCAAAAAGTGGAGAGCATTTTCAATCGAGTTTCGAGGTACAACCGAACCCGGGTGAGAATACTATAGGGGGGAGCAAGAGGGCTCCGTCGTAGGTTAAATTGTGAATTACACCGCGATACAAAGAGGAGGGGGGTGCGGAGCAAAACGAGGCCGTCGGGGCAGCATTTGCCATAAAACCAAAAATCCATACCAAGTGACCAACCAGGATGGGTCGGCCAAAGAATCCTTTAATCGGGTATGGGGGTACGTGTCAAAATTGTTACTACTTGACATCGCAAAAAGTATTGCAGAAGAAAAAAGGAGATCACAAATTCGTTTCCGGAAGCACGGATAAGGACGTAACCCCATGCTTTTCCGCGGAACAAAGGAAAGGAGATAAATCCACTCCTCTTAAAAAGGAAAACGTTTTTGTGAAAAAGAAGGACACATGGAAAGACCGTCTATCTTCCTCTAGAAACAAAAAGGGGGGGCATGGTATTTGAGGGTGTTTTCCACAGAATTTCTCTTACGGGAGATGGTTTGCCGGGGGGGATAGAAATTTCCTTTCCAGGAAAGTGATGAAGACGTGAACTTGGTCCGCGGGGGGGGTAATCCGAAAGCTTGGGGGAAAGGGGGAAGCATGACTGGCGCAAAAAGAAAAAGAAAAAGGGTATCCACAGAAGTATACCTAACAAATAGGTGGGAAAGCAAAATGGGTACAAACTTCCCAAATAACGTAAAGGGCGTACGTAAATATGGATAGAAACCTGGAGGGAATTACGGGAGGGACAGACACATTTTGTCGGGTGGGGGGAAAAAGGGGTCAGGGGGAGGACCGCGATTCCACCTTTAAGAGCAGGAAAAACCAGTACCGCAACCCAGGGGAAAGGGTGGTAGAACGGACGAAAAGAGGAAAACGCAGATATCCACCTTGGACGCGCTCCAAAGCAGGGGACTGTCCTTCCACAAGCATTTAGGGATGAAAGCCGCAAAATGGTCCGGAAACAAAGTGAAAATTCAGAAGGAGTCGAAATAAGCCCAGCTCAAAGAGATATTCATCAGGGAATCAAACCGTAAAACTGAATGGAAAAAAAAACAAACGCCATTGACCCGCAAAGGGACCGGCTGAGGGGGGTCGAAGTGGTGAACTGACACATGATAACTTTTCAGTAGCGACCAAGAAGGGGAAAAAGCAGGGAGAATCGTCACAAGAAGGAGTGAAACAAAGTTTCAAAGGAGGCGAGTGTTTTTGTAAGTCTCACTCAGGGAAGAGGGGACACGATAAGCCCAGGGATCCTCCAACCACGAGGGAGAATAAAAAAATTTGCTGTAACGCCTGCAGAAAGGGGGTTACAACAGCGACTCCGTCGTGGCTCAAAATGGGGACGAAAGATTGGTTACACAAAAGGCTCAGGGGAAACCGAAGGGTCGGAGAGCTTAGACGAAAAAGGAAAAAAGGGAATGCTCACCTCAACGACCACGGAGGGGAAGGGGGGAATCAACGGAAGTCAACAAGTGGGTTGGGGGGGTAAAGTGTTCGTTGATTTTACTGAAAGGTATTATGGGCGGTAGAGCACAGGAAGGGGATTTAGAAGACCCTAGGGGGTGGACTGATTTCCCGGACTGGTGGGCCGAACAGAGGAGAAGGACAAAGCTTTGAGTGACGTAAAGAAAACTATGGAGAAGGTTGGGGGGCGGGCCGCTATCAAGCTGAGTTAAGAGTTGCTACTACCAAGCGGATTCCGTGTTGCGTCCGCAAACGAGACGATTTGGGGGGGCACGCTCATTTAAACCACAAATTGGGGGGGTCGCACCCCAGGGTGCGACTCGAAAGAAAGACGGGTTTAGGGCAGCGGGGAAGGGGGGGTCAATAGGCAGTCAGACCTGGTGGAGGATGAAGGGTAGAGTGCTGCCAAAGCGATGTGTTAGTCTCGCCGATATTTAACGGAACGATAAAATCGCCTGGCGAGACGTGAAAAAAAATGCGGAAGTTTAAAAAACACTCAACGGCAGGAGTTGATGACGCCAACGGCCAGTGGAAGGACAAGGAATGAAAGGTCTTATGACGTAAAGGGAAAAATCCCTGCCAGTGAAGAGGAAAACGGCGTTATTTGGGAAGAAGCGAAAACAATTTCAAAAAAGCAGAACATATCAGAGATTGGGCAGGGCCGCGGAAACAATAGGGGGAACAAAAAAAAAAAATCAAATAGGGGCCGATGAAGGAAAAAAGGAGAAAAAGAGGGCGTGGGGTTTAACACCGAGTCTTTGAAAACAAAAGTCCAAGTATCGGCAGGCCGTGGAAAATAACAAATGGAGAAGGCAGTCTCATTAAGAAAAAATAAACCCGAACATGGGGATCGGGGTAGGAACAACCTACGCCGGATAAGAATTGGTATCGAAATACCGGGAGGTACTTACTGGGAAATTCAGAGAAAGATAAAACTATTAGGCGAATGACTTACAGGGGGGGGATCAGCAAAAATCTTGCCATTTAGCCGGGAGCCTCTGCTGGGATGAAGGAAGAGGGAACAGAATTTTCGCAAAAGATGGGGAAAAGACAGAAGGGGGGAAAGGAAAAAAGACCATTAAGTGTAAAGGATTCAGGCAGGGGGGTTGTGAAAATGTGAGAACAGGTGGGGTTTCAACTAATGGGGGGGGGTATCCATTGGGGGAAAGGCTATTAAGAGAAAAGTGGTCGGCATTGGGTGGCAGGGTAGGTATAAACCCTATCCAAAGGGCGGTTGAAACAGTAAATCCAGCAGAAGGTTCAGCACGAGGGGAAAACTAAACTCGTTGATGAGTATGGAAACCCACACAGGAGCATAAAAGACGCTAGAGCAGGGCAACATATCAGTCAGAGGGGGGAGGGGGGGGACGGACCGATCGCCACAAAATAAGAAAAGTACGAGGAATCCCGAGCGAACTCCTTTCGAAGGACCACCGGCGGAAATATATTAAAAAAACAAAAAAAAAAAAGGGGAAAAAGTCGGCCGGTTACCTCGGCAGTATGTCAGAAAAAGGGGGGGTACTATACGGTAACCTTGCATGCAGGGGAATTGCCTGGAACTAGGTAAACAAGCAACAAAGGAAGGGGGGGGAAAAGAGGCACAGGGACTCATGGAAAAAAAATGAAAGAAAAAAAAAAGAAGAAAAGGTTCCCGAATGACCTCAATGATTTCGACTTGAAAAACGGGGGCGGTCACCTTTCCGGAACTACGTTCCAACCAACGTGGGAAAGAAGTTCTAAAGATACTGGCTGACGTATCTCACGGTCAGCAGGGAGGTTTAACACAATATCAATAGCGCAGCAGTGGAAGAGAAAAAGAGACCAAGCTTCTTTTGAATGAAATGGCTTAAAAAAGGGGTAAGGATGAGAACATACTTTTCCACGGGAGAAAAACGGATGGTAAAGTACTTAGGACCTGGGAAACGGGAAAAGGACTAAGGGGATTCCCATACCTCAAAAAAACAACCATGACTTCTGCAAGGGGGCAAGGGGGGAGGAAGTACCAATTCTCTCCGTGAACCGAGACCAACATTTGGAGACCAAAAGACTTGCTGCCCGGATGTACACTTACGCTGCTAGGAAAAAATCAAGCTGATCCATAGGAGAAGGGGGAAAAAAAAACAAAGTTTTTAGAAAAATCTGGGGGCGTTCTTCCGATGATGGAACAAAGGAGTCAATCGGGGGGGAGCGAAGGTCACCAAAAGGGACAGAGAAACAATGATCAGACATGAATGGTTGAGTTTGTAAACAATAAGAGTACAGGGCTCTGGGAAAAAATACGAGGAAAGACTTCTACGGCGTATGTGTAAAGACACCAAGGGAGGGCGGCAGCTTTGATCTGAAAGGAAGGAGGAAAGATTTCAACTTCAAACCGGTACTTGCCGAATCGTGGAAGACTGGGGGAAGTCGGGGGGTTAATGGCCGATAATAGGGAGGACGCAAAAAAAAAACTTGCAATCGTCGGGCCCAAGAAACGCGCCCGATCAAAAAGGGAAATAACCACATGTAGAGGAAATTGATCGAAACTGGCATCTCTGGCCCGGAAAGAAGTTGCGATGTCTTCAAAGAACAAAAAGCCAAAACCCACCCCAACACAACAAACAAAAACAAAAAAAAGCAAAAAAAAAAAAAAAAAAAAAAACCAAAAAAAAAAACCCCAAAAAAAAAAAACAAAACCCACAGTTTGCACAGGGGAAGGGAAGTGCCAAAATTGTCTTACGGATCCTGTTGCCAGGTGAGGAAAGGGGGTCAGCATCCTCAACTGTTAGCGGTCCTTAAAAACGTAAAAAAAGAATGCGGGAAAGGGGCCTGAAGGGGAAGCTGGACGGCACCTGTCGTCCATAAGAGAAGAAAAAACCGAGATCAGCATAGAAAACAAGCTTGGGCAGAGTTGGAAGACTCTAAGATAGGAAACAGGGAAGGATAAGAGAGCCATAATCCAACAAAAAAAAAGGATGCTGGTCAGTCGACCCAGTTGGGCGTTAAAAACAATAGTGGAAGGAACGAGGAAAAAGAGCAAAAGGGACAGGAAACCATTCAATCAACACCGATTTAGTGGAGTACCAATCGAAAGCCACTCCGGAAAAAATGGGCAAGGGAAGGCCTCATTATATCAACTTGACGTGAAAATGGGATCCATTGATTTGGACCCGGCCACTCCGGGAAGCAAAATTGGCAAAAGAGGGAATAATCCCTCCTCAAAGGTATAGAGTAAGAAGAAAAAATCAAACTTAACCTAAGAACAGAGGGAAAAACGTGAAAGCGTTTGAAGCTGTACCGGAAATAAGACGTGGTCATTCAATCCAGTATTCGGGGGTGCGTAGCTCTCCTATGCGAAGGTGAGCCTCTTTCACTCAGCGGCACAATGGGGCCGACGGAGGAGAGGTGGGGGATTGGATTCCCTCTGAAAAGGCGTGGCACGTAGGTCAATCAGATCTCAACACCAGAAGAGGATAAAACGTGCTTATACGCCGGGAAGAAAACGTGTTAAGTATCAAAAACAATAGGAATAAAACTTTTTGAAGCAAGGGGGGAACGAAAAATCAACTTATCGCAGAAAAGAAGAAATAGTAAACGGAAAAGTATGCCATGACATGATCCAAAGTTGATTGGCGTTACTCCAACACTTTGGGCTCAGGGGGGTGTGTGGGACATAAACTACATGAGTCAAGAGGTAAAGATACGAGAACAACCCAAAAACCCAACAACGCAGAACACCCCACGAGGGAGGAAGTTCCATACGTTCACGCTTTGTTTCTTCTTTCATTCCGGGGACTGAGGGGTTAGGAAGAAGACTACTTTGAGAGGATGGGGAAAGAAAACCGAGCAAGGTTCTGGGGTACCGGACTTGGGGAACTACAAAGAGCCCATCCACATTGAGTTCTATAAGGAGAATGGTGGGGGGGGGAGAGGGGCCAGCTGGAAAGGTAATGCTTAGAATTAAAGGAGACAAAAAATGGTGTATAAAATTGGTTGCACGGTCAGAACCGCGGAGGGGGCGGGGCTCCACTAAAATTGGAGGCAAGGTTGTGGAAAAAAGGGAAGCTTGGAAGTTTGAATTAGGGGCGGGTATTCCTCCATAGAAAGCAAGTGGGAAGTCGGAGAAAACTGCTGAAAAACTGGGGGGGAATTGGGGTACCGGCTTCTCTGGGATACTTTGAATCGGCTTACAGAAAGAAGAAATGCCCCCAGGAGGAAGCCATAGTCAGGAACAAGACGGCATGAAAGGGGGGACGCTGCGTTCATAAGAAAGGAAAAAGGTGGTAAAGACAGAGGAAGATAAGTGGAAAATCTGCAAAATCAGGGGAGTCAAGAAAAGCGGAGGGTATTTTGAAGACATATAACAGGGCAGAAGATCCGAGAGCCAGGCGGAAAGGGGTCGAGGCAGAGGAAAGGAACTGGATGTAAAGAGAGGGCGAACTATAGAGGGGGAAGAAAAAGAAGAAATTCGGGGAATACAAGATCGGGCGGGGTGAAGTTTGAAAAATGAGAGGGGAATCGAGGGGACGATTCAAGGGGGCAGGGAACATGGGCGGAGTGCACCATGAACATAAAAGGAGAGAGAGGGGAGGGGGGGGGAGATAGTATCACGTGATCTTGTAAGGTGATTTTGTAAATAGGAAAATAGTAGAATTTTTCTTACGGGGAGAAGTGGTAAAGGGAAGGGAAAATATTAAACTAGGGGGGGGACTACTAAATTGGAGAACCAAACAGATATTTTATAAAAGAGGGTTTAGGGGATAGGTACTTATGGTCCCTCGTCCGTAGGGAGGACGGGGAAAAAGGAAACGGGAGGGGGACGGGAGGGTTTGAGGAACATTAGGGGGGTTAAACGACTAAGGGTGTTGTCAAGGGGGGGGGGAGGAGAAAGTTGCATGCATTGGGGGGGGGGGCACAGGGGGTTGAACAAGTCCGGAGGTTACACCTAAAGGAAGGGGACAAAACATTTACCGAGGGAAAAAGGGATGTGACATTACACAAAAAAAAAAGGAAAAAAGACGCGCTAGTCGGGGGAGAAGATGGTGGCGAGATGGATTATTGTGGTGACTGTTACGCACAGTGAAACGGAGAAAGGGGAGTTACGAAGGAAATGACGCTTTCCCTAGCCCCGGCGGTTTGAAAAAAGGCTTTTGAGGAAGGTGCCCGGACCGAGTCGAAGGAAGAATCACTTTGAGGTACTCGGAAACAGTGAGGAGAAGGATGGAATTACTCGAGATAAAAAGTGGGGAAAGGAACAATATATATAGAGGGAATCAAAGGGAAAAAGGGGAGATACGTCAGGAAACAGATAATAATGATGAATAGGAGGGGAGGACAACCTTCCCTTCAAGCTGAGGGGAAAAAAAGGGGGGTGCAGAAAAAGTCTGACATTTGATAATGCTTCTCTTAGGAAAAATTTCCTATTCAGACGGGAGGGAAGGGTTAGAAACAAATAATCACATCCATGAGAGGACCAACCAAGCTCTATCTCTTGTGGACGGAGACAGTGTGGGGGCCGGGGGGGAATAGAAAATACGAAAATTCGAGATTCAATCGAAAAGTGGAACAAGGCCTTGAGAGGTGTACACCGAACTTAAAAGGTGGAAAAAGTCAACATAAATCACAGGGTCCAAGCCGACCACCCAAAGAGGAATTAGTTGAAATGATGACATGAGAGGGCAGACAAAAAAGTAAGGTCTCACCTAAAAAAAAAAGAAAAAGGATAATGGAACACACAGAAAAAGGGGGGGGAACACGAGGGCCCTCCGTTGACAGCTGATCCATTCCTGGGAAAAAAAAAGGTATGAAAAAAAGAGGGGGGGTCCCGGCAGAATTCAAAAAGAACCAACGGCAGTAAGAGTCAACACCATAAAGGGGAGAAAAGGATCTCTACATGGAGGGGGGGGATTGTTCTGGGGGAAAAAGAACCGGAAAAAAGGACCTCAATGAACGATATCTCACATTAAGGAGGGAATGTGTGAATTAAAACCGAGAGAGAAAATGGGGAATTAGAGACAGAGGAAAAAAACTGGGACCGCTTCAAATGGGGGGAAAACCAGGGAATTGAACACAGACCCACCCACACAAGCAACCCAAACCCGAGAGCCTTTCCTCTTGATGGGAGGAAAAAAAATTAGAGAAGACCGAAGAGTGGCGGAAAAGCTCCTTGATCAGATCCCATAAGTTCACCGAAAAACCCGCATCCGATATCGGGGAAAACAGGAGGTAAGGAAAAGTAACGAAAAAGGGCCATTCTAGATACCATAGAGTCCCTGAAACGTTGGCGGGGGGAGGCAACGCCTTCTATCTGCCGAAAAAGACAGGATGGGCAAGGGGGCTGTACAAAAAATGGAGGAGGGTTTCATTAAAAGTGGGGCAGTCTCCAACAGTAAAACTGGGTCGTCGTAACAGGGAAAAAGTGATCAGGGGAAAGGGGGAGGCATCAAGGCGAAGGCTCAGGCAAAGAGTCAAATTTCCCGAGAAAAGGAAAAAATAGGGCTTTTTTCAGGGTGGAAAGAAATAGGATTCCAAATTGGAGGGAGAGGGGTAAAGTTTGCCATAATCAAAATGGATTTCCATAGGGGAGTTAGAAAAAATGGGCGTGGGAAACTGGGAAGGAAAGCGGGGGACTAAAAGGTAAAGAGGCGGAACCGAACAACACAAGGGGTTGGTAGCCACCGAAGAAGGGATCAAAAGCACTCTCCGGTGAGAGGAAAAAAACAGTACCTAGATAAGGTACTTCAAGGCCTGGTAATGGAGTCAAAAATGGAGTTCCCGGAAACACCACCAAGCATGAAAGAAAGGGACCCACGAGGAAAAGGACGAAATAATCAAACAGACAAGTTCCAATCACGCAGACCTAAGCACGAGGAAGAAACGAGAAGAAAGGTAAACGAAGTCACTTCGGCTGTGAAAGGCAATCGGACTTTTTCGCCAAAGTAGCGAGACCAAAAGGAGGGAGGGGGGAGGGACGGAGGAGGACTTTACAATAAGAAGAGGCAGGAAAGGTTTCAAGAATTTTTTAGAAAGGGTCAGAGACGTTCGCGGGGGAGGAAAAGGCTAAACAAAAACGGAGAGGGAGGAGGAAATACGTGCTGAGACGGCGCGAAAGAAAAGTTTATGCAAAAAAAAAGAAAAGCACCAGGACCAAAACAGGGGTGGAAAACGATGGAGGTAATTAAACGGGATCGCCGCAGATGGAGCTACTCGAAAGTTATCAGGGATTGATGAAAACACGGAAAAAAAAAGTCAAGAAGGGCATTTTGCCGGACAGACGGACTAGGGCATTCGGGTGAAAGAGGGGCTGTAGGTAAGTTGGGAGAAAAAATCTTGATGCTGATAGCTCTGGAGGTTTCGGAATTCCGGGGTCAAAAGGGGAGGAGTCCTGCCTTTGTTTTGGGGACCGGAACTCAAGTGAGAAGCCAAATGTGCGGAGTATAGCGAAAGAAGGACGTTTTTGAGAGTGTCCAGCTATTAAAAAGCGGGGAAAAAAAGGTGAGGGCTTGTACGACATAAAAGAAATGGGGGGGGGGATTCGGTCTTCCGCAAAGGGGGGGGGCAAGGTTAGGGGTGGCAGACGCAAGTCCTTAAAAAGTTTAACCACAAAAGCAAGGGCGATGCATCACTTGGGAACGCCAGGGTTAGGATGGGGGGGACCTCCGAAAAAAAAAAAAGGGGTGGAAATATTCTGGAATATTCGGTGAAAAAAAAAAAAAAAAAGGGAGAGGTTAGGGGCCTCTCGGTATACTTTAAGCTAAACGCCTGGAACGTTGCCGCAGAGTGCCTGAAAGGGAGAGAATTTGCACTGCTTCGAGGGGGGAATTTGTGGAAAGAGAGGTCTAAAAGGGAAAAGACAGAAAAAAAAGGGCAACAGGTATTATAGGAAAAATTTTGGAACGTCAGCCCTCCAATCTGGGGCAAGAGGCAGGGGACCGTTTATTGAGGAAAGAGCCCAACAGAATAGGGGGGGATCAAGTAATTTCCAGGTGTGAAAAAAGAGGGGTGGTCGAGATAATGCGGAAAAGGGCTAGAATTAGGACAAAGTAGCGGGGAGGGAAACAGGAAGGATGTCAACAAAGAGGCTGTTAAATTACCACAATCGGGGTCCCAGGCCGGTTGAAGTGGGGAAAAAGAAGAGCGGTGGAGGACAACACCGAACAGTGGGGAGATCTGGGGGGCCCCAGTCATAAAGAGGTTGGGGGTTAGATTTATCGTATTCAGACCGGGAGGAAGTGTAGAATGTTGTACAATCGACACTCAACTAGATAGCAAGGGCTTTATTCATTTTTGGACGAGTTCCGGGAAGGACCCATGAAAGAGACCTGAATTTTGGGGGGGGGAAATCTCGAAGTCCACATAGCAAAAAAGGATCAGCAATGAATACGGATGGACTAGGGTACAGGAAAAGAAGGATGCGCAGTTCGGTTCGGGGGAAAGGTTAGACAGTTGTGGGGGGAGGAGGAGCATTGGTCAATAAGTGCAGGATAACAACTAAAACCCACTGACTAAGTGTTTGTAGGTGGGGGGGGGTTGGTAGATGGTCTTTACTCAACCTCTTCAAAGTAGATCTTTTCTTTTGGCGCAGGCCCAAGTCCCGGTCCCTAACTTTTAAGCGCTAACAGTCACGCCTTGACTCGAATCTGTGAAGTATAAAACCCCAGCAACAACGAGGAAGCAGTCATTCAAGGAGGCAAGTAACGACAATGAGGCCAGTCCAGATTATTGTAAAAAAAAAAAAAAAAAAAAAAAAAAAAAAAAAAAAAAAAAAAAAAAAAAAAGAAAAAAAAAAAAAGAAAAAAAAAAAAAAAAAAAAAAAAAAAAAAAAAAAAAAAAAAGAAAAAATATCGAGAGGAAGGGTCGAACTCTTTCGGCCCCGAAGAAGGTGGGAAGTTGCACGCTTAAACCTCGGTCGCAGGACAATCAAGATGATACTGCGGGAACCAGGGAAAGAAGGGGATCAGAAAAAAAAGGAAGGAAACGCGAAAGCGAAAAAAAAACGGAGGAGGAGGAAAAGAAGATCGAAAGGGTGGGGGGCAATTCGCATCGGTTCCCGAGTACCGAAATGTTGAAAAAAAAAAAAAAGAGAAGTTTTAAAGGGCGGGAAAAGTCCCGAAGGAAAAGGAAGGGCCCGTCCAGGAAAAAAAGAGTCGAATGAAAGTCGGTCTCTTACTCTCGGGCCTAAAATAAGTCATCCACAATAATCTCGCGGAGACTCAGTTCCCAAAACTCGATCTTCTGGGGGTGGAATGAAATGCTTCAGAGTTGTGAGAAAGAAAAAAGAAGAATAAAAAAAATAGTAAATCGGGATTGGGTAAAAGGGAACGGGTGGATGGGGGAAACCGCCTGACAGTGGACTAGGACCAAGCATAAAGTTCAAAAGAGGAAACCAACCAAACTTCGCAAAAGAACGTGCCAATGAATGAAATGCCTCGAACCAAGCCTTGATCAACAGTTCATGCAAACACAACCGACAGGAAAGAGGAGAAAGAATCCCGCTAACAGGGGGGGGGGGTCAACAAAAGAGATCGTCTTTTGAAAAAAACTCGTTGGGAGAGGGCGTTAAGTCAGATCATATTAATCAAAGAGGGGAAGAAAAGTTCTGCGAAAAAAAAAGAAATCACAAAGAATGAGGACCTAATAGTTTGATCGGGGAAAAGGGGGACACATCAAGTAAAAGTATACCAAATCCTGAAGATCCGAAGAACCCGATCTTCTCCTGTAGGTTTGGGACAGAAGACCCTGTCGGCGCTTGAGAAATCCTAGGGAAAAAAAGAACGGAAACTGGGAAACATACATCGGAAATTGAGTTCCCACCGGAACGGTGGGAAAAGGAATTAGGGGAGCAAGAAAGCTTCTCTAGACCATCATTAAGAAGCCACGAGAAAAACATGCGCCTTCCGCGAGAGTCAAAAAAGGCAATGATCGGAAGAGCCATGATCTGCGGCCACTGAAAAAGGGGGGAGGGGGGATGGAAGGAAAAAAAAACCCCAAATCGGGCGACAGCCACGAAGGGGAGGGGAAAACCAGGGCTTACGTCCATTAAACTGTGGCCCGTATTACAGTCTCAAGGGAGAGCCAGAAGATGTTGCCTGAAAACTGAGGGAAAAGGCCACCGGTCTCTCCATGAGGGAAACGAGGAGAAACCAACATCAGGAGAAAAGAAGACAAATAGGAGGGGGGTCAGAAGGGGGGGGGGGAAGCCTACTCTGATCTGCAGAGGGCTAGGAATAATCCGGTTCGCCAGAAGGAAAAAAGGGGGCAATGCTGACAACATTTGGGGGGGGGGGGGAAAATTTTAAAAGATGAAACCAAGGTTAACTTCGGAACGCAACCCAGGAAAAAGGAAACCAAAGGGGGGGGGTAGGCAAAAAGTGGGTTCAAAAACGCCGGATAGCTTGAACGAAGGCCTCATTATATAAACTGTCAAATTCAAAAACCGGGGAATAGACGTAAAGCCTCCAGGGAAAGTTCCGGCACAAGCGGGATAACAAAGTTGCCCAAAGGAAAGAAAACGCCAAACAGGATCAATATTTAAGAGAAGAAACTTAACGAGAGTCACAAAAAAAAGGAGGAAGCTTTAAATACGGTCAAAAGACGTTGTAAGAGGCTTTACAAGACATGGATAAGGGGCGGAAAAGCTTCTGGCGCATTGATCCCGTAAAAATACCATCGTGGCCGGCAGGGGTTGCGCACGGGAGAGTGGGTTGGAATCTAATGAGTCAGTTCTCCTGGGTCGCAGGGGAGAGCACGTATTAGAAGATCAACAGAAGAATATGAAAGATTGCGGGAAGAGGGCGCGGGGGAAAAAGAAGGGGGATTACAAAAAATCGGGGCACAAACATTGTTTGAAGGTTGATTTGAGACGGCAAACGAAGCGAAATAGTGGGAGCGAAGGGTGCAGGAGCCAACACAATCCTGACCGAATTTTGTCCGGAAAAAAGAAAGGCGGGGCAAGAGTTCGGTGGTTCCGGGGAGTGAGAGTATCTAAAAAGGAGATTATTGAGAAATCCTACGAAGGGTCTGAATGGAAACGTGGGTCCGTAAGAAAAAACATGGGGAGGAAAAAGGCAGGCTTTGAAGGCCAACTATATGAAAATGTTGGAAGCAACTAGAAATTCAGACTTTGAAAATGAGGGGCGACGACCATAGGGGGGGGGGAGTGCGTATGGTCCGCACGAGCGATGACGGTTCCTTCCACAAAAAGGTTTTGAACCCCACACACAATTTGGCGAAAAAGAAGCTGTGGAAAGGGGGTCATGGAGGCAACTTCCTCGGCAAAAAGCCATGGGTTCGGAGGCCAAATGTAAGAAGTAGTGTTAGAGGCCTTAGGCAATCGGTATAAGGGGCTCTTGCTCACACTCCCAATGGGGAAAGGGGGGAAGACCAAAGTGCTGAATTTCAGCGTCGGGAAGGAGGGGGATGGGTTGGGGAAAAGCCCGGACAGTTGATCTGCAAGTTAAGACATGAAGGGGGGGGGGTTAAAGGATAAGTTGGAACGCAAGAAACTGCCAAAATCGGGCTAGGAGGGAGAAAGAGTGAAAATCATCCGAAAGTTTTTCATGGGGGAAGAATTCAAAGTAATTTGCCCATGTTGGCTCGGAAAGAAAAGCGTCATGCTGCGGGCTAGAACGGTGATAAGAGAGAAAGAGGGGAAAAAAAGATAGGGTTGATAACGAGTCTGTTGAACTTACAGACCAAGGGAGGGACCAGGCCGGTTGAGTGGCTGAATGCGAAAAAATTGGGGCCGATGCAAGCAAGGTTGACGGGCAAATTCACCTACGCCTGGGAGTGAGAGTCGATTCCTCACCGGGAGGACGGGAGATGTTGGTACAAAATCGAGAACTATTGAGAGGAAGAAGGTTCATACGGGAGGAAGTGTGGTCGGAACGGGACTTTATTTGAGCGAAAGATTTGAAGTTGAATCTCGCCACAGAGTAAAAAAAGAGGGGGGACAGAAAGGAGGGGGGGGGGGGGGGAGGGACAGAAAAAGGATTTACAAGAAAGAAAAATTCTGTTCGCGTGGAGAAGAATGGGGGGAAGTTGGGAAAAGATAGTAAGGAACGGCAGGCTTAAAGGCCAGGTGTGTCAATGGGGTGGACCCGAGTGATTATGGAACATCCACTGTCCGCGGGGAGGGGGGCAGGTACCCCCAACACCCCCAAGCCATCCATGGAGGAAGGTTCAAGTAAAAAATCTCGTTGAAAAGGTAGTGTGGAGGGCAAAGGCACCACGAGGGGCATTCAGAGGAGAGGATCTAGGGCGAGAACCTGAGGCCTAAGATGGATTAGGGGGGAGGGAAAAGTCGCACTGGCGGGAGAGTCAGAGAAGAAGGAAAGGGTCGAAAACTGAACGGATTGGACCGCGAGTCTGCGGAAAAAAAGTTAAGGCCTCAGTCGCATCTAAACTTTGGTACGCACCTTGCATGAAAACGAGATTTCATGGGGGAAAAAGGAGAACAAAGAGCAGAAAGGAGGAGGAGGAACAGATAGAAAAAATGCGAGGAAAGAAGCGGCATCAGGTTCCGAGAATCATTTTATGCGAGACTTAGAAAGGGGAGGGGTAGCGGGCTACTCCACTGAGTCAAAGCCAGGGGGCCTTCGAACGCGGGTAAAGATACTTCTCGTAACTCCTCTCGAAATTGAAAGAGAAGTTGAAGCGAACCAATAGAAAACCTCGACAGGGGAAGAAGGGATGCGCAAGAAGAGGAGGGCTCGTTTCATGAAGAGGTGGGGTAATTAGACCATACTTAAGTCAAAGGAGGGAATCGTGATTGGACTTCCTTGAAACTTAGGTGCGGTGTTCAACCGAACGGGACAGGGAAAGGGTTTAGGAAAGAAAGGAGGGAAAAAACCGACCAAAACCACTTCGCGGGAATGGGGCCAGGACCATGCTCGACGTTAAATCACCCACAATCGGAAAAGTGGTTCAAAAGGGGAAGACAGAACGAGGACTGGAATTGGAACTCGCGCTAATGACAAAAAGAGCAGGAATGCTGAATCCAGGAGTCGGGAAAAAACGAAGGTGTGATCTGGACTTGAGGGAGGGCCAAAGAATGCATAGGGGGGGAGACACGGTCATAAATTTCGGCAAGGATGGGAAAAAAAATAAAAAAAAAAACAAAAAGAATAGAAAACGGACAGAAGGGGGTATCAGGAAGGGAAACCAAAGAAGTAACCAAGGGGGAAATTCTGAATACTTATAATAAGAACCACGAAGCTCTATCCTGAGGAGGGGAGGGGGAGGGAAACGAAGCGATAAAAAGCTGGGGGGGAGCGGGTCCAAATCTATGCAGATTCATCAGACAAAAATGGTACCAAAATAATTTAATCGGGCTTGGTAGGGAAAAGAGTCGGGGAAACCCGTAGGTTACAGCACCGTTCCCCATCAGTTCCTAGCCAAGGAGCCTAAGAGCAAAAGAACCGAGCAACACTGAAGGGAAGAAGAGGCCATTCTCTGCAAGGGTAAAAACGCCGTCTATCTGCCTCTGGGACGGAAAACAGGCAGGGATTTGGGAGGGAGAAAAAAGTCAAGTATGGGTTTCAATGTCTTTTTAACTTTTTCTCACAAAAGGCGAAACAAATCCGGCAAAATTCTGAAGGGAATGAAGAACTCGGAAGGGACTCCATGCGGACGAGAAGGCCCTAGAGCAGAGAAAAAAAAGAAGAGTTTTCAAGATTTTGAAAAGCCGCTCGGAAATGCCCAAGGATGAGGGGATGTTGTCAATCAAGGAACGTTCCAACGAGGGTCTGGAAAAACATTTTGCGTGGTTGGGAACAGTTGGAAGGACATGCTAACAACTTTATGAGATGGAGGTACACGCAACCCAGGAACAATCCCCAGGTTTTGGTATGTAGCCAAACAGACTTAAGAAAAAAAAAAGGCACGCAGGGAAGGCACGGGAAAAAAATAGTCAGAAGAAAGGGTAACTTTCAAATCCTGTTAATTTGCTGAAGGAGTGCAGGCCACCAATACCAAGAAGTCAAGAAGGCCACACGAAGTGGGAAGAAAACCGCAAGGGGAAATCAGTGGGCAAGTCACACGGAACCCGACCGAAAAGGAAAAAAAACACGGAGCGTCCCAAGAGGCAAATTTCAATACTTTGGACTGTTTAGAAGGCAAAATTAACTGGGCGCGGGCTCCTCACTATTTCTGGCGGTGAAGGTGCGTCCGTTCACGTACTCCAGAGGCGGAAAATTTTTGCGAAAAGAGATTTTTGGGGGGGGAAAAATCCAGGTTTAGAAGCAGGCGTTATCTAAACGTGGGAGATCTCAAACGGAGGGAGGCGAAAAGAGATGAAAGACGTGGCTTATCGCCTGACTAGTAGATTGCGAAAAGAAGACCCGCAAGGGTTCCGTCAGGATGGATTATAACGGAAACGGAGACTCACCGCAAAAGTGGAGAGCGACAGAAAAGGAGGGGAGGACACCGTTCAAAAAGGGAAATAATTGAAAAGCTAAAGCAGTGAACGGTTTGAAAGAGTTCCGGTAAGGGGAAACGGGGGGAAATCTTGATTGATATCGAATTTGAAAAGAAGGGTAAAAATAAGTTCGTGGAAAAGGCTGAGGGGGACGTAAGGGGGGGGGGGGACGTAACTACCTGGATGGCCATGAAAGGACGTTCTATGAGCGTGGGTGGATCGTCAGCGACAGGAGGGGATTTGACGGAGACAAGATGGGGTATTGAATGGAAAACGCGGGAAGTGGGCAGACCTTTCCGGGGACCAAAAAAAAGGGGTTGAAAAAGGACAAAGGGGGGCGACTGCATAATACGGGGAGAGGTGGTATTGCCGAAAGATGCTGAAGGCAGAAAAAACCATTTTTTTCAAGGAAGTTAGATGAGGAGGACCAAAGCTGGAGGGGGGTTCGGAGTCAAAGGACTGGACTTATCGTTTGCGTCCCGGAGAACAAACGCACTGAATTTCAATAGTAAACATGAAGAGGGACGATGGGGGGAGACGGGGAGAGGTTTTTGAGCTGAAAAGGGAAAGGGGGTGAGTAAGGGGGACGTAGAAATTGGTTGGAACGCAAGAAACCCAAGATACTGGTCGCAACAGATAGGAAGAGGGGGTGACAGAAGCGGTTTAAGCATATTCCGATATGGCAGGGGGGAAGATTCCTCGGAAAGCAGGGGGTAGGGATATGGTAAAGACTGATGGGGATAAAGGAGGAGAGAGGGGAGAATAGGAATTTAACCGAGTGGGGAAAGGAAAACAAACGCTTCAAGCGGGTAAAGGAAGGGGGGGAATGCAATGAGGAAGAAGGAACGCTGGGCCTATAGGAAATAAATCGGGGGGCCATACAAACTACGCCTTAGAATATCGTAGGATAATCACAGACCGGAGGTCGCTTTTGAGGGGGGTTGGGAAAATAAAAACATAGAAACATTAAGGGGGAGAGAGCATGGTTAAAAAAGTTTAAGTGGATTCAACGATTGATGGAACTCGAGATCGGGGAGCTCGAATTCCCAGATTTTACTAAAATTTCAAAAAAGGGGTAACGGGTCCCCGAGTAAAAAAAAAGGTACAATTATTCGAGTCAGCGTTGAGGGAGACAGGAACGTGTGGGATTTTAAAGTCGTTTGGTAATTCATGGGGCATGCGAGCAAGAAAGGAATTGGCGTAAATTGGGGGGGGGGGAAGAGTGGGAAGCCCAACTGTCCGGGCGGTTGACAGGAGGCCTAAAAAGGAAGGTACCAGACGTTAACCTGAAGAGCCGGGATGAGCTTCACAAAAACGAGGGAAGGAAGGAAGGAAAAAAGACGCTAATCAAAGGGAGGCCTGCCATTATCTGTGGGAAGCGGGTCACCAACGAGCGAGGAGGGGAGAGTAGTAAATCCCTTGTCAAATACAACCCGGCTGTTTTACGGGCAGGACGAAAAAGGGAAGGGCACGCCTTACCTGGTCTCAAGTCGAGGAAGACAACATTTTAGGATCGGGAAAGGGAAGACTGAGCGGAAAAGAGAAAACTGGAAAACGAAACAACAACACGGAGAGAAGAAAAAAAAATAATCAGACCAATGAAAGACGGCATCAAGGTTACAAGGGAACCGAAGTTGAAGAAGAACTGAAAGGAACCGAGTTGGTAAAGTGCAACGTACGCAAAGCTACGGTCCAACCGCCGGGGCCGCGGTTCGATACAGGATAAGGGGCGTCTGAAGAGGGAGGGTCATGCAAGAACGAAGAGGTTGAACCACCAATAAAAGAGAGGTCTGCGCCACCATAGAATCGAGCGTCTTGGTGTTAATGCTGCCCGAGTGGTGTTGCCGGTTTGGGGAACAGAGTCATGAAAGAAAGAAGGGAAGGTAACCTTGAAGTGGAGGGAAGAATCACCGCCCCGGTGGAATAGAAAAAGCACCTGCCACACAAGGGACCGACCACCAACATCGGAAAGGGAGGCCTGGCAGATGAAAAAATAACTCCACACAAACCTTTCTCAAAACAAAAAAAACTGCTGCCGCCGAATAATGTACCAAAAAATGCCAAGAGCCCATCCGGATATGGTAAGTCAGAGTGGAGTGGGGTTAGAATAATATTCCAAAGATCAAATCCAGAGCGAGGGGGGAGGGGAAACGGCCAAAGACCAAACTTAAGAAACAGAGTAACCATGAAAAGAGGGTATCGAGGGGGGAGGGTGAAAAACAGCACCGTAAAAATATGATCCCGGCTGAGAGACTATAAACACCAACCCAGTCTTAAGGGGTGGGGAGGACTAATAAAGCGAGGCCAAAGCGGAGGCTCTAAGCAAAACCGCCTGGTACAACAAACCAAATACAAACGGAGGTGTAAGCTTTCTTTTTGAAGTTCCACAGGGTGGGCAAGTTAAATCAACTCCGAGAGAGTGGAAACAAAAAAGGGGGATGGAGTAAACGGGGAAAACCCGATCCGATCTCGAAACATGTCAAACGAAAAACTGCAATTACCTATGCCAGGTCTAGACTGAAAGTTTCGGGAGGTCCTTAAAGAAAAAAGATGCCTAAAGCGAGGACAGTGAAAGGGAACAAAAATTGTTCTTACGTCATTAAAAAAAAATTGAAAAACTTGCAGTCAACTGTCAAGGGTGGACGGCGCGCACCAAATACGGAGCCGTGCAGCGGTTCGACGTCAGCAAGGAAGCAAGCTCTCAACGAGAGTAGCCCTAGAGAAGCAGGAACCTCACACGAGGAGGTCAGTCAGCAGGGGGAGCCGACTCCGGAGGGGAAAAAAGGGATTGCCGAGGGATGGAGGGGGGACAAACCTGGCTTCGTATTGGAAAGTCGCCCATGTGGAAGGTGGGGGGGGGGGGGCGTAGCAAAGTCTGCCACCCCTTGGAGAGCAAAACCAACCAGTCAACCCACCAAATTTTTGGTAGCCAGAATCGCAAAGAATGAAGAATTCTGCACGAGCCAAAACAACTCAGTTATAGAAACTGAACTTTAAAAAAAAAAAAAAAGGGTACTTCCTCCGGCGTAAAGATTCAGAACCCACGAATCGAAATAATAAAGGATAAGCACGAATTTCCAATCTCAAAAGGACCGACAGAACAGAAACCCGACTTGAACGCGGGGTCCGAAAAGGGAAAATTGGACGGGAGGGCAAATCCATGTATACCGGGAAAACACGCGGTGGCGACCGTTGAGAAGGGTTTAAAATAATCCCATCCAGGGAAACGAAAGGGGGAGCACACGGTTGGATGGGGTGTAATATTCAAAGTTGAGAAGGGCGTTATAAGCCCGT
>Ga0179593_1420645_pt1 | contig 20098 bp, 16 predicted proteins | sample CZODoug2_1_08_16_FD_185931 | JGI IMG/M metagenome (GOLD analysis project Ga0179593, IMG submission 185931) | Vadose zone soil fungal communities from Angelo Coast Range Reserve, California, USA - CZODoug2_1_08_16fungal (PacBio error correction) | ecosystem: Environmental > Terrestrial > Soil >...
AAGCACAGGGGGGTTGGCAGACTCACTAGAAAAGGGGTAGGAAGAAAAGAGCAGGTTTGCTGACGTCTTTCAGCAAATCTGAAAAGTCGACAAGCCCCGAGGGGGGGAAGGATCACAAAAGATTGGTGGTCGAGGAGGCCGGGGGAAAAGGCCGAATATCTCCTTTACATATAGGAACGGGGGGGGCGGGGGGGCAGGTACGCCTGGGGAGGAAGAAAAGCAATTACAACTTAGAGATGAAGGGGCAGCTAGGTGATGGGTTGAGAGAGCACCCCTACCAAAGAAAGCCAATAACTTGAATCGGCAGAAGGACGATACTGATTTCTAGCACGTTCAGAAAATTCAACCAAAGACCGGAGAGGGAAGATTCCTCGAAGGGAATGCCGTCTGTCGGGCGGGGTAGAAAGACCGGAGGAGAAGATTTAACAACACTTCTCGAACGAGAAGCCCGGAGGGGGAAAAAGTGGGGAAAGGGTGCGAACTCTCGTCCAGATTTCGAGAGTCGAAGGGAAAAGGACATTCATCTTCCATAGCTTAGACTTCTCGCATCAGCCGGAGGAAAGAGCAAGAAATCCAGAGTGAAGAAGGACGCCGTTGAAACTGCAGTGTAATTCCCCCTATTGGAAGAGACGGGACTTGCTGCAAAGTCTTTGGCAAAAGCGGAAAAGGGAAAAGCTGGGGTGGATGAGGACTCCCGCCACAGAAATAAACCCAGGAAAAAAACAGCACTTGAGGCAGAGGGGGGAAGTTCCAGGTCAAGTAACGGTGAGCTGAGAGATGATTATAGTAAGAAGAGGGGGTTCGAGCCGGATCCCTCAGTCAGCAGAGGGGTAGAATAAATTCGAAAGGACGGCAATTGGAGATGAGGGGGACACTTTACCAAGCTCGCCCAATCCGAGTGCGACTTCTTCACTGGAGGTGACCATCTGAAAGATATCAAAAAGGGATCCTCAAAATGGTAGACTGGGCAGTCGAAACGAAAGAGGGTGGAGTATTTCCTTCGTTCCCTCCGACAAGAAAAAGGGGATCACGGAGATCTTTTCGATCGACTGAATTCAAGAGACGAGTGTCCTGGAGCGCGTACAGGCCGTCTAGGGAGACGGGGAAGGGGGGGGGGGAGAACATTTCCCACCAATTAAAGCGGTTCGTTTTCGGAAAGTACAGTGGCAAAACGGGGGGAGCCACAAAAAAAGCCACGCTTAAATGTGGGCGCGCCTGTCTGGGAAAAGCGATAGCCCATTTCAAGCGAGAGTGAGTCTGGGGAGGACGGAGGGAATTTTGTTGCTCTGTGCGTCCGAATTCAATCCACGGTGGGGCTTGGCCTCCCGTGGGAAAAAGTGCCAGTGGGGGATCCGGTCAGGATAAAAACACGCAGCATGTGTAACTTCTGTTTGAACAGGTAAAAGAGGAGGGAACCCGGAGAAATCAGATAGAGTTCCCGGTTTAAAGGAAAAAGATCTGGGGTCGCGCGGATATTAAGGGCAGGGGACTGCTTGGGCTGGACCGGCGTCAAATCCAGAGGTGTCCTCGAAACCGCCTCGGAAAAATCCTATTACTGGAAAAAGCCGAGAAGGGGGTCGGCGTAGAAAAACCTCATGCGTAATCAAAGGAAGCGCGAAAAAACACCATCAATATGACCTAAATATACACATAACAAATAAAAAAGACCCCTCCTCCCACTAGTGAAAGAAAGGATGAAAAAAGAAAAACCGGGTAGGGCTCTGATGTAAAAACGCCAAAGCGTTGGCACCGGTTAGGGAGGAAAGAAAAGACAAAAAGGACACAATCCCCTTCTCCGTGGCTACACTGATCCTTCTAAAAGACAAGGGGAGGGAAACTCGAGTAAAAGAAGGGAAGACATGTGCTGGCCGGAAAAAAGTGGGGTGCCGGACCGGGGAAGGGCCTCGGCCCACAGCGATGCGGGAAGAAAGAACAGAAAAAAGACGCGCAGGGGGCGCATGTGTCACCAGTCAAAAAACGGTCAAAAGAAATAAGAGTAAGGGAGAAAACCAAGGAAATCCGGATGGAAAAAAAGGGGGGACGGGTGGAGCTTAAATTCCGGGATCGGGAGGGGAGCAGCGCGTCAGACCTTAATACCTTTATCTTTGCAGATCAAGGAAGATCGCGAAAGAGTAAACAGGCATGGCTCAAAAAGGGGAGGAGAACGGCACAAAAAAATAGAAGTGGGAACAAAAATCCCAGCGCGACGCCAACCAGAAGGGGGCCGTTTCATGTACTTTTTCTGGGACCGTTCTTTCCAGAGAAACGGGGAGCAACTCCCAACCGGGAGGGGAGAGGGTAAAAAAAGGACCTCGAGAGAAAGGAAAGTGCGAAAGTCTCCTCGTTCAGGCCCTCCAGCGCCCGCGCCCGTAGTGGGGGGGAAAAGAAGGAGCCAAGCACATAAACTTCATTTATTACAAATAGCTCGTTCATTTGAGCTTAAGGGAAGGAGAGGGGGCAGAGATAATCGGAAGGGAAAAGAAGCCGCAACAAAAGAAATGGTAAGCTCCCTGTTCTGCAGTAAGACCTTGGCTTGAGGGCTAGGGGGCAACCGAAGGAACTGCAGAGGTAACCGGGGGTCGGTCGCTCCTCCCTCGAAGGCGACCGGGGGAGGTGTTCTTTTCAAAGCCAGGAGAATAGGCAGAGGGGAAAAAAAAAGGCAAGGCCTGAAGGAGACGACTGGCGCGATCGCTTCAGGGAGAGGGCACCCGATGACCGTTTTGTCCTAGCATTACTGGCCTTCAAGCGATTAGAAAGCCTATAAAGATAACGCATCCAAAACGAACCAAGAAAAATCAGATCCTCCTTTTGCTAATCCATCGAGGAGGGACCGTCGACGATTCGGGAAAGGGAGACGAGATGAGGAAGTGCAAGCCATTGCCCCAAGAGTCGCGGATGTAGGGAGATTGAAACAAAGAGCCTCGGGGGAAAAGAGATAATTCGTACTTGGAAAGAACCCGAGGGTCACGAGAAAACGGGAGAGCCACACTACTCCACGCTTTTATCTTCGAAAGATCAGGGGTAAGGAGGATGCGAATCGAGGGGGAAGGGGGGGTGGGAAGAAAAAGAGTTCCAACTATTTGCTTTGAACCGAACGCATAACGTGAGGGAAAAGAGGGAAGGAAAGACCCACTTCAGAGAGATTTTAAGGAACGGGGGGGAGCGAAAAAGGACTCCAAATACAAAGAGGGGGACCGAAAAAAGAAGGCCCGGGGAGAAGTTGATCTGAGGGTGGGAGCCGCAAAGAAGGCGCGAAGGGAGTTGGGGCTCTAATTTAGCACGGGAGTTTCAGAAGGGCGGAACAACATGCAAAAGATGGCAGGTCGCATCCGTCCCCCGCCATAGGGATAAGAGAGGAATACGAGAGCAGCTACATATCTAACTTTTGGGAAAAGAACTGTTGGAAGAAGACTTGGCTGAGGGAGACAATAAAAGAGGGAACTCATTTTCCAATTAGAGAAAAAAACCTCGTTAAGTACCAGCAGGTAACAAACAAAAGGAGGTTCAAACTGGGTGCTCTCGAGAGCCAATGGAGAAAAAAGAGGGAATGAGTTCAACGCTTTATCCTAACCCTGAGAAGCTAAAGCAGGAAGAAAAAAGGAAAAATAGGCGCTTTAAAAATCGCGCAAGTCGCGATTGAAAAGGAGCGAAAAAATCTAGGGAGCTCGTTGAGTTGTGGGGGGCAGTACAGGTTTTCCCAGATTGAAAGGGGAAAGACCACAAAATAAAGAAAAGGGGGGCCCTCGTTCAAAAGACGTAAGCGGAAGGGACGAACGCAGCAAGGACAAGATTCAGTTCGTACAGGAAGGAGGAGGGGGAAAGTGCCGAAAAGACTATTCCCTTGCTGGGGAGGGAGGGGGCTGAAACTCGACATCCTCTCCAAAAAACCACAGAGCGTCAGTATGCGAAATAAAAAAAGCTCAAAAAAAATTACTAGAACTCATATGCACGCCGAGGCAAGGACGGAAGAGTATTTGGGGCGTTTGGTTCTGTCGCGCGCATCACAGGGCAGCTGGAGAGACAAGGACTTAGCAAAAAAAAGAGAAGGAGAATTATCTCGGAAGAAAAACGTATAACCAGCGGATAAGGAGGGAATAGAAAGCAGCGATAAGGGGTCGGTCTTCATCTAACTTAACCTACTTGCAGAGGGGCCAGGGGGAACCGTTAGCAGGGGATGGCGCAAAAAAAAAAGAAAAGGTCACCTCTGTGGCGGGAGTCAAGAAGAATTACACACGGGAAGGTGAAAAAAACTCACTCTTTTTCGTGCCAAAGATTTGAAGCAAAAATGGACATGGAGAACAATGAAAAAGAAGGGGGGGGGAAAATAGAAGGAAAAAAGGGGGGCCTATTCAATCTAAACAAGTTGATAGGTAAATGCGGAGGAAGAGAAAAAAGAGGACGGGAGGTCTCGCCTACATGTATTGGGACCGGAGCTCTCGATGCAGAGGAAAACTTTGAAGTAAAGTCCACTCACGGGCTGAAGTAGAAGGGAAAAGTGGTGGATCACAGGGACCTCTCTTCCGAGCGCCTTTTCGAAGAGGGAAAAAAAAAAAGCTACAAAGTTACAGAGGACGAGACTAAAAATTGGAATACTTGTAGGGTGAAAGGGTAAAATGAATTTAGAAAAGGACAGCTGGGGGATAATCTATCGTGTGAGTCTAGTCAGTGCTGGTTAGTGTTGATGAAGGGTGAAGGAAAAAACAGAACTAACCCTCTCCGCACGGCTGAAAAAGGGATGGAAAAAAAAATAAGAGCTATACCTCTTGGGGTTCAGCAAAAGGGGGAGAGCCGGTAAAAGAGAGGTAAAAAAAGGGACCACCTCCGCAAGGCTCAGCTAAAAAAATATAAGAATGTTGGGAAAAGACCCTTCGGGACATGCTTTTCTATGGGGGGAGGGCAAAAATAAGAAGCCCACAAAATCGTCTCAGGCAAGGTCAAGAGGGAGCCAACCACGTGCTTATCTAGAGAAAAACAACAACAAGTAAAAGGGATGGAACATATATATACGGGTGGCGCGTAAAAAGGGGACCAGGGGGGGGGGGGGGGAGAAAGAACCTCGTGGGGGGGAGAGGGGAGGGTTACTTTAAAAATCAACCACGACCAAAGGGGGCAGGAAGAATCCAAGAAAAGTGGTCCTGAGTGAAAAAGGAGGCGATAAAGAGGGAAGAGACGGGGTATGATAGCTTCTATAACAAGCGAGCTATGAAGGCAAGGGAAGAAAGGCAGGGAAGTAAAGTAGGTTTGGAGGTAAGGGCCCAGTCACCGCAAAAAAAAGAAACACTGGGGGGTCTCGAACATCATCGTTCGCAAGGTCCAGGGACAAGGGGTCAACCGGCCCAAAGAGAAGGGACATGAGGCTACGCAATCAATTTCCTGGTCGTGCCGAGAGTCAAGGAAAGGACGCGAAAGTGTGTCCAACCACTCTACTTAAAAACAAGTGCAGGGGAAAAGGGATGGGACCGGGGAGAAAGAGAGGCCGAGGGAAGGCTCAGGTAACAAGTACGAGTCAAGAAGACAAGCTCTCTGGGGAGGAGGGGGAGGATCCGAATAACTATCAATTTATCCTATGAAGTTAACCGTGGCGCAGGGAAGTAGGTCCACAGAGGGAGTGGAGAACATTTGGCTTAAGTAAAAAAACTATATTCACACAGCTGGTAAGCGGCGACCTAAAAAAACAGGAGATCTCAAAGTTACAGTCCATGCGAACAAAGTTGCCATCCCATTGAAGCAATAGGGGCAAGTAATTTCAAAAGCTTATTCACGGGAACTGGGATAGAAGGAGATCTAGCATCGAAAAACAGATAAATCTTATTATGCTCTCATGAAAAAAAAAGGGTGAGTCACTCCCGCAGGCGAAGAGGGGGCACAAAAAAAAGGGTAAGCAACTAAAGGAAAAATGTTGCGGAGGCTTGGAGGGGGGGCGGGTGCGACTTGACCAATCTACAACCAAAGAGCCTTTACTTGCCCCACTCTTAATTCGACGGATCAAACGGAAGATGGACACAGAGGGAGCAGCACGGAAAGCGATGGGGGCGAAGTCATCAAGCAGTCCAGCGACCACAACAAAGGGACGGCCGGAGGATTTTTACCGGATGAGGGACGAGTCAAACTTCGAAAAAGGAAGGAAGGAAAAAGACGAGACTTGAGAAAAGTTCCTCGACAGAGTAACGGGTTAGGGGGGCGGAACTTTCCAAGGGCACCTTTGGGGGAAGAAAAACCAAACAGAGAACAGCGGCCCAGGGGGAAACGCCAGGCTGGTCTAGAAAATCCGGCCGTGCATAGGGGAGAGGGGGGACGTCCGTTGCATGACGGGGGTTTTAGTTTGTTTGTGTCTTCTTCAAGCTGAGGCCTGAAGTCCGCGCAAGGTGGAGAAAGGAAAAAAAAAGTGGGGGGGGAGACCGCCTTTTCTCCGGGCCCAGGGCTGGGAAAAAAGAGGAGTGGTCACTCAGGTTTTAACATCTCCTCGGATCACTCCTCTAGGGAGGGGATGGCTTGCAAGAGGGAGGTGGGGAACATCTGCAATGGGAAGAGTCAGAAGGAGTGAAAGAGAAGAAGGCTTCAGTGAAAGGTACAAAAGAGGGGAAGAAAGCGAGGGGGGCCTCTTGTAGTCTCAACCGAAGCATGGTTTCGGATATCCAGAGCAGCTCATCAGAGATTGCAGTCTTTCAACGAGTGTGCTGGCCGCCGTGCGCGAAAAGAGAAAGGATCGAGGTATTAAGTATGTTCATTACTATGAGAAGATGGGAGGGGGGGGAGAGCACCCTAGGGTCTAGAGTAGATCCCAAGTTAACACCGACGACAAGACATCTCCCCTTACCTAAAGGACGAAGCTCAAAGTGACCAACGAGGAGAAGGGGGGGAAAAGGGACTCCGCCTCCAGCTTTCTGACGATACTGACGAAGAGGAGAAAATTTGGGAAAAAGGAGGGAACGACTAAAATGGCGACTCTCTTTTTAAGGGGATGCATCCGTGAAAAGAAGAGAAGGGAAAGCTACTAGAGGAAGATCAAGTAATATTGTAAATAGACTGATCCGTGGGGGGCTGGGAGGATCGGGAATAAGGGGTAGGGCGGTTATTGACATCGACTCTCGAAACCACAAGGGAAGGGGTTGAACTAACGGAGCCGGAGCAGAGTCGGAAAATTGGAAAAAAGGCCGGGGGGACCACTCCTTTCCCTTCTTTCATTACCAAAGAAAAACCGGAGACGGGGGAAGGACTGACGGGACCAGCAAATAAAACTAGAACTCTTTCCTGAAGCCGCGGCCCGAAAATGATCACCAAAGAGAAGACGCGCGAAAGGGCCTCGGTGGGATCTTTTTCCCGTCCTACTAAACGTGCTTCGGTGCGGCAATCAAAAAAGAAAGAACCGAGGAAGGGGATGCCCAGAACGATAACTCACCACAATTGAGGAAAAGAAAGAGGATAGCCGGGGTCAACATCCACCTATCAGGGGGCGTGCGTGAGATGTGCGGTCCTCAAAAGACGGGAAAAAGGAGTACATAAAAGTCTCTCCACCTCGATTCCCTTGGAAGAGAGGAAAGGGCCGGAGAGTTGGCCGGAGTCACCTTCTAGGCAATAATTTCCCTTCCTAAAAGTCTTTGGGCAGGGAGGAGGAAAGAGAGGCGAGGGGGGCTGTCCTGCCATTAGTCTTTCACTGTTTCCTCGCGGCACTGGGGCATGATGAGAGGGGCGCACTCCGGTCGATCCATAAGGTAAAGATGCCTTTGTGTTTGACGAGGAAGGAGTGTATGCTCAAAAGAGGCTGAGGAACATCCATCAAAAAGAAAACGCAAGAAGCACCATCTTAAGTCCATCATTTCTAAGCCTGGGCAACCGCCAGTAAGGAGGAGGGGGAGAGGGAGCAGGAGAGGGAACGTTCACAGAGGGAATTTTACAGGCACGGTACCCCCCAGAGAAGATTTGGTTCAGTAGACACGCCGGACGAAATAGAAAGATCTGGGTTCTGGGCCCGCAAGAACGGGGGATGGGGGAAATGGGAAGGGGCCACAAGATACGAAGAGACTCGCTGGTGGAGAGAAAAAGGTTTCTCTTATACTGATAGGCGGTGGAACGTGTATAAGCAGAAGAGTCACTAGGTTCCACCTATTTGGGGGCTTGAAAAGATGCTCATCTTCGACAATAGGGAGGGAAAGACGACCATCTGTAGATACGGGGGGATGGCTGTGGGGAAAAAAACACTTTCTTGAAGGGACTATCGGGAGAAGCCACGGATCTGAGTGGGAGAAGAGAAAATCGCTCTGTTGATCCGTCATCCTTCGGGGAGAAGGGATCACGAGGTATGAAATGATGGGAGAAAAAAACCAATGCTGCCATCGAAAAGAGGATTGAAGACTCCGCCGCGAACAAGCGCAGTGCACGCAGCTTAGACTATATCCTGTTCTTCCGTCTCTGGGGGAAGCATTGGAAAGAGTAACAGACATCCAACAAACCAGGGAACAACGGGGGATAGAAGGAAGGAGACATGCGGAAAGTTTCTTCGACGAGAACTGGAGACAAATGGGAAAGAAGTGTAAACGATGTGAAAAATAACGACAATCAAGAGGACAAAAATCCCCATAGGAAGAGCACCGGGCCAGAACAGGACTAATTTCACCCTCTGCATCGACAAAAAGAAAAAGAAGAGCGGGAAGGGAGGGGTTGTCGTCCCATTTTAAGCTTACTTTCAGACCCTAAACGGGATGCGATACTCTGTCACCAAAAGGGGGTTAGCGACGGCCCGGTACGCGGGAGAAGGAAAGAGTGGTAGGTTCTGAAATCAGCAGGAAGGAGGTCCAAACGCGGGAATCGGGGGGGTCATTTTTCTGGGCTGGGGACGGAAAAAAGGAATCCCTCAATGAGTGACAGACGCAGAGAAGAAGGGGAGGCGAAAGGGGGTAGAGCACTTACACTATGAGCCGAAGCGCAATCGAGAATTTGTCTGGCTTGGAAAGGGGAAATAAGAGCTCAGAAGTTGCAGCCAGAGAGATGACGAGTTGATTTCAAGGTTGAACGCGGAATGACGGGGGAGGGAGACTGGAGATCTAATTAGCAGCGTCGATCGCCTCGAGCGCAGAAGAGGGAAAAAAAAGGCAGGGAATCGGCCCCTTTTTTACCCGGATTGCCCGGTGGCGACAATGGGAGAATGCGTTACTTACTCATTACCAGAGGGAGAAAGAGGTGTAACTTTACCTGCATCCTGCCACAAGGTCCTTTTTATAGTTTAGGCTGGGAACAGCAACATTTAGAGAAGTAACTAAATATGGGTAAAGGGAGAGAAGTTTTAAAGCCCATTTATCTTGAAAGAAGAGGGTAGAATGCGAGGACGCGGTCATTAGAAAAGACTTTACTTTGGGAACTTACGAGAGATCAGACAGAGGGGTAGAAACTATTCGTCAAAAAAAGGAGGGAGGAGAGCTAAGTTGTGGAAATACTCGGAGGAGACGGGAGCTACTAGGAGACGCTCACGACCTGGACAGGCGAGCACAGCGAAGATTAGTGTCCGATTCGTAATTGGTATACCTTCCTCAGAACAAGGGGAGAGAGCACGCTGATTCTAGTGCAATGCTGGGCCTTGTGGGTAGGGCGATTCACCCTAAAGACCCTCGCTGAAATGGCTGACTAGTTGGGAAAACGGGGCGTGGGTCTGGGGGGGGGGTGGCTGGGAGCGTTGTCTGAGGGATCGATGCTTGCAAGGGCGGGGGAGGGGTGAGTGATGAGGTGTGGCTGTGTGCGGTGGTCGTGTACCCGTGGAAAGCAGCGGTGACCAGCGAGGGGTTGGGCTAGGGGATGGTACACTAGTGGTCAGGCGGCGTGTGAAGTAGGGGGGGTCGGGGGGGTGTTGAAAGGTGGGTGGGAAATGACGCTGCAACAACAGATGCAAAACCAGAGCTGGTTTCTTTCATAGTGAGCGGAAACACGGGGAGGATCCAAGAAGACAAACTTTAAGATCTATCATCCACCGGGGGGGTCTCGACCACAGTGAAAAAACGGAGGAGAAAGATGTTTCAGAGGAGGGGGTCAGATCAATCTGCACCACAGCGACCCCCCACCTGATTATTGCAAAAACAATCGGGTCATGGGGTAGATGAGGCGGGGGGATTTACCTCCAGAAAAAGGTTTACAGAGTCGGGGTGTACCCGCTGGATACAGGGGAAACGGATCCATCATCCAGACTTTAATTTAAAAGGGTCATGAATGAAGGTGCGCTGGGATTGGGTTTAGATAGGGACTTCCCTCCCAAAAAGCAACAGCACTGGTAAGATCCTCCTCTCGATGCGACAAAGTACATTGAGGGACTCCTTCCGCCCAGGCGGACAAGGGGCATAGTGATTTAGAGGGAAAAAAGGTAAAAAAAAGAAAATAGCGAGCCTACGTCAAGGCTGTCGAGGAGTGGGCGAACCCATTAAGCTTAAGCGTGAGCCCCATTGGGGGCCCTTTGAGAGAGCGAAGAGTAAGAAAAGACGGCAATAGGGCCAAGAAGACAATCCGTCATAGGTCCGCGGACAAAGACGGATGCCACTCAGGATCAGGTGAGTTAAGACGCTTGCGCTGGACCTTGTTAAAAGGTTAGTGAGAGCCAGGCAATGGTACAATTTTCAGGGCCACTGAAGGTACACCAAAGGCGTGTGAAGCGATACCATCTGCAAGAAGGGGTGGGAGGACATTCAAGCGAAGGACAAAGGAAAAACAGGTGTCTTTGTTCAATCAGGTAAACGGGAGTGAGAAAGCGGGGAGATAGCCTCGAATCGAGAGCTGACTATAGAGCCGGGGAAAAGAGCAGGTATCCCGAAGGAAATATCCGTGGGGGCCGCCACTGTCTCAGGGCCAGCGAAGACCAGGGGAGGAGCTGTCAGGTAAAACCGCCCCAGATCAGAAGTCGGGACCTATTTAAGGGGGGTCGGAGCAAAAAGGAGCAGCCCGTAGAGCTTCGTCGCTTACGCTCGGGTGCTGGAAGGATCGGGTCAGGAGAAGGAACACCCAAGGCTTTCAGCGAGGCCAAGCTGGGTGTTGGAACTATCTACTTAATGCATAAACGACCCGGAGTAAAAAAAGGGAACGCGGAATGCTTACGGGAATTGGAACTAGTGAATCGACATGTAACTCTTTTGGGTAGGAAACGTGACGAGGGCACAGGGGGCCAACCCAAAACGCACCGAAACCTATTGTGGCTCGATAGGCAATAGAGAATTGCAGAGAAGGAAAGCGGTTCTATTGGGAGGAGGGGGCTTACAAGGAGGTGGCGAGTGGGTGGATTCAACCAACGTCTCATTCCAAAGGGTTTAAAGAAATCTACTGAGAAAGGCCCGGGGGGAGGTTGGGATCCTTTCATGGGTATTACAAAAGCGAGGGGGAGCGAAGGTGGGGACATGAGATAAACGTCTAGAACGAGCCTATCGAGTTCGGAAAAAAAAAATAGCTTACTGTGGACACGTCTCTATGGTGAAGAGCGAGAGGGCGACTCTAGGGAGGGAATACGTGAGAAAGGAAACAGCCGGGAAGCACTAGCAAGCCGTGGAGAGGAAAAAGCCGAGAAAACATTGGGTTGGCGGGGAGGATAAAAAAGAGAAAGTCAACGCCACTTCTTCATGTTAAGGCCGAGGGGCAAATTCAAGTAACCACCAGTTTCGTATTAAGTATGGAAAGTTCCCTTACCGGGTCGCAAGAACTCGGTAAAGAAAAAGAGGGGAAAAGAGGGTGGGAAAAAAGAACGGAACTCACTCGGGAAAAAGTCATCGGGACACTGATACGGGAGAAGGCATAAGAGGAAATTCAACCTGTTATCGATTACACTACTTTCTTGTCAAGAGAATACAGATCTCCCGTGCAAACCAAATTCGAGGGGACAAAACATTAAGAGGAGGGAGAGGCTTTTAATGGACTGCCAGGAGGAACATCAGACACCCAGATCGGAGCTGAAAACATAGAAGAGGATGCGCCCATTGACCAATCCGGGTTAGTTGGGCTGCTCTTTAATGAGGGGGAGAGCAAAAGGTGGCGCCAGCGTCTGGGGCAATACGAAAATGGACCGCACTGGCCAAACAAAGGTGGGTTCCCCATTCAAGGGGGAAGCGCGTCCCGATGCGACGAAAAGGGCAGTCGCCCAGACGCGAACTCACGACCAGGTCCTGGCATTTAAACCAGAATAACCTCTGAAGGGTGCATGAGAGAAAGGCGCCGCAAAGCATTATAGAACTCTTTCCTAGTCCGCTTTCCGAATAAGGAAGAACGGTCAAAACGAGACCGAAAAGGCGCGCGTCCAATCTGCTCGGTTTGGTTAGATAGTTTTCGACAAAAGGAAGAGGGGGCGCCAGAAAAACAGCGACCTCAATAGAGGTGGAGTTGAAACAGGCCTATCTAGCAACAGGAGGTAAAATATATATAAAGCCTTTTCACAGACCAAAATAGAGAAGTACCGGGAGTGGAAGAAGCTCAGAGGGGGGCCAATGCCGTTCCACAGAAAGTCAGCCCCACGAAAAATAAATCTGTGGATGAGACCCTGAGGCCTGAGGGGGGAGACAAGGGGAGAGCCTGTACCTCCTTCAACAACAAAAAAAAATAGGCAGTGTCCCTGAGCCGGGGGAGGTACGTTAGTTACCCCTCGAAAGTTATTTCTGGGAACGACATGAGAATGCTTGACACGGGATGAAGGTGAGAGGGAACTGGGGGGGAATCAAACGTGGTCTTATCCTTATTAGGAGGAAAAACCGAACGTGTGGGTTGCCTAGACATCCACTGGGCAAACCTCATCCCTGAAGAAGAGCCGGCCACCGAAACAAAGGGCATGTCCTCCTCCTTGGCGAAGACCTCTAGGAGCTTAACGCCTTCTGTCGAAAGGGGGACCTAATTTGAGATGCACAGAAACCAGAGAGAGAGAATGTTTCTTAGGAGACGCGCATACGTGTAAGCGAAATCTCATAGGTCGGCAAAAACCCAGCGAGGAGAAGACAAATCGCCAAAGGACTCAGAGGGCCATATCGGGCGGCGAAGTAGAAGGTCTAAGACTAATTCTTATTGGGAAAGTGTTGGATCGAAGCGAACATCTTTCCAAGGGGTGGGAGGAAAAAACCGAGGTACTGTTAAATGACCCTACTGAATCGAGGGACTTGGGGATGAAAGAGAAACGCGTCCAGACCCCGAAAAAGGGGGCTGCAATGACCAAGGGGGGGAGACTCCGGTGGAAGGGCGTTTTATCAAGCGGCAAACGTACTGACCAAACCAGGAGAGGCGCTACTCCCGTCTTAAGCAAAGGGTGAATATGTAGGGCCGCGAAGTTCACCTCCGGTCGCATTCCTTTGGGCCTCCCGTAGGACTCCGTATCGTCTCGACAGGAGCAGGGGTAAAACAAGAGAGGGAGAAATAACTAGGGGGCGAACGGTACGAAGAGGGGGGAATAAATGTTAAAAAATGAGAACCTCTTTACTCAATCCATTACCGCTAAAAGGGCGGGTCAACCACTGCGGGACTCTCGAAAGAAGACACAACTTTTGTCTGAACAACTGTGGCAGCCGCAAAAACAATCGAAAAGAAGTATTCACATCTCTGGAAAAGCCAGGCAAATCGAGAATTGAACCAGATAGAAAAACAGGAATTCCGTTGCGATTCTTTTTTGCCCCAAGGTGAAAGAGGGCACAGTGCCACCAGCCATGAGGTGGCTATGCACCTTTCGCCAGGAAAGATAAGGAACTAAGGAAAGGAGAAGAGTACACGAGTTGACTAGGTTTAAAAGGATTCATGCGATCGGGGAAAAAGACTTTCCTCTGCGGCCTAGCACTGGGGGGGCGGGGGCGAAGGGGAATTGAAATTACATCAACCGAAATCAAAAGGAACTGCGCTACGGCTCATATGGGAACTCAGGGAGGATACCCTTGGTTTAGTCACTTATCACTAAGAGAAACAGTAGAATAGGAATTGTTGGGCTTTAGAGGGGAAAGTTATGCCATGAAAGAGAAGATGCAGGAAGGAGCGGGCGATGATAGGTTAAAACAAGTAGTCTGGAAAGGAGACGGCGAGTCAGGAATATCTTCCTAATATCGATAGAATAGGGGGGGAGAAAAGAGGGGGAAGGGAGGAGCTGGCATCTCAAATTACAACTAGTTCTCAAGGGGGGAACCCTGTTGGATGACGTGGAAGGGAACGCAAATCCTCTGAGCGGGAGAGGTGGCGGGAGGAAGAAAGGAATAAAACACGGTTACTTCATCTTTCGGGGGGGACAAAGGGTGGTGCCCAAGCAAGGGAACGGAGAGAAAATTGAAAATCCAGTAGCTCAAAGGTAAATAGCAAGCAGGAAGTACCCTCGTAATCATGAATGCAATCGAGAAGGACGCAATTGTAAAGTCAGTGAACGGACTTTTTCGGAAGGAGAGAACTGCGGCAGGGGGAGGAGTTAATTCAACTGGCATGAAAAGGTCCCCCACCAGGTGGAGGGGTTTTATCCCATGAAAGTACTAACGAAGCGGGAGTGCTACACGAGTAAAACTAAAAAAAGCAGGGAACGGCAAAGGGGGAAGGACAGGCGTTCCCTGAGACCTTGGCGGGTCGAAATCTCAGGGCCCCGGGTAATCAGGGAGGTATTAGATTCAGTAGGGGCTTTGTGGGGGGTAAGGTTGCTCCCTACCCCTCAGAACCCTCAGCTAACGTGAGAATAATCCGCAATGGGCAAAGAATCTTGGAAAAGAAATCACCTTTTTCGAAGGAATTTACCGACTCTGGTAAAAAGGCGAGAGGCTCAAAACTTCCCTCAAAAGAAACACAACACGCAAGAGGGGTGGAATGCAACTACTTCCCTTACGTTCGGGTCGATGTTGGCAGTGACGGGAGGCAGTACCCCAAAAAAGAGCGTCTCTCCGGGGCAAGAAACAGGATTATCTCTATCAAAAAAAAAAAAAGGGAAAAGAAACTTAAACCGTGGGAGCAGCAGAGGGACCAGGGGGGGGGGTGTGCAAAAGGACGCAGACGGTTTGGGCATCTGCGGTCTGGAGGTCCATCTACCCGAAAGGGGATAGAAAATGAAAACAAATGGGTGGGAGAAGGCCTGGTTAGCCCTAGAAGGGTACGATGTTGTTTCCCCGTGGAAGAAAATAGGTGGAGGGAACCAGGCGAGCTGAGTCCAGGTCATAGAAGGGGAATGAAGGGGATTGGTGGGGGTATTAAGAAACCCCTGAGCCCACAATCGCCGTGGGGAAGAACTAAAGATAGAAATGGTCAATTAATCAATGCCTAACTTAATCAGCTGACAAGGGAAATAGGTTATTCTCATTAAGGTTCTGCATAAAATATCTCGATTCCCTCACCCTTAAAACAATAACAATAAGCCAATTGGGCTCAAGCCAATTAGAGAAGAATCAATGCTGGACCCAGTATGGCCCTTGGGAATAGGACTCGGGACCGAATGCTCACATAAGTCGGCGGCGGGGGAAAAAGAGAATCGGAGGGCGCGGCAAGAAGACAGGATCACTAGTCACTTGAACAAAAGCTTGGATAGGAACCGTGAGACTGACTTTCTTATTGGGGTGAGCGAAGGAAAAGGCCATTAAGGAAAGAGTGGCGAAAGCTGGGGGAAATGGAATCTGGGGAAACAAAAAGATAGAAAACCGACCGGGTGCGCCATGCCACGAAACAGGCCATCCCATTGAGAAAGGCTTGGAGGGAAAGGTGTAACAGAAAGGAAGCAACGGTCCTCGCAGCGTGACTGAGGAAAGAGGGGAGAAGCTCTGAAAAGTATCCTGAGAAGACAGTATCACGCAAATACATGGGGCCATCACTCGGAAAGCGCCAGAGAGAATGGCTTACTTCGGGGGGGGAGAACGTGAAAGAAAACTACGAAATCTAATAGGTCCAGGCGGCCGAGGGATGAAGGGCAGGAGCAACAAGGATCCAACTGAGCGCGCGACACGAAAAGTGAATGGCTAGTTCTCGGCATGACACACCCCATTTAACTGCACAGAGAAAAGGGGGGGGAACACGAAGAGATATTAAAAAAAAAAAGAACCTCGACCGAGGGTCCTTAAGAGAGGAACATCTATAGAATTGGGGAGAGTGCATCTCCCATCGAAAGGGGACGTGTTATAACGTGACCCAGTCGGGACACCTGGAAAACACCACAGAGAGATCTAAGGGGAGAGAACAGCGGGAGCTCTCAAAGACAAAGGCCGTGTCAGCTCTGGATCTTGGGGTAAAAGAGACCTTCTTTTCAGTATAGGGGTGGAGCTGTCAAAGAGGGAACGCTGTGGCATCCTCATGTGCAGAACGGGCTCGAGCGGGGGAAGCCCCTGTTTTTAACAGGGTTCCATCGGGACAATGGAGGAGAGCCAAAGCGGTTCTCATGGGGGGGAAACATTCAGGGACCCGGAAACTCAGCGATAAAAGCTTAAAGAGAGGCGTCACACGCGCTCTGGAGGCGGGAAACAAAAGGGATCTCAAAAAAAAGGGCAAGCAGCCTGCAATCCAAAAGTGGATGGCGTCCCTTATACTCCTGAGAGAGAAAAAAAGACCAGCCATGGGTTGGTAGTTAGCCCGCGACGCCCTGCGTCTCCCCGGGCTTAATGACTTGCCTCGTTTGGGGAGAGAAAAGGAAACCCCAGATCCTCGATGGGTAGCTAAGGTAAAGATGCTCGAGGGAAAGCCAAAATCTTTGCCGTCGAGTAGATCCCAGGTTCAACCAACTTCAACTTACACTGAAAGTCAAAGCTCAGAGGAAAAGTAGGGGGACCGGGGGAAGGAAGCAAAGTTGCGAACCGTCAGTAGGAAGCGCCTACATTAAAAAAAACCGTTGAAACAACGAGATCCTTATGCAGACGACAACATCGTACTAAGGTGGCTGCACGTCGTAAACGACGAAAGGAGCAAGCCCGGATACGACGGTCTCAAGATCAAAAAAGGGAGGAGGGGGGACCAAGGACCTGGAGGCTGGAGCGGGTCATTGATTGAGGTGTCCATCGCTGGTCAGAACGAATGCCTCAAAAGGAAAACCAAGGCATACTATCTCTCCACGGGGGATTTGAAGGTCGCAATTAGAAAACGGCACCAAGGGGGTAAAGATAGGGCATTTACAATAACACGGCGCCTAGGGAGGGGGGCGTCTAAGGAAAAAGAAGGAGAAGGGACTCTTTGAAGGAGAACGTTTCCCAGGAGAAAATCACAGTAATAAAACAATAGGGGGAAGAACCTCACGGCCGAGAGATTTTCGAGCTAAGTGCCGGCAAATGATCAACTCGGTACTTCCTCCACATCACTCCTCAAAAAAGGTGGGGGGGGGGGGGGGGGGGGGGGGGGGTTGTTGTTGGGGGGGGGGGAGGGGGGTGTGGTGGGGGGGCGGGGTGGGGGTGTGGTGTGGGGGGCGGGGGGTTTTGGGTTGGTGGAGGTTGGGGGGGGGGGGGTGGGGGGGGGGGGGGTGGGGGGGGGGGGGGGGGGGGGGGGGGGGGGGGGGGGGGGGGTTGGGGGGGGGAGTGGGGGGGGGGGGGGGGGGGGGGGGGGTGGTTCGTGGGTAGGATGGGGTGGTTTTTGTTTGGGCGGTGTTGGTGGTAGGGGGGGCTGTGTGTTGATTGTGTGGGGGCGGTTATGTGGGGGAGCTGGCGGTGTGTTTTGGGAGAGCGGTTGTGTTGAGGGGCGGGGGGGGTTTCGAGTGGAGAGGGGTGGTCCCCTGCCGCTCTCTCTCCCCCACCCCCACCTCCCCCCCCCCCTCTTCATAAGCCTAAACACATCCACCTATCCGGCGAGGTCAGAAAAGAGGGGCCGTTCGGGGGGGGGGGGAACGGAAAAGACTCAAACCAAGACAAGAGGGAAAGCGCGGAAAGCTTCTCTCGGGCCCGCCGGCATCGGGAAAGATTCTGCGAAGTAGGGTCGGGGGAAGGGGGAGCATCTATTTCTTTGGAACGGCCAGAGAGAGGGAAAGGCAGGGAAGGTCTCTTACAGGGGGCGACCTCTCGTAGAAGGCGGGGAGCTGAGAGAATATCCGAGGAAAGGGTGCAGGGAAAAATCAGGGGTCTTCCCATCGCTGGCTCAGGAAGAAACGATGTCACCGAGACCTGGCCCCCTCAAGCATTCCATCCTGGCTCCGACAGGGGGCGAGCAAAAAAAAAGGGCGTAGAGACCGTCCGCCGATCGGGGGGAAGGTATTACTACGGACAACATGAAAAATCGGAAAGGCGATGATGGGGAGTAGACCGCTCTTGGAAAGAGGATGAGGAACAGAGTCAAGGCGCTGAAAGCACGCCTGATTACTGACGTCACCCGGCGACCCAGAGTGGAATATTGGAAGTTCGGTATGGTCCAGAGGGGAAATTCGTAAGGGAGGGGGGGAAAAAAGGGTGAAAAAACTACGAACTCTTTCCAACGTGTGCGGATCCGACGATAAAAACTGGCAAAGATGGCATGAACTAACTTCGAGGATGTGGAACGGGGATCGAAACCACTCCTGAGTTGAAACCGAGGCCCGGGGGAGCGAAACCGTGCGGCGGGGGGGGGGATCCAAGAAACATGCAAATCGGCTTGTTCGCGCCAGTCCGGAGGACCAGCGACTTCCCTTCTTTACTCAGGCAGGGAAAGGAAGAAAGAAGGATATAGAGGGGAAAAGACCTAGGACGGGAGAGAAAACCAAAGCAACGTGGACACGAACTTTGAATAACATCCGATGAGAAGGTCGACAGGCTGGATTTTCAAAAAAATTATAAAGCGGAGGGGAGAGCAAGACAAAGGGGGGGAGAAAAAGGAATGGAAACGGGCGCGTGAAAACATGGGACCAAACTCTGAGATGATCTCGAACGCTTAGCAGCACACACTAAAAAGAATAAACAAAGAACTGAAAGCGCAGGGAGGGCCAAAAAGAAGCGAGAGGAAGCGGCAGCAGCCAAAAAGGACGCGGGCTGCTTGTGGGGGAGGGAAAGGGGGCCCATGGAAAGGGGGAACGACCACTACATTACACTGGGAGGGGAACTAAAATGATCAAAAGCCGATAACGGGAAGCGTGAGGAAGTTAAAGCTGAGGGGATGAATTAAAAAGGAGAGACTTCACACAGCGAAAGCCGAGTCAATGGAGGTAACTGTTAGAAGGGGACATCAGGCATCTCCATCCCCAGCGGACTACGTTCAGAAGGAAGAGACGAAGAGACAAAGGTTGTACGCACTTCAAAAGACACTCCGAAAGCGCAGTGAGTGGGGAAGAGGGAAGCACAGCTCAGCACATTGCAGGCGTGGGCGAGGAAAATGAGTCTGGTCAACGTACGGCAGGGATACTGTCGAAGCATCACTCGGTCTCTGCAATGAACGGAAAGCGAGTATAACGACTTCTAGAGAGGGAACGTTTACCGAGGGAGGGCCAAGGGGCTCAAACAGCCTGTGGAATACGCGGGACCTGGGGGAGGCGAAGTTCGTGCGCGACGTATGGGGCCATGCAGGGAACCACTCCTGGGGACGAGAGGGGGGTAGGAGAGGGGGAAAAAGGAAAAAATGCAGAGCGAATTAAGGGGAATACAATGCAAAAAACTGAAGAAACTATTAATGATGACCCTGGGGAATCGGGTCAGGCATTCCGGGAAAATCGATGACGAGGGGAAGTCTGCACGACCTGAAATTGGGCGGCACGTCGGGGGGGAACGAGGAGTGAGAAAACGGAAAAAACCATTCCTAGGTGCAAAGGTCTTAAGTTCCGCGAGTGGGGGGGTGAAAACTAACCAGGGAGGAAAAAGAGGAACTGGCAACATCGACAAGGGACAGGCAAATCAACTAACTCGGGGAAGAGCCCGACTTATAAGGGAGGGACTTGGGAAGGCAGGACCCTAGAATCGACAGCGGAGGTCGGACAAGGTCTGTTTCTTGGGGGGGGAAAGAGGGGGGGGAGAAATTAACCTCGACCCCTCGGACTCAAAAACCTGAAGAAGGAACATCGCGGGCTCCTCATGGGGGAAAGGGCCCAGACAAAGGCTTTAAAGAGGCGTGGTCAACCTACTGATAATTAGAGGCCTACCTCGGGAAAAAAGGCATCATCTGAAAAAATAAGAATTGGGGTAAAGTATGACCGGGGGCTGGGTGGGGGGGGGATATGAGTACCATAACATAAATTCAAGAGGGTAACCGGGGGGCAAAGGGAGGCTAACAAACGGTT
>Ga0179593_1319571_pt1 | contig 20097 bp, 32 predicted proteins | sample CZODoug2_1_08_16_FD_185931 | JGI IMG/M metagenome (GOLD analysis project Ga0179593, IMG submission 185931) | Vadose zone soil fungal communities from Angelo Coast Range Reserve, California, USA - CZODoug2_1_08_16fungal (PacBio error correction) | ecosystem: Environmental > Terrestrial > Soil >...
GAGGAAAGCATGGGAAGAAGGGAGGGGGAAAAGTAAAGGCCCCGGCACTTAGAAATCAGTTTTTCATTTGGGGTAGGGAAAAATCAACATGAGCTCATGGTCATACTGGTCTCATCTGGGACTAAAAAAAAACAGTCGGGGTCAGGGGGAACAAAACAAACGGGTCAACAAGGGCGGAGGCGAATTGGTACTTTGGGGGCTGGGAAAAGAGGGGGGGGGGGGCTAGTTGGCTCACGGAGTTGTTAGAGGAATTGCCTGAGTGGAAAGATTTAATAAAAATAAACAAAATGAGGGGGTAGAGGGGGACGACTTTCTTGAAAAGAGTGACTGAAGCGGGGGGGAGGTGTGTGCACCGGAGTCGCGAAGGGGGAAGGGCGGAAAACCCCTGTGGGGGGAGGCCTCAGGGGGTGTGAAAGGGAAGAAGAAAGAGGAGTGGGGGGCGGGGAAAAAAAAGACAAGGGGTGTTTCAGGTCAACGGGAAGGTACATGTGGAACAGACGAGTTCATAAGGTGGCGTTTTAGGGCGGGATAAAAACAAGGGTGTATCAGGGGGGGGAAAAAAAAGGTGGCCATGGGAATAAGATGAGAGTGGGACCACGGATTGCTCAAAGGGGAGGGAGGGACGTACAGAAAAGAACAGAGGGAGGGTCTTGCAAGAAGAAAGTCCGGGGAAAAGGGGTAGGGAAACGATGTGGGTCGTGAAACGGGCATCAACGTACGGGCGAAAAAACAAAAATTTGTTGAAAAAATACGTACAAAAAGAAATACAAACCAGAAAATAAAAGTCAGGATGGGGGGGCAATCTCAGCGCCAGGCGGCAAGAGAAAAAGGGCATTGAAGCACTGAGGGGGGGGGGGGGGGGGGGGGGGGGTGGGGGGGGGGGGGGGGGGGGGGGGGGGGAACAAAATTGAAAGGAATAGTTTCTGGGGGGTCGCTGCAGGTTCAATGAGGATAATAATAAATTAATTCATGTGGGGGGGGGGGGGGGGGCGATTAAATACCTAGTTGGGACAAGCGGGTTTTCTTTTCAAAAGGGACTAAGAACAACTTGGGGGACGGTTCGGTTAAAAAATGCAAAAGTGGGGACGCTCAAATTCTGGTAAAAAAAAAAATAAGCGGGAGATACTCTCTAACACAACAAACACCAACGACTTCTTGAAACAGGGAAAAATCACAAAGGGAGAGTTTGCAACGCATTGCGGAAAAAAGGGGGAAGCCTTACGCGAAACCAGAAAAAATTTGGGGGGGGGGAACAATGCGAAAAGGAGCATGGGCAAACTTAAAACCGTCACTCTAAAAAAATAGGGAGGAAATGAACTAGGCAAAGGAAAAAAGGTGAAAGGGGAAAAGGACCAGAAACATTTCCTCTTCAGGACAGGCTGGGGGCCTATCAGGGTCCACTCTTTTGGGGATCCCAGGCAGAATTCAGGGTGGAAAAGGGTGTGAAGGGTGCGAGACACGATTGGTGGGAAAAAAGGTTTGCAGGTCACGCGCATTTTGACGCAGCGTTCAAGAAGAAATCGAAAAGTAAGAGTCTCAGGATTCTGGAGGGAAGGGATCAAACTCCTGGAAGCAGAAGGGGCATCTCTGATCAGCATTGCACAAATATAAAAGAAGGGTGACAACTTGGAAACGAATGTATCTTGTCGATAAACACCACAAATCGGGGTGAAAAAAAAAAGAGGGGAAAACCACAAAGGGGAGGGGGAAAAATGCGACTTAAAAAGTTATCTCTAAAATAGGAGGAAGAGTAAAATATGCGCGCATAAGAATATAAAAAAAAAGGGAATCGTGTCAAAGAATTCCGGGAAGGGAACGTTTAAACAACTAAGTTTCAAAGTCCGGACCGAGAAAGCAAAAGACAAGGGGGGGGGAGGAATAGGTGACTCCCGAAAGTACGTAGCAAAAGCCTGTGGGAAAACTGGACTAGTATCAAACTGCACATGGGAAAAAACATCGAAAACGGAGGGTACGTTTGGGGGCAAGAAAAGGGGGGGTTTCTTCTAGGGGTGTCAAAGGGGGTCAAATGAGGATCAAAAATGGGAATCCTTTTACAACGGAAGTTGGGGAAAATGAACGTGAAAAAATGGGGGGCAGTCCGTGGCAAGGAGCAGAAAAAAGGGGAATCTTTGGAAAAAATTGGGTCGAGCGGGGCGTCGTAAGAGAACCAGCAGGGTGGGTAAATGTGCACGATTGGAGACAGGGGTACAGCACCGACTTCCAAAAGAAAATTAAGAAACTTTGATAGTGAGAGAGGGACTAACAAAAATGGAGGGAAAATGGGGGACGCGTGAAAAGAAATAGAACGACGTTACGAGGGGCAGGCATACTACATTTGTCATCTAGTAATGACAAAGAAAATAGGGAAAGAACCGGAAATACCATTTGACCACAATGGGGTGGCTGGTGTATGGAGGGACAAACGGCCGGGAGGGTTTCTCACCACTTGAGTCCTAGATCGTCGCAAAAAAGGAAAAAAGTGGGGATTAACGAGAGAAAAAGGACGCAGGATCCTACTAGGGGAGCACTACCGAGGGGAAGGAAGGGAAGAAGAAACGAGAACAATGTTGAAGACCACAGATATGTTAAAAAACTGAATCTACTGAGGGACAGATATGGCGGGCAGAAACGTTAGGAAGTGGCGAGAAGTACTCGGGGGTCTCGCGGGTGGGGAACGTTTGGCTGAAAAAAAAAAAAAAAAAAAAACAAAAAAAAAAAAACTCTTGAAAGCTCCGCTATGAAAACACACAAAGGAGGAGGGGAGGGGACAGGACGCGCGATAAAAAAAAAAAAAAAGGGGGACCTGGGGATGAACATGAGACGGGTCTTGTCAGGGGCTGAAGGAGAAAAAGAGAGAGAAGGGGTGTGCACAAGAGGGAAGAGAAACGGCGATCTCTCTGGGATTAGGAGGATAAAGATAGAAAAAAAGGAGGGTGAAAAAAAAAAAAAAAACAAAAACAAACAAAAAACCGGGGGGTGGGGGGGGGGGGGGGGGGCCCCCAAAAAAAACACAAAAAAAAAAAAAAAAAAAAATGCAGGGGACATCTGGGGTGTCTGGGGGTCACTCCCGTGAAAAAAAGGAAAAAGGACAAGAACCAGGCATCAACCAGGGAAAAAGAGCTTCAGAATTCCTAAATCAGCGCCAAAATCTAGGGGGGGTTTGCAAATACCACCTTGGTAAAAAAGACACAGAAATCTTGAGAAAAAAATAGAAAGTTGGGCTCAAACATACATTGCGAAGGGAAAGGAAGGGAAAGGAGAAAAAGGTGCAGGGGAAAAGGGGGTGAATCCTAACTCGACAACGGGGGAATGGCAAAGAGGAGGGAAAAGGGGTGATCAGAAACAGCGAGTGTTGAGGGTGTGGGGGGATTGAGGAAATTCAGCTCGAGTTGTGAGGGGGGACAAACGGCCTGACACGTAGAGACTGAAGGCACCCTAAGGAAGACTCAGGTAAAAAATAAAAGTTGGCCTTGACGAATTTCTGGGATCGACAGGGAGGAGAAACTGAAAAAATAGGAAAGACGGCCAAGCAGGGGGTTGGAAAGGAACCAATACTGGGGTGGGGAAAAAGAAAGAAAAACCAAAGCATGGGTGTAAGGGCGGCAGCTTTTTAGGAAATGCAGAAATTATAAAAAAGGAAAAATTGTATTTCGAAAAAAGCATTAAAGGGGGGGGAGGGAGAGGGGAAAAAAAAGGAGGAAAAAAAGAAGAAAGGAAATGCAAGGTCGCTTGGTACCCAGCAAGCAGGAAAGAAATCTTCGACATGCACGCAGACACAGAGGTGAGAGACACGCAGAGGTAGGGGGGGTGAAAAGGGGGCACTATCCGCAGAGGGGGATTAGAAGAACTAGGGGGAAGGGGGCGGGGGGGGGAAGGTAGAGTTTTTTACATTTCAAACCGAAGAACAGAGAGGGTCTATGGGAAGGAGAAAGGTACTAAGTGGACGAGAACAACTTTAGGGAAGAGAAAAAACAGTGCCGGAAAAAAGTTCTTGGGATTTCGACATCGTGAGAAAAAAAAAAGGGTGACGGGAAGACAAGGGGTGGGCGCCTCAAGGAGTTGCGGCAAAAGATTCGGCAAGGACTTGGGGGGAGTATGTCAATCAAAGAAAGGGTAAAAGATTTCTTCTCGGACGGGTGTGTGTAAGGAGGGGGAGAGGGGGGGGAGTGTAAAACACGCGACGGGACCAAAAAGAATATGGGAAAAGAGTCGAAAATTAGAAAAGGGAAAGCAACAGCAGGGGGGGGGCGGGGGTTTAGCTCAGCCAGGAGGGAAAAAAAGTTGGCGAATACGAGGTTCCGACCTGAATCTGAAGGCGCAAAAAAGATTAATTGGCAGGAGACCACAAGCAGAAAGGTGCAAACGGACAAGGTTCCCTCAAAGGAAAACGGAAAGCACTAATAGAAAAAAAGGGGAAACCTAATGCATCGATGTATAGAAGGGGGCTTCACGTAAAAAAAATGCCGTCAAATCAAATTTTCTTTTATGTATGGGCATGTCAAAAAGAAAAAAGTAAAAAAAAGAAAAAAAAAGGAGCGTGGGAGGAGGGGGCAGGGGGGAAGGGTCTGGTCATTCCTTAATATCGCATAGAAGTCGTGGGTACAGTTGACAGGAGGCAACGCACTCAAGTACTATATCGGTTCTGCGGGCAAGAGTGGCCAAAAAACGGGGGGGCAAGGGAGTCGTTTGGGACACTTAAGGAGGGGTGGGAAAGGGTGTCAGGAGGCTGGTGGAGGGGAAAAAAAAAAAAAGGATAAAGTCCATGTAACAAGGTGGGGGGAAAAGCGAAAAAAAAAAGCAGATTGTCTAATTCGCAAATACAAAAGTTGGGGGTAAAGGAGAATGTGGCCTATCCGGAAAAAATTCGGGATGGGATTTCGGGGAGAATTTGGGGGACAGTAAAGGTGAACGAAAATGGGGGAGGTTACTCTGGGTGGAGTGTAGAAACGAATGAATTCGCTCCGGCGGGCACCCCGGGGCGGAAGGAATCATTTTAAGGGGGGACATGGGTTGGTGCAGGAAGGACAGATGGGGAGACAACGGGCTATTCAGGGTACATTCACTGAAAAGTATGGGCAAGGGCAAGTAAAAACAATACGTGTCTGAAACTATTCAAGTGCGGGGGAACAAGTAAGGGAAAAGGCGACACTCAGGGGGTTAACGCACTCTTGAAAAAGTTGTAGGAGAGGTGGTACTGACGGGGGACTAGACTACGCAAGGGGGGGGGAAGGGAACAACGGCCAACCGAAAGGAGGCCCAGATACTAATGTGCAACCAACTGCAAAATGGACGGGGAAAAAGGGGCAGCGGAGTGAGGAAGGGAATACCATAAAGAATGAATGCGGACATTCTGCGAGCAACAGGGCATCAATGCCGAAGAGGAGGGTGGCAAATGGGGGGACATAAAGGGAAGGCCGGGAAAGCTCTGGAAAAAAAAAGATCTGAAGAAAGGAAAGCAAAGAAAAGGAAAAAAAGGACAAGGACGAGGAGGTTTCGGCGGACCCCTTGTTTCAAGGGGTCAAAAAAATGCAAGAGAGGAGCGAAAAAGCTGGAAAAGAAAGCGAGGGGGGCAGCAGTGCGAGTCTGGAGCGATACAAGAGCAACGAGAAAAGGGATAAAGAGGACATATGTAGGTTCTCAATTCCATAACGGTTCGAAAAGACAATAGGTGGGAGAGAAAGCAAACTGGAAAAAAAAGAACAAAAAAACGAAAGGATGAAAGGTTTTGGCTTCACTGAAGACAGAGTGGGATGGGAAAAACAAACCCGGAAGGGGGGAGGGTGAATATGGGGGCTTGGGAAATTAGGAAAAGGGAGTGGATGAAAAAGAGATTAGCCAAGTGGGAAAAATGCGGAACAGAGTTTAATACGTCAGGAGGAAAGGCAATGGCAGGTGATCTTTTCTAAATTCCTGGTCAGAAAGCTTGGGGGGAATTGGAAACGGAAGAGGGGGGGAAAAAAGTTTGCGCAAATAAGTAAGGACCAGAAAAAAAAAAGAATCGGGGACCCTATGACATGGCGGGCATGGATAGAAGAATATGTTTTACAAGTCGGATGGGGGAAGGGGCAGGACTCTATTGATTAGGGCCTGGAATCCCTCCGAGTGAAATTGATGGACCATGGCTCCAATTAAAGACAGGGGGGGCCATCTGGGGTCTTAAAGATGAAGACTGCTCATTTCAATCCTTTACAAGAGCTCGCCAAACATAATTACTCATCGATTCCCCTGTTATCAGCTGGGGACAACATGGCAGTCTTTGTGAGGGGGCGCTAAGGGGCGGCCGCCGCTGGCGATTACAGGCCCTTCAAAGTTTGAGAGGGGAAACAACGTGGGAAAAAAACTCTACACCTCTGAACCCAAAAAGATTGATGGAGGGAGGAAGGGGGGGATGTCGAAGGGGGGCCCTTCTCAACAACAAAGACAAAATGAACAAGTCGAGGACGGCTCTGGACCCAAGATTGTTTGGCACCACGGGGAAACGGCGCCGATACGCCAAATGGTCAACGAGCAGTCAAGAAAAACGCTATCGCAAAAAAGAGGGGATCATAAGAAAGGGGGACGAAAAAAGGAGAAATCATTGCCCTTTCAAAGGAGAAGACACAAAAGAGAGGAAAGTTTTTTCCAAATAAACCGTTCCTGGGGCAAATATCGACAGAACATAAAATGGTGGGGTGCGGGGCGGGAGGGAAAAGCCGAATAAAAGATTTGCGAAAAGATCAAGTTTTTCCAGATTGACCCACCAAAAGGGGGGAAGAAGGATGAAGAAGGCAAGGAGCACAAATCCCTTAAAAACCACAGGGGGGGCAAAACAGCAGCAATACGTTCCCAAACGAAGGGAAAGCAGGTCACGCTTTTGGACGACTATACCAGACGACTAGGAAAGAGCGCAAACAGGGGAGAGAAAAAACAACCGGGAAGATTCTATTCTAATAAAACCTAAAAGTATAATAAGAGGAAATAAAATTCAAAGCGCCCTGTTGGGGGTTCAGGGGGAGGGACATGCAAACATTAGTAAAATTCGAGTGGGGGAAGGGGGACCACTGCAGGAAGACCTCAGGGGAACAGTTTTCGGTTTTGAATGGTATTAAGGGGGGCGGCAAACTGGGCTGGGTTGATGTGCACAATTCATAAATCAGTTGTGTAGCGGAAAGAGGTGAATTGAGAATGGACGTAACTACATAACAATGGGGGGGGACATGCAACAAGGGACTAGTCTTATACAACACTGCAAAAATCCGAGTGGCACGAAAAAACTAGAAAAAAGCAACTCATATTTGGTAAAAAAACTAGATGGGGGACCCGGTCCAGGGGTGGGATTAGCATCGACTTAACACCTGCCAGTTACACGGGACAGAAAGGTTAGGTGAAAGATGATGAAAAAAAGAAACCCATAGTAAAAACTGATTTCGTCACCGTGGGCGCAACCACCGGGGGGGCTTTCAAAAAAACTTTGATCCGGTCGACCAAAGATCAAGGAACAGTTGGGCGGCAAAAAACAAAAAACCAAACAAAAAAAGCCTTCAAAAAGGGAAGGGGGTGATAAGAAAAGTCCAATTGCAGGGGAGCGTGAGAAAAGACGGCACGCGGACGAGACTGGAGCATTGGTCGGGGGGGCAAGGCACCCGAAAAAAAAAGGGGGGGGGAAAACGGTGTTACGACACTGGGCACTTTCAAAACTTCAGAAAAATAATTGAAAATTACTAAAGATGGGGGGGGAATGAAAAGACCCAAGTAACCGGAAAGGAGGGGAAAATAAGAATGAAAAAGAAGTCCACGGGGAAGTGAGGGGGAGATGATAAGCTGGGACAAACATCTTTTACAATGAAGGGGATGGGAATGATAAGTGGTGGGCTCGGGGGGGGTGTTTGAAAACGATCAATTCAAAAAGGGGATGTTAAAGCAGTGAAAGAAAAAAGAAGCAGGTATAAGTGCCAGTCTAAGGGCTTGAGGAAAAGTGATGAAGGGGGGAAAAGAAAGGAGATGTGGGGGGGGGGAATTACAACATCAATCTCCCGGGAATTGGGCGTATTGGATCGAGAAATCTGGACACTGATAGATTGCGATGGGCAATTAGCATCGGACTCAGATAAGAATGACGGGTCAAGAAATGGAAAGGGGGAAAAGTCACTCAAATTATTCACATAAGGGTTGCAAGTAATTCTGGGAAAAGTAAGGGCGACTGAAAAAGAAAAAGAAATCACAACTCTGCTCTAGACCGAGAGAGAAATACACGCAATCACCACCGAAATATACATGATAAAAAACCAGGGGAAACGTATACATGAAGCATAACTGCACTAATCTTCAAAAGTGGTGGCAACAAACATGAGAAGGGAAAAAAAAACCCTAAATAATAAATTGCGAAGCAGCACCTCGTGAGAATCTGTTACCTTGAGACAAGGGGCAGGGAGAAAAGTGGGGGAGGGGGGGACAGAAACTATGTTAGGGAAACAGAAGAAAGGGAAAGGTAGCCACCGAAAGAAAAAAGTGGCGAGGGGTGGGATCTGGCTGAAATAAAGAAGACAGGAAAGGGGACCTTTGAGTAAGGTGGGTAAAAACAAAACACGAGAGGAAAACAGTAAAAGAGAGAAATTGGCAAAGAATCATAGGTAACAGGGGGCAGGAGATAACACTAGCGAGTTCTGGGGTTCAGAAAGAGTATGGTCTACTGGGGAGTGAAAGGTCTACGGTAATAACAACTTATTTGTCAGTAAAAGAGACAACAAAAGGGAAGAAAAGAGGGGGGATAAAAAAGGATAACTCTAAACACATCAAGGGAAAATGGTGGGGGGGGGGATTATAGGCTCTGAATATAAAAAAAAAAAAAAAAGGGGTGGGCCCAACAGAAGAAAGGTCGTCTAGGGAACTGGAAGGGAAAGAAAAAGGTCATTGGGAGGAAAAGAAGAAAGACGAACAAGATTACTCTAGCCGGGACTTGGAGAATCACAGTCGCTAGGAATTTTACATTGAGGCAATCTTGGGGGAAACGGGGGAGCTCTTCTTGGGGTTTGGTCCCGATAAAAAGAAATAAAAAACATCCTTTCAATCTCATGTCGGGCTGGAAAGGACGTGGGACTGAGGAATGAACTTTAGACCAAGTTGGTGAGAAAATTCCTGTGTAGCCTCAGGCGTCCGGAGCAGGCATGGGGAATCCTGGGGGGAAAAATGGGGGGAGAGCGGATAACGATTGCGGGCAAAGGGGGACTCTAGTCCCCAAAGAAAAAATAATTTATGTACACTGTTGGTGCGCCTCAAGATAGACTTGTGCTCCTAGGTTATGTGACAAGGGGGGGGGGCAACTGGGTATGGGTCAACAGTACTTGGTCTGACTAGAGCCAAAAACGTAGCAAGGTGTAGAATTGTCAAAAAGTGGGATCAAAAAGAAGGGAACCGAGGGGAAGGCATAAAAAACCGGAATAGTGATAAGGTTAGGACCGAGCTAACGGAGGCCAAGCAAACAACTTACGCATCAGTTATGTAACACAGGGGGTTCATGAACTCACCATGAAAAACTTCATTGAGGAGAGTGTCACGTGGGACCTTTTGTAGTTAAAAAAGGTCTGGGACCACATGTGTGTTTGAGGCATTAAAAGAAGAGCAAATCGAAAGAAAGGGAAAGGAATAAAAAAGGGGGGGGGGTAAGGGAGAAACCCTGGTAAAACCAAACAACACCACGGGCCGGTGGGGGGGTCGTGGGGAAAAAAAATTCTGTGAATCAGGGGAGGGGGGACCAAATGGGTGCAATGGGGGTAGCGGTCTCCTTTCAAGGGGACTCGAAAGCTAGGAGGGGGGCTGGTAAAAGGACTTTGAAAAAGGGAAATTTACTTACGGGACGGGGGATCACAAGCGAATAGAAAACATGACGCACCCGCCAGCAATAAAAACGTGTCCGCTATGGCAAAACTGGGTTAAGTGACACTCCTTTTGGTGAACGGCCGTTACAAAAAGGGGGAGGGAACATGACCACGACCATGGGGGCGTCAACGTAGTTGTGTGTAAAAATTGGAGGTTGATCGATACATGTAGTTAGGGTTGCAAAACCCAGGGAGAAAGTGGGAGTTGCAATGCTAAAATAGAGCCGGTGGACAACGTCGGATGTCTACCAAGGGTCTCTGCGCTGGAAAAAACTCAACAGACACAAAAAGAGGGGAGGTAGTGGGGACACTGAATTTTGGACAGGAGGTAAAGATGGTGGGGTCGGCGCAGAAGGCAAAACGCACAATCAGGTGGGGCACGCACTTCATAAACAAAACCAAATCAACGGAAGGGTATCAAAACATCAGCAACTGATAGTAACCTCGAGTAAATGGAAAATGGAAACAAGGAGTGGGAGTTGTTGAAAAAGTGAAAGAGGTTCAAAAGGGGGACAATAAAGGGGGTAAGCTTACACTAGGGTCGGGGGATTGGGAACAGAAGAGCCAGGTCAAGCACTCACTATGTCGTTTTGTAAAATATAAAAAGGGACGCAAAAAAAAGGGGGGGGGGTCCCAAAAAAAACACACAAGAACTACTTGGATGGCTCTGGGCGGAACCAAAACCCAAGGGATGTCTCTTCCCCTAGAGGGATAAGAATAGGGGGCGAAACAATTGAAAGGTGTACACCTGAAAAACGGTACGCACTAAAACGAAATTGGTTTGGGGGAAGGGGAAGGTAAAAGGGGGAGCCCAGCATTAACCCAAACCAAAAAAACATGAGGTGAAGAGCGATGGGGAATTAATGTTAATGAAAAAAAAGAAACTAATTGTCAAATTGGCTTCAGCGGCCGGCATATCGCTTTGGGGGGGGGGCGACTGTGGGGGTATTGAAAACGGGGATAGCAGACGGGTGGGGGGATGTAGGGTGTTCGATTCAAACGATGGATGGGCGAAAGAGTGCGCGCAAGGGGAAAAAAAATAACGTAAAAACAATCGGAAAAGGGGGGAAAGCAGCTATTGTAGGGGGGGTGGACGGACGACATAAAATTCCTGGACGTGGCACAGCAAGAATACACGGGGAGAAGCAAATGCCAAAACGGGGCAGGGGGGACAAGCCCATTCTAAGGGGCTAAACTAAAAGGGAAATCACATCAAAAATCAGTGGATGGGACTTCTACGCTTAAAAGGACACAGCTGGTAGCTGAATCCGCACATAAGTCGCGCGACACAGCTTCTTCTCGTGCAAAAGTTGAAGAGGGGATAGGGTAAAACTCTCTGGAGTCCGAAGGACATAAATGTGGCCTGTACCGAAAAAGGGTCAGGGGGTCGGAAAAGAAGTTGGGACCAACGAAAGCACTTCGTAAAACATGCAAGGGGGAAATAAAAAAAAAAGTCTAAAAGAACACTCGGCGCCTCGCTTGGTGTCGGTTGGCTTGCAGAAACCTTCACATAAGACGGGGACATTATGGCAATGGGGGGGGGGGGAAAAGGAGATGTGAGGAAAAAAAAAAAAAAAGAAAAAAAAAAAAAAAAAAAAAAAAAAAAAAGAAAAAAAAAAAAAAAAAAAAAAAGAAAAAAAAAAAAAAAAAAAAAAAAAAAAAAAAAAAAAAAAAAAAAAAAAAAAAAAAAAAAAAAAAAGAAAAAAAAAAAAAAAAAAAAAGAAAAAAAAAAAAAAAAAAAAAAAATAGAAAAAAAAAAAAAAAAAAAAAAAAAAAAAAAAACTCAAAAACCATCCACTGATAGGGTTGGGCATGTTGTTGGGTGCACTAGAAAAAAGACTGTCTGCCTGTTCACGTTACAAGAAAAACAGACAAATGTGATGACTGAAGGGGGAAGGTGGTCGGTGGGAACTGCAACTTAAAGAGGAGAACCAGCAAGTGACGGTAAGGTAGGGTACGTTCCTTGGGGGGGGGGTTCAGCCTCCAAAAACAATCGGAAAACGGGGAAAGGGCGCTAGGGCCAAACTTTTGCAGGGAAGTGGAAAAGACGGGGGGGCAGCCCGCGTAGATCGTGGCCCTTAAACCGAGGTATTGTCAGGCGGCGGTGGAGATGGCAAGCTCCGCGCAAATGTAAACGTCGTAAATGCGCAAAAGGTCCAATTGCTGGAACAAAAACCAACCAAAGTCTATGGGGACAAAAAGGATGGCAGAGAGGAAAGAAAAAAAGCCTATGCCAATGCAGACGTTATGGAACCGAGAGCGGAGACTGACGAGTGCAACACAGGGAAGTCACTCAAAAAAAAGAGATAAGGAAAAATAATCAGAATACCTGAGGTTGAATCGAAAGAGTACAATGGATTGCTTGGGAGTAGTTATAATTGGACCTTAATATCCCTGGGGGGGAAATGCTAATCTTAGGTGACTATGCTTCAAACTTAAAGGTACTAGCAGGTTGGGGGGCTTTTTGGGGGGTTTAAAAGGGCATCTTTGGTCCGATTGGAGATGACAACATCACTTGGCGTAGGGTAAGGAAATAGTCATCGACCGGAGACGGGCAATTGGGGGGGTATTGTCAGTCGTGAGAGAAAGCAGGACCAGATCACGATGGTAGGTGGGCTTGGGGGATTCCCGAAGTAAGCACGAAGAAAAACTAATGGGAGAAACTCGCGAGGGTCCTGTTCTGTGTAAAAAAACCAACATTTATGGGGTAAAAGGTGAATCGGGGGTGGGGGAGCCGTACATAACTCGTATCCTACCCGAATCCCCTTAAGTAGGAAGTCAACGCAGAAAACCACGACGCAAGGAAACATCGGGGGGGGGTTTTTGGGGGGGGAGCGCAAGGACGAAAGAATTTTAACACATCAACGGAAAAAGTGCACGAACATGGGAGAACTTCGCTCACATAAATCTTATCTTCGTCAAAATTAAAGAGTCACGGGACAACGAGGCTGAGCAAGTTGAAGGGACAGGTCAATCGGGGGCATGGGGAGAAAAGAGGGCAGGAAATGTAGTTGAACAGAGGAATGTAGGATCAGACTCAGGGTGTAAAAGGGCTGGGGTGGTTGAGTAAAAGTACCAAAAAAAGGAGAAAAGTTTCAAACTGGGGGGGCAGCAAACCCAGGAAATGAGAGACGTGAGCCGCGATAAGACTCAGGAATCGTGTACAGAATAGGAAAGTTAAGGGAAGGCTATGAGCTGGAAAAAACCAGAAGCAGCGAAAAAAGGTTTTTGGATCCCAAACGAAAAAACCAAAAATGGAAAACACAACAACAGCTTTAAGTCAGACTTGCAAAGCAGCTTGGGGGGCAATACTGGAAAAAAAGGGCTTCAGGTTGGTTCGTACACTATAAACTGGGGGGGAGCTGGGAAACCATATAGGAACATAGAAAAGGTGAAAAAAAAAAAAAAACAAGGAAAACATGCGGATAAAAAAAAGCAAACGACCACAAGGATTCAGGCGGAGTTTTTCAAAAAGAAACTCCAGGCTAATGCAGGGGGGAGGCAAAAGACTGGGGAAAAATTCGTGGAACGATAGAACCGGGTGCACGGGCGGGGGGACGTTCCGTGTCGAAAGGGGAAAAAAAAGGGAGAAGTGTCCCTAAGAGGGACAAGACGCAAAAGGACGTCAGGGAAATAAAATTGGGAGTGTTATTAGCAACAATTGTGCCTCGCCTATAGGGCGCGCAAAAAGAATGTGACGAAACGGGAGAAGTGACTGATCAAGGGGGGAAGCTGCAAAACTTACTATTGTAGAACGATAAATGCATTCAAACGGGTGGGGGGGGGGACTGGTTGCAAAACAACTTAAAAAAAGGGTCAGAGGAAAAGGGCAACAGTGGGAAGGCGAGGGACCTATTCACAGGACTCGGGGGGGGTAAAGAATGGAAAAAAAGTCGGGGTCAAATTTCAGGTTCCGCAAAAGTGGGACAGGGGGTCCTTGGCCGAGGGCTAAAAAAAAAGGGGCTAATCTGCGTTACGGACCAGAAAAATCAGGAGATAACGCTGAAATAGGATCGCAAAAAAAAAAAACGAAATCAAGGAAGTGCCACGTGACAGGTAGTACAGCTCAAACGCAAAGGCCACCGCCAGGGCCTATGGGGGGAAAAAAAAAGGGATGGGAAACCGGGAAGAAAGCAACAGAGGGGAAAATGGGAGGGGGAGGATATGGGCAGGGGGTCCATATGAAAGAAGGCGCGGTAAGGATTTCAAAAATGGGCACTATTCTCATGTCGGTTCTAGACTAGGTAGGAGTGTGGGGGGGGGGGCTACGTCAAAAAAAAAACGTCAGTACGAAAAGAACTTTTCGGTTGGGAACAAAAAGTTCAGCGGGGGACCAGAAGGGCGGGGGGGCGGTATGCTGGGGTCGGGTGCATGTGTGGCTGGAGACGGGAGGGAGGGGGGAATGACTGCTGGTGCGCTGCTGACAAGGTGAACATGCTAAAACATGGGTCAGAGGCATCGGTTTTGGGGGGGGGATACTTGATTTGAAAGACGAACGCAAAAGACCGGTATCTTACGAATTGTGCCAAGGGGCGGGGGAAAGACCTCTGGGGGATGGCAGGGACTCAAATGTGGCAACGAACTTGAAAAAAAAACAGCCAATGACAATGAATGGACCTCGTTTGCAGGCAATTCATACCGGGTTTCTTTGGCCGTCAGGAAGTCTAACGTCAGGAGGGGTTGAAAGGGTGGCACGAAAACAATGGGCGGGCCGAGGTATCAAGGCAAGAAAAAACAATGCCGGGGAGAGACAGCAGAGGACATTGACTACAGTTCACTAATTCAATCATTGGGGGGGAGGTGGCAAGGAAAGGTTTCAAAGAGGCAAAAGAACCAAAAGAAGGGCAAAAAGAAACAGCCAAGGCACGGAACCAGGCGAGCACCACGCAAACTCATGGACGTGAAAGGGGAGCGCAGTAGGGGAGGGGGGTAGTGGAGGGGGCAAGGGAAAAAGTGTAAAAAAAAATTATCCCCCTGTCATAATCCGAATGACGGAAGGGGAAAACAGGTGGGCAAAAACAGAATTACGGCTCGTGGGGCACAAAACTCCGACAGGGAAAACAAAAACGATAGGAGAGGATATCGCTCACAGAAAGAAAAGAGGCCTTTGAAAGAAACGGAAACTTCACTGGGGGAAAAAAGGTTTCAACGATCCTCAAAAAAAGGGCATCCACCCTTAAAGCAAGATCTTCAAGAAAAAGGCAGGAGGGCAGGGGAACTAAACGAGTACAAAAAAACAAGCAACGAAAAATGGGGGAAAAGCGAAGAGTGGTCTTTCCCAGGAAAAGCTAATAAAGGTTCAAGGGCGGCAGGTCAGGGAAAAAGGGCTAAGATAAAAAAACAAAACGGGAAGGAGAGGAAAAGAAGAATTGCAAACAGGAGTAAAAAAGCACGCAGAGTAACTGGGGGGCACACAACTGGGGGTTAATGACTGGTGACGGTTACAAAAAGACTCGAACAGGTATCGATCATCATTGAGCAGGAGGAGCAGGACGGGGGGGGGGTTGCGTTCCCTCCGTGAACAGACTCTGTGGGCCGTTAAAAAGGCTGTGAAATAATATCAGTAAACATTGAAACGGGAATCGTGACAGCGCACTCAGTGGAAGGTAAGCGAAAACAAAGGGAAAGTTCCTGGGTGCCATTGGCTCGGGCTTCAATCACACAGAGGGTGGTATCAAGTCGAGGGGGGGGCTAGGCAGAATTATGGGGGGTAATTAGGGGGGAAACCAAACACATGCACGCACCCTTCCAAAGAGTAGAGTGTAAAAAAAAAAAAAAAAAGGGGAGGGAAAACCAGTGGGGACCGCATGCTGACTAAGGGGGGGATCCCAGAAGGATATGCTAAGAGAAAAAGAAACAAATTTACCCCACTCAAAACGGGTCCAATTGGTGTTAAAGTTGTTTTGGGTGGGACAAAATTCAGGTCCTCACACGGAGCAAAACACGGGCGGGCTTTAAACTCATCTACTAGGGGCAAGAAAAGAGATGCGCTTGCAAATGCCAGGACACCAACGGGAAAAAAACAAAGATTGGGAAAATAAAGGGGGGGAGGAAAAATAGAGAACGGGCAAGGGGGGGCGCGCCGAAAAAAAAATGGGGCAAAAGCATGGAATGACTGGGGGGTGCCTATAAAAAGGGGAGGTGAAAACAAAAACTTAAAAAGGCGCCAACAGGAAGTGCCTTGACAAATCTCTGACGGAAGAAGAACGAAAAAAAAAACGGAGGTCAATAAGAAACGGGCCGCAAGCAAAAGCAAGCTGCCCTCTGAGTACAAAAAAACACAAACTGGACCGGCTTATGGGACGGACTCGTGTAAACAATTTCCAGAAAAAAGATCAGATCACGGGGTTCGTTGCAAGGCAAATCAGCAAGACAAAAAAATAAAGTAAAAGCGATGTGGGAAAAAACGATGAGACAGGTCGTTTTGATGGGGGGACAAACGGGGGTGAAAGAGTCAGGGGGAAGTAGAAAAGTTAGGTAAAAAGCAAACAGAAAAGGAGCCAAAACATTGCTAAAAAACACAACCGCATACCCCTCACCAAACCGGCCTGATACGACAGGACGGACAACAGGACCAGCGTCTACGTATACTCAAAAAAAGGGTGCAAAACAAGAAATAAAAACAAGACTAGCGGGAAAAAAAAATACAGAAAGTCACTCCTGGGGGGGAAAAACGCCGCTACTTGGGGTATAGAAAACTGGCAAAAGGAATCAACATCACTTCTTCGAGGTTGAAGGTCCGCGGGAAAGGACCTCGGAAAGCAAGAAAAAAAAATGGCGGTGACAAGGGAAATGGAAAAAGGCTTTCTAAGGCGCCTGAAAGGTTGATGGGGGAGAGGGGCTGATACAATGCGTTGAGCGCTAAAGAAGGCGGGCGGGAGGAATTCGAAACTGGTCGCAGCAATTGACGAAGCAAACTGTGGGGGAACCTAGTCCAATAGAGGTGAGGACTTTCAACCAAAAAAAAGTGGGGGGAACAATGGGGAATAGTGGCAGGGGCTAGGGGCGAAAGAAGGGAAAAAACAACAGCCCAGGGTAAAAACTTCTCTGGAAAAAGTGCTGGGAAAATAGTGTGGGGCAGGCCAACGCATGGCCTGAATCGTGCAACGGAGGGGTGAGCCCTCGCAAAAACTGCGCTTCCAAGGTGAAAGCAACGGTTCACAGACCCGGGAGGACCACATCTTCCAGGAGGGGCAAAAAGTGGAAACGTCGTTTAAGACAGGGATAAAGGGAGTTGGGAGAGAAGAAAAGCAACAAAACAGCTTTGACCAAAAAAAAGCGGCACGAAGGACGTTCTTCCAAAGGGGGATGATAAAAAAAAAAAGGTGGGAAAAAAAAGGGTCTCGCCCCGGAAGGGACAAGAGAGAAAATGAAAAGCCTGTAGTGGACGACAACCCAGGGTACCGGGGGGAAGGAGGGGGAAAAAAAAAGCCTGAACAAAAAAGTTCGGGGGGGGCGGAAGCTTTGGATAAAGAAGAATTACAAGCAAAGCAACTTGATAGGTTGTCCGGGACCGGACGAAAATGGTTTAATGTACAGATAAACAAAGGGGGAAGCGGACAGAGAAAAAGAGGGGAATAAAAGGAGTGTACCCAAAGGCTTACTAAGCTGGGCCGAAAAAAGGTCTTGTGGGGTAGAAAAAACCCCGGGGCCATCGGGCGTAAAAAAATTGCGAAAAAGAAAATAAACACTGGACCGGGGGGAAGACGAGCTGGACAGGAACAAGCACGAAGCGCGCAAGGGAGGGAGGTCCATAGTGATTGGGGACACTTATCCAGGCAAACTGGGGGGACTGGAAAGGGCGGCACAAGGGCGAAACTAATTAATGTCGAGCCAAACATATCGGAAACGCAAAAGACGAAACGGAGGGGAAAGGGGGCAAAGACAACACCATAAAAAGAACAAAAAGTTCCTTATGGAAAAAACCCTGGAAGAAAGAGAAAAGCATTCACAATGAAGGACGCATGAGTTGGAGAACAATGCAAAGACGTCAAAAAACTTGCTCCAGCGGGGACACCAACTTTGAAAACTAACTTTCCTGTGGGGCAGGGAGCAGAGTAGGGCGGGGGCAACTACAACGGGGGGGGGCGGGAATAAAAGGAAAAGGGAGGTGAGGGACACAGTATGCGATGGTGACGGCCAAAAAGTGATGAAAAAACATAAACGATGCGCTCCAGAGGCAGGTCGGGAAAACAAAAATAGGAAAAAAACAGAAAAAGGAAAGGGGGGGGTCCAAGAACGGGAACTTTAGAGTTTCAACTTTCTAAAGGGGGGTGGTTGCAGGTAAGGAGTCGGCGGTGGGGCTTTTGGCCAGCTGACAAGACAAAAAACCAGCGATGATGTGCGAGGGGGGGGGTAAGGCTCGGACCAGGAATCGACGAGGGGGGGCGGAAAAAGACTACCTTACCACAGGAAAAGGGAACGGGGGAGAAAAAGGAAAACATCACGAAGTGGAGGTGTGTTGTAAGAAACTCGAAGCTCTTTAAACAACAAAGCCTCCAAAGGTGAACGAAGAAAGATGAACTCGAGGTACAACTGAAAAAAAAAATGGAAGAAAAAGCAGTAAGCACAGCAAGTTCTTGAAAAGGAAGAAAGCAACAAAGATAATTACGCACATAAGTATGGGGATCAACATGGGGACTCAGGATGATTCTAGTCATGCCTCATTAGGGGCTCAGCGGGGAATCGGTCTGATGGACAGCACAAAAAGATAAATTCAAAGTCGGGTAATCCTCATGTGAGTGGGGGGGGAGGGGAGCCTGCGGGGACATCTGCGTCTCCAGGTTTGACAAAACATACCCTGCGGAAACTTTTGGAAAACATTGGGAAAAAACCGGGGGGAGGGAACTGGGGGATAACGAAAATGGACGGGAGGGGAAAAAGACATAAAACCATTCTTAGCATAAAAAAACTGTAGGTGAATCAAAGCCCAGCCTACGCGGGGCTACTGGAAACGCAGGAAGGGAGGTTCAACGCGAAAAAAATTAACGAAATTGTTTTGGCGCCTCGCGGCACCGGAACGCCCGATCTGCATCCCCCCGAACCAAGACCTAACCCGAGGAAGTTTTACAAGGGGTCACAGTGGGAACGTGAAAGGCTATAGGGCTCTCAAAGCAAATCAAAGGGGGAATTTTTAATGGTGAGGTGTGTGCGAAAAAGGGGGCCTGGCTTACGAATAAAAAATCGGAAAATTACTTCTAATTCACCGGGGTTCACATTCAAAGCAGAAATGTAAACATTGGAGGAGGGTCGGGGACGCGTAGATGCCCCCATTGTTTTTCGCCAGGGAAGGGGTTGTCAGGTCTGCCAGGTTAAAAAAAAACCATATCAGAATGGCAATAGAAGGGTCACCAACAAATCCGAAAAAACTAATGGGTCTTGGCCAACAAGTACAACATTCATCAAGAAAAAAAAAGGGCAGATTTTGTTAGTGGTGGTTTGATATAATTCGGGGGAACTGCAAAAAGGAATTTGTATGACGGTGTGACCTTGCGGTGGAAACCTGCTTCCTAAAAAAAGAAGGGGGATCGTCATCAGTGACGGAAACGTGAAAGAAGGGTGAAGAAACAGTGGGGGTGAACCGCGAACTAAGCGGGGCCCGGTCCCAAACCAACCGCGAAGAAGAAAAGCTCGGAACGAGCTGTGTGGGGAAAACGCGGCGAAAAGGGGGGTGGGGGAGAAGAAAGTCAAGGTTCGAATCCCGTGTGTTTAAAGTCGGAAGGGGAAAAGACCCTGGGGGGGCGGTTGGGGGTGCCAAGGGAAGTAATGAAAAGTACGGGAGGGTCAGTGTCAAAGGGAGAACGCGCGGGAGTTCAGGCTAGGGAAGTCAGGGGAGTGCAACACGAATTTCTCCCAGTTGCACTGACGGGGGGGGGGAAACAGTCAACCAAAACACTCAGGCTTGATGGGGACTAACGGATGGGTCCGGGGAATCGGGGCGGACCGCACGCCCAGACCGGAAAGAAAAAAAGTAGAGGCGCAAACCTAAATCACCGAAGGAGGGGGAAAACCAACCGATCTCAACGGAAGAACGACGGGTTATAGAAGTGAAACATGGGGGGTTCGTGGAAAGTCATATGGATTTAGGAAAGGCGTCCGGGGTCTTAACCGAATTTGGGAAAAAAAAACTGGAAGGCCAAACAAGTTCCATCATCAGCGCAAATGGAAAAAAGCATCGAAAAAAGATTTCGTTTGACGGTATCTAAAAAGGGGGGCAACCAAAAGGCGGCAAGAGCGGGGGAAA
>Ga0179593_1519035_pt1 | contig 20096 bp, 40 predicted proteins | sample CZODoug2_1_08_16_FD_185931 | JGI IMG/M metagenome (GOLD analysis project Ga0179593, IMG submission 185931) | Vadose zone soil fungal communities from Angelo Coast Range Reserve, California, USA - CZODoug2_1_08_16fungal (PacBio error correction) | ecosystem: Environmental > Terrestrial > Soil >...
GAGGTGGTCTATAGGGGAACCAAATCAAGGTCAAGCAAAGTGAATTAGGGGGGTGTAATCGTAAAATGTGTATCAAGGTGGAAAAAAAGAAAGAGCTACCGCGATCTGAAGAGGTAAGAAGAAAACAGTTGGTATAAAGAAGGGTTCCTTCTCTACGAACAAAAAACGAGCTTTTTTGGGAGAAAGGGGCCTAGGTTTACCGGTAAGAAGGAACTGTTGACTATTTGCGAGGGTCAATTCTGGAGGGGAGGGTGTCGGCGAAGGGACCTGGTTTCCGACATAAATTCCCCGACAGGCGCGGGCAGCGCGACGTTTGAAAACTGAAGGGGTGCATCCCTGTTTCAAAAGTGGGGGGAGAGGAAGGAAGACCTAAAATTCCAAACCTGGCTGAACTTCAACTTTACGGGGCGCTGAGTTCGCGTGGGGGAGTATAGATAAAAGAAGGGGAAACGTTTGGGGAGACGTACCGGGCAAGAAGGAAAATGAAAACATCTGTGCCAGCAGGTCCTCGGAAGGGGAGCGGAGTTGTTCTTGGGGGGAGTGGAGGTAACCACTGGGAGGGGGGGGAAAAGAAGGATGGAAGATTTTAAAGGACCAGGAAAGGGTGTCCGGACAGGATTATGCCAAATGATACTGGGATCAGGGGACCCCCGGCAAACGGAGAGGTTTCAGGAACAATAAGGAAAAAAGAGGGAAGAAACGGGTTGCCATAATCAGGTGACGGGGCAGACGGGAAGTGAATGATAGCACAGTGTCTCGGGGGGGGAGGCAGGTCGATTGGGCATCTTCTCGAGAAAAATGACTGGACACTTCGGGGAAGAAACTCAAAAGCAAAAAATGATTAAAAGACAGGCAGAAGCAATCAGGGGGGGGGAAACTAACGGCGCGCAGTTAAGGAAAAATCTGAAGGAAAAAAAGCGAGACGCGAACCGGTTGATTCGCGAAAGGGCCGCCGGAAGAGTAAGGGGGGGGTGTTTTTTTTTTGGGCAGGGGAAGAAGAGGGGCAGGGCAGCACCGTGGGAAAAGCCAAGAAGAAGAGACGTGACGAGCTCGACGAGCAAAAACGCGAGAGGAAAACAGTGAAGGGAATGGGGAACCGGATGACCCAAAAGAGAATTGTTCTTGCGTTACCAAAAGAAAGGGGGTTTGACAAAAAAAAGGCAGATCTAGTAACAACAAAAGGCTGTGGGAAGAAAAAACGCGGCTGGAAGACGGTGAAAGAAGCGTTCAGAACTTTGAAGAGGAAAACTTCAAGCACAGGAAAACCATAACGTGAGGAGACCGGGGCAGGGAAAGGTAGGTTGCGGGGAGGAAAAAGAAGCTTAAGGAGGAATGAATGTCAAGCTCCGACGGCACAAAGATATTGGCGAGGAAAGCTGGCCAAATTGACGATTAGTGAAAAAGAGGAGATACTTGAAGTAGCAGTTGATCGGGAGCCGGGGAAACGGATGGGAAACAACCGAACCATCTGTTGGCATGAAAGACCCCGAGTTTCCGCGAGTCGACTGGAGGAAAGGCGAGAAAAACGGGGAAGGCAAAAGGACAAAACTCAGGGCAATGGGCAGTGCGAGCTCAAAACGGGGGTGAAGGAAAAGGGTGGTGGGGAGAGGAAAAAAGCGGGGGGGAAGTTTTGGTCGCCTCTAGAATTTATGGAGGGGCAAGGGACAAATTGTTTCAGGATAGGGGCGGAGGGGTCCCTCCTCTATCCGAGAAGGAGGAAGGGGGGTGGTATCGACTAGAAAAAAAAAAAACAGGGAGGAGTGAAAAAGTGATAAATCATCACACGTTGAAATCTCGGAATCGGAGGGGGGGGGGGTGCGGAATCAGACTCGAAACAAAAGAGAGGAGAAAGACATATCAGAAATCTACGGGGGGGAAAGGCGTAGAGCAAATAAAAATAGGAGAGGACCAATCGTGAGGTATCTCGGAAAGGTTGCCAAGCGGTTGTCCGTGGAAAAAGGGGATCTGAAAGGATCTAGACTCAGACGAACTCCGCGGGGAGCAGGACTAAAGAAAGGACGTTGGAAAGAAGTTTTCGAAGAGCGAAAAAAGATGTATCAATTCGAGAGGAATAAAAGGAGTCTGTCAGGACCAGAATCGCACAGAGCAAAAACTCTTCGTTAAAAAGAAATCGGTGGCATGGATCTGAAAAGGCAAGAACGTAAGGTAATAATTCGCTAATTTTGGTTCTCACAAAAGAGCTCCGGGGAACTCAGGTCTGGGGACTGACACGGGATGGGGGAAAAAGGTAAAGATACTGAATTGGGGGTGCGACGCTTTCCTAAAAAAAACACGTTTCTGAAATAATCGACGAAGATGAATCCGGGATGGGCAAAAAAAGGTGGAGTGGGATAACAACTAATAAAAAATAGGTTTGTACAAAGTGCAAAGGGCTTCCGAAACCCTGGAAAAGGGGACAGTGGAGGGGCTTCAGGAGGGAACTACGACAAGAGAAAATGGGGCTGCTACACTTTGATTGCTAAAATTTGCACATGTCTCCAAAAGTCAAAACAGTAGGAAAAAGTTATCAGGCGGTTCCTCGAAACGGTGGACGACGTCGCTTGGTGGGGTAACATGATGGGGGTGGGGTGAGGTAGGCGAAAACCTATTGGAAAAAAAAATAGGGGAAGAAAGGGGAGGGAGCGACCCTAAAATCGCAGCGAAATGGCCTCACATCAAGAAGGCAGCTAAGGACAACCCGGGTGCATCGGTAAAAAAGGGAAGTGTGACACGTCAAAATGGGGAAAAGGGGGGGAGAGAGAATATTCTGGGCTCGAAATGTTTGAGTAATGGGGAAAAAAGAAAACCAACTGATTGAAAGTTTGATCAGGAAGGGTGAAATTGAAAAAGGGGGTCGTTCCTGGGGTGAGAAAGTGGAATAGAACAAACCGTGTAACGACCAGACAACGAGGGAACCAAGAAAAAAGGCCTAAAATTCGGGCAAGAGGGACTTGATGGTAAGATGCCCTGGTCAAAAACAGGAGAGAACAGGTTAGACTATCCCTCAGCAATGGAAACCGCCTGGAAAAAGTCAGGGCGTTGGGAAAGCAGATTTTCAATGGGAAAGGGGGGTGGAAATTATTCCGTCTTGAAGAGGGACAAACTCCTGCTAACAAATAAGGGGGCAAAGAAGGGGGGGAAAAAATGAAGGGAAAAGGACATTAGAGCACATGAAATAACGGAGGTGAAGGTACATCGCAAGAGTCAAACGCGAGTCATGAAAGCAGAAGGCCGGGTGGGGAAAAGGAAAAAAAAAAACCAGACATCTTCTCGCAAATGATACCCCCAAGATTAGTTCAGGAGCGTAGGGGAAAGGTAAGTCATTTTAAAGGGTAAAGATTTAATAGAGGAATGGTGCGTAGGAAGATGTGGTGTGTAACGAATCCGCCAATCCGTCGAGACTCCCAAACACACAAAAAGGAAGTGATGACAATAGATAGGGGTCACAGTTGTTCAAGGGCTGAGAAAAGATCAAAAAAGGCGCAATTCGGAAGAGTTCCGAAAGGAGGAGGGACCGGGGGTCAAAACGGAAGGGAAGGACTGACGTAGGAAGCTTGGGGGGAGGGGGGGACGGGAGGAGACGAGAGAGAGAGGGGGTATTTCCTGCGCAAACGGACCGGATGCTTTACACCCCGGGGACGGGACTATAGGCTATGGGCCAAGACCGTGGTATGGGGAGGAATGGACTCTGGTTCACGCTGTTAAAGAGCGAATGATAAAAATCATCGAGATAGTGGCGCTGGTGCAAGGGGGGGGTATTTGGTGAATAGTTTCGGATACCATGAATTCTGTACCTATAAGTTTAAAGTGTGGACGCTATTTAGTGTGTGTAGCAAGTAGTCCGGAGTTGGGGGCAGTCAAGGGTGTTTTCGCTCTGTGGTTTGTTTTATTGGTGGATGTTTGGAAAGCGAACGTTGGGGTCTTAGTGTGTGGTGGGGGCATGGGGATAGTAGTGGGTTCTGTCCCAACACCCATACGCTGTGCCGTTGTTTGGTTTTAACATATGTTTGTTAGGTCGGCGGTTCTAGTGTTTGGGTGGAAGTTCGGGTGTCTCTTTCAGGTTGGCTTGTTTGTGGTTGTGGTGACCATCGAAGGTAATTGTAATGGAAGCACGGGGAATATAATTGAAAATCAAAAAGATTTTTTTTTTTTGTTGTGTTTTTTGTTTTTTTGTTTTTGTGTGTGTTTTATAGAACGGTATGTGATGGGCCTAATATTTATTGCTAATAGCAGCGGTTGGTAATTTTTTTTGTTTTTGTTTTGTTTTTGTGGTGGGGTTTTTTTTGGTGGTGTTCCCAATCATGTTTCTTTCAAACATTTTGTGTTGTCTGACCGCGGCGTTGTTCGGTCATTTTGTTTGTTTTTGTTGTTTATCTGGGTGGTTTTTCTTTTAGATCCCTGCGTGGTAAGGGGAACAAATGAAGATGTGTCGATCTGGAATTACCCAAAGTCTTGTTTCAAAGTTTTTAGAGCTCGTATGTTTGGTTGGCCAATGATTCTTGGTTTGTGCCATTTTCGTTTTACTTTCGTTTTGTTTCGTGAGTTGAATATATAAATTATAAGTAGTGTAAAACAGAATGCTTGTGGCCGCTCGGAGGTTTCAAGAGGGGGGAAAAATGTTCGCAATCATGGAAAAAGGGACCGTTAAAGATGGGGGATATTATTAGTATACGTTATTTTTTGTTGTTTATCGAGAAGTCTTTTCTGGCGATAAAGCGGTTAAGGGTAATGTGGGGGGCAAGGACATGTGAGTTGAATCTTTTTTTGGTCTTAATTTTCGACCCTGTTTTTTTTTTTGTGTAAGTAGATGGCGATTTTTACGTGGTCTTGTGTTCGTTTCCAAGTTTCAAATCGAGTTGTTGTTCTCCCCTTTTTTGATTAGTAAAATGTCCACGTGGTGTCTGACTTATGTGTAGCAGTGGAGGTACGACCCTTCGGGTTCTTCCGTGGATTGTCCTCTTGGGTTGTTGGTCCGTGGGTTTGTTGTGTGGTGTTGTGGTTTAGAAATATTTACGATGTATTGTTTTGGTTGTTTTGTGTTTACTCTTCATCTTTTGGTTTTTTGTTGGGAGGACGTTATAATGCGAAAGAGGAGGCCTGTGGGTGCGATTGGTAATATTTTATTGTGTTTTTTTTTTTACATACTTTTTTTTTTTACTGTTCGATTAAAATTCTGTTATTTGGGTCCCGTTTTCTGGCCATGTCCAAAAATTGGGGAACACGAAAAAGGGCAGTATTTATGGTGGCACTGGGTGTTGGTATGAGTGTCCTTTATTGAGGGGTGTTGTTGGGATGGTTTTTTTTTTTTGTTGTTTGATTTTTTAAATTTTTTTTTTTGACTGTAATTTGGAATTAGTTGTGTTGGCCAAGGTCTTCATTGTAGGTGTAAAGACCACCGAGACTTAAGTATGTTTGGGTTGTACTGGGTCGTTTTTGGTATATTATTTGTGGGGGGCAGTGATAGTGGGTGGGCTTTTGTTTGTGAGTGTTACTTTGTTGTTGGTCGGGTGTCTTGGGTGACGTATGTTTTTTTTTTGTTTTTTAGCGCGTAGCTATGGGGGTGGATATTTCAGTTTTTGCGGCATATATCCGTATCTTGTAGGTTTTCACCTTTTTTTCTTCTCTTTTTTTTTTTTTTTGTTTGGTTGTGTTCTATCGAACTACCTTTTGGTGTCTTTTTTTTTGTTTGTTTTAAAATGAGGCCTGCTGTAGATTTTTTCCCTTTGTTTGTTGTTTTTTGGTTTTTTGGGTTGAGTTTTTTTTTTTTGTTTTTGGTTTTTTTTTTTTTTTTTTGTTCTTCGGATTCGACTCTCTGGTGAGAATGCTTCTTTCTCGTTTTTTTGGGACTTTGTTGTTATTTTTTTGGATTTATTTGTTTGACACTTTTGATCAGCGTTATATATTTAAAGTTGTCTCCGGGTCAAGTTTCAGTGGCAGAGCTCTATTGACCGATGGTGGGGCACCAGAAAGAACGAGAAGCGTGGTAAGGGTGTGTCAACGCAACTGTCAGAGAGTTCCTATCAGAGTGAAAGGGGTGATGGTGGTTTTTACAGGTTATATAAGGGCAGCTCGCGGTGTTTGTCCGATGGGATAAAAAAAAGGAAAGGGACGAGTTGGCCTTTAGATTTTTTTTTGTTTTGGGGGTTGTGCTGGCAGGTCTCTCGATAACAACAAAATAGTAAATTGTGTTTTTATTTTTTTTTCTTGTACACGGAAATAGAGCAGTACATCAGGGGGAAGTGTAAACTAATAAAGGGGGAACAAGGCTAGGCAGGGCATGTGGGGTTTAATTTTTTTATGATTGCCGTTGTTGCTAGTTAAATTTGGTGCTTTATTTTTTTTTTTTTTTTCCTCTCGTGTTTGGTCTACGTATTGTTAACGTTAGAATCTTAAATGTATCACCATATTAGGTTTGTGTACGGGTTTTTGTGTTCGCGGTGGGGTGGAATTAGGCTTGGGGGGGGGTGTTTTTTTTGTTGTTTTGTTTCTTTGTGTGTGTTTTGGGGCCTGCGGTTGTCAGTGTCTGTTCCACATTTGTGTGGTGTGTCTTGTTGCTTTTTTTTTTATCTTTTTTTTGTTGTGTGTTTGTTTGTTGTTGTTTTTTTTTTTTTTGTTTGTTTTGGTCACAGTACTGTTTTTGCAGTCTTTTTGAAATTTAGCGTTGGCAGCGGGGGAAGACAGTGGGTCTGGTTTTTTTTTTTGCATTCTGGTTTTTCAAGTTGGAGCATCTGCGAGAATATTTTGCTCTGTGTATTGGTAATAATGAGAGATTTTTTGTTTACGAATGGGTTATTTTGTTTTGTGTTCGTTTCGTTATAGTGTTTCTCAGTATCGCAACAGTAATACAAAGCTCTCATGTTAAGGTGCACCAGTGAGGTTTTTGTTGTTGACATTTTTGTTTTGTTATTGGGTTTGAGTTTGTTTTAGATATGGTGAAAGAGGCACGTACATGATTATTTCGGACGCAGATTTGCTCACCTGAATTGTTGCGCTTTTTTGACTCTGGTTTGGGGGGGGAACTGGGCTAATTTTGTAGGGGGGATGGGGTTGGCCAAGGAATTCTGTTGTTGGAATATTGTTTATGGAAAAATGATCTGCAACATAGTGGTTTTTCGTAATTAGGGCATTGCGATATAGGGTGATTGTCCAGTTTGGATTTTGTGTTTTGCTTTTTTGTTTTTTGGTCTGATAAAAGGCAGATTTTCGGAATTTAGTTGGGTTGTTTTTTTGTTGTTTTTATTTGCATTCTTTGGGAGGGGGTGGGCAATTCTTACATTTTGGGGTGGGGCGGGACGGCGGTTTCAGAAATGTTGTGTGTTGTTTTAAATTTTTTTTTTTGGTTTTTTGTGTTTTTTGTTTTTTTTTTTTTTTTTTTGGGTGTTCGAGGTATTGTTCTAGATTTTTATTTTCGACACCCTTGTTGCCGTGGGACTGTTTTTGAAGAAATTTTTGCAGGGTGGGGGAGTAGACATCTCTCGCGGGCGGGGTCGGGGAGATAAGTGTGATTTTTTATGATGGTTCACAAAGCTTTTGTGTAAAAAAAAATGTGATACATTTCAACGGTTGAGTTCCTGTTTTTTCGGCGGTAAGTCAATAGGGCCGACTTCAAGGGTGGCGTAGAGGGTTAGGTGTGTGTAGATTGTGGGCATGATAAAATGGGTCGTTTTCGTTCGGATTTGTGGGTTACGGGCCTCAGTGTTTTTTTCGTGGGGGTTGCTTTGTGTTTTTTGGTTTTCTAGAGACACGAGTGAGTCTAGGCAGCGAGATGAAATTTTGGGGAAGTGGTTTGTTTTTTTTTTTGTTCAGTTTAGCTGGGGTTAATTTCGAAATTTAGGCATAGTGGTAAGGTCGAAATACGGCTCCAGGTGAGGGTCATAACGAACGAGTGTTTGTGAAAAAGGGGGTGAAGTCAATGTATACGGTTTACAAGACAAATGTTGGAAGACTTTTTGTGTTTAAATATCGCAGTAGAGGCAATTTTGTCAAAGTAATAGGGGGGAATGTGACAAAGGGGTACACTGGTTGTGTTGGTTTCCTTGCTTGGTGTTTTTCAAAAGGGAAGGTTGTAACGTATACTCGTGTAACTGTGGGGGGATCTTGGAATTATAAAATAAACATGTGTGCCGCCGCCATCAGGTAAAAAAGGGGAAACTAGGGTGATGTATCTCTTGTATTGCAGTTTTGGTGGATAAAATGATTGGGTCCAGGGGGAGATTATAATAGTCCCGTGGTTGTCGCACCAATTGTAAAGGTATAAAAGTGCAGTATTAATTCTTGTTTTTTTTCGGCCCTGTAAAGGTGAGGGTGGGGTGGAACAAGATGGGATCGACTTGTTTTGTGTTTTTTGTTGTTTCTTTTAAATTGGTGGGGGTGGGGGTAAATATGGGTAGAGTTGTACACTTGGGGTGAAACAAGTTTTTTTTTGATGTTTTTTGTCTTGTTAACGTGGGCATTATCCACAGAGGGAGTGGTTTTTAAAATTTCTATTTTTTGTTGTTGTTTTGTGTGTTGTCCTTGTTTTTTTTTTTTTTTTTTTTTTTTTTTTTTTTTTTTTTTTTTTAATTTTTTTTTGTTTTTTGTTTACCGTGGTTGAACAGGGATAGAAACATTTCCAGAATAATGTACCGGACTAAAGCCGGGAGGGGGGGGGTTCAGTTTTTTGTTATAGGAACGTATATGTACCACTTTTGTTTGTTGGCAGTGGGTCTGTGGTGGGCGCAGTTGGTTTTGGGACAGAAAATAAAGAAAAATTTAACTTCAGGAGTTTTTATGGTTTACTGTAGTTTTTTGAAAAAATTTTATAAGTTGGTTGTTTGAGAAATTGGAGGAATGTGTTTAGAAAAAGCGCCTTGTTTTAGGTGTTGTTTGGGGTGCAGGTTTTTGTTTGTTTTTTGTTTTAGGGTGAACTGTGAACCTTGTGGGTCTGTGTTTTGTGGTTGGTGTTTTGGGTTGACGTACTGTTTTTGTACTTCTGAGGGGTGTTGTTTTTGCGAAGTCGGTTCTTTTTTTGTAACGACTCGATATTGTGAATTAATTGCAGGTTTTTTTTTTGATTTGTCTGTTGTGGGTGGTTCATGCACAGAGCTAAAAAGAAAAGAGGAAACGAGGTGTTCTCATTGTTTTTGATTTTGTCTAGCATTCTGGGGTTCGAGCTGATGTTATCGGGTGGACTACTATATTCAATCGACGTATGGGGCGAAAGGTCAATTGGTTAGAGGTGAGGTAGAAGTTGGACGGATAAGGGGTTGTAATCACGGACCGTGGGACGAATACGGATCGTGGGTTACTTGGGAGCTAATACGGCTGTTTGTGTTTTGGTTGCACTGTGGGAGGGGGCAAGAGGGGAAAAATAATGAAATGATTATTTGTGGTTGACTCATTGTGGGTTGGGATGTCGCTTTATCAATAATCGTGACCACTTGTGCGTGGCTCGGGTTACGTTGGTGTAATGGATGTTTTTTTTTGTGTTTTTTAATTTAGAGGGCAAATTTGTTATGTCCAAAATGTTTTTTTTGTTTTTTTCTTGCTTGGTGTTTGGGTTGGGGGGTGTTGTCGGGGCGAATTGGGAGTTTTGGTTTTTTGGGGGGGGGTTTTTTTAAAAAGGGCGTTTTTGGGGTGACGCCGAGGTTTCTGTTTTTTTTTTTGTTTTTTTTTTTTGTATTTTTTTTGTCGCTGGTTGTATTCAGGATCCGCCCGAGTGTTTTGGTTGTTTGCGACCTTTTTTTTTGTGTTTGTTGAAATACGTTGGGGGGGGGTGGTCATAGTTTTTGTGTTGTTGTTTGTTTTGGTTTTAGATTTTTTTTTTTTTTTTTTTTTTTTTTTTTTTTTTTGTTGTTTTTTTTGTTTTGTGTGGTTGTGGTTATCCTCCTACCTCCTTTTTTGTTTTTTACCTTGACCACCTTGTCTCCCCATTTGGGTTTATTACAATAAAGTTGGACTATTGGTATGGCGGTTGAGGCTTGTCTGGGGGGAATTGTTTACAATGTGAGCGATTGGAGGGCGAGGTGAGGTTTTGAAATAGATTTTTGTAGGTGTTCCTCTGAGGGTGTTTTTGTGTTTTTTGTTTTGTTATCTCACCTGCTTAAGGAAGTCGAAGGGAGGGGGCGGCCATGTGGACTGGGAGGGTGTCAGGGAATGTTATAGGGGGGGAGAATACGGAAGATTGACTGAAAAAAAAACCCGACATTTGGGGAGGGAAATTTACATGGTCTCTTTTGGTGGTTGGGTTGTTTGTTTGTTGGGTGTCAATTAAGGGGCCAAAGAAGATGGGATTGCTGAGTCCCCTCCATTTTTGTTCTGTTTGGTTGTGGGTTGGTGTTTTTTTGTTTGTTACACTAACCTTCAAATAGTATGGGTGTTTTTTTTATTTTTGGGAACGATTACACGGATAGGAGCTTAGACATATTTGTTGTTGTGTTTGAAAATATGCAAGGGCGAAAGTGGAGTATGTTGGGTAGTGCCCAAACAAGTGCAGTTTGCTTAGTGATCACTCGGATGGGGGGGTCCTTTGTTTTTTTTGTGTTTTTTTTGCTGGTGTTTTTTTTGACGCTGAATTAATTTAGTTGTTGTGGGCGGAGGACGACTAAAGTGCTTATTTTTGAATAACTTGGTCGGGAGGAGAGTCAAAGGAATTGTCAGCAATGTACAGTCGGAAGAAAATTTGAATGTAAAGAGTCACTTTGCTGAAAGCGCGGTTGGCCAAGAGTCCGTTGTCATGGAGGGGGAGAAATGCCCAGGGGATAGTTTGGAAAAAGATTGGGAATTTTTTTTTGTGGTTTTTTTTGTGTTGTGAACGGATGTGGTGCAGCGGTTACGAAAAGAAACTGGGGGGGTGGGAATGAGAAATAAGACGTTTTAGGAATAGACAGGGGGAGGGGAAACATGGAGCGACTTGTTACTGCTATCTTGAAACGGTTGTTTGTTTTGTTTTTTTGTCGCTAAGGATCAATGGGTGAGGGAAAATGGGTCAGACCGTGGTGTGGCCCACATCAGATTTGTTTTTTCTTTAGCGGTTTATAAAGTTCGGTTGTGGGGGGGGGTGGACAAACAGGTTTTGTGGTAATTGGGAGGTTTGTAAAGTTGTGTGTGGTTGGTCTGGATTGTGTATGATTTTTTGTGTTTTGTTTACAGGCCCGGGGGTGGTGTGGGAATTATTTAATAAGGTGTGTTGTTTTGTTTGTTCGGAAAGTAGGTAAGATTTTGATGCTTTATTTTTGGTTGTTCAGGATCTCCCGTTGTCAAACGTGTCTGTCCAAAACTAACGGGTCATATCGCGGAATGTGATTGGTAAAAACTGAAAGGGTAGGAACAGGATCAGTGAAGGGGTTAGTTATGTTTGTTTTTTTTTTGTTTTTGTTTTTTTTGTTAAAAAATTTTTTTTGTTTTGTTTTTGTTTTTTTTTCGTTTTGTTTTTTTTTTTGTTCATTTGTTTTTCAGTAATTCGCATAATCCTAATATGTCTATGGGTTCTTTTTTTTCTTTTTTAAAATGTTTTATAGGAGGTGGTCCTTTATAGCGTAAAAAGAAGTAAATGAGGCGCATTTGGCCTTTATGGGAAGGACCCTTTGTTATAGAGTTAGTGTTTAGAACTATTCGTTATTGTTTCACGCAACAGGAATAGAACTGGTTAAGTCAAGTTCTACCACAGTGTGTGCAATGCGTGAGTACGGGATCGAGGAATGGTGAAAGAATCCAAAGAACTTAAAATAGACCGTGGTCATTTTTTTTGTGTTTGTGGTAGTACTGCAGGGTTGTTTGTGGTCACTTTTGTGGGTTTTAGTGGGGTAGCCTTTTTTTTTGGGTATAATTTGATTAGGCGTCGGGGTTTGGCGTTTGGTTTGGGTTTTCTCCGGTCATTTTTGTGGGAAGTGGTGTGGGTCTTCGGGGCGGGTGTGTGGCGGGTCCTTTGTTTTTCCGTTTTTTGTTTTTTGGGTGGTGTTTTTTCCCTTTTTTGGGGATTCTTTCTCCTGGGTTTTTGTTCCGGGGATGGGGTTGTTGGGTGACTACTAGTCTATTCTCTTTGTTGGTTTGTGGTGTTTGTTTTTTTTTGTTGTCAGTGGGTGGTTGTTGGGGAGTGTGTTGATTTTGTAGTTGTTTATTTTATTTTTTTTCTTTTTTTTTTTTTTGTGTGTTTTTTGTTTTTGTCTGTATTGCTTGTAGAGGGGTGGGATCAACCGCTGACTGTGGGTGGCTTTGTTGGGGGGATTTGGTTTACCTTGTCATCAGAGGGTGGGTCACGTGGTCTGGGTGGTTGTTGTGTGTGTGGGAGTTGCGTTGGTTACACTGTTGAGGGTGGGGTGGGGGTTGGGTATTGTCGTGGGGGAGCTTTCGTTGAACTTTTGTCGTAGTTCGTGTCTGGTGGAGGTGGGCTCATGAAACTAAAAAAACTTCAATTGGGATGGGGTGTTCTGGAGTAAAGTGAGGAGATACTCCCGCACTCCGTTTGGTGTATTTTTGTTGTTTCTTTTGTTTATCATTGTTCATGTCCTTGGATGGGGGGTGGGGGAAGGGGGTGCACGATCATCGATCCTCCAAAAAACCACGTATCGGGTTCGGTATAAAATTTTGTTAACTAAAACGCTTGGAAGAAGGGGACTGTTACTGTGAAAAAGGAATAAGAAAAGCCGGAAAATTTTTGGGTGTTTATCAACATCTGGTCGTGGAGCCTTTTCCGTGGTTGGTGTGTTGTTTTTTTTTGTTGTTTTTTTTTTTTTTTTTGTATTTTTGTCCAGTTTTGTTTTGGTTCCATGTTCGTTTTGCTGGGCTGACCATGGGGGAATTGGGGCATCATAGGATAGTTAAAGTTAGTGAGGTGATCGATTGGACTTAAAGAAGGTCTCGGTTGGCAATTATTGTTTCCCTTGTTTGGAGGGAAAAAACTGGGTATTTTATTTTATGACAACAGGTACGCATTTAGCTTCAAGGACTCGGGAAAACAGAAGTCAAGAGGAAAATATTTAAATATGAGGATTGGCACATTTGTTGGGTCATGTTATGTGTACACAGTATTCTGGGTTTTGTTGTTTCTTTCAGGTTATTTTAAAGTAAACAGTAATCCAAGGGCATTTTCTCCCAAAGCATATTTACCAATGGAAAGAGATCTGAAAGAAAGGGGGGGTGTTGGCCAGAACTAAAAGGAAAGGTGACTACGGGTTGACGAATGTACCTGGTTTTTTGTTACCCGCAATTTCAAAGCGCGTTAGAAAAGCGTTGAGAGTTGTTCAATTCGGGTTTGGGAAGTAAGTTGTTCTGCAACGGGGCAGTTATATAACCGGTTGGGGCTGGTTTTGGGGGTTTGTTTGAACGCTTGATATAGGTAAATATGTTATGTGTTGGGAAACATTGGGGGGATGTATGCCTATTTCTGTAATTTTAATCCCCGGCTCGATCAAATTGGTGGCGTCGTGGGGGAGATGGGGGCAGAATTTTGTTGGGATGGGTTGGTGTGGACGAAAAGGATATAAGGGATTGGTCGGATTGGGGAGGACAGGCTGCATAGATTGTGATAGCTAAAGGTAAAGTCCGGCAAAAGTTCCCTGTGTGACCTTTTTTGTGTGTTTTGTGAGTTTTGTGTTATTGTGTGTCTGACCGCCGGTCGCAAGTTGGAGGGGCAATTAAGGTATGTTCGGTGGGGATGCGGAGTCCGTTTATCAGGGGTGGAACGGTAAACTGATCAGGGTTAGTTTTGTTATGGACTCGAAAAAAAAGGGAAATGATGACGCTAGTTGTTCTGTGAAGTGAGGGAGTTTTTTGTACCGCCGATAAATGGGGGGGAAGTAGGACATTAGCGGTAGAACGAAGGTCCAAAAGAAGAGAGGAATCAGTAATGCACGTGGGGGTAGACAGAACATATTGCTGGCAAACGCAAAATGTATGTCGTGGGCTTATCAAGAGAGGGAAGAAAAAGACGGGGGTGTGACGTATCTGTTTGTTAAAAGTTTCTCGCTCCCACTGAATTTGTCAGGGTTGGGTGGCACCATTAAAATTAGGAAAATTGGTGTGACTGACATGGGTCGTGGGGTTCTCTGGGGAGTTTATGTCCGTAGAGCGGGCCAAAACCAGGGTAACGACCTAGACGATATAAAGAAAAAATGGTGACTCATGCAAAACATTCTGAGGAATTGCGGGCAAGTTTTTCCTTGGTATTTTTTTTTTTTTTTTTTGTTGTTTTTGAATTCCTTGGGGGAAAAAATGGTAACGAGACTTAAAAACGTCACGCAGTGTCTAATTAGTACTTTAGCAAGAGGAAACCGATAGTTTGGGTTTTTTTTTTTTTTTGGTGTAGTTGCCCGTTTGAGGTGAAACCCTTGGGAACAAGGTGAGATTGTTGGTTGTTTGGGTGGGGTGGTGTGATATTATGGGAACGTGCGTTCACAGAGAAGTTGAAAAGGAACCGGGAGAAGGATGGTTTATGTGGGACCAGCGCCTGAGAGAAGGGCTGATATTTAGTGGGGGAAAAAAGTCGACAGGAGATGCCTAAAATTGGGTAATCAATTGGGAGGTGATTAATGGGTGGAAATTGTTGGTGCATTTTTGGTTAGAGGGTCACTAAAGGGATAGGACGGGAAAGTTCGGGGCCGTGGCACAAGAAGAAAATTACTAGTCTGGGCGGGCTCAGGTACCGTTTGCTTGGCAGGTACTAGAAGCTATGAATTGGTTTGGTTGGGTTGAATATTGAGGATGAGGAGGGGGAATAAGAGGGCAGTGGTAAGGAGCTTTTTTTTTTTTTGTTTTTTACAATTTAAAAGACCACTTTGGAAAGGGACGCGATTGAAGAGGAAAGAGGCGAATGGTAAAAAAAGGCGGGTTGTAGACGGTACCAATCTCGGTGGATTGACTTGTTTTTTTGTTCTCTTTTTGCCAGTCCATGAAAACAACAACTTTTTTTGAAAAAGAGAAAAGAAAGAGATGCCCTGGGATGTGGTAAAATGCGCGGTAAAAAAAAAATTGTAAAGCATGCAAACTCTGTGATGATAGTTTAGTGATTTCGGGGGGAAATGGGAAATAGGACATACGACGGGGACAATAAGTGGAAATATGGACGGGTTGGGGAATCAGGGGGTGTGCTGTTGTGTGTGTGTGTGTTCGACGCGAATTAAATGGAGCTGTTAGTTCTTTAAGGTCAAAAGACCGCTGCTTTTGAAAAATGGGCAAAGTTTATGGGACTAATGTGCTTATGTGTTGTAGGGTAATTATAGGGGGGCTTGTCGGCAAGGGTTGGCGGGCCCAGAAAATTTGTTGACGGGGGGCGCAATATTCGAAAAGAAGAAATACCGCGGGATATAGGAACGCTTGGTTTGATATGTCTCTTTTCAGTCCTGTTTTGGTGTTGGGAAGATAGGGGTCTAAGGAATACATGGTAACCCCCTTTGCGCCCCCCATCTTTTTTGGGAACAGAAAAAGTCAGTTGATGCTTGAAATGATTAGTTGGTTTTGCCGGTTGGTGTTGTTCTATGTTTGAGGTGAGATTTGAAGAGAGTGTTGTAAAGTTCAGGGGTTTGGTTCGTATTCGTGAGCCTGGAAATCTAAAAGGAAGGCGGTTCGTGCGTTTTGTCTAGGTGGTTCCTCGGATATGAGAGGAGAAAAGTGTGTTTGGGGATTTGTCCCTGGGAGGGATTAAGATGAATAGAATGTGTGGTGGGTAGTAGGTGTGGTGGGTTTAAGTTGGAAATACCCACGATATAAATTTTTGTAATTGATTTAAGATATTGATGTGCTGTCAGTTTTTTTGTTTTTTGAGGTTTGGGTTTCCCATTTTTGGTTGTTTTTGTTGTTTTTTTTTTTTTTTTTTTTTTTCTTGTTTTTTTTTTTTTTTTTTTTTTGTTGTTTTTTATTTTTTTTTTTGATATTGTTTTTGTCTTGTGGTCATTATGTTACGTCAAATTTCTTTTGTATGTGGTGTTGTTGGGGGGGACGCGATCTGGGGAGTTATTTGGGGGGTTTGTATGGTGCGTAGTTGGTCGGTGGGGGTCCCTGTTTATTGGGATCAAGGGTTGTGATGGGGGTGGTGCGTGACGGCTTGTGGTGGTGGTTCCGATGGTTTGGGGAAATGACTGTTGTTTTTGAATGTGTTCGTTAGTGTCATGTGGTTGTTTATGTAAGTTTTGGTACCTGTTTTTTCTTGTTTTGTTTCTTTTGATAGTTGTTAAACTTTTGTGGGCGTAGTTGACTCCCCTTGCGTTGTGGTTGTGGTTTTGTGTTTGTGGTGTGTTTTTTTTTGTGTTTTGTGTTTGTTTTTTTTACACTTTTGGGTTGTTTTGGTTTGTGGCGTTTTTCTTGTTCTCCCTTTTTTTTTTTTTTTTTTTTCCTTTTGTTTTTTTTTTCTTTTTTTTTTTTTTCCACTAGGTTTCAGAATGTTTTTATGTGTCTGCTTTTGTTGTGTGTTCTTGTGGATTTGTATTTTTGTGTGAGGTGTTGGGTGTGTCTAGGAAAAAGAGTTGGTCCTTTTGTTCCCGGTGTGGGGAATGTGTGTCATGGGGGGTGGAGGATCGCAAAAGTGGCCCACAGGGTTTTTTTTTTTTGGTGGTGTGGACTGTCGGGATGAAGTGTGTAAGGTTGGTGTTCGTTGTTGTGGTTTTGGTTGGGGTTGTTTTTTTGTTTTGTGAGGTTGGTTGTTTTTGTTGGGTTCTTTTTTTTTTTATTTTGTTTGTGTTTGTTTTGGGTGGTGGGTGGGGGTTGCAATGAAAGTTTGGGGCATTTTGGGGGGGCAAAAAACGGGTACTGTTGGGGGGGGGCTGGAAGTTTGATTCGTGGGTGACGTGGAAGGGGGAAAACTCGCGGGCTTGCATGAAAGGGTCACCGCGTTAAAGTGGTGTATAATGGGTGCAGTACGGATAAAAAAAAGGGGTTGGGAGCGGGCCATGCATATAGGGTGGTGAAAATATAAAACAATTTGGGAATAGTTTCTGGGACTGCCAGAGGAGGTGGTGGGTAAAGTAAATGAGGGTGAGTGTGTGTAATCGGGGGGGGCAATTGATTGGGGATACAAGGGGAGGCGCTGGGGGTTAAGTGTCAAGTCTTTTCGGGTGTCCTGGGACAAAACGAGGAGGTGTTGTAGTTCACCGAGAGCGGGGTTGTGGTGGAGAATAGTAGCTGGGGGTAGTGGTTTTGGTGGGAAAGTCAAAGAGCGGGAAGGGGGTTTAATCTTTCAGCTTGTCTGAAAGGTCCGACATTGGCATGAAAGACGAAGATGGTGTATGATTTATTGTTGTTTTTTGGCGAGCGCGGAAATTGGGGAAGTGGTGGAGAGTTTTTTTTTTTGTTTTTTTTTTGGGGTTTGTAGTTGTTTAGTGGTCTCATATGCTTTTTGATTTAATGGGATGTGCAGGTGGTTCGGACCGTGCTCAGATTTTGGTTGTCCCACCAATAGCATTTTTTTTTTTTTAGTTTTTTGTTTTTTTGGTTCTTTTGTTCCGCACCGCGAGTTCAGTACGTAGTTTTAGGGGAGGGGGGCTAGGCATTTTCGGGGGTTTTTGGTTGGGTTTTTTTTGTTTTTGTTAAAAAGATTGTTTTTGTGTGGGGGGGTGTTTTTTTTTTTTTTGGGGGAAATGCGGCCCCTATGTTTGGTGTGTAATGTTTGTGGGTCCGGTGGGTTTTTTTTGTTTTTTGGACTTAAGTTGTTGGGTATTGTTGTTGTGTTTTTTTGGGCCTGGGGTTTGTGGAGTTGCGGTGGGTCGTGGGTTGTTTTTTGTTGTTTTTTTGTGCTCTCGCGTTTTTGTTTTTGTTTTTTAGTCAGCGCGGGGGTGGTTTGTGGGGGATAGGGTGGTTGTTTTTTTTTGGTGTTTCCTTTACATTGTAATCTATACTTTTTGGTTTGTTTTTTGTGTTTTGTTTTTTCTTTTTTTTTTTTTTTTTTCTGTTTTGTTTTTATTTTTTGTGTTTTCTGTGTCTCTTATTTTTTTTGTTCTTTGTGGTGTCTACTTTTCTGCTCCCGGGCGGAAGTCTGGGATGTGTTTCTTCTTCTCTTTTTTTTTTTTGTTGTTTGTTTGCATCTCTTTTTGTTTTTTTTTTTTTTTTGTGTGCGGTTTTTCGTTGTTGGTGTTTGTTTTTTTTTTGTCTTCTTGTTTGTTGTTCTTGACGATTTAAGGCATAGAATCCTCCTCTAGTGTCTAAATACTGTGCTGTTGCTTCTTTTAGTGTTGAAGTTGGTCTCTCTCTTCTCAAGCCAAAATCAGTGGAAGGGGTTGGTCACGTGTGTAATTCGATTCCTCGCCCGCTTTTGGGGGTGTAATACTTTTGTTGGGTTCTTCTGTGCTCCTCGTGTTATTGCGGTTTTTTCTGTTCTATTTTTTGTTTCATTGTTTTCACATTTGCTTTTTGTTTTTTTCTTTCCTTTGGTCTTTTCTCTTGCTCTCTGAATAGTGTTGAATCGTTATCATTGCCTTTGTTTTTTTTCTCTCTCTGCTTCCCTCCCGAATTTTTTGGTTTTTGTTTCTCTGATCTTACTATATTTCCCGGGCCCTCAAGGTGGATCTTTTTTAGCTCCTTCCCTGGGAAATGGTTGGGTCTCATATTTTTTTCGGGGGTCCTGCAGGTGTTTAGGCGCAGGTAAAGGACGGATGTCCTTTCCGGTTAGTGGTGACTGGCAGTCGTGGAAAAGAAAGGTGTGAGGAACATGGGAAAAAAGAATTTGCGAAAGGCGCGAGACAAGGGGGAAATGATCAGGAGAGAAAGGACATACAGCAATCAACAGCGAAAATAGAATAGGAGAAGCACGTCAGTTCTTAATTGGAGATCACCGGGAAATGGGGAGGAAAGACGAGGCTATTTTCGAAACGAAACATGTTGGCGGGGAACGCAAGAACGTGATGTGGTGGGACCAAGCACCGGTGGGATCGACTCAAAAGTGAAGACTTTCGCCGAAAAGGGGGGGGGGGGAGGCCAGACGCGGGAGAGCAATCTAGGTGGAGACGAGATGTACTTCAAAGGAAAAGTCAAACCGTGAGTGGGAATCTAAGAAAAAAGATGGGTCTCTGCACAAGGATTCGACAAAGCAACTGTTGGGGGACGGGGGGTAAGATGGCCGGGGCGAAAAAAAAACGGAAGGATTTGATCGCTTAAAGGGGAAGGGGCTCGAAAAGTGACTGATGGCTCCGTCAAAAATGATTTAGAGAGGATCCGAAGGCTTCTTCGACGCGAAAAAAGAGACGTCGCTTGCGCTGGAAGTCATTGGGATAAACGGAGAGAGATTTCCAGCTGAAAAAAAGATTTAAATGCCGAAAATTGGGGTTTGTAAATGAATTATGGGTTCGTCTAACTGGTGAAAGAGGATAGGGGGGAACGGGGGGGGGGTCAGGCACGAACGGGAGAGTCAACTAAGTGTTCATTCCACCAATCTGGGGGCACCGCACTCAAGGATATTTACAATTGTTCTATAAAGGCCGTGAGAAAAATACTAATGTGGGTAACTGGGGATCCTCGGAACAGCTGAGTGGGGAAAAGTTGGGGGGGTACAAAGGGTGGGACTAAACAAATGCGGGGATGAAGTTCAATGCGCCAAAAAAACTCCGTGGAAAACAAGACAACATGAACGACCGACCCAGAACACGGAAACCAAAAGCAGGCAAGAAATGCTGCACGAACCTGAAAAAAAGGGGACTTTTAAGAGGGCACACCTTACTAGAACACCCATCCCCAAAATTGTCGCTATACACAGCGGAAAAAGCCTCCGGAAGGATGGCGTTGGGAACATGGAGAAAGGTAACTGGGGGTTTGAAGGAAGGTCACGGAGTTCTAAACAAAAAAGGGGAAGGAAGGAGACAGGGAACCACCAAAAAGGGAACAAATCACTCTTTTCAAGAGGCCCCCCCTAGGTAAATAATTATAAAATCTCATGAAAGCCATACATCAAAACAGATTCCAAACGAGGAGGTAAAAGAGCCTGAAATTCACAAGGAGTAAGCAGCCGGGGGCACAGTGTGTGCGAAAAAAATAAACAATCGCAAGCATAGTAGAGAGAAAAATGGATACAAAAGTAAAGAACTCAGTGGAAGAAGGATAATAGATGAAACCAAGGACACTTGAAAACAAATGAACGTCATAAGACGAAGTATTCTAAAACAAGCAGTGTGGTTAACGGAGAAGGTACCAGACGGGAG
>Ga0179593_1465355_pt1 | contig 20095 bp, 20 predicted proteins | sample CZODoug2_1_08_16_FD_185931 | JGI IMG/M metagenome (GOLD analysis project Ga0179593, IMG submission 185931) | Vadose zone soil fungal communities from Angelo Coast Range Reserve, California, USA - CZODoug2_1_08_16fungal (PacBio error correction) | ecosystem: Environmental > Terrestrial > Soil >...
TCAGGCGGCCGCAGTCTATGCGATAGGTTCTAACAATGGGGGGATCAAAAACGCTCAAATTAAAGAAACGTGAAAGTCCCACCGGCCCGAAAAGACCAACGTGCGGATGTTAACGCAAGCGTGAGCTCACAGGGCATGTTGGAAGATAAAAAACGTGCTATCTGGATGAGAGGAGAAGGGCGTCCCAGATGCGTGACCAATTCAAAGTGTGAAAAAAGACCGGAAGAAAGTACTCAGTGGGCTAGAGGCAGATCGAAGGACACTGGCAATCAGAGTAGGGGAGTAATGTCGGGCTCATGAACAGGGAAGGGACACCTAACTAACGGGGACCAGCCCAAAGAATCTCGGTTCATCATAGTAGGAAAAAGGGAAAAGGAAACTTCTCCTCCTCGACTGTACTAAAAAGGGATTAGAATGAGGGGACTTACAAGGGAGTTTGAGGGGCGGCTTTTCCCGAGACTGCAAAAAAGTGTTCGATATATGGGGTACGGTAAGGCAGTGTCATCTGGGTTCGACGATCATTGCGGTAGTGGAGGAGTGATTTCCGTGGATGAAATAGATTTTTGGGGAAAATTCCACTGGATGAGGCGAGGCCACTTTGCAGGACGGAGTAGACCGGACCACTCCTGCGTCCCCAAATGAGGAAGCTGACAAGAAAAAAACAAAGACAAGTTGAATCGGTTGGAGCAGAAAGGTTGAGGGGGTTTAGGATGTGGGGGAAAGAGGGAAAAAGCTTGGGTTGAGGATAGACGCGGACTGAAACAAAAGAACGACGTCCAGCATGGGGGGAGAACAGAAGACCGTCGATCTTCCGCGAGGGGAGAATGCAGGTCACCGGGGGAGAAAAAGACTGGGCGCCAGCATCGACGAGTTCTGAAAAAGACCAAAGCGCCGGAAGAAGAGGTTAACCGGCCGCAGGAGGCACATCTATCGTGACCAACACACAACAAGAAAAAGAATCCGCCGGAGTTTTCGGTCTGGGGGGCAGGACACCTCGTTGTCGAATTAGAAACTCTCACAGAAGGGAGGTAAGAGAAAAAAAAGGAGAGATAGGAAGGGGTTCAAGAAAAACATGACCCAGACGAGAAGGAGCAATGACTGCCTGACTCCCGTGGGTGGGGGAAAAAGGGGAAAAATCGTATGGAAGTGTTGGGGGGGGTAGCGTAAGAAAAAACCGCTTCGTCCCGGAGTTTTGAGGCGTTCCGCCATGAGGAGCATGGCGAACAAAGGATTCGTAAAAAGGGGGAGGAAAAAAACGGACGGCGGGCATTGGGGGGAGAAAGAGGACGGGAAAAGGTTACTGAAGAAAATACATTGCCTGGAAGAAGTGCTTCATGGGGAGGGCATGCCGTGTGCGCGGGCAAAACACGTAGTCCCAAAAGAACAGACGCAAAAAGGTTCAAAGAAGGGCACTGATTCATAGGGGAGAGTCAGAGGTACACCGGGGGCGGGCAAGCAGTCTACGAAGTAGAGAAAAAGGTGGCAAAAGAACTACAAAAGGGGGGTTACAATGGGGTAAGAAAAGAGACCCAAGGGATCAAAAAGGAAGATCGACTGCTGAGAGGCGCTTGTCCCCAAAGGGAAACAGGGTGATCCTTCCTTCTTAAAGTCAATCCCTTGAATTTGACTTAGAGGGAATAGCAACCAGAAAAAAAAATTTTCAACGTAATTGCCGACTAAAGGGAAACTTCAACTGGACAGGGAAGGGTCCTGAAGTTAGGAGTCGACCCGATGAAAAGAAAGGCGCGATGGTAGGAGTTGGGGAGGGGGGGAAACCTTCAATGATGCGGGTATACTAGAAAAAAAGAAGACCAGTGGGGGGCTTCGAGAGATCGTTGGGGCGGTCGAAAGGTATGGCAAAGGAGGATTAGGTCCGAACGGGGAGCGATCGAAGAGAAAAAGGAACGGTCATCGAACAGGAAAATTTGGGAAAAAGGGCTTCCATTGCGACAAAAAAAAGCCGCACGGACAGTGGGAAGGGGGGCACCTTAAAAAGCTCGGGAGATAAAGAATACGAAAATGCGGGAAAACGGCGCGCGGGAGGGAAGAAACAACGGAAGAAAAATGCAATAAACGCCCAGGGGGGTTTTGGCAAAAGCTCAGAAAAGGGGGGGGAAGAAGCTCGTATTCTGGAACCCATCAGGGGGGGCCGTAAGAGTATTTCAAGAACAGTCTCCCCATCCAAGGAAAATGTGATTCCTCTCAAACGCAGAAGATAACAATGTGGCTGGTTCCGAAGGAGGAAGACCGACTCACAACGAGAGAGCGGCGATGTCCAGAGGGGAACAGGAGCTGAAGCGACAGGACGAAAACATATACGACATAGCTTCACCAGGGGGGCCGTTTCCTCTCGTTTGGTCTGCACATCCAGGGGGGAGCCGGCGTCAGAAACAAAGGACAAAATCATAAGAAAGAGGTGCATCAACGAGGCATTCAGCAAGAGGGGGGGAAAAAAACGAGTACGAAGAAGTAGCAGAAGGACTAAAATACCTACCTTCATCACCAGGCGGGGGAAGCCTGATAATATACTCCGCGGAGGAAAAGCAACTGACACGAAGAGATATTAAAGACGAAATATAGTCAATCTCCAGAGCCTTCCCGAGGATCGGAAAAGAGTGTCGCAAAAGAGAAGGCCCCTCATGAAACATCTCTTGTGGGGGAAACGTAACTACGAGTGATCCGCATAGGCAACCCGCAGTCAGGCGAACAATCACCAAAGGGGGGGGGGGGGGAAGGAGGGAAGTAGCCCTGTATCAGAATAGCATGAAGGGAACACAAGGGAAAGAAGACAGCCGTTTACATCTCCTGAAAACCAAAGCATCAGTAAATGTAGGAAAAATCGGCCCATCGACACGAAACAAAAAAGGACTAGTTACCTAATTCCAAAAAAGAGGGGGCGAATTGCGGTTATGGGAGGACGCAAATTCGGGGGGAGACTGGGGAACCAGCCCGGAAAAGGAAGGGGAATTGAGAAATCCTCCGCGAAGATCAGCTGTTGAAGAGGTATGGCTGAAAAATCAAGTACAAACACAAGCGATGTAAAACCCACCAGAGCCGCTGCGAAAAAGGGGGGGGTCTTCGCTGCAAAGGACGAAAAAAAGAGGTGCAACTGAGGGAAGAAGCCGGGTCCCGGCCGCGGGGTTAGAAAAGCGCAGCCCCATAAGAGAGGACTCGAGAAAATGATTATTCGGGGAAAGAGGGTGGGCTATCTCTCCCCAAGACATAGGAGAGATATCGCCCAGAGGGGGAAATAAGGGAAAAGACCAGCCGACCTCGTTCAGAGACGGATGGCAAACCCATCTATTGTCTGGTTTATGGGCATCGACTTGGTGGGGGGGGGTCTGTTCCTTCGGTATACCACGTAGAGTCTGCGGGGGGGAAGAAAGTCGACGAGAGGAAGAATGGGCGACCATCCGACACGCAGGAGGGGTTGGGGTGGGGAGCATACCGACAAGAAAGGGGAGATCTTGGTAGTCTCGTGACGGGGGTTGAAGGGGGGGGGGGAGTTCGATGGGGGAAGCGAGGGGGGAATGACCGCCATGCAAGAAGGAAGGGGATGAAAACGGTTGGGGGGGTAGCACTCGTTGAAAATGGGTCCCACTGTAATAAGGCAACCGCTTGGAAGAAGAGGGGGGGGAGGGGCCTGATCACACAGGAGGGGGTGAGGTGGTCTCAGAAGAAAGGGGCAGCAATAATCACCATGGATCGGAAAAAAGACGAAATTCTGTGAAGAGCGAAGGCCGAAGTGGGGGAGGGCAAACTAAGTTTCAGACCGGAGAGTGGAAAAGAAAAGCTGTGCCGTGTATCGCTAAAATGAGACTATCGCGCGTCAGGTTGGGCGCGTTCCGGGATCCGGGCGTATCTCTAAAAGAGGAGAAAAACAGATGGTGAGAGAACGGGGGGCAAATGGGGGGCCGTCTGGCGTGCGGGAAAAGGAGAGTGGGGGCGAACATGGCGAAAGGAGGACGAGACCAACAATAGTTCCCTATGCATATGTAAAGGCGAGAAGCTAGCCACCAAAGGATGATGAAGAACGGGACAACACCTGAGGCACTGAAAAAACATTGGTGGAAGTCCTCAGCAAAAAATCGTGAAAAGGGAGAGGTTCTAGTTCCTAAACCAGAGGGAGAGGGAAAAAAGACGAGAGGACTATTAGGTTTCGTGGTCTGATCCTGGCAAATAGGGCCACATTGAGTGAGTCCAGGAGAGGGGGGTAATCAAATCCGCGAATGGGGGGGGTGGGTACTGGGAAAAAAAATCCGGAACCGTCGACATCGGGGGCGATGTGGGAAAGAAATACGCTAGGGAGAACCAGGGGGGCTTTTTGGACAACATTAAGTTCAGGGAAAGGTCGGCTAGGCCGCTCAAAGGAGAGGGACGGAGGGGTAGGGAAAAAGAGAAATCGTCCCGCCCTGGACGCAAAGAACCCGTTCACTGGGAGCGGGGAGGCAACTCTATGGGAAGAGCCATGGGAGCGTTGAAAGGGAAGAGGTGGGGGGGGGGGGGGGGGGGGACCGTTTTGAGAAATGCTAATCATCGTTCGAGAGGACCGGGTGGAATAAAAGAAGGTGAAACAGATAAAACAACGTGACCCACAAAGGATCAGATAGAAGCAAAGGGCCGATCGGATGATTAATGCGGCATGGGGGTTCAGGGGAAATCGGGGGAAATAACTCCTCAAAATCGACCCGATTCGTGCGTGGTCGGTCGCCGCAAATGAACCTTCCAAAAAAGACTATCAAAGACGGGAAAAAAACAGGGGAATGGAATGAAGACGGACAATAAGGGTTTCCGTGCGGCGCCCGAATGGGGGAAGACTGGGAAGAAGGTGCGCTAGGGGTACTGACTCCGACGGTAGAGTGGGGAAATATAGAGCATTGCAAGGTCGGGAGCTATATTCCGGGGGATGGTCCAGAGAGGGGGTAGGGGATAACTGTCCCAGTTAGGCTACGGGGGGGCCCCGTTGCGCCAGGTAGCCGGCCAACCGGAGGACCCGAGATGTCGGAGCTGACAGAAACGAGTCAGATATGGTAAATGGCCCAGGATTGGGGGGATGTTGGCCTATACGGGCAGTTGAATGGTACGCAATGGAAGGCGATAAACCTCAGCCACCTGAAGGAGCTTATATGACTAGGAAGGTATAACTTAGATCCAAATTCGCGCAGGGTCAAAGGGGCGGAAAGAAGGGGGGTGGGGGGGGGGGCGGGGGGGGGGGGGGTGGGGGGGGGGGGTTGGGGGGGTCGCTGCGATCGAGTTCTTGTCGCCCTAAAGAAAAAAATAAACATGCTGTGCCCCCGAAAAGAAAATCCGCTCAGCCAGGGAAGTAAACGGCCCCACACCGGAGGCAAGGAAGAACTGCTGATCCTTATGGGGGTCGTCTGTTGACTTTGCACAACTCTGGGGAAGGGAAGATCTACAGAAACAACGAGGGGAAGAGATTGGACAACGAGCAGAAACATTAACAAAAAAACATAACTCCGGATCAAGCGCCAAAGGAAAAGTGTGTCTGTGCAAGAAGCGGAAAGGGGTTTGAAGTGGGGCACATCCGGAGAACGCGTTGAAGAATCCGCCAACGCGAGCAGTGCCTGGCTAGAAACAGGAGGTAGGTCCAGAGCTCGCAATTATCCGCTCGAGAGGGGGAAAAAAAAAACGGGAGTTTCGTCAAGGAAGAAAAACCTGAACCCGTGCAGGGTTTATAAACACTGAAGGAAGGAATCCAGTGCCCCCATCCTCCGAAAAAAAAAGACACGCACGTGCCGGTAGAAGTTCTTGCTGTTAAGCGCAGCTCTCACGCATCGGTGGCCGTAATTAACGCAGCTCAACGGGACCCGAGACGAAGGGGAAGTGACCGGGAGCCATACATCGGCTCCTGACACACAGAAAGATCGAGGAGGATCCACCGAAAGCAAAGGCGTATATTCAGCTAACAGAGAGCGCGGTTTAATCGTAAAAAACTACGCGAAAATTGAAGGTTCGTATCGATCAGTTCGGGAAAAAAACGGCAACTGACAATTCGTCACCAGGAAGGGGGGAACATTCCGTCGGTAAACCCGATGTACAGGAATTTCAGGATTGGGCCGCGAACCGATAGACGGCCGAAGAGGGGAACCGGGGTGGTCTAGTGTCGTCGGTGTCCCGACAAGATGGCAGCATCAACGCGCTAGAGAAAAAAAGGAAGGGGAGCAATCGCATGGGCACACGTGAACGGAACTGGGGGTTGCGTCCTGTGCCAAAGGCTTGATTTCGCCAAAAAGCAACAAACCCACAGGTTGTACTCGAGCTTAGCATCAAGATAAGAGAAAAATAAGGAAAAAGCAGTAAAACCTTGGATTGGAGGCGCGTCAAAGTGGGCGGAGTGCGCTGGTCCGCCGGACATTGGGAAACGGCTGAATCGGGGGAGCGGTTTCGAAGAATCTCTCAAAGCCTCAAGACAAAAACGGATCGACTCGTCGAGGGAAGACATTAGAGTAGGGCAGACGCCGTGGCTAAACGCTAGGTTTTGGATGGGTACAGGTGAAACAAGACTCTGTCGCGGGCAAAGGAACGTGAATTTTACGCAAAGAACCAATAAAAGATTTGCGCAAGGGTTCCAATGCGAGAACGACCAATGTGGATGCCGGGAGACGATGGTCCGACAAAAAAAAAAAAGAACCGGAGGCCTGTCGATCTTAGTAAACACAAGAACCGCCATCAGTCCTTTACGATTTAGGCAGACACTGAACAATCCATGGCCGTTGGAAACCCGGGGTCATGCTGTCCAATCAGCCCTTGGTCGAAGAAAACTGAAAAAGAATAGTAAAGTAAGGACCTGAATCAATTGTCGACAGATCCTTTAGTCAGAAATGTGTCGCGGAAAAACGTCAGAGGATCAAGGAGAGGAAATAATGCACGAACCCGCACAATGTTCAGTTAGAGAATCAGCACATAAGAGGGACGCGCCCGACAGGGAAAGTTTCGTCATCGATATACAGCAAAGAGAAAGTTATTATATTCAGAAATTCAAATTCAAATAGCGCCTCAGAGGACGGACCTCCCAAAAAAAAAGGTCCAAAAACTGACCTAGCCGACAGGAAAAAAACGTGACCTCCAGGTCGGATAAAGCCACCACAGAAGTTGTGGAAGCCAAAGCAATCCCGAACGAGCTTGAAAAGAGGGAATTTAATTGTTTAAACCAAAGGGAAAAAACCTGGGACATCTGTCGGCTACCACCAAACAACATCCGCCAAGCGGAAGCGGCAGCACCAATAAGAACACGTTCAAACCGTACTATTAAAAGGAAGGATGAAGTGGGAGGGTAGGGAGATCACTCAAAAGCAGGAATGTTGCACCATCAAAGCGACTGGGCCGATGAGGAAGCATACGCAGAAGAGGGAAGAGGGTGATCAAGTTAAACCAGGAAACAAGAACCAAACACCGCGCGAGTACCCACATCGCACAGGAGTGGAATGTGCAGACTGGTATGTAGAAAGACGGGAGGCCGGGCTCGTCCAGCACTAGGCAATTCCGTCTTGCTATGGGTTAACAAACATCATCACAAGTCTCTGGGAAAACTGGGGAAAAGAGATAGATTATGGGGATGCAGAGGCTTAACCCAGCGACGAAGGGTCGCGCCAGGGCAACCGCAAAGCCTGACCGCCGTGGAAAGATGAAGAATTGGAAACAAAAGGGGCTCTTTGGGTGGTACAAGGGGGTGGTGTAATGGGGGGGGGGGGGTTTCTAGACTTGGGAGCAAGACCGGTCGGTGCGAGGTTTTTCCGCTCATAAGGCGGAAAAGAAGGGCCTGGTGCCAAAGAAAGAGAGAGTGCTGTAATAAAAACACTACCCGAAAGGCATGGGAGTAGAGCTGTATGGTCTGGAGTTTTGACCGTGTCGGTCGAAAGGGGAAAGTATGGGAAACGCCTTCAGCCTGGCGCCTGATGGACGCAGACGCTGTCCAAGGGAAGTTGAAGGAAGAGGTTTCCAACTTTCCGGAGAGGGTGACCATATCGGTCGGGATGATGTGCAAGAAATAGGGTGGATGGGGGCTGCGATATGCCGCTGGGTTGAGGGGAACGGATCAATGATCGCTTTCAGTCAGGGAAAAAGCGGATAAAGGAATTGACTTGGGGCGGGAAAAAATGGAAAGGGAGATCCTCATCCCAAGGGCTATGAAGTCAGGGCGACACTAGCGGAAAGGGTAAATGCTCGTGAAGGTAGCAAGGGGAAAGTATCTCTACGTTAATATGGTGAGGACTGTCAAAAAGTGACGAGAAGAGACGCCGGCGACTGGGGAAGGGTACCAAAAGAGGGGGGATATGAGCGGAGCCGTATATGAGTTCTTAATGGTAGGGTAAACTTGTCAGTCCTTACCGGAGGGCGAAAGCTTGGGAAGAAGCGAAACCTCAACCGGTAAAAAGGGGAAGGTCCTGCCTCAAGGTCCAAAATATTATGGTATTGCCGCGGTAAGAAGAGAACCGCTCCACCAAGGTGAGTTTGGCTTGGGAGAAAATCAAAAGATGCGGCAAGAGACCAAGAGCGCAACGGGCTGGCAGACACCTGCGAAATCGGGATGTTGGGGGAGACGTGGTAAGCAGTTTCCGCCGCGCGACCGGTAGAAACTCGTGGGGGGGGGGGAAAAACTACGGGGAAATGGAGCGTGTACGAACAGGCGTGGCAATGGAAGGGAAGTTGAGAAGTTGGCCAGAGGATAAGGATATAAAGTCGGGCCGTCGAGGACGGCGCGTATCAGGACACCGCTCCTAGGGGGGAAATAAGAGGAAAGCCCCGTGCTACGGACAAGAGGGGAGAAAACGGAAAAAATGTGGTAGGAGAACGTGCGATCCAAATGGTGTCCTGGGTAGGGGGACGGTTAGAGGGGATGGGCTAAGCTCCGCGGCAAGAGGCGAGAAGGGACGAAGGGAAAAAAATAAGACGAGTGTAGGAAACACGATCCAGCAGAGGGAAAAAAGGGGGCAACGCGTCGTAGTAGGAAGGGATCAAAAAAGTGCACAGGTCGGGAAACCGACTCGAACCCTCAAAAAAAAAGCCAAGATTCGTTCCGGGTGAAGGGGGTCGCCGGCCATGACGTAGGCAAGGCAGAAGTCACAGTACGGGACAGGCAGGAGGCCCTTAGCTGCTAGAGGGTGGAAGTGCCGGCGTCCCGGTGAAGGGAAGGAAAAGGGACAAGGGGCCGGGGGGAATACCCGGAGCATCGTTACATAAGAAAAAAAGGTTCGGCTGGAGCCGATTCAAGGATGTGGTCAGCCGATGGTGTGAGACAATTGGAAATCTGGGCTGAAGAGGGGAACCAGTTGGGACGCTAGACCCGGCAAAGCAGAAAGAAATCTTGATCTCTGACAGACATAGGTCAGAACGGATGTCTCCGGAGTGGCCTTGGTGTGATGAGGTGGCATGAGAGGAAGGGGAGGTTTTCTTATCGGCCACTGCAGGGGGAAAAGAAAAAACACGGCGTCCAAAAGGATGGCGTATAGGAAACCTTGCATCGGCGCGGAGCAAATGCGAAGGGAAACGGGCTAAAGAACAGGGAGGGGTTAAAAGAAGGGGACTCGAGGGTGTGAAGCAAACCGAACGCGACCTCGTAGAGGGTGCACGCGCCCCAACCGCTCAAGGCGGGAAGAAAAACCGAGATCAAAGAACGCTGATAAAAGGAGGTGAGGTCAGGAATTGGAGGCAACAACCTCGGTTGTCAGGTAGAGAGAGCAACAAAAGAAAAACCGGAAGAGAGTAAAAAGAAAGAGAGAAAAGGTTTTGGTAAAAAAGGGGACACCCGGAAAAAAAAACGGATAAAAGAAGTGATCTACGAGTACCGAGCGATGCGAAGATGAAGCGGGGTGAGGAACCGAGGAGGTATTACTGGGAACCAAAAAGAAGCGCAGGGCGGTCGACAGAAAAACGGTGACCGCGCGCAGGGGGAGCAGCTCGGGGAAGGGCAGGGCGGTCGTCACGCCTAATAGGGTACGCCGTCTTGATGGGATGACCAAGAAGTGGAGCGATAAGAAACGTAGACAGGGGACACATCACAAACACCACAGCGCGGTGCGTGCTCAGTAGTCTGCTGTCAAGCATAACCTGGTCCAAAAAGTGGTGCCTACAGGCGAGCGCAAAACAAGAGGGCAAAAAGTGGAAAAGGATAGCAAGTCGACCACACCCGGATCGAAAGAGGTAATCCCCGACCCGGGACCCGCCTCGTGGATTAAGGGAGGACGTCCGGAGGAAAAAGAACATAGCGATGAATTGCCGAGTCAGATAAGTAGGGGGGGAAAGGTAAAGCAAAACGTAGATGTTTCATCAAAAAGGCAAAAAAGGAAGGGCGAAGGAGGAAGGTTCTGGAAAAACAAGGAGAACGGCAAAGGGGGGGGAGCGTGGTGGGGTGTTTTGGGGGTCGTTTCGGTGTCAGACTTAATTATGCCATAACAAGAACTCGATCAGAAAAGGGGTCATAACTTCATCTGATCGTGGTCAAGGGAAGGGGGAGCTTTCGAACGGTGTGGACCTTAAAGGGGGGTCAAGCGGGGGAACTAACTTGCACCCGGGGGAAAGACAAAGGCTCATCGAACGAATAACAAGAGAGAATGTCTAGTTCCAGGCAGAAGGGCGAGGTAAGACGTGAAAGCAGTTCTTGAGTGAAAAAGAAGGCGAGGAACGCGCCGCCTCTCGGTAGGAAGATCCTTCGAGGAGGGAGGGACGAAAGCCAGGGGGTAGAACACTCTCAGGGGGGGGGGATAAAGAGGGAAGGGGAAGGGGGAAAAGTTCGCGATGGTTCGGTCAGACTAACGGGACAATTACTCCACCATCCGTTTCGCCGGAGTTGATAAGGCCCGCGATCAGACGCAAGGGGTCGGATGCCTCATCAGGGCAAAAAAGACAAAGAACGGTTTGAAAAAAAAGGGGGCCAGCAGAATAGTTCTACTAGGGGCGAGCAAAAGACAGGTTCCTTGTACGAGTGGAGGAAACGGGCAGAAGGTTGTTTGGTCAAAAGTCGTTGGGGGTTCGATCTGCCTAGAAAAGGGGGGGGCTGCCGGCGTAAAAAGGCAGCCACGTAATAGAATGTAACGAACACGGTGGGCAGCGGCAAGCAGGAAAATTATTGCAAACGGAAGAACGGTCGAGCGAGAGAATGCCGAAAGAAACCGGAGGGAAGAGATACGCAAAAGGAACGCCCATGTTGAGAGAGGAGATCAAAAAAAAAACTTCATCGGGCAAAAGGAAGGAAATAAGATAGTCAAAGGAGCGCAATCGTTGGGGGAGCCAAAAAGAATCGGGGAAAAAAATGGGAAACGAAGAAACCTTTGGGAAAGAAAAGAAAGGAGGATAAGTGCAGCGAAAAGTGCGGGATAGCTACACAAGGGGAGTGTTTGAGAAGGCACAACATAAAGAATTCTTAACATCGGATTAATATGAAGGAAGGACAAATTATTTCAGGACGAAGGGGGGGGAACCTCTAGATACCAAAAAGAACGAAGGGGCTCCAAGCTAGGAGGCCAAGAGATAGAGGAACGAAAACTACCACGTCAACGTAACGAAATTCAGGAGTATGTCTGGAGGGTGAGGAAGGAGATAAGTATCAGGGAATGGGGGGCCAAAAAAAACGGACTACAAAGGGGGTCGGGAGCGGAAAGGGACTATCCTAATTGGGCTTGGGGAAAAGGTGTATAAAAGGTCTGTTGGACCAGGGGAACAAAACCACGGATATGTAGTACACGAAAAAGAAGAAGCCAGATGGGGAGTGGGACAGAAAAGGGGACTTGTAACAACGTCGGCCGGGGTCAACGTCTGGTGGACTCTGAAGAGAAGAATGGGGGAAGAGGGGTTCGAACATAAGAAATATCTCGGCACAAAGGGGAGGAAAGATCAGTTGCGGCGGAACCAGGGGGGGTGGAACAGAGGATATCGGGCAGATGTGCCACGTGGTGAAAGAGGCCTGCCAAGGGGGGAAGGGGGCATACACAGAGAAAAGCAAATCGGAGGAGAGGGGGGGATTACAGCATCTTGGTGGGTTTCTCATTTGACTTAGAAAACGCCGAAAAGAAAATTGGACAAAAGGAAAAAATTCGAGGTCAGGGGGAGGAGAGGTGTAGGCCGTGGCTGGTGCCCAAGAAAGAGAAAGAATGTCTGGTGGACAGAAAAAGACACTTCCAACAGAGATGAAGTCGGAAGAGTTGGGAGGGGTGAAAAGGGTCGTATTTATCGAGATTGGGCCAGGCGCGCGGCTGGGGGGGAAGCAAAAAAGGCAAAAAAAAAGGGGTCCTGAGATGGGTACCCCTGACCCTAGTTCCCGCTGTTCCAGATCGTACTGAGGGGCCTGAAGAACGTCTGGTGGGGAGGGGGTGGCAAAGATAGAAAAATCTGGCGTTGGGGATTAAGTAGGTGGGAAGGGGATTTGGTGAAAAGTGCAGAGATGAAGATGGATCGATGGCGCCAACTATGTGAACAGAGAAATATTCAACCCGCAGGCCAGCGAAGAATCGGGAATCACGGAATGGGAGAGGTGACAAGCTGTAGGAGAGCAAAAGTCGACCAGAAAATGAAGAAAGAAAGTCTCATTATTAAGATTAAAGGCTGGGTTAGTGGGGCAAATATGGCAACCAAACCAAAAAAAAAGGCCACCATAGGAGATCTGCACGTCTTAATGAGAAGGAAGTGCGGGAATGATAAAACCAAGGCTGAGGAAGATAACCCCCAGGGAAAAAAAAGAGACAACCATGGCTGAAAGTGCCTAAAATCGGGAAATATGCGGAGAGCGGCGGTAAGGAAAAAACAGAGACCAAAGCGACGACCACTATGGTGTCATCAAAATCTCACAAAGGGACCACAGGGGGTATGAGAGGGTGAGAACTGAGAAGAAAAACCCGGCGAAATCTGAGTGTGATGCACGACTTGTTCCGCCGCCGACAGTGACGGTGGGGGGAAAGCTTCGAGGGAGCAAAGGATCGGGGGAGACAATCAGGGGGAAATTTTCTTGATTAGAGAGGAGAAGAGCGAGAGGAGAAGTAGGAGGGAGAGGTGATCAGCCGAGAACCGTCCGTACTCAAATTTCCGGGGTGCAAGACCCACGGAGGATGGCAAACATGGGGAAGCAAATTCTGGTATGGGGGGATGGAGCATTTGTCGATAGAAGATCCAGACCATTCAGGGAAATCAGAAGCCACCAATTCGGATACGGGACAAAAAAAGGAAGATCGAAGCGATGACACGCATATCGCGTTGTGGCGGCATCATTCAGGAACCGAAACGGAGGAAAAAGAAAAGATGGTTGCAAGGTGGTCAAAGAGGAGTGGAAAAGATCCGCCAGGAAAGGGAAAGGGACGGAAAAAAGGAGGAAGGAAGCTGCACAATATCGGGGGGTGGCCATGTCCCGAATTGTCATCCAAAAGTGCAAGAAGGAAGAGGTACGGGGGGCCGCCTAAGAGGGTGATACACGAGAGGGCAAGGGTCTAGGAAGAGGGGATCTTCCTGGGGGATTGGGGGAAAAGGAAGGGATTGGGAAGGGACATCAGGGAAAAAGTCTACGGTCCGATCGGATACCCGTCCAAACCAATAGCCCAAGGGAGATGATCACCTCAAAAGGCAAAGTCAATTAATAAATGACAGGCACCGGTGCCGGTGTTGGGAGGAAGGGCTGTCAATTATCAACGCCATCAGAACATAAAAAGGCATTATGCGTAGAATAACTCCTTGCCCGGTAGGGAGGACCAGATCCCAAATGCGGGGCGAGGGGAGTACACTACATCTTTGGGGTCGGGCGAGAAGAAGAGGACTGTTAAGGTAACATTGCGAAGAGGGAAGTCTGTTGGAAAGGAGCCCCAACAGCCGAGAAATCGACGGGTACAGACAAAAAAGAGAAGGGACAAGGGAAGAGGGGACCGGAGTCCTGTCTGGGTGAGGGTTGCTTCAAAAACTGGGAAATTAATATCTCGAAACAAAGGAGAAAAAGATAAATTCACCACGAGGGGTTGTTGAAAGCAAAACCACAGAAAACTACGGTGATCAAAAATTGAAGAAGTGTGGTTGCTGGGACCCGATCAAAAGGGGGGAGGAGGGGTAAAATGAAAGCGGGGCGGTACATTACTGCGAAAAAGAAGAGAGAGCTAAAAGGAGTGGTCCGCCCGTTGACCGCGCGCCGAAGATAGACAGGAAGAGTCGTATACGAAGGAAAGATGCCTGGTAGCCGTGCTTGATGGGGGAAAGGGCCAGGGGGGAATAAGAAACATCCCCTGAGAGGAAAACAGGCCCGGAAAAAGGAAGAAAGAGACGTTCAGGGAGACGGCAAGCAAGCAGATATAAAAAGGGGAAGAGGTGGCCGGGGGGAGAGGGAAAAAGTGGGCACCTCGACGAGGAAGGTCCATACCCAGAATTCAAGAAAAACACCGTAATGAGAAGAGGGAAATCCATAGACACATGATAGTGCTATTTAAAGGGGGAAAAAAGGGGGAGGCCAAGCGAAGAGAGGCTCACCGGAGAGGGGAAAGGGATCATTCGGCAAGGAAACGAATATTGTTCCAGGAAAGGCTCGACTGAAGGGTCGACCCTCCTGGACTCGGTTACATTAAGTAAGGGAAGAGCCCGATGAAAAACGGGGGGCAAAGAGAGGGGTGAGGGGGTGAATTTAACCCTACCGGGAAGAACGGAGAAAGGGAGAAACGAAATTGAAAGAAGTGATCGTGGGAAAAGAAACCGGTCGAGGGAGAACGGGGAGGGGGACACGCTTGATTTCGGTAATGCAGCGGGAAGAGGATGAACAATCACGGACAAAAAAAAAAGGCGATCGAACAGAACCTGTTCAAGAGATTAAGGGGCGGTCCCATTGGCGAAAACTGTAGCTGGACGCCTGACATTGCACGCGTGAAGAGCGAGACGATGTCGGAAAATAAAAAGACGAGGAGGACAGGGGGCCTTGGCAGAGACTTGACATTAAATCCAAACAAATTCAGAAAAAACGACAGGGGGGGAGAACAAAAAGGGAGAAGCGCAGTTTATGGAAAAACCAGAGGATTGAGGTAGAAGCGCGGGCTGAGCGGGACAACGTCGCCAAAAACAATACGTAAAGAGGTGGAAAAAAGGGACTAAAACGATCTACGCCCAAGGTGGGACGATTGGAAAGATCGAGGAAGTCCGCAAGACAACGAACTCGTGAGGAAAGGTCGATGCAGGGACACCGAGAGGAGACCGAGAGTCAAAAGAAGGGGGAAGAAGTTCACAGAGAAAACAAAGGGTGGGGCAGGTAGAGGTTGGGGTCGACTGCCAGCCCTTGGAGGAGAAGGGGCCACTTAATAGTAAAGACGAGGATTGTGGGGGCGGGAAAAGCAGAGGAAGAAAGTGTTTGCCCCACTTAAACGGAGGGAGCGGAATCAGATGAACACCCCGAACGGAAAAAAGGGGCGATAGATATAAAAAAAGGACTAGGGGGGGGGGGAAAACGAAAAATTACAAGGGGAACGCGGATAGTGGGAGAGAGGAGAAAGAATAAGGACACGGTAGAGCTGGAACACAGGGCAGCTCTTGGAGACATCCAGCTAATGTTGGCCAGGGACTGGGAAGAGCAGAGAAAGAAGCACAGGGGTTCAGAAGAGGGAAAATCGGATATAGAAAAATAAAAGGGGTGGCAGGCAAGGCCAGGGCCCGACGAAAAAAAAAAAAAAAGGGCAATGGATGAGTAGAAAAGGGTGAACCAAGTAGTCCGGAACAGGGGGAAAGTCTGGCTCCGCAAAAGGAACAAGCTGAAAAGTTAAGGCGAAAAGAGACGATAGAAAAACATCGACACGACAAAGGGTAATGAGACCGAAGGAAAGGTAGTTCAAAGGAGGGGTGGGTCGGGTTACTAGATACAAAAAAAGTATGTCCTTCGCGAATGGTGCAACAAGGGGAAGTCGGCAGAGAGCGAAAAAAATTTCTCAATCCGGGGGGGATGAGGGGGAAGTGGAGAAAAAGGCGTACACAGAGCAAGCCACCCCACAAAAGGGAGAGATGCCGCCGAGCGCCCATATCCGAGGAGGGGGGCAACGGGGGAGGTAAAAAGGCACACCGCTGTGCAACCGGCACAGTAAAAATAAATGCGGCAGGGGGGGGGCTGCCGGAGCGCACAAAGAATCAGCAAAACACACAACGTAGTATGAGAAGAAAGTAGAGGAGCTTTGAGGGAGCAAACCCAGCGGAACGAAGATCTAGAGAATAGCCCCGTCCTACCCGGGGACCAGAGGGAACCAAGAGAGGGACTGTGGTTAGTGAAGGTCGGGAGTTGGTGGTGTGGTGGGTGTTCCTGTTCCTCCTTTCATACAGGGGGGACAAAAGCATGATCACGTCGGAGATTTAGAGGGAACCGGCATTAAAAATTTGTACACATCCCCTAGGAGAAAAGGGAAGGGGAAAAAATCTCATCACCCTACCCGAACGCGACAGAAGATAAAAGGGCCTCGTTGGAGTTGGACCCGGGTCTTTTATAGGGGGTCGATATGGGGGGGAACAGGCAAAAGGAAGATTGGCTGTGGGGGGAGAAGACTCCACCGGCGGTCGGTGTTTCAACCCGAAGATTTATCCAGCTGGTAAGGAGGGGGAATTGCCTGGGATACAACAACTGGGGGGGGGATTTTTTTTGGTTCTGAGAAGTGGGGAAAGAATAGGACAAAGGGGAAATTAGAGGGGGACTATTTCAGAGGGACAACGGATGGATGGACGCATTAGAGGCAACAACTCTTTGCCGAGAAAGGGGGGAAGGACTTACCAAACAGGGGCGAAGGGGAAAATCAAAGGATATCGTAAAAAGAAAGGCCACAGTGGAAGGGGGAAGTTTTCCTGTAAGAAGCTGAGAGAGAGACAGCGGGGCCAAAAGTAGTCCGACTAGGGAAAGAAAGGAAGGTTTTCAGGGAAAGAAGGCTGCCTGGCAATGAGGGAGGCCAGCGACAGAGGTGATCTATGCGTTAAATTCATTGATTTCAAAACCGCCTGCCCACCAGGGCTGGAAAAACCACAGAGGAAAGAAAAAAAAAATGGAGGGGGCAAAACACAAATCGTCAAGGAATAGGATGATGCGTGAGAGGGGGAAGAAAAAAAGAGACAGGACATCGCAAGGACCCCAGGAACCCGACGGCAAAGCGACCAAATTGCAGGACGATTAAATCACTCCTGGGCGAATGGGGGATTGGTGGCATGGTCAACGAATGGAAGCCGAGACAGTGAGGGAGAGGTGTCCAAACTAAAAAAATGGGAGAAAACACTGAGAGTTTCAGAAAATAGGGGACTTGAAGTTGCGACAGTAGCGCGAAAAAAAATAGGCTGCGCGTCGAGCTACGCTCCTAAAAGACAGGGAAGGCCGACAGAGCCAAAGGTAAGGGGAAGAATCGTGCGCATGGAGGGTGCCTGTTCGATGAAAAAGAAAGGGTCGTCTGGAGGCAGAAAGAAAGAGCGGAACGGAAGAAAGAAGGCGGAAACGTTCTACGACGAAGGGCAACACGAGAGGAGAAGCGGAGGACAATGGCAGAAGGTGAGAGGGGGGGGGAGGGCAAGACTTGAAAGGAGGGGGAAAAAAGAAACGAAACGCTACCAACAAAAAGAAAACATGTTGCCGGGCATAAGGAAACTCCCTGCCATTCCTAGTCGGACGGGAAGAAAAAAGGGACAGTACTTGCACTGAGGGGGGGGGGAGTGGGGTGCCGGTGAGCTCCAGATTGGGAGAGAAGGGAAAAGAAGGGCGCGATATGGGCGTTGGATCCAGGATGTGAGAATATCACGAATCAGGAAATGAAAGAAAGCGGTATTCTAGGGGGGGGGGGCGGTATGGGGGAATGTTCCCTTCCGCGGGAAGGGACCTCAGTTTGGCTCTCGACCAAAAAGCGGCCAAAAAAACATGTGAAAAAAAGCAACTGAAGCCGGGGGGGGAAGTCTAAAGAAATGCATTGTGTGGAGATGGGGGACCGAAGGGTGGTCTTTGCGCACACGGGGATGCGAAACAAGCAATGATTACCAAGGGCGGATAGTACGTAAAGGGGGAAGGAAGAAGAAAAAAAGCAGGGATCCCCAAATGCGCGAGGAAAAAAAAACGGGCGGACAACAATCCTAAAAAGACACGAGGGGATAGAGTTCTTGGCAAAAACGAAGAAAACGGACGGAAAGCTTGGCCCAAAAAAACCCACAGCTCGCCATCGATCGGGGACCGCAAAAAAAACGGAGGAGCAGTCCGCGATCCGGAGGGGGGTAGCGTTGTGGTGCAACCTGGAGAGATCACAAAAAATGGAGGATTGGAGGGAGGTCTACAAACTTGGGGTGAAAATGAACCCAAGAACCGTATCAGCATGTATCCTTGGCAGGTTCAACGATCTGATTTCGAGGGCGTTTTGAAAAAAAAGGACAAGCCTGCTTAAAGAGGAGTGGAAGCGAAAAAACAAACTCGATGAGCAGGCTTGGAGGAACAAGATGTTGCCGCCGGGACAGAAGAGAATGATCCGCAGACGAGAAGAGGAGGGTTGCGGAAATAAATACGGAGAACCTGGCGGGAAATTTAAAGAAGGGAAGGAGAAGAAGAAAAAAATAAAGAAAGTACCACAAGGAACCACGCCAAGCCAGGTTTGAGGTAGAACATCAGGACCTGATGCGAGGGAAGGAGGAAGCACCGCACCTGGGTGCCCTCATGGGTGGTACGCAAACGGGGGAAAAAAAGGACTGAAAGAAAAAGGAGCCTACCCCTCGGCATAGCAACGACAAGAAGATCGAAAGGATCCACAGGGGGAACAAAAAGATAAACAGCTTCTGGAAGGAGGGAACCATGAGCCATAGGCGAGTGAATTGCCGGTACATAGGAAAAGTGAAATCACCTGTCAACACAGAAGGACAGGAACAATCTTGGATTGCGAAAAATGGGGTCCCCTTAGGGGAACTAGATGCCGGAAGTTCCAGGGCAGGTCAAAACAGAAAACAAAGAAGGCGGTAAGGCGGGAAAGTTTCGTGGTCGTAAAAGGAAAAACGCTGTGAAAAGAAGCCATCGCACTAAACCGCTCTGAAAAAAATTTCAAGTGAGGGATTGGGCAAGGGGGGGGAAAAGGATACACCGTCCGTAGTTTAGCGGGACGGGGGCCTAAGTTGATAACCGGGACTCGGAGAAATAGCAAATCCGAGCTACAGAAAAGCCTTGAAAGATGCGCTCCCAGTTTGAAAAAAGGGAGGGCCGCCGGACTGCACTGACTGGGGGGGCGACAGGAGCGGAGCTATGTGGCGAGAAACGAAGGGCCTACGCGAAGAGGTCAAAAGTCTTCCGAGGGCGTGAAAGGGAAAATTGGCCGAACAGAAATTTGTGTCGAAAGCTGAAGGGAGCTCGTAGGGAGGGGGGAAACAGAGGGGAGGAGTCGACCGTGGGGTCGGCGGCGGAACGGTTTCTCAAAAACCATGTCGCCTGGGTTTCCTCGATCCATGCGCTCAGAAATGTCGATTGGCCGAGGGGGGCGACCAAGAGAAAAAAAAAGTGGACGATGTCAAGGTCGATGCTGACAGGTACCGGCGCAAGCGAAATCATCCTGGACATTTTGCGGCAGGAACCCTGGGTGTTTGTTAAAAATTGAAAGATAAAAGCAGCCCGTGGTAAAACCTTAATCAGGCAAAGAACCATTACGAAAAAAGAGATCAAGGCCGCAAGGAACAGGCAGGCATCCCTTTGACCGGGAAAAAAGAGTCGAGGAAGGAAAGGAGATATAAAAAACCGTCAACACCAGATGGGCGAAGGATCGAGACACCAGCGGATACAGTAAACGCACAGGAAAGGGGGGGGGGTGAACGCGAATCTAGGAGAAGCAGTAGGGGGGAAAACGGCCGCCCACGGGGATGAAAAACTGCCAAGGATCGGAAGAGTTTTACTCCAAAAAGAGACAAAAAGGAAACTGGGAGCACTGAAAGAGAAGGAGACATGAGGAACAAGTCAAGAACGCACCGCCAGAGTCGTATATAGCATACAACAAAAGAAAAGAAGGTGTTGAATTCCTAGGCCCCGGGACTCCTAGGGAAAAGAATGAATCAGGGACGGTGGAAAGGGGTGGGACAAAAGACGTCAAAGCGTCCTTACTCAAACAACCCACCGCGGTAAGGAGGGCCACATGCTGAGAAATCACAAACGGAA
>Ga0179593_1349984_pt1 | contig 20094 bp, 35 predicted proteins | sample CZODoug2_1_08_16_FD_185931 | JGI IMG/M metagenome (GOLD analysis project Ga0179593, IMG submission 185931) | Vadose zone soil fungal communities from Angelo Coast Range Reserve, California, USA - CZODoug2_1_08_16fungal (PacBio error correction) | ecosystem: Environmental > Terrestrial > Soil >...
CAGCGGAACGGCGGCAAAGCCGTCGTCAAAAAAAAAAAAAAAGACCCACTGAAACGAATGGAAACGCGTCGGGGGCGCGAACCGAAGCCGAAAGGAAAGGAACCCCCCGGCCAAGTCACCGGGATATGCGGCATTGTGATGGGCGCAGGACAACCGGCGTCGGTCTTCCAGGGCTCCCGGCACAAAGGTGCCAGCAAACAACGACTTTTCAAACCCATGGCGCCCCACATTACAGAAGGAGGAAGAGAAACAATGTTTTTGTAAGGGCAAAAAAGCTGTTCAAACGCCAAATGGTTCATTGAAAAAACACCGGACGCCGGGGCAATGGTGAAAAACAATCAGCTAAGGTTAGAAACAGAAAAATGAAGCGTCCAAAAGCACCAAGAAAAAGAGGAGAACGCCTTATCAAAGCAAGCCTCGCCTTTGGGGGGGAAAAATGCCTTTTAAAAAAGGAAAAGACCGATGACAGTAGCTCAGAGGCATAGCCCAACCTGGCAAGAAAAACTAAACAACGCACTATGTGGTGTCAAAGATCGGGTAGAAGAACAAAACAAATGCAGCGACAAAAAACGTGAAAAAAACAAAGGGAATATGGCAAAGAAACGCGGGGCGGGGTGTGGAGAAAAACTCAACATTTACCCCGCCGATGTGTAATAGAAGCGAGAGGGACCGACCACCAAACTAACGGCGGGTGAAAGTAGAGAAAACAGCGCCAAATCGTCCTTGATGTGAAACGCCGGAGATCCAGGGAAACAGCGTCAACAAACCAGGAAAGACGGGTTGGAGCAAAAAAAATTCCGAACATCCAAAAGGCAACATTCAGTCACCATGGGAGGAAACATCAAGACGTTTGTAACAGAAAAATGCCGAGTACCGAAAGGCGAAAAAAGGGCTGCCGACCTACGAATGAGGCAGGCCCAGCAGGGACCGGACATGTTGCGACGGGGCGCCCGCGAAGGGGTCTCATAAAAGACAACGGCCCCTGCCATGATCGGACGACGTCCGGGCCGCCAAGTGCACAACGCCCAAACGGGATGACGGCATGAAACAAGCAACGCTTGGGTGATGGCGATGACCGCGCAAAACAGGAGCGGCAGGAAAACAGTAAGAAAAAAAAAGGGGCAGGGCTTAAAGGGGAGCCCTCCAATGGAGTGGAGGTAAAAGGGACGCTGCGAGGGGAGCGATTGAGGACGCACCAAAATGACGGGCCGATGGACGGTGTTCCGCCGCAGGAAAAGTGCCAAAACCTTGAGAACACCAGAAGCCGAAAAGTCAACTCTGCCCCGAGAGAAAACCCAACCAGAAAACAAGGGAACGACCAAGAGGGGGGGGATATGTCAAACGCACAGCAGGATAAGCCGCTAACAATAAAAAAAACAGGAGGGGGATCACGGGGGGAAAAAGCGGGGGAAAAGAGGAAAGTAACCGAGGACGAGGGCAAGCAAACGTTGAGCATAGGTTGGCCCAACCCAGGATCCGTCAAAATCTGCCGCACCAGTCCAAAAAGAGAAACGAACCGAATGACGAATAAGTCAAAGCGAAGGTTCAAAAAGAGGTTTCGGCACGGATGTCGAAAAATATTCTGTAACGATACACACCTGGATGTATGGGCAGCGTAAGCACGAGACCAGATCTGCAGCACGAAAGCACGATCCACGGCCAATGAAGAATAGGAAAAAGTAGTTGGTGATAGAGAAACGTGCAAACAACGCTTGGTCATTATGCGGATTGGGAAGTGCGGAACAGGGGGGTAAAAACAAAAATGGGGAAAAAAAAACACTTTCTGCATCCTATCGAAAAAAAAACAAAAGGTGTGTTAAACCAAAAGCAGCAAAAGAAAAAAGAGGGAAAAAATGAGCCCAGGAGCCAATCCCCCGCGACCGGAAAGGTATTGGCAATGGCCCTGACAACAACCCGGGAAAGTGACGACGAAGAGCATCCGAAAGGCACAAAGAAAAAAAAAAAAAACACGCCAAAAAAAAGACGATTATGATGTATCCCCCCATCGCCAGGAAGGGAGGTGGGCAGGAAGGAGCACAAAAACCAGCAGGTTTGAAGCAAGAAAATCATAAACAGACAGTGGGGGACGAACAAAATAAAAACAACAACAAAAAAAGGAATGAAAAAGGAGAGATTGGAAGGCCGGCGGAAAAGGGGCAAATCGGGCCTGTTTTTCTGAGTTCAAGGATTCGGTCAAACCGGCCAGGGGTGTGGGGGTTGGCAAAAATAAAAATTTCCGGCGATGATACACATCATCATCGTACTGCGGGGTTTGGGGTGCTGTTTAACTTTGGTAGTGTGATGCGCGATGGGCAAATTTTGGAACGGGTGGCAAACAGGGCTTGCGGGCAAAAAGAACCTCCGGGCGGGGGCATTGGTCAAAGGATTCTGCAAAACTGATCTCCGAGTGCAAACGGGCTGGCGTGGGGTCACATGGGCGTAAGCGAGGCAAAAACTGAGAAGGGGTGTGACCCCTTCAACACCGCTTGCCCAAGATGAAAAAGGAAAGCGCTTGGGAGGTAAAAAAAATAAAAAAACTACGTCACTACCTTCGGGAAGAAAACCGGGCGTCTGGCAAAACTCGGTGGCCATGGAAGGGGCGTGCCTGTGTGAAGATAAGTTACACCATACGCCCTGGCAGGTGACAGAATAGGGCAAAAAGATCAGCCAAACAAGGCCTACCTCGAAAACGAACAAGGTTCAAAGAAGGGACCCTTTAGGAAACTGTTCGAGGGGAAAGACGATCGGGACTGGGCACCTATGGAAACAAAACAACAGTGGCCGGCCATCGTTTCACGGCGGGATATTTGGCAGAAAAAAAACCAATAAGCAAGAACGGGGGGGGTCGACATACGATGGGTCCGATAGGCTTGCCCTGCGGGCGGTGAATATCAATCTGGGGGAAGGACCTGAACGGGAAAATTAAGCGGATTATAACCGGGCGGTGGAAAGCGAGAAAAAAAATGGTGCGCACACGGGTTTGCCGGAACGGCCGAATACTGCCATCGTCCCATTGAAACCAGTATGTGGCGGAAACCGCAATCACTGGCTGCAATAAACGGCGAAGATACAAGTGTGAAGGAACAGGGCAACACACTGGGGCTAAGACAAGAGGGCCATATCGGGAAAGTTTTTTTCCGGCCGAGAAAGGGAACGGTCATTGCCGATAGAAGAAAACCTTGGGAAAACGAGAGGACATGCACCGGTCGAAAAGCCTGGCGGCAACCACCGGCGGAGCGGCGTACGGCATGAAATGGTGCCGGTCAAAAAACGAAGACCTCGCGGCCGTGAAACGCCCAAGACAACGCTTCTGGGCCTGAAAACTTAGAGAAAGAGGTTAGGGCCATCAGCCGCAGCACGTGTGGCAAAAAACAAAGCGCAGGGGCGATAGCCCTCGACCCGTCTGCTGTGGGGGCCAAAAAAGGAAAAAAACGCACACGGGGGCCTTTGTGGAGACGATTTAGAAAAAACCAACGGGGGACGCTGTTGTCCCTTGTATTCGGATACGGGCACGCATGTCGATCAGGATGGGGCGCTAAAAACATAGATACAAAAGAACCCGGGGGGGGGGGGAAAATGCTCACGGTGGTGGGGCGGGGACACAATAAACTAGGAAAGTACACAGCTACCGCCGGGAGGGAGGGAGGAGGAATCAAAAGACGGGCCCGGCATCTTTGTGCCCTATCGTGGACGTTCAAACTTTTCGCGAAGGAAAAACCGGAGGTTGACCCGAAAAAATGCAGTTGTGGAGGCGCAGGAAGGTGTGGGCTTTTGAGAACATAGCTGCTACATCGGGGGAGTAAGAAAGGCCAAAAAAAAACGAATGAGGCCGCGATCAAGGCCAAAGGGGGGTTACTTGTTCCATCTGGTACGAGGGTTGGGGGGTTACAGAAAGCTCGGTATGGGGTGCCGTGTCACGCTCTGAACGGAGCGAGAGTTTCCAGGGACAACAAGTAAATCGCAGGAAAAACGCAAACTCACGGGCACGACCATTATTCACCCCCCCCCCCCCAGTGGGCGAGGGAAGGCGATTACCCTGAAGAATCTGCAGGCCCTCGAAAAAAATGGCGCAAGGATGCTACAGTTGTCGGGGACTGGACACCTGGTGGAACCCCGAAAAACAGGGAAGTAACTGACGCCGTTATTCGCGCTCACCAATGCCCGCCCAAACAAAGGGGGCGAATGTGCAAGGGGCCGGCTCAGTCGCCGTTGGTGCGTATTGCCCACAAACAGTTCGGGAAAAGTACATACGGGGGGCACCGGAGGTTCTTTTGAAAAAAAGGTTCGTCCCCTCGGCTCGGCTCCACAACAAGGGGAGGATAAAAAGGAAGGAGAAGGAAAAAGACACGTGAGAAACGCTGTGGGTTCGACCAGATTGAATTCACGAATTTTCCCAACGCGGGAGGGGGGCAAGACGAACAACGGCGAGACATCAAACAACCCCACACCCAAACCCGAGGGTGGACGATTGGGGGAAAACCGATGAAAACCGCGCCACGGAATTTCCAGTGGCATATCAAAAACCAAGTGTGCCGCAGAAAGGCAAAAAACTGGGGGTCCCATGGCAGTGGCGCCCATGAAAAAAGGACATCAGTGTAAGGGCAAATCACACTTTTTAGCGGCACAAGGAAAAACTTGAAAACCAAAGGGAGCCACGGCCGCAAGGGGGGGGGAAATATGGTGTACGACATTAAAATCAACTGTGCAAGAAGCGAATACTGCAATAACGGCGAAAAATCAAAATAAAAGCCCACTGAAAAAGTGACAAGGAAAAAAAAAGACTGAATAAGCAGCACATTTCGCGTGCCCCTGATTGTCACTGGGAAACCAGAACCCAGCAGATAGCTCAAAGCCAGAAGATTCAAAGACCAAAGAAACATGCAAGGGTTTGAAAGGCAAACAGCAAGGAAAAAAAGCCCGAACGTGGCAGGGGAAGAAACGCGGGCGGTGTGATCAACTAGCTACATGTACCCGAAAGAGAGGGGACTAAAGAGAATGGCCCGAAAAGAAAAAAATGAAAGGACAGGGGGAGTGGACGGCAGAGGCCACAACAGCTTGAGGTCGTAAAGGAGGAAGACAACAAGACCCAGGACATCGTGTTGGAGCAAAGGAAAAAAAACATCAAAACCAAAGGACCAAAAGCAATGAGGAGGGCAACAGCAATACGTTGGTAAAGAACTCCTTGGCCAACGCAATGGCCAACACCGGGCTAAGCTTGGGCTCGACCGACGAATGCGGGCAGGGACAGCAAAAACAAGTGGAACTCATTGTGGCAGGGCTGGTTGTCCGGGCAGGAAAAAAAACGTTCACATCGAAAAAGAAGGACCATGAAAAAGGGCCATCAAAAAAATCAGGAAGACGTCGACGCACGCCCCGGTGGTGAACCAACGTGATTCCGGGAAAAAAGCCGGCCAACCTGAGGAAGGGCCAAGTGAAACCCACCGCACAAGGAGCGGACAATAAAACAAATACGAACACATGGCAAACCTTGGAGAAACCGGCATCCATAGTATCAATTGGAAGGTACTAAAGACGGCGATGTCGAAAGAAAGCGAATTGCTGTAGTGACGAAACCCCACCATAATGGCGACCCCTGGCCACGAATTCCGAAAAAGGACAAACGGGGAGCAAAAACAAATCGCAAAAAAGACAAAAGCTGCCCTAACGAATCGACGAGAAAAGAGGATCAAGAGTGAGAGAAAAATCAAAGCAAGTAAAGAAGGCTCTATAAACATCAGAGGAAAAGGATTCACGTTTGAGGGTGTAAAGTTTCACGAGACAAACCGATGGGTGAAGAGAATTGGAAAGCCACTGGGTGAGATGTGGGGGGCATAGTCCGGGCATCTTAGCACACCAGTTACACTAAGCCCTGGCCCAAAAAGCTGGTGGAACGCTCGAATAGAAAGGGTCGGCAGTTGGTTCCAAGGCTGAATTCAATGGTGTGCCAAATAAGTTAGTGGGGGAGCGGGGCACTGGGCTTATGTGGGAAACGTCAAGGCCACTATGGAAAAACAACAGAGGGCCAAAAGAGCCAACACGAGTACGGCCAACAAACGGGAGAAGTTTGGTATATAAAAAAACACGTGCCAACAAGAAAAAGGAAGGGATGAGGAATGCAAGACGGGCGGAAAAAAAAATGGGGGGGGGGAAAAAAAATCGCCGCCCGCACAGGGGAGAGGAGCACAAAGACACTCGAAACCAGGGGGGTGACACGACAGAAAGACAGCTCGAATAAGCAAAAGAAGGGGATCCAAAAGAAAACCCCAATACCCGCGACACCCACAGGGTATGGTGAAAACACTGGAAAAAAAGAAGGGAAAAAAGTGCGACATGAAACGACGTAAATCACTAAAATAGGGGACAAAAAACCAAAAACCAAAAAAAACACCCAAGCCACACGAAAAAAAGTTAGATGAAAGTAAAGCAGAGAAGGGAACATCGCGGAAAAGGGGAGCACAACACAGGAAAAAAGGCGGTGAAAAGGCAAGAAGGCATAACGAAAGGGAAAGGAATTGGGGGGAGGACGCAAAAAGAGAGGTCTAACACAAACACGGAGTAGGAGAAAGATAGAGAAATTTGCGGGGACCGAATCCCGTTGTCCAACCGGGAAAAGTTCTAATCGTGCAAGAAGGAAGAAAAACGCAGGTTGGGTGGTGCCCTAAAAAGGGGACATGTATGAATACTCATCAACTCCTACGGCAGGTGAGGGGTGGCTGTTTATATGTTGGGGGATTGAGAGACGATAAGGTTTCCCGGGGGGGTCAAGGCTTCTTTTGACAAAAATAAAATGGCCCGGGTCTGGCGGGGTGGGAAGAAAGCATCGGAAAGGAGGGCGAGGTTGGGGCTGTTACAGTGTGACAAAATGTGTAAGATCTGGAAACGAAAAAAGCTGAAAAATCCCTGCGAGGTGGGGACACAAGGTCACGACGCGTGCAAGAAGTTCCAGATACTGAAGCGCATCTGGAAAAAGTCTAGAAAAAGGACGTCTTAACAGGATGGGGAAGTGGCAGAAAGACGTGGGGGCAACTCACGTGGAATCGGGGCAAGCATTTGACTGGGCGATGAAAGGGAGCCCAGGACAACCAACATAAGATGACAACCCATTCAACCGAAACGAAGAAAAGGTCGGATCGATGTCAGGTTGTAAAAACGCCAGGGGGAAAGGTTGAGGGAAAGGGGGGGAAAAAAAAGGGGGTTTGCAAAAAGGATAGGTGCTTGGGCCATATCTGATTTTGCACTGCCAATCTGTCTGGGAAAACCATCGGGAATGGTGGGGGCAAAGCGGGAAGGGGAAAAAAGAAAGAAAGACTGCCAGTTTCAAGAGAAGGAGGAGCCTGATGGCGAGCAATCTGGCGCCTTCTCAAAAACCATGATATTGTCCAAGGAACGAAAGTCGGGACGGGGGGGGAAGACGCACGTATAGTTGGATAAAAACAAGTCACACTGCAGGAATGCGGCAACATCGACGTCCAGCTGGGGGGCGTACCTAACCGCAAAGGAAGCAAGGCGGCACAAAAAAAGGGCAAAAGTTCGGAAGAGACAGACAAACGGGGGGCTGAAGGCTCAAGAGCAAAGTTATATGGACTATTGGGTTGACTGTGCAACCAAGAAGGAAGGCGAATAGGGAAGGACAAAGCCAACTAAATCCAAAAACAACCTTGCACGGAGCAAAGTCAATAAGGTGAACGTGCTGCACCAAGGAGGAAACGGCGTCGAGAAGACAAGAAAAAGTGGGAAAAGGTCTGGAAGACAAGAAAGCGTTCGCAAAGAAAAAAAATGAGAACTTTGCTTCATGGCCAGAACAGAAAAAAGACAAAGACGGTACAGCAAGACGGACACAACCGGTGGGCTAAAAGGAAGGACAAGAGCTAGGGGGGCCCACCGGCCTTGCAGGGGAAAACAAGAGACTGAAGGTGGCCTTTTTGGGGAGGGTACGGGTTAAAAAAAAATACACTGCCCCGGGGAGAATGTGTTCACCATGGGGGGATCAGAGTCTACAGAAAAAAGAATCTGATGTGGGGACAGGGGACACACATCGATAAGCCGACAACGCAAGGGGTCCAGGGCTCGGGGGGGAGGTGAACAGCACAAACTAGCCTACGGGAAACACAGAACCTGATAAAATGAAGGGAATTATCCAACACCAAAAAAAAGGGAAACTGGGGGAAGGGCGGGGAAAAACTGTTTCACGGAAGAGGCGAAGGCTGATGCCTGGTGTAAAACTCGGCAACCTTCGAGAAAACAGGGGGGGGGGGGAACTTTGAGAGGAAGGTGGTACATGGAGAAAAATCCGGAGAAAAGCGTGTCGGGACAAGGCCAAGGAGAAGAATTCTTCAAGGAGGTTTCAAAACCTTTATCGGGTGGGCCGATTGGAAAAGGTGGAAGGAAAACAGGTAAAAAAAAAAAAAGGAAGGGAGGACAAAAAAAAAAAAAACTAAAAGGGAAGTGGAGAAGTTGCGGAACAACATATTCGCCAAAGGCACGGCAAGCAACCATTCAATTTACCTGGGGAGAGAAAAGTGAAAAAAAGGGGAACAGAGAAATACTTCTGTTCAGAAGAAAGTTCGGGAAGGTGCTGACACCCCCTGGTGGCAAAAGATGCCACATGAAAGTACCGGACGGCCCGTTTATCACTCATCCAAAGGCACGCCCAAAAAGGACGTGTGATGGCGAAAAAATCGCCGGGTTGAGTGGCAAAGGGAAAAAAAAACATCGTTGAACGTTTAACAGGGGCGCCACCACGTGTCCTTTGCCTCCACGGTCACCAAATCGTAGCTAGCACAAACCAAACGAAGAGGAAAGAATACTATGTCGAAAAGAAGGAAAAGAACAAACGGAAACGGCACCGAGAACACGTCACGGAATGTTCGGCCAAAGCATCGGGTAACTAACGACGTAAGGCCCGCCACCAAAAACAACAAAGAAAAGTGGGAAACTGGGCAAGGTAAGAAAAAAACCGGCCGGGGACTGAACAAGGGGACTGAAAACAGTGATTCAGGCAAACTTGCGCCGCTGCCAGAAAAAAAAATGAAAAAAAAGGGACAGATCATGTTGAAAAGGGCAGAAAGGGGGAACACGAAACCAGGGACGTAAAGGTGGGGGAAAAAAAGTGGAAGCGCAGGCGGCTGGCGAATATGGGGGGGGGAGGCCAGCTCGCAAAATGAAGGAATCAAAGGCAAAAGAACCCCGGAGCAAAGCCAAAAAACTTAGACACCCACAAAAGGCATGGAGAAGAAAAGGGAAATCCGTCAGAACTCATTCGCTAAAATAATATCTGGGCATAACCCGAGTGAGTCAATTAAAGAAGACAAACCATAAACGTTTTCCCAGAAAAAGAAACCGTCGAAGGGGGTTAAGAAAAAACACCAATGAAGTCCAATAGGAACACACGCGAACTTAACGGAAGATAAAGGGGCCAAAAAACGCCTTGGGGTGTGGTCAAAGAAACTGCACCCGACGGATTAGAGGTGGAACTAGAACAGAATATACTACCAACACAGAGGAGGCAACAGGAACACAGAGCGGTGAAGTGAAGATGCGCAAAGCCATAAAAATCGATGAAATGGGAGGTCGCCATAGATGATCACCAAACAGCTGGACACCCTGCCATAGGGGGTGAAAAAACGAAAGCCAGAAATCAAAACGAAAGGCCACAAATTAAAAGAAGCCGGGGGCAAACAAAAAGACTGGGCAGACAAAAAGTCCCAGGACGCGGAAAAAAAGTAAAAAAAAGAAAAACAACAGGAAGGCCGTGAAAGCTATACAGCCGACGAATGCGGTGGCATGCAAATGCAGCAAGGTGCAAAACCTCGTGGTGGGCCGAGCGGGTGAGGGCACGCAGAGGGAGAACAAATCGACCCAAGAAAGCGCACCAGGACAAAAAACCCTGTCGCTGATCGGGTAAAAGCGCAAATACCATTCCAGAAGGGAAACAAAACCGGATAAAAGGAGGAACTATCGGACAAGGCATGAAATGGGGGTAAAGTGCAAGAGGGAGCCGCAGTGAACGAGAAAAAATGCATGAAAAAAAATAGACCTGATAAAAAGAAAGTGAAACAGACGCGCGGAGAAAGAGGGAGTGGTCTTGAAAATCTGCGATGAGCCGCAGATGGGCGTATCGCGCTGGCCAAACAGAAGGAAAACCGATGGCCATGGAACCAAGAAATAATAGTACTAAAGAAAGGAAAAGGCACAAAGAAAAGAGCGTAAAAAGGGTCCCATAACTGAGGATCAACGCCGAGAAGCTCGAGAGAGGGTATAACAAAAGATTAATCTAGAGAGACATCGCAGAGAATGGGAATTTCTTTCGTAACAAGAGGCCAGAAGACGAACCCCCGATGGGGAAGAGATGGAACTGGGTATAGTAGTGAAAAAAAGACGTAATAAATCGAAAAAAGGCCTAGAAGTGGAAAAAGACGACAACGGACCCATGGTCTAGATAGATCATGGGAAGAATTGGGAAAGATTGGGAGGCAGGGAGTGGTCAGGGAAAGAGTATGTCGAGTTGAAACAGACTGGACTTATGGTGAGAAAATAAACAGAGGGGGAACCGATAAGGGGAAAAAAATAAAAAGAGACCACTGCAAAAATTTGAAAAGAAGAAACGTAGTTGGGGATGAGAAAGAAAGGAGGTTGGGAGAAAAACAAAAAACAGACAAGTAATTGAGAAAAAAAAATCCGGGAAGCGCAGTATGCTGGGGGGAAAAGGTCGCGCAAAAGCAAAGGTCGATCAGGGAGGGGAGAAGGGGAAACCCCTAAAAGCAGGGGGGGTCGAGATAGAGGGAAGCCCTAAAAAGGAACCCAAAAAGTGTAAAAGTGGAAGGGGACAAGAAGGGAAAACGGGAAAAAACAGAGTAAAAGTCGAGAAAAAAGCGGACAAACAGATCACTGATCCAAAGTAGGAACAGCAAAAAAAAAAATAAACCGTACAAAAAAGGGAAAGAGAAAATGAAAGAGAAGGAGAGGAAAATTACTAGCGCCGAGTGAAAGAAAACCAAAAAACTGGTCAGGGGAGTGTTAAAGGAAGCAAGAATCAAAAAAAAAGGAAAAATGAAAGGGGGGGGGGATCGTTGAGGCACAGCTCACAGAGGAAAAAAAAAAGAAGGAAAGGAGAAGGTATAGAGATGGGGGTAAGCGTCGAGAAGGACACTCTGTCACCTGGGTGGTTCTGGAGTGGAAGGGTGAGAGAGCACGCAAGGGGGGGTGGGGATCCGAGGAAAGGCCAGGGCTGATGGGAGAAAAGAACGACAGAAAAACAGCGAATGAGGGTAGGGCAGGGTTTGTGTGTGCTTGGGACAAGAATTTGGTAAGGAGGGGAGGACAAAGACTGTAGACGGGTGGGGAAAGGGGCGTCAGGGAACGAGAAACAAAAAAGACCGGAAGGGGGAGGGGGAGGGGGCAGAAGAGTCAGGACTTATCAGGAGAACTGGCTGTTGAGGGGAACAGGGAGGGAGAAGAAGGTGCTGGGACGGAAACTTGGAAAAACCCATAGAAGCAACATTTCAATAACGAATACTGAAAACGCTTGGGAAAGGAGCAACAAAGATAAAAAAAGAAGACGCTTACACATGGGGTAAAGGGGGAATTATAGGGGGAGGAGGTGGCGGGCAACATGAAAGCAAGAATTCTTACCGCCGGTCACAAAGAAGGGCGCACCACAGGGTAAAGGACAGGAAGGGGTGGGTCCGACAAGAAAATATCACCTACACTAAGGATACCAAAAAAAAGTATATAGTTCAAGTGTCAGGAACGACGGGGAAAGTGAAAAAAGTGAATCACAGTTGGGGGAGAGATGGAAAAAATGAGGGATTTTTCCAGAGAGAATAGGGTGTGACTGAATAGGGGTCACCAGACAGGGGAAAAATGTTTTGCATCGGCTGGAAAGAAAAAAAAACGTGAGAAACTAAGGATGCGAAGGGGAAAAGGAGACTGCTGGGGAGGTGGGGTAATATCAAAGAGGGGTAAGGAGGCAAGAAGAAAAAAACCTGGGTAAGACTGCAAAACAAATAACGAAGAGGTCGGACACGGAGCGGGGAGGGGTAAAAGGCAGAAGGTGTAAGGTTGACAAGAGAAGGTTGCCGACGGCAGGAAGCAGGGCAAAAGAAAACCTGAATGAAGGTGGGCGGGAAAAGAAAAGAGCGTCTACATAGGACAGGAAAGAAAAGGGGAAAAAACTCATCTGATGGGTGAGTGGAAAGGGGGAAAAAGAGAACCATGTATCAAGGGGCAACGGATGGGGGGGCAAACCTGACCGAACTAAGGGGGGACGAGGGGTTCAGGGAAAAAAAAACATCATCCGGCAACGGGAGAGGGGAAAAAGGCAATTCGGGGCAAAACAAAGAAAGTCAAACTGTTCACGTCTACTCATGGGGGGCAGTGATTAAGAGCCACAAACCGAGAGAGCAAGTAACCAAAAGAGCAACTTGCTGGAGGGAGAAAAATTACTAGGGTGAAAAAAGACACGAAAGCAAATACATCAAAAAGGAAGAAGCATCGTTGAAAAAAAAAAGAGGGGCAGGTGTGGGAAAAAAAAGCGCATTCTGTCAGGTCATGTGTGCAACCTGGGGGTTCGGAGGGCTCACCAAAAAAAATGACCGGGGTGAAAAACGGAGGGACCTGGAAATGCGGAAGAAAAAAAGAAGAAGAGGTGAAAGGACGGGACAAAAGAGAGGGGGAAAAAACGCCGTCAATGCACATCGTGAGGGGAAGGGAACCATGGCCTAAAAATAGTCAAACTCTACGGGCTTCGGTACATGGGCAGGGGAAGACACACAAAAAAAAACAGGGGGGGGGGGGAAGGTGTAAGGAGTGTAAAAGGAAAAGTGATAAATGATTCAGTGGGTAACCTCGCAACACGTGCATGGGACGGGTCAGGCTGGGGGAAAAAGGGGGTGTGGCTGATGAAAACAAGCAGCCAGAAGAGACACTGGAAAACGAATGGGAAAAGGAGAAATAAAAAAAAAGGGAAATAATGCGGACCTTGCAGAAAGTGACAAAGGGCAGAATGGAAAAAAATTGGGAGATGGTTGGTGTTTTTCGCAAAAATAAAAGGGTGGGGAAGTCCGGTAAAAGGGGACCAGAAAGAAAAATGGGGAGTGGAGGAAAGAACAAGGCTCAAAAAGGCCGGCCGGCGAAATCACTGTCAATACCAATTCACTCGTCAAGGGAAAAAAAAAACGAGATGAAAAAAAAAGAAAAAAAGGAAAGCAGCAAGTGAGTGCGTAAGGGCCGCCAGGGGGAAGGCAAAAGGCGCAGGGACTGATGCAGCAAAAATGGGGCCAAGATGCAAGGGGGGACCACTAGGAGAAGGAACTCTGAAAAAAATCACAGAAGAAAACAAGTGGGAAAGAAAAGTTTGTTCCATGGTGAGAGATGCGACAGGGAAATTGGTGAGGCTTCCAAGAAAGCCATAGTCAGAGAAAAAGAAACACAAAAAAGTCTGGGAGAAGACTGGAAAACGAGGTAACTCCTCTAAAAACAAACAAAACTTAGTATGAGAATAGATACGAGCAGGGAAAGAACCGTGGAGGGAAAAAGACAATGGGGAGAAAAAAAACGTGAAAGAAAGGTAAAAGAACGAGGTAAGGGGGAAAAGAAGAACACAGTTCGAAGCCAGAACACAACAAAAAACTTCAGAGGGTTGCGGGAAGAAAGTAAAAAGAAAAGAGGAAGGTACGGGAACTTTCCAGGTGCATGGTAACGGTAAACCAGGTGTGGCAAAAAACTTCCGACAAGTTTAAGGAGAAAATGGGAAAGGATGAGGGGGTGAGAAATGAAGAGAAGACTTGAAGGGATGAGGGGGGGTACCAGTGATCCACGCGTGAATGTGAAAGATTAAAATGTGGTCGACGAACATAGCAGAAGGAACATAAAAACAAAATACCAAGGAAGAGAAAAATCAAACAAACAAACATTGACAAGGAAAATCCCCGTGGGAAGACGAAAGAACGCAGGACGCTGGTAAATCTTCTGTACAGAACGAAAAATGATAAGGGACTAATAAGCAAAAAAGAAAGGGGACATCCGAAAAGAAGAAAGAAAAGGACAAGAGGTTGGGGGGACAAAAAGCGTGCACCATCATAAGAATCTCGAAAAGGGGGACATGGGGAGGGAAAAGGAAAATCAGGAAAAGCGGGAAGGGGGGGCTCATCACCATTGGGGGCGAACGAAAAAAGAGATGGTGGGGTCAAAGGGTAAAAACAACCCCAAACAGCAAGGCCCACGGGGCGATTCGAAAGACCAAAAGCATATCTGGGGGAACCTATATTATCCAGGGGAAAAACGGAGAAAAACCAGGGGGTGGGAAAGCAAAATCCGAAAGCCACCAAGAAAAACAGCAGAGAGAAAAAAAAGAAAGAAAAAGACGATCCTAGAAAGGGATAACCCCGGCTTGCGCAAAGTAACTCAGAAACTACGAATTCGGGAGCAAAACATCCATCAAAAAGGGGAAGAATGTGGCGACGGAAAAAAAACTAATAAGGGGAGATCATCACGACCAGTCAACAGGATGAAACAAAAAAAATAATTGGAATCTCAATACAGGGGACGAAAAAAGTCACCTCCCGGGGGTGTCAAGCAGGGACTAAAAAAGTGAGATAACAGGAAAAAGATTAGGGGAAGAGGCGAACCAGAGAAAAATGAGACTGCAGGATTAAAAAAAAAAAAAAAATCCATAAGAATACAGAACAGGGTGGGGAGGCAAACGAACATAAAGTCATCAAATAGTGGAGCTGGTAATTTGTCAGAGAACGAGAAGGAGGGGAACGCACGAATTGCGTTAGGACTCAACAGAGAGGTCAGAAAGGACTAATGACCCCCACCAAAACACGAGGGGGGAGAAAAACTGGAGCCCACAAAGAGAAAGCGCTGGAAAACCGGAAAAAAATAGCCAGGGAGAAAGAGAAGGGGAGAACTAACGGAATATGTTCAACAGCAAGAAGAAGAAGCTTATAAGAGAAAAAGCAGGGGAAAAGGAATCACGTATGGTGGGGGAGGGTCAAGGGGATGCAATGAAAGACCGAGGGGGGGGACGATGGGGATGCACAAAAAAAAATGGGGGACTGGGGCCACACAAAGAAGCCGTCCATCTAGAAACAGGGTCCAAGGAAATGGAAACACCGGACCGGGAAGAGAGATACGAGGGAGTCCTTAGTGGAGTGACCAGCGGATCGGGGGTCGACAATAGGAAGGGAATCGCCTTGAGAAAAAAAGAAAAGGGCCACAAATGGAAGGAAGGGGGAGGAGCAGAGGTAGAAAATGGTCACCATATCGGGAACTAATCAAGAAAGAACTGAGGGTGGAAAAGACCATTGAAAAAAGTGACAGGGGGGGTGGTATAAGAAGAAGTGGAAAAAAAACAGTAGTTACTAAGGGACGGAAAGATGAGTTGGTAAATATAAAGTAGGGAAAAAGTGTGGACTACAAAAAGGAAGAGACAAGAAACACACAAAAGTGAGGGAGTAATAAAATCGGCCAGTGGGGACGACAGACCACATCCCAAAAAAAATAAAGATAAAAAAAGATAGCCCGACAAAAGGGAAAATAAACCAAGAGAGGGAATCAGCCAGTGGGAAAACCTTGAACATGGAAAAGCTACATCGGGAAGAAATAAACTTAAAAAAAGGGAACAGGAAACAACAAACAATACAAACAGAAAAAGAAAAAAAGGATGATGGTATCATCAGAAACAACAGACTAGTTGAGGAAGGAAGGATTCACAAAAAAAAAAAAGGGGGGAAACAAGGGACTAAAGACATAAGAACATGACGATAGTAACAGGGGAAGGGCAAATGAATCTGAGAAAAATTAAAAAACAACAACTGAGGGGGAGTAAAGGATAAAAGGGTGGTAACGGCAAATAAGAACGGGAAAAAGAGAGAGGAAAGGGGCGAGTATCTGACTTGCCATGAAGAAACAGACGCCGAACGGGTTGGGTTGTTAAAAAACATCAAATTGAAAGGGTCCTGGCGAGAGGGTAAAGAAAAAGAAGGGAGGATTGTCGGGGGCGGGGGGGGGGGGGATGTCTGGGTTTCAGAAAATGGTGGATTAGGGCGACGAAGGTAAAACTACTTTTGCCCGGGGGGACAGGGGGAAAAATTCAGAGAAAAAAAAAGGTTGGGGGAGGGGGAAGGGGATAAGAGAAGGGAAGAGAGTCTTTGCCACCATTGGGGGTAAACGGTGAAAAGGTCCTAAAGGAGAGGGTGCGGAGGGTAAAGTGGAAAAAAAAAGTCGCGCCGGGGAAAAAAAAATGAAGAGACTGAAGCGACGGGGGAACGGGGGAAATCGAAAGAAACAATAAGACAGTAGGAAAGAGGACAAGGGTGGGCAAGAACAGGATAAAAAAACCAGTGGGGGAAAGGTATGGGGGGCACAAGAAATGGTCAACTATTGAAGGACGGACCAGGTCACCATAAGAAAAAGGGGTGAAAAAAGCGTGGGAGAAAAGTGCCACGACACAAAAAGGAAAGGAAAAAGGGATGCAAATGTAAATATCGATATCGTAAAAAGGGTAGGAGGGGGAAAAAGACGTTGAGAACAGGGTGGGTCGAGGATAGAAGGGAATGGGACCCATTGTCACACAAGGAAAGGCAAATCGGACGTTCACCAGCTCGGAAGGTTGGGGGAAATCAGGGATTAAACAAGAAAGTTCTTTACAAGAAGACAAGGAAGGGGAGAGACAGGCCTGAGGGGCGGGGAGAAGAAATCTGGAAAATGAAAAAAGAAAGAGAGAGGGGGAGGAACGAGAGGGAAGGAGGGGGCGGTTGGTGACGCAGATGCTCAGGTTACGAAAACATGGTGACTTGGCCACGCGTAAGGAGGATGGCAAACGACAGGTAAAGGGGGAAAGAGGTGGCGTAATGAAAAGCAGGGAAAGAGCCAACTACGCCACAGGGGACGAAGGAAGAGAGTGATGCGGTCTTGAAAAGGGGAAGTAAAGAAAAAGAACATTCTATAAAGGGAAAAAGTGTGTTGCAAGGGAAACTCACGGGGGGAAACGGGGGCGGTAAGAACCTAACCAAATAAAAGTGGTGAAGGAGAGATGAGGCAACCGTCCATCCAAAGCGGAAAAAAAAGGGAGGAAAAGGGAGGGGGTCGAAGTCAGAAGAGGGCCAGGATAAAGGGAAAAAAACTAGTTCGGAGGCAAAAACGTAAAAAAAAAGGGAAGAAGGGACTGCTTGTCAGAAAGAAATTGCGGAAGGTGGGTTCACGAACAGACCACGTACAAAAGCAGGGGGAGGGAGAACTGGGCACAAAAGGAGATTTAACCACACGTCAGGGCTGGGTCAGGTGGGCAAGGGAAAACCATGCAGAGGAGGAAAAAGGTTGGCAATGGGGGGGTGAGCGGGGGGGTAAAAAAAAGCACCCTGGGGAGGGGGGGAAAAAAATGATGAGCTTCCGGACGACCTAAATAGGTGGGGGAGAAGAAAAAGGGGCGATAGAGATCTCAAAGCCAAGTGCATGACTCAGTGTGGGGGTAAAAAAAAAGAGAGGAGGGGAGAAAGGGCAAAAAATCAGAGAAGGAAGTTACATGGAGGATCCAAAAACGCCCCGCCGGGGTTGAATCTTGGGGACTAAGGAAAGGTGTCACGGTTTTCGAGAGGCTCTGATGAGGGGGAACCAGAGAACCAAACGTTCAGGTGGGGTCTGCGTCTGGGAGCACCTGAATGAACTGCCTACATAGGGGGAAGGTAAAAAAAACGGATCGAAAAAGGCAGAATGCGGAAATCAAAAATGTCTTGAAGGTAACGGTGGGGTAATTTGGGTGGATTTTCCTCAGGGGGGAAAGGAGTCGAGATAAAAAAGAAAGGTGCTTTGAGATTGAGGACACCAATAAAAAATAGACCAAAAGAAAAAAAACACAAAAAAAACTGGCAAGACCATGAACAAGGGGGAACGGGACTCGAACGTGCCCGGAAAATATAAGGAATCAACTGAGGGAAGGGGAACAAAACCGAAAGGGGAAAAAGGAACAGACAGATTGACGGGAGTGACACAACTGGGGGAAAAACGAATAAAAAAAAAGGGAAGACCACGAAGAATATAGGGAGAAAAAAAAGCCGCCAAAAGGAGGAGGGGTGTGAAGGGGACTCAGTGAAGATGAAGAGGGGTTCGAGAGTGCCCAAAAAATGAACGAAAAACAGACAAAGAAAAACCCCGTACACAGAGGGGGGGGACCCGCTTCTGGAAGAAACAGGGGAAAAGAAAATGGATAAATAAGGCAAAAACACCACGGGGGGAAGAAAGAAGAGATAAAGTGTCGGCAGAGGAGGTGAAACAACAAAAAAAAATTAACGCACAACGAATAAACGGCCGGGGCGGGGAAGAAACAAAGATAGGAGAAAAGAAACGAAAAAAAAAAGGGAACAAAACAGCAAACAAATAAATGTGACGGCAAGGTGAGAAATCCGAATACCGGGAACGGGAAAATTAAGAAATCTGGAAAAAAGGGGGGACATCAGAAAGAAAAAAAACACTTTGCAAATGAGCCATAAAAACAGGATCAGGGTAAGGAATCAACTTCACGCGGTGAAAGGAAGAAGGTGAAAAAGCCAGGGAAGAAAGCCACGAAGGGGAGAGGGTTGGTCATAAAAAATCAAGCGCGAACCACCGGGTTGACAGGAAGAAAAGGGGAAACCAAAAAAAATACGGAGGAGAAAATAAAGATAAGCCCAAACACAAGGAGTGAAAAAGGGAGACTGGGAGAGACCGCCCTGTCGGAAACGTGGTGGAAAGCATCTGGGAACGAAGATAAACCAAGGAGCAGATCGTAAAAGGGGAAAAAAAAATCCTCCACCCCAGAAAAAGAACAAACTGCACGGGGAACGAGGAAAAAAACGACATAAAGTAAATCGCGAAAGTTAAAACAGGGGAAGAATAAGCAAAAGAAAGACCCAGGGTTGACGTTGTGATAACAGAAATGTGACCCGACGGAGGGGGGGGTTAGGAGAATAGCCAGGTTCCCCGACCTAGAAAACGAGCATGAACGGAGGGGGGGTGTAGATTATCGATGGAAAGAAGCACAAAAAAAATCGAGAGGTGAGGTAGGAAAAAACGGAAAAGGCCTGGAAGACAAGAAACCGGAAAAATCGTTGGGGGAAGAAAAAGACATCCCAAATCCACCAATGAACGGCAAGCTAAAACAAGAAAGGAAAAGGTTGTAAACTAAGAATAGGGACGAATGGAGCACCAACGACTGTCGGGCAGAAAAAGGGGGCCTACGAAAAAAAAAAGAAGGAGGAACAGAATAAAAGAAAAGAAGGGGAGAAGGTTGCGAAAACAAGAAACGCAGAGAGTGGTGTCTCATCGAAAACGCACCAGTGCACCAGTGAATCTTTACCAAGCACGCAAAAAAGTGCCCCCGTAAGTACGGGTGAGCAAATAACAGGCAAAAAGGGAGGTCTGCAAATGACACGCCCATTATACTGACAGGGGAAAAACAAAGATCGGATACAGGAAAGGTCATTTGAAAACAGTTCATGAAAGAGGGGGGGAGTCGCAAAGAATATGGGGGGGAAGAATCGCGACGATGGAGGAGTAACGAGAAAAAAAATGGCCAAGAACCAGGGGGTAAACAGTGGACCTCCGAGGAAAACTCAGGAGGAACAAAAAAGCTGGCAGTTACACCAAGAATAAAAAAAAAAAACGAAGAGGATGGAAAAGAAGGGAGGAGAAAGGGAGTACCAAAGGAAAAGAGTTGATAGTAACCTGCCATAAGAAAGAATCTAGACAAAAATCAGGATGGAAAGATGAAAAGGGACTGGGAATCGACGACGGGACAAAGGTAAATGGGGCCGCGAATGGTGTGAAAGAAAAAGATGGAAGAAAAAATAGGGGGGCAAAAGAAAGAAACGTCCAATTAGAAAACAAAGGGACAGAAAGCAAAAGTCAAAGAAAGAACAAAATGGTAAGATCTCAAAAACTCGGTTTCGGAAGAAGTGGGACGCCTGAAAAAGAAAAGGCGGAAAAGGAAGGCCAGGCAGGTAGGCATGAAATTTTCCATAGAGGGGTTTAGGAAACAGCAGAAGCAACGATTTAAAAGAAGAAGAAACAGGAGAAAAAAAAGATTCACAGTAAACACAAGGGAATGGGGCGTAT
>Ga0179593_1504061_pt1 | contig 20094 bp, 24 predicted proteins | sample CZODoug2_1_08_16_FD_185931 | JGI IMG/M metagenome (GOLD analysis project Ga0179593, IMG submission 185931) | Vadose zone soil fungal communities from Angelo Coast Range Reserve, California, USA - CZODoug2_1_08_16fungal (PacBio error correction) | ecosystem: Environmental > Terrestrial > Soil >...
AAGGGGGGTCTCGATGATTGGTCAGATGGTGGAAACGGTCAAAATCATTGCTGCCGTGGAAACTCCAAGGAATCCTTTTATGGGGCGATGTATCCGGTAACTGAGAAGAACGTACCATGGAGAGTTTGAAAGGGGTCTTGGCAAAAGGAGCGAGTTTATCGGGCGAAGCGCCACTTCTGCGGGAAGGAGTGGGCGTGTTCACATTGAGACGAGACTGAAAGAAAAAACCAAAAAGAAAAGAGGGGACCAGTCCCCATGCCCGCGCTGAACAATATTAATCGAACGGTAACTTGTGGAGGAGAGGACAGCCGTTAAAAAAGGGTGGCAATCGGAGGAGGGAAAAGGGAGGGGAAAAACAAAAAACTCGACTGCGAAATTGGCGGAACAGAAAAGGCCGATAATGCTCAAAGAACACTTCTTTTTTCAGACGGGTCAACCGAGCTTTCAAAGGGGGAAGAACAAAAAAATGAAGGGGGTGGAAAGTGAGGGAGCAGCGGCGGAGTGTCGCCCGAAGCTGACCTGCCGGCTGTCAGTTAATTTTCAGGTCCAGGAGGGAAGGTGGACGGAGGTTCAAGCAGCTTCAAGGGGGAAACAGCCCGCCTTGGTAAAACAAGGGAAAAAATCTCTGGGGACAAAGCCGCGGGAGGGGAAATTGTTTTGCAATTCGGGGGAAAACCGGTTACCGGGCCACCGGCCGGTGGACGTGCTTGAGAAAGGCAGGGGGGAATGGGGGTTGTCCAGCAAAAACCAAAAAAAACCGTTTGTGGGAAAAGACACCCGTTGAAAGGGGGGGGGGTACGGATGGGGAGAGGGCAGGACGCGAGGAAAAGACGGTTTGAAAAGGAATCATTGGACCTAGTGACGTCGGCAAGGGGGAAACGGCACGATTTGGACCATGGCATGGGGGGTTGTGGAATGTCGAGTAACGGACAGGACCGAGGCGAACCATAGGCAAGGAATGACAGACCTTTGGCGGGTATGAAAAAAATCGACCGCGGGGGGGGCGGTTCAAAGTATCATATCAAGCCAAAAGTTCAGGGCACCACGAAGGTTGAAAGAGGGGGCAACTTTCCACAGACAACGAGGGCAGCGCCACTGGCGGAGAATGGGTTTAATGTGCAATAGATGAGGCCGTCGGGATGTATACGTGGCGTGCGGTCATCATAATTGGAAAGGACACTCCAAAATGCGGCTCGGATCCAAGATGAAATAACTTTGGGGGAGCTACCACTTGGGGGATAAGGGGCTCGGTAAAAAATCTTTTTCAAGGAGGGGGGGAAAAGAAGGGCGGTGATTGTATCCGGAGTTAAGTGGTCCGGCATCTTAAACCTAAAGGCCGCGGGGTTGAAAAACGGGTCAGTGAATCTTGTGGAGGGTAGGGGGGGGGGGGGGGGGAAAAGGGAACAGCCCCATGCAGGGAAAGCGTCCGATGACAAGAGCTCAGAAAGAAAAAAGTTTCTCCCTCACATTTTGGAAGAATCACGGGGGGGACGATTCCATGGGAAGTCGAATCGCGGCCGCGCGTAAAATCACGGGGTGGTCGGGAAATGAGACGGCACCGGAGGCTAATCTGGGGAGCCCGGGGGACTGACCGGGGAAAGGGAAGTGGGGGGAAACCTGTGCCAGTTCTCGCGTTACAAAGGGGAGACTTGAGGGGTGCGGCATTTTAGGGAAAACGAGGGGGTGGGGGCAAGGGCTTGGGTCGTTGGGGGAGAAAAATGTCACCAGGACGGTCAAGCGTAAGGGGGGAAGGTTAGGGTCTGGGCGAGGAGAAAAAGGAATACAGAAAGAGACAGACTCAAAACACAAAACAACGAAAAGAGGAAAGAAGAAATGATGGCCAAAACGAGACGGTCGAGGAATCCAGAAAATTACAACCTGCAAAGGGAAACGCCTGCAGGACGAACTGCCAATGGCTAAAATTCCTGTAAAAGGGGGCACACCCGAGGCCAACCGTAATGAACAAAAAACGAAACAACTTCCGACGGCCGAACAGTGACCCCAGGAAGAGGGTAAATAGCAAATACGGCCAAAAGGTACATCAAGGGACGGCAGCAAAACTGGTCATCAGGAGGGAGGGGGGGACTCTTCGCGACCAGGAAAAGAGTCTTCCGACGTAACCAATGTCCGTCTACCCCCCCCGGAAAGGGGCAACTTCTAACCAGACAAAGAGCGCGGACTAAGGGGGGTCACACCGGGTCGGGGGATCGAATCGCAATCCTATATACATTATATGTGGCGGGAACAAAAAACCAAAAACATTCCAAAATACGCATCTGCAAGATTAATTCCTTTCCAAGGAAAAAAGGTTCTTAACATGATAGAAAAAACCGGGAAAAAAAGCAACCATAAGAACCCCTGCCGCACAATCCCGAAAAGAGAAGTTGTTCCACCAGGGAACGGTTTGTCTGGGGGGGCCAGTTCAGAAAAAACAAAACAAGAAAGGGGAGGGGCCGCGAGAAGCATAAGAAAACCAAACCCCTGCGGCGCAGTCAGAGCGAACGAAAAAAAAAACAAGGCGCATTTCATCTTCCAGGGAAAACGAAAGCATGGAGTCTTGGGACAAACGCGGGCAGAAGCAGCAATTCCTCAGGGGGACATGCGCGATATGGAGCTTCTTGCAAAACGAAAAACCGCATATCACTTCAGCCAAGAGATTGAACGCATTGAAGGAAAATAAAGACCGCCAAGGCCCGGACCCTCACCACCACAACATGGTAAAAACTTACCCGACGGGCAGCATCAGAAGAAGGGAAAATACCACCGAATCTTAAGCAACCGGGAGTCCGGACGCTCGCAGAAAATCCGGGAAAGAGGATCAAAAGAAAGGGTAAAAAAAGCGTCGAAAAACTGGGAGCGGAAACAATCCCCGCGTCGGAATGCATCGAAACCGTCCGTGGAAGGGGGGAGGAAGTCCACAGGGCCAACCAAGCTAGGAAAGACCAACCGCGCAAAGTATGTAAAAGGTGGTGAAAGAAAAGGGAAGGCAGCGCGGGGAAAAACCTCAGGGGACAGTGAAAAACCCCGGCCCGTTACGGAGGCGCCAATCAAGAAAGACCGCAGAAACAGAGGGGGAAGCACCATTCACTAGGAAAAACGCGAACCTGCCAGCCTCCCACCACAAAAGGAATAGGGCACCATGCCAAAAAGCCTCAAGATGATTCAGAAAAAAAAGACCCACATCTCGCAGACAGTCACTTCTTATGGAAGGACCACGTTTCAGGCAAAGAGGCCTGAGGTCGACGGAGAAGAAAATAATGAGGAACCCGTTACCGGGTCCTTCATGAAGAAGAAAATTAGCGAGATAATTTAAGGAGACTGGAAAAAGGAGTAGAAAGGGGGGGAGGAGGGAATGTAAAAGCTCATGAAAACGATTGCCTCGTGGGGCTCGCCCAGATTCAGGGGAGAAACCGGGACCCCTCGCAACTACGAAAGATGGTAACCGCCGACCGGATACAAGTCCCGAAAAGAGAAAAAGCGAGACTCTGCGGAAAACGTAACGGCCACCACGCCGACTAAAGATACAACAATCTCCCTCAAAACACAAAAAAAACAAGGAAGAAAGAGATTAAAGGTGGCTACCCGAAGGACGTCAGGTAGGTTCCGTTAAAAAATCAGCGTCTCAACGGAATTGAGTGGCGAATTGGGGGGGATCAAACTTACAGAAAGGTGATTAGGGAAAGGTTCAGGTTGATCGGGGGGAGTCCAAAGGTGGAGAACGCAAAGTCAAAGTGACAGTGAACAGGAAGTTGGGCCGAGCGGAAATGACAAATCCCAATCTGGGGGAAGGAAGGCACAACCTGTAACTGCACAATAGGAATAGGCCAAAATAGAGTTAAGAAGAGACCGGTTAAACTGGAGCATTTGAAGAGCGCCCCCTCATAAAAAAACCGGGGGAGAACGGCAGGAAAGAAGTTGGCGCGAGCTGATCGGAGGGGTGGGTGAAGGTTGGGGGCAAAAAAAACCAGTTCTTTGGTCGGCCATGGGGGGGGGGGGGGGGGGGGGGGTGAAAATAGGGGGGAGGTGGGAAGGTGCTGGATACCGAATGATTCCGCAGGCTTGCCCCTGCGATTCGGAGGCGGGAAAAGGGACTGGCTGGTGTGACTACGCACTTTTAGAGTGAAACACCCTTCCTTCTCCGGGGAAACCTCGTTTTTGTAGGGGGGAAAAACAAAACTGGGGGGGGGTTCCCCGTTGTCATTTGACGCACGTTTAATTAACCTGGGGCACGCCGGCAAACTTTGTGTCGGGCCGTTCGACGCGGGTGAAAGTTTGGGGCCGAGAGTGGGGGGGTTCGAAGAAAAAAGGGGGGTTTTGATCGAGCGTGAAAAAATGGAGATCGGTTGGAGGCGGTCCCCAATCCAGGTCACGAGGGTGGACAAAACAAAAAAAAAGCGGAGGGGTAGGGACGAAAACAGATGAGCTGGCGTAATTTGGGAAAAGGGGAAGTGTTGTGGGAATGTCAGGAGGCCGTCGTTTGTCCTAGTAAGCGACAAAGAAGAAAAGGAAAATCGCTGCCTTTGGCGGATTAGTCGCGGAACTCTGCACGAATGATCCGGGAAGGGTCAATAAGGCAGACTGAGGGGGAAGAAATGGGCGTGCTCGTCAGCGAGGAGCGAATTTCGCAGGAATTGCGTGCAGGAAGAATGGGGACTCTTGAAGGTCCTTGTGGCGGCAAAGCAGAAAAAAAAAAAACAGGGGTTCAGACGATCGACAGGGGCGGGGACGGCCCGACGAGGGGGGGATCCGGTGGAATACAGCCCCCAAAAAAACTGGTGATCTTTAAAGGACAAAGTCGAGCAGGGGGGATTGGGTTCGGAATTGTGGATAGGGGGGGCTTTTCTGGAAGAGAAATCTCGGTTGAAGAGGAGGGAAACACCGTAAAAGGGAAATCATTCTGGTGGAGAGGCGGAATGAAGCCAAATCAAGAAGGAGGACGGGTTTTGACACCAGCTCAAAAAACAAGGAGCAAGCAGGCCTCAAGTTATGGGGAAGGGGAAAGCGGGGAGGTCTCACGACGAGAAGGCCGTCCAATTGGGGGGGGGGGGTTCCGCAAAAAACTATGGAACGACCTCAAAAAAGAGAAAAAAAGGCAGGACAGGTGCGAGGCCCGGCACGGGCCTATTTTTCGAACTTTCAAAACTTTGAAAGGGAGATCGCCGTTCGGGCATGGTAGGGTGAACTTGGAATTAAAAACGCCGGGGGGAAATAAGGCCAGTTTTCAACAGAGGGGTGGCATGGGGCAAAGTAAGAAGGGAAAAACTTCGGTGGGGTCTGCGAGCCGAGAACGTCCAGAGTGCTGAAAAAAAAGAAAATCAAACAAAAAACACGGGGAAGGAGGAAAGAGGAAGATTCCCCCGCCGAGACGTTTCTCCCCAGACCGGCACCATCAAAGAAAAAACCTGCCCATGCAGGACAAAAGGCTGGAAAGGCGATCCCAAAAAAAGAAAAAACCTCAGAACTTGGGAACACACAATCTGCACCGACAAAGGGGAAAGACACAGAACGTATTTCGACTACAGGAGGACAGAAAGCTAAAACTCCCTTTTTTGGGACAAAGGGTACAAAGGCACGGCCGAACAAACACCAAAGGGAACGCGCGCGTCCATCCTGAACCACAGGCCGTCTGCGTCGAAAAAAAAAAAAAAAGAACTCGGGGAAATGGGGGAGCTACCGGTGTCGAAAGAGAGTGTTAGACGAAGCCGGAACCCACAGAAGGCCATATTAGGACAAATTCCAAAAACTAAAGCGCTGGAGGTTCAAGTGGACCGCTCTTGGGGGGTCTGGAGCACCCGCGAATAAGCACATCCACCGACAACAGTCCAAAAAAAGAGAGGAAAGTGGGGGGGGAAAGCTGGGAGAACCCGCAGTGGACGACATCAGATCAGCGGGGGTAACAAAGCCCCGCATGAAATCCAGGAAATGCGCCTGAGGGCAGGAGCGCAGGGGGGATACCATCGAAAGGCTGTCAGGGGGAAAATCAAAGCGGGACCGAAAAAGTGGCCTTTGTGGGAAAAATACTCTGGACAGAAGCACGGATCAGAGGGAGCCCTGCCCACGGCAGGGATAAGGGCAGTAAAAACCAAGAACCTCGGCGATGGGAATCAGGCCTCGTTTCGAGCTTTAACGCCTCGTACGTCAATGCCGACAAAAGGAAGCGTGACATTTCCCAAAAACGTCCAGAAACAGGAGTCCAAAAAGACGAGGGCCACCGCACACCGCGTTGCCCGAAAGAAGCAGCAAACCGGAAAATCAACGTGCACCCCCGGGGCCTCGACAAAATCCATGGGGGACTTCGGAATAAAGAAGAGGGCAAACCATTAAAACCCCCCGAAGGCAGCGCAGGAAAAAAGGAAACTGTGGCGGGGCCCTTGGGGGAAAAGAAACCGCGCAAACAAAGATAGCAAACGCTCCCAAAGCAAAAGAAGAGTGTTAACCCGCAAGCTTGAAAAAAAGGGGATAGAAGACCCCGCGTTCCCATTCGGGAAAGATGTCAATATCCGCCACACAAGCAGCCGCAGGGGGGACTCCGAACCAAAAAAAAAAAAAAGCTGCCAGAACAGCAACAATCCTCAAGCACCCTTCAAGCGAACCTGCGCGCAAGAGAGGGGTAACACAAAAAAGAAAGGTCGCATCTTCCGGTCCACGTTAGCGTCAAAAAGCGGAAGAAGCGATCGCGTCCAGAAAACTGACTGAGTTATGGACCCTTTTGGAACGGTCATTCAAACCTACCGACACCCATAGGGGACTATAATTTGATGTAGGTGCGGAAAGTCCAAAAGGGAGACCGAAAAAAGGGGGAAGGTGAAGCGCAAAACAGGATGAACGACGCACGAGTGCCGAGAGGGGCTGCGCTCCTCCCCAGGAAATACCCTCCAATCCCTCAGACAAAGATCTGGTAACGTCTACTCCAAAATTAGGAAACAAAACAACAATCAAGAAGGACGCGCGTAACGCAGAATCTGACAGAAAAGGGCTACCAGAGACGAGGACCTAATCTCAAACTCAAAAAAAGGGGAAAGAGAGAGGGATTAGGTCTCGGGTAGAGACCAGGTCGGGAGTCGGTTAAATAAAAGAACTGAACAATCGTCTCAGGGAATGATCTTGTGCGGGAAAAAGGGGGGGGAGGTGAGAAAACCGTACAGAGGGGCCTTAAGGGGGGAGAGGTGATTCGGTCCCAGGGAACCAAGGATTTTTGGAAAGCTGGAAAGAACAACGCGAAAGCCATCTGTCCGTTCATATCTTGGAAAAGAAGAATCCCCATAGAGGGAACTTCACTGGGTTCCGCAGCAATAACGAAAGGAAGAGGGGCCAGGGGTAGGGGGAGGGGGAAAAACGGGGGGCCACAAAGGACTGGCGCAATCCACTTAGACTAGAGTCGCGCAGCCTATCCCAAGAGTAAAGAGGGAATGAAGAATTCCCTAAAATGGTGATCCGCCGGTTGTTCGGACGGTTTGGGTTCAACCTAAGCTTGCTTGAGCCCTCCCAAATTGAAAAAGGGTGTGAGGCTGCGGAGCAGACTTCTTATTTGAAGGGGAAAAAAAAAAAAAAAACTTGGAGCTGTCAAGGGACGAGGGACTGATTTTCAATTCTGGAAAAGCCCGCGTAACGCCGGGTTTTCGAAAAAAAGGCCGGAGGAAAGGTGAAAAAGGCAAACACGACGGGTCTTGAAAACACGGTAAAGCTGCCAAAAGACTTCAGCGGCGGGGGGCTGGGGTGTTTCGTGGGGAAGACCGTGCCAACCCAAGACAAAAAGAAAAAAACCGGCAAAGGGGGAGGTCGCTGGAAAAGCGAGGTTTTGTGCAGGAAGAATTGGTGTTGCAGATCCTAAAAAAGGGGAATTTTGATCGGGAGCCGGGGGGGAAGATGGGGGAGGCGTCCAGGAAAGAATGGGAGGCCAACGAAATGCGGTGGGGACAAAAGGTAGGGCCGGACAAATTCAGGAAGGACCAAATGAAAGACCTGGAGGGGTTTGGGGAATGGCGGGGGCCGAAAAAAAAGAAAGAAAAAAGGGGGAGAGAACAGAAGGAATCCTCGAAGGGGGTCAGGATCACCAGCTGCCCGAGGGGAAGGTGCCCGACTTGAGAAATATCGCGGGGGCAAAAGAAAAAAAAGTGAAAAGGGAAAAGGCAAAGGATTTGGGGGCAAGCCGGGGCTTTTAAAAAATTGCGGTGTTGCAGGAAAACGCGTTACTGGGTGGAATGAGGGTCAAACCAAGGAAAAGGGTGGGGCCGACCGCAGGGTTTGAGAAATGTTCTTTCATTCGCTTAAAATTCTGAAAGAAAACAAGCACAAAAAAAAACATTGTTTGTAAAGCGGGTTAAGGGGAAAATTCGATCTGGGGGGACCAAGGGGGAGTTAGAAGGTTCTGGGGATGAATTTCGGGGAGGGGACCATAGGAAGACGCTTCCCGTTAAAGGGGAAAAAAAAAGAACGGAAGAATTAAAAGGGTTCGATGGGGGGGGGGGGGTATAAGCCCGGGAAAAAAAAAATAAATGGTTGGCTTCGTTAGGGACCAGCTGGCGACAAACCAGTTGAACCCATAAGGGGGAAGCCAAAAAGGCGGTGGGGGGTTAGAGCCTCCATGGTAGAGAAATCAAAAGGAAGGGACTAAAGTAGAGGGAAAATGTTGGGGGGGGGGTCAAACGAGAAGGACGATATCAAAAAAAAAAGTTGAAATGTACGCGCCGATTGTGACAGGAAAGTTCTGGTGACCAGGGCTGCCTACGCCGGGTTCAGACAGGATGATTGGGACGTCAAAAAAAGTCGACCAGCTGCCAAGGGGGAAACCAAGAATTGACATGGGGCCATGGTACAACAAAGGTAAAAAAAAAAAGGGGGCGGTTCGGAGGTTCTAAGCGGAGAACGGAAATCCTGGAGAGACACAACACACAAAAAAAAACAACGGGGAAAGAGAGAGGTTTTCCCGGATTAGTGAAAAGAAAAAATTGCACCTCAAGAGCCTGCCTTCGGCAGTCAAAAAGTGGCACAACAACTCAGGGCAGAGACCGCCGTCCAAGGGGTCACAAAAACAAAAAATCCGGGCCGAACTCACCAACTCAACAAAAAACAGGTCAAAGGGGAAACAGAAATAAGTTCTCCGGAAAAAAAAATCCAAGCACTCCTTGTTCCAGGCGGCTTCCGCATAAGGCGAAACAGTAAAAACCTTAAAGGGGTAATCGACGTACTGATTCGAAACACTCTTGATCCACGACGAAAAAAAAAGAAGGGGCTTAAACTAACGTTGAGCGACTGGGCATACGAACAGTCCAGATTATTGTGTACTTCAATGTGCCGACATCGAAACTAAACACTATGATACTTTACACCCGGAAACCTAGGGGGACAGTACGATGCGCACGGAGCCGGCATAAACTAACAGGGGTTACTGAAAATCCTAAAGTATGTTTCGAGACAACGCCTACAAAGCCCGTGGGAATTTACCAGGATACATCGGTCGGGACCCGAAGCATGAAGGAAGGAAGGCTAAAAACTGAAAACTCCTCCGATGCATCCCAAAGGATCTCAAGAAAAAAAACTGAGCTCAGGTTCATGACAAAAACATAAGAAGAGGAGGGCCACCTTTTGTAAAAAAAATCGAAGGCAGCGATGTACGAAATCAGGGAAAACCCCTGCACAAACGTCGATTGAAAATCCACACGCACCGCGGGCACTGGCTGATTTCCCGCACAAGCGAGGTTGAAAGCCTGAAAAACTGTCGCCGCGACGCCACAGCGGGGGATAGGAAAGTCCACCAGACCATGGTTCAATGGAAGAGAACATCAGCCTAAGGAACTATGTACACAGTCAAAAAAAAGGGCGTAAAAAAGAAACGCCACACAAATCGATCGGAAATACACCCCTCCAGAAAAAATCCAAAAGGGGGGGGGGGGGGTCTGAGAAAGCAAAACTGAGTTACAAAACGAAAGACTTCGGCGCGGAACCGGCCGGGGCGGTAACGGAAAAGGGGCCCCAAAAACTAAAACACCAAAACGACTCCCTCCCCGAATGGGTTGGGATATCAAGAAAAAAAAAAGGGTAAAAATGGGGCCCCGAATCGGAACGAAACCGAATTCGTTGAAAAAAAAGGACCAGAAAGGCAAAAAAATCGACAGGGTGGCCCGCATCACTTACCTGACAAGAAACCCCTGATAAAAAAAAAAGTCACGCACCACCCCTACAATGGGGGCCAAAGACAACAAAGAAAAAGGGGCGGTTGAAAAAACCGTTCATAACCCACCGACTCGAAGGCACGGGGGCCATGTTGCTTTAGGAACGTTAGAAAAAAGGATGCGCGTCGAAGGCATTGAGACGGATGGAAACCCTTGGGGGAAGTTACTTGGGAAAAAAGGTCTCCTCAAAAAAAAAAGTTCCTGTTTAATGTATGGGGGGAACAAACGGAAGGACGCCCCCTATTGGGGGGAAGCTCGTTAAACACGAACAAAAGATGACGCGCCGAAATTGGACAGCTAGAAAAAAAGGAAGGCTCTCCAAACAACGGGGACCAACATCCTCTACGAAATCCTGGTGAAAAACCTAAAATTCTACCCTCAAAGAAAGGGAAAAAGACTGGCGCTGGACGGGAAAGATGAAGGACAAGAAACAGATGCACTAAAGGGACTCAACGAAACAAAAAAACAACGGAGGGAGAGAGAGTACTTAGTTCTGGTCCGGAAGGGAGGGCGTAAGAAGCTTTTGCCGTAAAAGAGTCGTTTGATGACATGGGGGGGGGCGAAGGGGGTCCGGTCGCTGGTAGATTACTTATCGAGGGAATGGAGGGGGGGTCTTGAGAGAGTGAGACCGGTTCCGTAAAGGCGAGTCCATCCGACGGGGGGGTTTCATCAAAAAGGTCGAAGGGGAAAGAAGATCCCAAAAACCAGCAAGGTCGGTCTTAAAAAAGGTGGGGGTCCGCAAAATCTGAAGAAGAAAGTTAATGGCAGAGAGGAAAAGGGGAAAAAATTAAGGGGGGGAAATCAACTAAAACAGGAGCATCCTTCAGCAAACCCCACAAAAAAAAAAAAAAAGAAGCCGCCTCAGACCGCGCATCAGGCCTAACAAAAAAGAAAGAAATGAATCGGGGCTGAGTGTAACCAATGCGGGGAAAAAAGGTTGACCGCGGTGACACGTGAAAAGGGGGGGGGAAGGGGGGGACGGAAGGAGACGTCGGGAAGGTGTGCTGGAATGCGGGCCAGGGAGGCCATTGGGCGGGCGCCGCCCGGAAACAAGGCGGGTAAACGGGGAGGGACTGGGAGGCCCCGAAACCTCTCTTGTTAACATGCTCCACAGAAAGGGCGCGTCGGGGGATAGGACTGTCACGGTTTTGCGGGGGACCTGAACAAGGGAAAATAAAGCCAAGTCCAAAAAAAAAAAACCGGGGGTTAAACGCAGAAAAAAAAAACGACGCGGGAAGTTGGGGCCGATCATGGGGGGGCGATGATCTGAATGATTTGATCGATTGCGGGGATTGGGATGGCAGGTGTGGGAAACCCAGTCTGGCGGCACGCCGTTGCGGGACAGAAAAAAGAGGAAATAAGTCGGTGCCAAGGGGCTGCAGCGAAAATTGGAGACCGGGAAGGTTTGGGGATGAGTGAGATGCCGAAGTTAGGAAGGAAAGAGGGACCATCAGCGGAAAAAAAACAATCTACATGGAAAATGTGGATGCAAGAGGAAGAGAAGAGGGTTTGCAAATAACGCCGGGGTGCAGAACAGAAGAAAAGTAAGCAAGGTGCCAAAGAAAATTTGTTACCAAAAACAACTGAGCGTCCGCCGTTGTGAAAACGTTGGGGGGAAAGATAAAGAGTCTGTGAAAAAAAAAAAATCCCTGGTCCTCCGGTCATAAAGGCGGCCGCATTTTTTTCGAAAAAAAAGCGCTCGCGGGGACAACGGGAGCTGGGAAGAAGGTAAAGGCCACACCACAGTTAGGTTGTAGCTTGTCCGAAGAAAAAAGGTTTTGGGATTGGTGGGCTAGTCCAATTTGGGGAAAGATTTGGTAAGGCGGGCAATCCGTCGCAACAGCAACGTCCCTCCGGTCCGGGAAAGTAAAAAATTGGGGGTCCAAGTAAAACTATGGAACATTAAGAAAAAGGGAAAACAATCTGTCCGGATTTCTTAGATGAAAAAGAAGTCCAGAAAAAAATTTTAATCATCAGTCAAAGGCCTAAAACCTCATGGGGGGGGGGGAACCAGTCCTGAGAAGCTAATAAGTACTTCCCCGGAAAAAAAGGCAACCGTCAATGGGGGCCGGGTCAAAAAGGATGGGAACCGCCGAATCAAAAGACAACTTTTTGAGCTTCATTTCACCGACAGGATTTCTACAAAGGGGAGTAAAATGGGCGCGAGTTATGCAAAAACTCGGGCTCAGGGGGGAGGAGGGGGTGCAAGGGGCCATTCTGTTGACGCGTTTGTCAAAGGAAGGAGCAATGGGCGTACGAATCGGTCTGCACGGTGAAGGAGGGGAAACTCCAATCTATGCTTCAGAAATCTCATCTCACAAAAAAAGGGAGGATATGAGGGGGGGGGAATGCCCCGAGACGTTTCGTAATGAGAGGGACAAGGCAACAAGAATACCCGCACACCACATTCTAAACTTCCCAAAAAAAGCCTGGAAAAGGGGCCAAACGCCACAGCAGGGACTGCACACTCCACAAAAATCCGGGTATAAAGTAACAACAGAACGAGGGGAAGGGTTTGAGAAAAGAAGGCTGAACGAAAAAGGGCGCGACGTGGTGGCCATTACTTCTGAGAACCCAGGACCAAGGACGGCACGTCAGAAAATGTCCCAAAATAAAGCCGGCTTGCGGAGTACATAGCCTCACGGATGGACTCACCGTTGCAACTGAAAGGATACTTGTCCAAAGGAAAAACTAAAGACCCGAAAGGAGGGATGACTGGGGAAACCCGAAATCGAAAAAAGAAGGTCCAATATGCAAAAAAATGCAAGCTTTTGAGTTCAAAAGAAGGACGATGCCCCAAAAGAATGAACCAAAGCACCGAACGGAACCAAAATACAAGAAAAAAAGTAAGGGGGAGCCTACAACTCCCAGAAAAGGTGGGGGAAAGAAAGGAAAAGCGTAAAAAGTCCGTCGAGCACAAAGGAGAGAAAACTGTCTTCTACCTGAGGAGGATAGCCAAGCCGAAAAAGAACAGAAAAAAAAAAAAAAAAAAAAGAAAAAAAAAAAAAAACACTCACTTGAAAATTCAAAACAAAACGGGAGCGACGGAAGTGGCGCTGGTTGTTGAACCGTGGGAAAAAAAAGGACTTCAGACGTCGTTGGGCCCAAGGGAGAGATGTTCATTCCCAAGAAAAAAAAAAAAGGGACAATTCCAAAAGATCCTCTGGGGCTGTAACTCCCGAACGTCAAAAAGACCACACGCACTCTAACTCCCACAAAAAGAAAAAGTCGCAATTAAAAAGGGCCGCAGCCGACGACTATTTGACAAAAAACCGTGCCCAAATTGCGTGTCGGGAGGACGAAAACGCAAAACATAAAACAAACCAACGATCAAAGCCAGCTTATCGAAAAACTGATAAGGAAAAATCCGCGAGGCAACTCCCCAAAAAAGGGACCGGGGGGGCATTAACGTCGGGGCTTAAAAACTGCAAAAGCTACTAAAAGAACGAGAGAGGGGTGCGAATAATTTTCAGGGGATCGGGTGGCCAAATAAGGTCACGTATAACAAAGGGGGGGGGAGTGAGCTGCTGGCCCAGCAATAAAGATTCCAGGGAAACATAATCCGCTGTCACGATTAAAAAAGCAGGCTGCCTCGCAAAAAAAAAAAACTCAATTTGTGCAGGAAACCGGAAAAACGCAAGCCTTTCGTGGTCCCCCCCAGGGATAAAAAAAAAGAGAAACGGAACAACAACGGCCTTCATAAGCAGGTAGAGTTCTTGAAGCAGGGAGGAAGAGGAGAAAGACTCTGTGGATTGAACCCTGGAAAAATTCCTAATTTTCTCCTCCCTTAAGTGCCAGATAATTTAAGTAATTGCCTGAAGGGGAGGGGGGGGGCGAACGCCCGCTAAAGGGGGATTATTGTGAGAATCTAGGAAAAGAAGTGGCCCATGAGGACGAGGGGGCTCGAAAATATCAATCGCACTTCAGACAAAGGAAAGAAACCTCACTAAAACGAAGCTGGTTACGGCCTAAAAGCCGAACAATTCGCACAAAAAAAAACCTCAAAGAGAAGAAGGGGGGTGGGGGGCTCAGGGGTAGGAAAAGCTGACCGAAAAACGACCAAATCTAAAAGGAGAAAAGTAACTCTCAAAAAAAGGGATTATAGATTAGGTTCCGAAGGGAGAAGCAAAGGCTAGGGCATCGGTCACCGGAACAGATCGTTTTATGAGGTTGGTAGGGTATCAGGGGTAGGGGGGAGTAAAGATGTTCGGTAAGGTGCTGAAAAATGGAGGCAGCGATTTTGACTGGGCAGCAGAAACTCCCAACCAATGAAAACAAAAAACACAAACCCCCCAGAATGCATTCATCAACTTTACATAATCGTCCAGTGGCCTCATGAAGCAGGGCAACAGTTAACTTACCGGACGGTCCAATTAATGGTTCTATACTTAACAGGGAAGACCGGAGAAAAAAGCCTTGCATATCCTCTACGTCAACTCAGGCGGGGATAAAAATGACGTAAACAGAAAGCCGACTAGGTGAGCGGCTTTGGGAGTAAAAGGGTTTCAAAAAAAAAAAAAAAAAGAATGCGGCGCCATGTGGTCAAAAAAAAGGAGGTTGGTGCTTGGTTCCAGGGGGGGGAGAAACCGGAGGATGTCCTTCCTTGGAGGCCTGCCTGCGTCCACGGAGCGAATTTTTGAGTGTGCAGCCAGCTAAGGGGTGAGATTTAAAAAAGGCGTAGAGGGACCATGTCCGTCACGCGTTGGCAAAAAAGTTCTTGTCAAAAAGGAGATGAAAACCAGGAAAGCGCTGGGGGATTTTAAAGGTTTTCAGGGAAAGCAAGGTTTAAAATCCCCCGGAAAAAAAAAAAAAGGGGTCGCGGCCGCTGGGGAAAGTCGACAAAAATGTTTTGTCCAAGGGGAACGTTTTTGGAAACTCCGAAAATGGGGTTGGGGACGTGACGATGGGGAAGAAAATCCGACGGTAAGAGCGCACGCAAAAAAGAGGGGCGAATTCGGTGAAAAGTAGAACAATGGAAATGAAAAAAAAACCCCGGGAGGGAAAAAAAAGAAAATTTTGGGGGGGTTGGGAATGCTATGGGGTTAAGGGGAGAGTGGAGGCGTCACGGGGGAAAGGGAGAAAACAGACAGCTAGCTACGCCTTGGAATGAGCAAGACGGCCAGATTGCGGGAAAAAGGGTAGAATCGCCGTGAAAAGTGCCAACACTCTGAAGCCAAGTTTCACAGGGGCAGGAGGGGTACAACGCCGCAAGCGCTGCTTTTGTTCTGCGGGACAGAATGGAATCGCGTTTCCCAAAGGGGGAAGAACTTAAAAGTAAGCTGCAGCAAGAACGGGGGCGATTCTCAAAGAATGAGGTTCAGGGAAGGGAAGAAACAAAAAGGGAAGAACCCCCGGCGGTTTGTAGCGGGGGGGACTCGAAAGATATCTTTCGGGTTGGGAAATGAGGTTCGGTTATGCTAAAAGTTTCCTGGGCGCCAAGGGTACGCCGGGAAACAGCGTCTGCAACGTGAAAGGGAAATTCCATGAGTGTGAAAAAGAGTTTAGTTAAAAAAATCAACAGGGATCCAGATCGGGAGGAGTCGTCCAGATGACAAAAGAAAAAAAAAACAAAAAATTTAAGGCAGAAGAAGCAACCGAACCCTCCGGATGGAAAAATACCGCATGTGGGGGAAAAAAAGGACCGATAGGAGAAGGGACTCTTGGGCCAGAAGGGGTTCCTTGTTAAAACCACAGGGTAAGGGGAGAGCAAAAAGGAAAACCAAGCGCGAACGTTCTTCCTGTTTAACTCCGAGGGGAGGGGGAGAACGGTCAAGGTGACCCTGTGGTGCACAGGGGTGGATCGCAACTGCGGTCTAGGAAGAAAGGGTGATAGGGTTAGGAGGGGAAAAAATGCCGCGGCCCTTTTCAAAAAAACAATGGCATGGCAGGCTCAGTCAAAGGGAGGGGAATGGGGACAGTGTCCCGTTTTCTGGAAGGAAGAGAAAAGTTCTCACGTGCGTTGAACAAGAAGATCAGAAAGAAAAAAAACACAAACAGTAAGGACAAGAGAGAGATTGGAAGTTGAGGCACACGCACGAGAAGGGTCTCAGGGAAAGAGCCCAAGACTCACAGGAAGCAGTGCTCACGTCAACGGCCCCATGCACACAAGGTCTGAAAAAAAAAAAACTCAGCCCGAAATTGCCCAAAACCCGAACTGTCCTAAAAAAGGAGGAAACTAGCGCACAGTTCCCAAGGTAAAAGGTTGAGGACCGGAAGCCTGGGAACAGAAAGAAAAGTCAGGGGGACGGGTTGTCGGGCTCATCGAACAAACAAGTGTTGGGGACGCGACTGAAAAAGAAAGTTCCGGTGCAGGAAACCAAAAGCACTTGCAGAACCATAACAAAACAGGGGGGCTAACAAAAAAAAATCGCGCTTAAAAACAGGGGGGCGAATAGGGGGGAAAATGCCGAAAAAAGCTACCGGGCATTGTGTTGAAGGACCTAAATCATAAAAAATCCAGGAAAGATGGCCCTTACCCGGCCAGAAGAGGTTTGCCAGGGGTCTACTGAAAAGCCCCTAAATCCAAAAACCTAATAAAAAAAACTAAAAAAAAGGGCTGAAAAAAAGGAGAGAATCGAGGGGAAAGGAGAAAAGAAGACCGAAACCGTGGGGGGGATTCAGATCATCTTCAAATTCCCAGCATGGAGAAACAAAAAAAACTCGGCGAAGGGAAAAAGAAAAAAGGACGCCAAGGATCGCAAACAGAAAAGGATAAGAGGGTCTGCAAAGGGAAACGCGGTTGGCTCCTTTTTCAACTCATGGGGAAAAAAGTCGGTCAAAGAGGACGGTCCAAACCAAGGCGATGATTTATCAAAAGAAGAAACACGGCGCCGGGATCAAAAAATTCAAAAGGCGAGATCCAGGGGGGAGGAGGGGGTTCGCAGAGCGTAACGACAAAGCTCAGGGACCAAACCAAAAAACAGCCATGCCGGGGGAATTTCTCTCAAAAAAAGGGTAGAGGAATCATTCCAGACCAGGGTTCAAAGCAGAGTCAGCAAACCTGGTACTTAAAAAGGGAGGGAAAGTCAGATCCATCCGTCCACCCTAAAGGAGATCAAAATCCTGTCCGAAAGAGAAAAAAAAATTGATCGGACAACAAACATTTCCTCAGGTCTAAAAGGGCAGCTCCGAAAAAGCCCAGGGGAGGTAACGTCGGGGACCCACGAAAAAAAAAAAAAACAACCGCGCACTGGATAAAAGGCCCAGCAAGTTGCAAGAGAAGTTTCAAGTTTTGATTGGCCGCACATCCGAGAACGAGGGGGGAAAAACCCGTGCGTAAAAAAAAAAAAAAAGGGCTGGCCCGAAGGTCAAAAAATCCGCACCAAAAAAAAAACAACGGAAGGATCCCGGCAAGCACAAAAAAATCCGAAAGGGAAGGCCCCGCAAGCCTCATGAAAGAAGTCAAAAAGGGCAGGGCTTAAGAAGCAAGCTTCAGGGACGTGCCCGAAACAAAAAAAGAACACCGCATCGGGGAAAAACGGCCGCGTTACGACCCCGTGGGGGAGAGACGCAGTGGGGTGAGCCGTTCAGTGAAGGATGCGAACGCGGGAACCCAATTGGAAAAAGGGGGGTACATTCAGTAAAAATCAAATACCATTTGGGCCAGGAAGAATGGAGGATTTCTGCGTAGGACCAAGGACGAACCCAAAGAGGTTGGGGTTTCGATGGGGAAGGCTAATAACACGGAATAGACAGCAAGAAAAAGGGGAAAGAGCTAGTGACGCTAAAAATATAAAAATCGACCGCGGGACAAAACCGCCATCCTCGCCAACTACGAAATCATGGTTAGTGCCAAAACTATCTAACCAGGATACGGAAACGCCCAGAAGAAAAATACAAACGAGACGCTTGAGATCAGGGGGCCAAGCTGAACCGAAAAAAAAAGGATAATTCTAACGAGCCGGGTAATCAGGGAAAACAACAACGGGCGGAGGGAAAAGAAGTACTCGTAGATCAAAGGCAGCTGTACGGGGTCCAGCTTTGAAAAAAAGGGGTAACAAAGAAGGAGCGTTGGAGAAAAAAAAGACTGTGTTGAGGCGAGGGGGTATCCGGTCCGGGGAGGAAGAATAAAAGAGCGTTTTACAAAGAGGCTGGGGAACCGGAGCCGAGTTTTGAGAGGGGGCGAGCGAAAAAAAGGAGTCGGCGGAAAGAGTGCGTTCGTGGGGGGGAAGCAGGGGCTCTGTATCTCATCACCAAGAAGCTTGCGGTCGCCCTGAAAAAAAAAAACGTTCCGCCCAAAGCAATGAAGAAAGCACGCAATTACAAGGGGATGGGAGGAAACCAATGGAAATTGAAAAGACCCAGAGCCGGAAAAAAACTTCAAAAAAAAAAAAAAAAAAGAGCCTCAGACTCAGCAAGCCCTCCGAAAAAAAAACGGAAGGAAAAGGGGACAGGAAGATGGGAGGGGTCCGTTGTTTCTTGAAAAGGGTTGAACAAAAATAATGCGGACCTTACGGGAAGGAAAAAATTTGTGGCGGGAGAGTGCGTACATCCAAATGCGCGGCCTGAAGGGACGTGAGACGGATCGGATGGGACCGGACCGCGAAAAAAAAGGGTGAACGAATTTAGCCAAGTGGTGTCAACGGAGTAGCACCGGTCGAACCAACCAAATCCGTTGAACACTTAGTTTAAAAAAGTCTCTCTCTTTCAAAACAGAGGGAAAATTGGCCGCGTTGGTTTCAAGGGTGGGTGGAGCGGGAAAAAGGACAACCGGGTTTCACTGGGGAATTAGCGGGGGAATGGGCAACAGTGGGTTGACAATACTCCGAAACCAATGGAATTTTTGAAAGAAGGGGGGGACGGGGAGCCTCTGTTGACCTGAGGGGAATAAAAGCCACCTGTGGCAAAAAGAGGGGCCCTGACATAGGGGAGGGGGGTCGGGCAAATGATGCAAAAAGGTCCACGTCAGATTGTAAAAGAAAAGGCTGTGTGGGGTAATGGAAACTGGACGCGTCTGACCGAATCAAGGGTGAGGGCGAAACAGCGGAAGGCGAGTTGCGGAATTGTATCACATCTCACAGAGTTTAGTTACGGGGAGCACAAAACCAGAAGGGACTGCAGGGAAAAAAATACGCTGAAGCCTTTCACCTGGGGAAAAGCTGGGGTGTGAAAAAAACAATCCACTTTTGGAGTCGGAAAGGGCGGGGGGGAAAGATGATCAGGAGTTACTGGAGACTTTTGTCTGCCTGCGGCAGCAGGTCCGGCCGCACGGGGGAGCTCGTGTATGCCTGGGATAGAGGGTAAAACTCTGGGGGAAAGGTGGAACTGGGCCAAGCCCAACGCGGGGTGAGCGGGTCTAGAGGAGAAAGATTTTTAAGAATTGTGAAGGGGTCTGCCATTGCAGGGGGGGCCGGTTTCGGGGAAATCAGGGCCACAGCGCGCTGGTGTAAAAAAAGAACAGAGTCTGAACTTTGGTGTAAGAATGGGGGGACAAAAAAAAAATGCGTTTGTCGGAGGGGAGGGACGCCCATACCCAAAGGATGCGAGTCGTCAGGGAGACACCACAGCGAGTGGGACACAGGGGTATGAAGTCATTCCAGAGAAGAGGTAATTGGCTTCAATAACAAGAAAACTCACCCTGCCAAGGTTTAATACGTAAAGTGGCTTGGGGACGCCAAAGGACTGCAATTGGGGGGTGTCCTTGGTGACAAAACCGAAGACGACCCCATCCAAGCGCGAAGTTTGAGCGTCGGGGGGGGGGGGTGTTTGCTGGGAAGTGTGGTGGTAATCTGTTCTGTTAGGGGGGGGGGATGGGGAGGAAAGGACGTTACCAGGGCCCCAGTCTTAGGGGAACATCTGCGCGCGGGAGGGGAGGGGGGGGGCCCCTTTTTACCCAAAAAAGGGGTTTACATGGCAACATTACAACAGCGGTATTTGAACTTTGTCCAGGCAGCTATCCGAAGGAAGTCTCGGAAGGCCAGAA
>Ga0179593_1583594_pt1 | contig 20094 bp, 22 predicted proteins | sample CZODoug2_1_08_16_FD_185931 | JGI IMG/M metagenome (GOLD analysis project Ga0179593, IMG submission 185931) | Vadose zone soil fungal communities from Angelo Coast Range Reserve, California, USA - CZODoug2_1_08_16fungal (PacBio error correction) | ecosystem: Environmental > Terrestrial > Soil >...
TGAGGCATGCGGTGGGGGGACGGGCTAAATGTGTCTCATCGGGCAATCTAAACATTTTTGTATTGAATTCTAGTACAGGCGATCCGAAGTGTCCTTTAACATAGACCGGGGGGATTACGAGGCGAGGGCTTGCTCAAAAAAGATCCAAACTGAGGGTCGAAACTCAGACTGGGGGAACCTGATCCAAGAAACCTGAAACAATTTCCGGTTCTTGCAACCTTAAAGGCGGAGGAAGTGAAATCTCTATGTCCTGTTTCCTTATACGGGAAAAGGCCGGAAACATTGTCTCTGTAAGAGGCGAGGAGCTCCCCGAACATCGACTGTGTTTAGTGGGCTAAGGGGGGGGGAGGTGGACTCCGGGATCTTTGAAGGGGCACTGCTCCAAAACTAATTCTGACCTCCTTCTTCGACAAAGAGGGCCTCTGGTGAAAGCGTTGCAAACCTCGCCCTGACGGAAAGATCAAGTGGCGGTCCCCCGCTTCCCCGCCCCTCCGATTTTACTCTCAGGATGGGTTCACGGAATTGGTGCCCTCGCCCGCAACAATTAAGGTGCAAGGCATATAGGTTTGACGGGAACAGAAGAATTCTCCACTGCGAGGGCCCTAATAATTCGCACTTGCCAAAAAAGCTGCGACCTTGAAAGGGGTTGGGTGTAAAAGGGGAAATCCGTATAAAAGAGCTTTTTCTTTTGGGGGGGGAGGACGAGAAAAAACTTCAGGAGCTCGGCGCGTGAAGATTTTGGGAACTAGAAACATTAAGTGTTAATCAAAGCGGGTAATGGATCTAGTTCGTTAGGGGGAACCGAGAGACCATCTTACTACGGGAGCTCTCCGAGAGGTCTGCAGGGACCCTGAAAAATTCCCACACTCACTGTCTACGAAATTCTGGGGGGGTGACGGAATCCCTAGCTCATATTTCTTATGAATAGGCCCCCCGTCTAATATTCGTAGACGGGATGCAGGTCTCGAGCGCTTGCGCAGCAGCTAGAAGCGTGCAAAACGTGGGGGCCAACATAAGCAAAGGAACTCGTGGTGGATCTTACAAAAAAACGACGAGAGCGAGACGGTGGTGGTGGGTTGGGGGGGGGTGGGGAGAGTTGGGGGGGGGGGGGGGGGGGGGGTTGGGGGGGGGGGGGGGGGGGGGGTGGTTGGTGAACGCCAGGACTTCCGAAAAAGAGGCGTGGCAGACCTATACCTGGGGGGGTAGCAGGGGGGAAAGGCGGTTTTGGCGGATGGAGCGCGGTCAAATCTATGTCTTCTCGGAGCGTACGCACCCATGGAAAAGACAGGGCAGATCTTCGGGTGGGCTCAGGGGGGAGCGGGCTTAAACGAGGACGGTACGAAGAGATATTGCCAAACTACGGGACAAGAGGGACACGGAAGGTTTTGTTTTCTCCTCAATTTGAACCGTGAACGCAACCCCCAGGCGGTAATGAGAGACTGAGAGACCTCGAGAGAGAGGAAAATGCTGAAACTAAAAATCGAGAGACTTGACTAACTGAGAAGGGCTACTTTTAGCACCAGTTTTTTGGGAGATGCGCTTCGAGTGCTCGTTATTACTACAAAGGGGACAGAACGGTGGTTGGGTGCGTAAATTACCAGGAAACATACAAAAATACCAGGAGAAGATTTGGGTGGCGAAAGAGGGGTTTTAGAGCACACACTGAATCTGGAATGGAACAGGTTGAAGGGAGGCGACAGTTTAGGCGTTTGGAAGCCGGAAAAAGGGGGGCGAAGAGTAAGGATCTCCGCCAACTAGAACACATTAACAGGGCGCCTCAAGACTTCGTAGATCTCTAAAGGCTTTCCCTTTCTCAACTCAAAGTAACGTTACCCTTCGACGGTCCCAAGGGATCTCGGGGTCTCCAACTTAGCCTAGGAAATAGGAAAGCGGCGGCAACTGGTTGAAATGCGTAGGAAAAAAAACGGGAAGAATACTCCTATATTGCGGTGTGAGAAATTCCGGGGGCCTAAAGGGGACGTAGATCCTTGGGGTCCCGGACGAGAAAATCACCAATTTACTAAAAAAAGGAAATAAGCCGGTGCGAAGAACTCAAAAAATGCGCCAGATTGCTAGTCCACAAGTCAACAGGCCGTCATTAGGGCCTTAACGATAGAAAATCGATTTAAATTCTGATGGGAAACTCCCTATCGTGCCTCATGTACCGACGAGTAAAGGTGTCCCATCCATAGACTAAATGGAAGGGGGGGGACACTAGCACAAAGGGTAGGGAATAATATCGATGGATCAAAGCCACTAGACATCTCAAAAACGATTTTTCAAACACAGAGGGGGCCCTCCTGCCTTAGGTTCTTAGAGAGAGGGCAAGGGGAGTTTCGATGTAGGGATTGGGGCGGTCCCTACTTTGTTGATTCTTGTGGTGGGGGGAGGCAGCAACCAATTACTCATGCCTCTGTGAATAGGGGGCAGAAACTCTACATCAATTGCCAGTAGAAAAGGGGAAGGTACTAGTACGGGGCGAAAAATGTTTGGGGAAAGGTTGAACTAGGGGCCGACAGGGAGAGGGGGACTTGCTGGAAGAACACCTTGGGAAGCGCCTCTGCCTGGGGCGGTACGGGGGGGTCCGAACATGTTAGTTAGGGAAGAAGAAGAGGGTGTGGGGTACGTTTGGGAAATAAGACGCGGGTTGTGTACCTGGGTAAGAATTGTGTCCTGTAAGGGCAGCGTCCTTGGGTTTCCGGCGGCTGTTCCGGGAGGGCAGTGAGTACTGCGTGGGGAGGGGGGAAGTGAGAAAAATGGGGGTGGGGAAGGGGGAGCTAAATTGACAACATGTAGGGTGAGGATCGCGGGAGCAGTCATCACTATGCGCTCAAAAAACCGAGCCCAGCTCTTCTGCAGCAAACTTAAAGGAGCATCGGGCTATGAGCTCATCTTTGTGTGGGCTGAAAATTTGTGCTCCTGCCTCGTCCACACACTCGACTCTTGGATACCTAGATTTGGAGGCTGATAATTTCCACTCTCTTTCCCTACAGAATAACTGGGGGAAGGGGGGACTGTTGCATATTGGCGGCAGGGCAATCCTAAATCGACCGGGCGGAGCCCAATCTCTCCCTTAGCTGTAAAGATAAAAAGGAAAGGGTTCTGATTGACCCTGCGATCGAAGCACCACTTATTAGGTCTTGAAAAAATATATGGTAAGGAATGAACTTCATTTACCATCGCCGGAGTCAAGTTGTTCCGCTAACCATGGGACGATTTCGCCGGGGCACACCTAAGGCCACCAGCCATAAAGAAGTCATTGGGGTCTACCTAATAAAGGAGGCCAAGAAGGAGAATAGTAACTAGGGGCATCTGCACGGAGACACTGCAGCCGCCCCCAAAATGAGGATTGTGGGGGATGGTCGGATCAATGCCAGGCGACGGGGAGTTCCTGGTGAGGAGAGTGAGGGGGTTCTCCGATTCGAGTATCCAGCATGGGACCGTTTGGAGCGAAGTAAACACTGATGCAAAAAGTATTAATTCTCCCGGGGGCCCCGGGGTGTAGGTTTGTCTTGTCCCCTCTGTTTTCACTGCCAATGAGAGACGTTCTCGGTCTCCTAGAATTTCAGATGCGCCTGGGAGAGTAGATTTTTACTTTCCGATCCTAGGAAAATTTCGATACGACGTTACTTGATGGAATCTGGGGTGTTCTTAAAGACACCAACTCAATGTGAGGGTGTATGAAGGGCCAGTGCCTCCTAGCAAAGGAGAATCAACTGGCCAGACGTTGTGGCCCCGCGCTATGTAGAGGAGGTGGCTCCAGACCGCTAAGGAGGGCCAACGGCCATCTGGAAATCAAAAGGAGAGAGGGTGGGGTGGTGGGGGTTGTGGGGGTGCCTGAAGCGGCCTTTATGGGCGCCCATCGTTGGGGCAGGGGGGACTCTTTTGTCAAATTTGCATAGAGTAGGAATAATGGGAGGGTGATCTGCCCCGTTGGGGACATCGAGGTTCTGGAGAAGGCCTTGGTGCGAACCGTGGAATGCCCATTGAGTGGGGAATGTGGAAGCTGAGACTCGGGGGGGTGTAGCATTCCTTTCTTTCAAGCGGTACGTTCATGTTTCTTACGGGGGGGTAGATTAAGAAAAGCAACAGAGAGGTCAAATCGCGGGAGGGTGAACAAAGGAAGGCACTCTATTAATAAAAAAGGTGAGCAAGGACAAAACCCCTGCCCAACGGGTCGAGGGAGAAAGCGCCCTGGTCGTAAACGTCGAAAGATTGGAGTCAAGGTGATACCGGCTGTCATAACGGGGGGGGATCAAGGGCTTTCCGTCTAAAGGCGCGAAAAAACGGCTTGGAATCACATGCAAATATGGCGTGAATCCGGTTGGAGGAATCCTACCCCAGTGGGGGAACGGAACCGGAGGAAAAATGTCTAGTAAATGGTAAAAAGGTCTCAAGAAATGGAGGGGAAAAACGCGTGTGGCTTATCTTTGAAGTCCTTGGGGAAAGAAACAAACGCCGGCGTTTAAAGAAAAAAAATGGGGGGTCGGAGCAAGGAGCGACCTTCCCACAAATGTCGGGAGCCGGCAATCCACGGCATCGACTGAGGAAGACGCAGCCTATTGTTTTTGAACATCTCGGCAAGCAAAGAGCGCTAAGGCCTGAGAGACGAAGGATTGTTTTAATTTCCAGGGGGCACCATGTAGAAAAAAACCCGGGTCCTATCAAAGGGTGGACGAAATAGGGAGGTAAAAGATGCATGGGGGGGGGTGGTCCCTTAACTTTTTGCCGCCGAGGGATAGCCAGGGGCAGGCAGCTTCTAGTTACAAGGGACTTTGTTTGTATGATCGAAATTCGCCGGTCCATATCAAAATCACGCCAGCTTCTTAACAGCTACCCCATGAGCGAAAATGTCAACTCGGGCTAAAGTGGGGGGTTAGTGAAGAAATCAGCTGAGCGAATAGCGGGGAGGCGGGTGTTTGGATCCCCAGTAGTGGTCCTGCTCTTTAAAGGGAGCAAAGGAAAGAAAAGGGGGAAGTCGATCTGCTCCACAGAGGAAGGGGCTTTAAACATTATTGTAGCCCAAACCGGAGGAGCCGTCGAGGATTTTCCCACTTTTCAGAAGCAGAAGTAGATCTTGTGAGCATTAATCGAGGATAGAATTTTGGTTGAGAAGGGGGGCATCGTTCCCTATTTCTTAAGCCAATCTGATGGGCCAAAAAAATGAACGATTCTGTGTTCGTCTTAAAGCACAAAAGACAACTTATACTCATTAACTTACATCTAGATAAAAGACAAAGGGAAAAAAAAAGGCTCTATTAGTGTGGAGGGGCGAGTGGTCTTGTCCATCGAAGTCTAAGAGGAAAAGGGAGAATTTGCTCGGAATGAGCCAAAAGAATGGAGGATTCTCCGAAAATGGTGTTTGGCGGCGAGCATTAATCAAAAAGAAGCAGCCTAACACATCATGGTGCGGGAGGCGCACCTGTGCAACCGTCCGGGTGCAACGCGATTAGGTGCGATTGCTTTCGGGGAAAAAACGCTGCAGGTTGGAATCAGAGGAGTTGTCTTGTCAGAAGGCCAAGAAGTGTAAAAGCACTTTCGTAACCTGAGGGGGGGAAAGCAAAGGGCCCAGCCATGTGGGAGTGAATCTGCGCCAGTAGGAAGAGAGAGAAATTATGAGTTCGGACGTGGGGGGGAACGGGTAAAAAGTGCACGGTAAGTGATCGATGTTCAAGAAATTCGGGTGCAGAAGAGTTAAGGGGAGACTATGTAGATCGGATCTACATGAGTTTGCGTGAAGTACATGGGGGCAGAGATACGGTGACTAGAACAAAACGGGGAATGGCCAAATAGCCTTTCATCATTAAACGAATCCTTAACAAACCGGAGGCTTCACTTAAATCTCAAGATGGCCGGGGAACCGGCGACTTTTCTTAACAGCCGTGCCCTGTGACAAGGACGTAGAATAAAAGTCAAAAAAGGTTTTTATGTCCGTAACCGGGAGGGGAGTAGGGGGGGGGTCAGCCAAAAAGGCCGCTGAAAAAGAGAAAGCACCGAAAAAACGGAGCCGGCCACAACAAGACAGAAAAGAGTAACCGGGAGCAAACCCCATAATGAACATGTCAGCGTCAACGGCGAAGGAAAAAATCGGGTTCTCAAAGGTTGTGAGGGTCGAGGAGAGGGGTTGGTAGAATAGGGAAAAGGGCTGTGATTTGGGGGGAGACTGGTGCTAATGTCAGAAATACGAGAACATCGTTTCGAGAAGAGAGATCGCATGTTATCTAAAGTTTTAAAAAGTTGTGGTGTGTTTACGGATTCTCCAAACTATATTCCAACTTGCTCAAAACTAACGGAAAAAAAAAGGTCGCAGTGGATCTAACAGCTCGAGCCCGGAGGTTCCAGTTCTTGCGGGTGAACCCTGGACTAATCCTGATTGGGTCCTTATGGCAAGCCACGTAGAAAGAATCGCCAAAAAAACATTCGGAGTGGGCAACACAGAGATGCAGAATTCAAGACCACCAGAGCCAAGGGGGGGAGGAACGCGGAGGACAGAAGACAACAATAGAAGCAAACAGGTAGCCGTGGTCCCCCATTATGAGGGTAGGGTGAAAGGGACGGTCAGAATCACTTCTAAAAAGCAGGGAAGCGGACTTTTTTTGAGGAATCTAAGACCCAGGGCTGTGATTGCGTGAAGCATTTTTGGGTGGGGACGAATAATAGGGGGTGAAAGTGAGACTCCGGAAGGGGGGAAAAAGCGGCATATTATATTGGACTACACGGCACGTCCCACCCCTTTATGTAAAGCCGTCCATGAGTCTTCCTAAAGTTTTTTTTCCACTACCCTTGGGCTTTCACTGCCCCAAGGGATCGGGGCACTGGGCAGGGCTCGAGCCCTGTACCAGATTCTGCCTTGCCTTGCTTAACGGTCAGAAGAAAAACGAGGGGGGGCAGGAAAACCGCCGACTATTCGCTCATCGAGGGAGGAACAAGGAAAGCCTTCGATGCGGCAGATCTCAGAAAAAATAAGTGTCTGGTTCCTCAACGTAATTGATAGATATCTTAGGGTAGCTCCTCCAGCTGGGAGTATACGCTAGGGTCACAAAGTCGGAACAAAACCATGTCGGACTTCTAAGTTTTCGAGGTCTAAGCAAGGGTAAAACGTCAGGCGTAATGGGCGACGTATTGCACCGCGAATTATTGGTAGAGTTTCTTGTTTTGTTGGTCCCAGAAGGGACAAGGAAAGAAAACAAACGGTCAGGGGGGTGGAAAAGACCGAGCCAAAACCCCCCCCACCACCAACCCAACCGAAACTGGGACAGTGTAACAGTGCTCTCTCGGTCACAACGAAATGCATAGTACGACGATGGGGGATGGTCGCTTTTATCCAAGGGAAGGATGTTGTTGTCGCTATTAGGCGAGGAATCACTTGTATGTTCTTTCTACGCAACGGAAGGAGGCACGGGAGGGTGTTTTTCTTCAATGCCGACAAAGCATCACCGAAGGGGCGTGCTCGAAAAGCAATAGCCCGGATACTTAAAGTTCCGGGGGAGCCCCTGGATTGCTAACCTTGTTTCTAAGAAAAACGCACCCTTTTCGCAAGTCCTATAAAACAGGCCTGGCGAAGCAACCGAATTAACCTGCTTGGTTCAACCCTCTTTCGCGCATGCTCGGCTCTCCCTCCCTAGACTTTCGATTGTAAAAAAGGTTTATAGACCCGAATCCTCTCGAACGGTTAAGAGGTCACTCTATACACATATGGATGAGAGGGGGGGACGAAAAAGGGTATGGACCGATAATCTCCCGCCCCTTTCGAGTGCAGTTTTTTATAACGGTAAAAAGCAAAAAGTAACTTACTATCCTAGTTAGGCTTGTGAGAGACAAGGTCAGAAAACCAGAACATTTTTAACCTTTTGTCTAAGGGTGGGCCGTGACAGACTAAATACCGGGTCGCACAAACCTCGTTACATTAAACCCTGAACTCCCTCCGCAAGAAGTAAACCGGCTCTAAGTGGACTGAGTTCCTTAGTGTGGCGAAATTTCCGCCTCGCGTGGGTCCTTCCTTTCTTGAGGTAGGGGGGAGGGGATGGAGATCCTCAACCTCTGAGACTTTCCTTTCGAGTGACCATTGATGGCGAACTCCATCTTATCACCCCCCCATAAGAATAGGAGTCAACGGAATATTGAAGGGTTTTAATCAAGAGAGATGGTTTCATGGCATTCAGAGGTGAGAAAAATTTTGATGAGAACTCGTGGCTTTCTCGGCTTCGGCCATACCTCAGAAGCAGAAAGGGGGTAGAACCCCCATTTGTAGCGCTTCAGCCTCGAGCTTTGGTTTACCGAACAGTCTATAGAGAGAGGGTCGATTCATACACCATATTTTAAAACGGAGATTTCCTCCTACCGAAAGAAACCGAAAAGGCCCCCATGATCGGGTTGGAGTCGAGTTGAGAAAGAAGGGATGGGAGCGTGTGGAAGGAAAAAAAAAATGGATAGACGAAGGCTGACGCTTCTTTTTAACAATCTACGCTACAATGGCCCTTCTTACAATGGGGTTCCAAGCGCAGGATAACGTGTGGAAAGTTGAAAATACTGGGGAAGCATCCTAATCTTAGGTCAGTCTTCTCTAAGGTGTATAGAGCATGTTATGGGGTGGGACTACTATGTTGTCATTCTTGTATTGAAGGGGAGGCGGTGTGGTAACTTGCCCAATTGACATAAGTAGCGGTAGACCTGCCCGGTCAGAGCAAGCAACGTCCATCGGGATCCTATAATAAGCAGCAAGATACTCGCAGAACCGACAAGAGATGTGGGGTGGTGTCGGGGAAAACGGGGTGCCGTCCGGTCAGAAGGAAACGGCTTAAAAATAGGGGGATGTTTTCTGCTAACGAGTGCGACAGGTCGAAAAAAGGAATATGAAGGTTGCATGATGGGAGGAAACCCGCAGAAATCAAACAGTGGGCGAACCGCTGGCAGACGGAGTGGGGAAGCAGGACCTGATAGAACCTCTCAGCTCGAAACCCCCCCCTTCTGGGGGACCCGGCCGCAAGGGGTCCCCCTCAACGTTTGCTCCACTGTCACATGCGACCTTTTTTCTCTCCCCAGTTCGAAAAAATTTACGGGGGGCCTATCGACCTCCCTCCTATTCCAAGCCGCTCCCTCCCTACAGCATCCTGGTTTTTCGAATAGGGGGATCTTAATCTCCCCCATCGGAACCCGCTCAGTCTTAGGCCTGTAAGGTGGAGTCTTGCGCAGTTCGGGTAGCACCACTAAAATCTAAATATTGTGGCGTGCTAGGTCAGGGTGCCCGAAGGAAAGCTTCAGAAGGGTCGGGGTGGGGGGGGTGAGACCGGATTCGGAATGCGCCCAGGGAAAAATTATACGGGATTGCGAGGAAACTGGATAAACCGGAACCCGACCAAATTCTCCAAATTAACTATGAGTTCACTGCTACAGAGCAAAAGGAAAACTTTTTAGGTGGCCAATATTTTAAAAGATGAGCCTTCGCTATAAGAGAGTGTGATAAAGAGGAATGCATTTGATGCGCAACATCCTTGGAGTAAAGGACTTTTCAAGCTGGGGGGAGGGCTGGAGCAAAGACAAAGTCGTTGGTGCTGCCATATCAAGTGACCGACCCTCTCACTGGCTCAAGAAGAGCGGCTGGCCGCCCTGTGTCACACATCGTAGAAATTATAAGGGGGATCGCCTACAGAGAGGAGAGAAAGCCAGTGGTTAGAAGTGTAAGTAATGCGCGAGAATCTTCTTTCTGTGAAAATTCGAATTAGTCGAACAGCTGTTTGTCTCAGAGCGCTGTCCATAAAATTGAAGATATATAACAAAGGATAAGCCATAATGAAAGGGAAGGTCTTGGAATTGTAAGAATCAATCTGTCGGACATGGGTTTGGGCGGAGTTTCACCTGTCTTGGGTTTTCGAGGGGTTTTCATACGCGGGGGGGGGGACGGGGGTGAACGACGGAAAAAAGAAAACTCGGGACTGCCGGGTCGCCCCAGAACTAAGAAAGGAGTAGGGGTTTGAGGGGTCCCCGGAGAAAAGAGCCACAAAAGGAACGACGAGAAGGGCGTTGTAGTCGTCGACAAGGGCAAGAAAAAAAGGGGGGAAGAGGGCTTGGCCCCGACTCGGGGCGGTCCCCTGTCGTCGTACAGGCAAAGGGCGGGGGATGAGAAAGGTCGCGGCTCCACTCTTTAAGGGAAAGTCATGGTGGTCGCGATATACTTAGCTAAAAAGGAAAAGCAACTACGAAAATTAGAAGAATGGGTGGCAACGGTTTCCCGGATAAACTGAGAGGTTCTGCTATGGGGCTGCAACTTTGAAAGCACAGACACCTGCACCTTTTAAATTCACCAGGGTTCGGGGCAAGTCATACCGAAAAAAAATAATACACAAAAATCCTTCGGCCCAGCCTCCCTGGTAGTCTACTTATAAAATTTGGAGGGAAAATCTGGAGAAGGGGGGGAAAAGTAGGATCAAAATGCCAGTCAGATAGGACGCTGCTGATCTCCCGGCACTACTCCCGTGGGTTTTCGGGGGATGTGCAGGGAAAAACAAAAAAATCAGGACAAATGGGGTGGGGGTTTTATGACTTAGAAGAGAGAGGGGGGGCAAGCAAACCAACTGGTGAAACCAGGTTGATGCCGGCAGAAGAAGCGAGACAACAGCTTCCCGTGCTTAAAAAAGGTGCAGGGCTGGTTGAGCAAGATAAGCAATATATTCGGGGGAAAGAGGACATAATAAAAAACGCTAGCGGGCAGAACTAAGAGGGAACATGGGAGCGTGGCACCTGCCTATCCGGTCTCCTTGCGGTGATTGTTGGGGGAAAATGAAGAATAGCTTGTGCTGACTTGTGGTGGCGAACCACTAGTGGGGGTGAAGGAAGAAGAAAGCCACGGAGAAAGTTCGGGCATTCACGAGGTAAAACAAGATGGGGGGTATTTACAACACATATTTTAAAAACCACCAGGGAAAGGCAGCAGGTCAAAAGCGTGAGGGCATTGTCGTTGCATCCCGAAGTATGGGATAATGGCATTTCATTTTGTTTAAAGCAGTAGGGGTTTCACGTCACAGAAGTTGGATCAAAAAAATGCTTCACGTAAGGAAAATGAAAAAAAACGGCGGGCCTTCGCTGTCCTCCAAAAAAGCAAACAGGATTTCTACGAAGCGGACCGGTACAAGGACGAGAAAGAAGTCAAACGGACAGGCGCCGAGAGTTGTTCCATGGGGGGAGGTGCGAGACACGTGAGACTGTTCTACTTGGTGCGGGGTGACAAAGGGAAATTCGCTAAATCGTCCTGCGTAGGCAAGGGGTTGGGGAGGGGCGAGGGAAAGCTATAAAAAGGGCACTACCACATATGAGGGAAAGGAGCAAGACGCGCCGTCCACCTCGTGAGTCAGTAAAAGGCTGATTGTCCGTGTCTCGTATTAACGGTCGCGTTCTCCTAAGTACGGATATGGGGAACGGCGCAGGCCGTGCCCCAGGTTAACTCCTTCGTGTCAGACCGAGGTTTGGGGATGAGCGCAGCATAAGGAAAGCGCCGGGTGCTTGATCGGGCCAGCTAGAGCCAAAATGATTTCCGAAACTGTTTGCTCAAAAGCACGGGGGCTCAGGGACAATGGATCGATGGCAGGCTGGAGGGTGCCCAGCGCAGGGGAGTTACGGGTGGGCCGATCAAGAGCTGTTCGGATGAAATGAAACAAGAAAATGGGGCGGTGAATACTATCCATAAACGGGGGGGACGAGGAAAAAAAAGCACGTAGAAGTTGAAAAAGTCCCTCCGACAGAAAACAACAACAACGGATTATGTAAACGAGTAAAGAAAAAAGTAGAGGCGGAGTCGAATTTCTCAGAGTGGCATGCTAAAGTTTTGGGGGATAAAATGGAATGAAAAAGGGCAAAGTGGGCCCGTTCAGCAGAAAAAGAACGATGCGCGCCATCCCGGGGTCTCAAGTAGGGATGGGAAAAGGCAGCAAGAAGGAACATAGAAATAAAGGGAATGCAAGGGACTGCTTTACGCGGGACAGTGGAGGCGAAGAACTTGGCCGAAAGATAACAAAGGACGACAATGGTCTCCTCCTAGGAAGCTCGGAATGAAGAGTGATTTGAGCATTTTTTGGGCGGGAGTAAGTGGCTTTCGGATACGGGGCAAAAGAAGTTATATGGTATCCCTACGGAGCGAGTCTCCCAGAAAACAGAGGGCGGAATGTGTCGGGGGCACTAAGCTTTTGTGAAGTGAGGGAACCTTGGAACCAGCTCTCCGAAGCTCTCTGTATTTGGTGTGAAGAAGAGGCTTATTTGGATCTGCCCTCTAAACCGACAAAGAAGTCGGAGGGTACGTTTGAACAGGGGGAAGAGGGTGAAGAGAAGCGTCCAAGGCGAATTCAAAAAAACGCGATGTGGAAGAATAAGGGAGACGACTTTCCAAACGCGCTCTCGCAGGGGGACCTTAAGGAGCTTTCTCTGATTTAGATAGTACAAGCCACTTGGACGTTTGGCATGGGTTTGGAGGTTATCCGCGCCCGTAAGGGACCAGGAAGGTTATCTTGTTCTTTCCTCCAACGCGGTGGTTTGCCGCCCTATCAGTGACTGGACCCCCGGGACGCCGACTGAATAAATATTATTCAGCCAAACCGCAAAACTCGATCAGTCCTTACGGAGGTTACGCACAATATAGCTTGGGCGAAACGACCCGGGGAAAGAGACCTCACGTCTCAAAAATGTTTAGTTCTCCCTCATGACTGGCGGAAAAAACAGATAAACCAGGGCCGCTCTCTAACTTCCCTGAAACTACCTTTGGAACTTCGTCATTCAAGCACCATCTAGTTTTTTTCGTAGCAAAACCCCTACCTTCCTGAATTATATGATCATCAACATGATGGCAAAGGAGCCTGGCGAAGCTTAAGCATCCTCTTGTCAAGCGGACTGGTCCCTGGGACACGGCTGGACGTGAGTGGGGATCACGCGGCGACCCTGTGCGTCCGCGCGAAGAAAAAGCAGAACGACGCAAGACGTGCAAGGACGGGGCCGGTAAAGCTGATCTCAAAGGGTGAAACCGGAGGGGGTTTGGGAAGATCGTCTTCTATCAACGGGCAATTTTGCGCCGTGAGGTTTTGGGGGGTCGAACAATGGGACCGGAAAAAAAACGACGTGCGGGCGATCAGAGAAGAGGCGTATTGGGCGGGCCATAGGTCGACAAAAAATCCGAGCAGAGAAAAAGATGAACGAAGTGATGTGAGGGAAAACTCTGTGGACTTCGCTCTATGACTCTGATACCGGGGGGTCACTAAACTGGGGCGTCGTTTTGGGAGGGGGTCCAGCTATCAACGGGGTTGGCCTAATCAACCAAATTTGAAGTTCCGTTTGAACATGATGGAGAGTTGAGGTTGCGCCCGGCCCAAGGGGGGTCCGCGGGCGGGCGAGATAAAAAAGATCCAAGGGACGATGCGGAGGTTTGCGGAAGGATTGCGGCAAAACAGGACTCTAATCATGGATCTGCCGACATGGCTAACTGTGGGGAATTCGCCCGTCTGAAAGGGGACAACGCAATGCGACAGGCGATGGGGGGTTCTCTCTTTTATACGCCTATGGAGTGGGCTCACTCGAAACCTGATATGAAGGGATGGTTGATCCGTTAAAAGCCCAAACATGCGTCCTTTCTAGCCGCAAAATCTCTTTTCGCTTTGGTCAAAACCTTCGTGACTGATATGTCCTCTGCTTTGGGGCAAATGTCTCCTAATCAAAACCGAGGAGGAATGACCTTCACGCAAAAGAAGTAAGAAGAAAGCCAGCGTGCCGCCGATTGGCAGGAAGCGCAGAACGGGGTCAAATCATGACGCAACCGACCCTACTGGAAAGGCGAGAAAGTCTTACAAAAGCGCGACCAACACGGGAAAAACAAATCCTAACTTTGGGACTCCACCGGAGGTATGGGAGCTTGAACGGAGCTCCGTGAGGATTCCGGGAACTTCTGTGATCGTCATGAGAGGACCTTCGGATGCTAGCAAAACAGCAGGTCCTCTAGGGAACCGAGGGGGAACGTTGGTTGCTTTGTCGCGACGGGATTCGAGAAAGAAGGTCTCTGCTAAAGTGCAATGAAATTTCTACACTGACATGGGAAACTTGAGTGATACGGGGGTAACCTCATCAAAAGATATCCCTATGCTAGACGTGCTGCATACATTCTAAATGCCCGTGAGTGAAAAGGGGGGGTGCCCCTTGAGGGGTCGGACGTCACTTTTAACTCTTTGGACGCCCGCAGAACCCGGCGAAGGAGGACGACTGGGCATGTGGTCACAGACTGAGGAAGTGTACGGTTCACGTCCGTGAAGTGACGAAAGCCGATATGCGCGGGACCGAAAAGAAAAGAGCCCGAAAGAAAAATCGAGAACCGAGTCTTGCGGTCAGAGCCGCAACAAGGACAAAAACCACTATGTGGGTGCGCAAAATTGACTCGTCCTGATCGATCTCCTTCTAGCCGGGGAGCTCGAGGGCTGCGCAAGGCCGAAGGACCAAAGGACTGACTTGAAGGTGGCGAATGGGAGGAAAAGCCGCATGAAATCGCCTTGGAAGAACAAGCTCGCCTACGAGTCTTAAAAAAACGTGAAAATTTAATACCATCTCTCTCAAAAAAAAAAGAGGAAAAATATAGGTGTACAATCCAGAAAGAGTAATAGTCCCGAGCTTTGGGGGCAGATGAACCAGAGTGGAACGGCATGTAAGCCGCAAGAAACAGCCACAGTAAGTCATGTGTTTCAGCAGTAAGTATCCTCGTCTTCAGGGCCCTATCGGAACGTTTTACTGAGCGCGCGGCCACGGGCTCCGCCCGCACCTCCTTCGCAGCGGTGTCTGTTGCAGAGGACTCAGTGCTTCCTCTTCTTCTCACAAGTCAGTTGTCCAAGGGCAAATTGGTGTCTCTTTCATCTTTCCTGCGCGCCAGGGACGCGATATTGTCCACCTTTTTTGGTGCACGGTCCTATTGGGGCGGTTCCTATTCCTGCCTTCCCCAACACGGTATTTGCCGGAGAAGTTGACCCTAAGTACTGAGTGGTCACGAGGCAAGTCATTTAAACCAAGGGTTCCGCTTTGGTGGGGAGGTATAGGGGAGTCGGCGGGAGAATTTTACGCCCGAGTCTAGTTACCACGGTTGATGTGCATCGGGCGAGAGGGCATAAGACCAATTAAGTGGGGTACCCCCACCTGTCGTTGGTGTTAAACATGGGGTGGGTATTTGCGGGTTTCGTCGGTGAGGAGGGGGGGAAATAGAGGTCTCTTAGGTTCTGTGTAAGGTCGGGGGTTGTTCCGTCGTAGTTCTATAGGGGGCTGGAAAACCAAAAAAGGGTCGGTTTGATGAAGACATTGACGCGCGCGCAGGAGCACCAGCGCGGGCTCTGCGGGCAGGGGTGAACCATGCGGCGTGGTAATCGTTGCGGGAGCGCGCTGTCGCTCTGCTCTTAACAGCTGGCGACCCCGGTCTCTGTCTTCACGCGTCCATACACAAAGGCTTAGCCCTGTCCTTTCGGAGCAGGGAGTTCCTCCCTCGGGGGGTGTTTTTTCTGTCAGCGATCTTCGCTGGAAGAATTTTGACCTTGTAGGAGAGGGCGTATTTGGGCCTTTACTTATTTGACCGGGGGGTCGAGGGCGCACTCATACGAAGAGAAACCATGTGTGTTCGGCAAAGACCTAAGCAATCGCGTAACCGGGTAAAGATTCACGTCGTCCGTGATGAGATGGTTGTGTAATTATCTTGTTGGTGGAAAGGTCTTTCGTCGTAGATGAGGGGGGAATTCCCGTGGTAGCCATTGTGTCGTGGCCGCTGCTCACCGGCCCCTTCTATCCGGAGGTCTTGCTAGAGCAATGGGTAATGATTGGCGTCCCCAGTGATCCCCGATCCGGCTGCACGCTCCGTGGGATGTAAGAGAATAATTCCTCGTTATCGACCTATTGCGGGAAAGACAGGGGGTGCCATAGTGAAGGGGAGGAGGGGGGTAACTTTTGTTCCGGTGTTAAGTCCGTGTGGCGAGATGAATGTGTTGAAAGGATTCGAGGGGGTGTCGCTCTTGGTCTGAAAAGCCGTTCCCGTGATTAGCCTGTTGAGGCGCCTTAAAGGTTCAGTACTTTTTTAGGCCATTTTCCTGTAGCTGAGATAAGTAGGACCTCCCCAGTGCGCGTTAGACGATGGTCGTGGGGGGAGAAGGCAGGATGGGAGGACCTATCTCTTACTGATCTAAGACTAAGGGGAAGGGGGGGGGCTCGGTAGGGGCGGCTCTGTGGGGAAAATGGCTGGCCTCTTCTCGCCTGATGGAAGATGAGTTAGGATAACGGGTGAAGGAGTTCCTAAGTGGCGGCGGGGAGTACCCGGCTAGTTGGCGGGAGATCTTGTCGCTTAAGTGGAACATGGGGGGTTTAATGGGATGATTTGGTCCGGCTCGCTGTGTTTATGGGAAGTTTAAATTGGGGGCGGACACCACACTCCAGGGTCCGGTCTAATAGGTTGGTCGTGAGAGTGACCCTGTTTGGTTCCACGTGGCTATGAGGGTGGATATGGGCGGGGGAGGAGTAAGATTAACCATTCGAGGGGCTCTCGACTAGGCAAAGGGCTCTGTTAAGGGAGCCTGGAGTGCCCACTTGTGACCTTTTCTTGGCGCGCAGCCGGGGGGAGCCGGCATATTCTGACAAATACTGGAGAGGAATCTGTATTTTTGGTCTGACCGAACTTTCCCGTAGCGAAGCGGGGATTCTGGGGGTACGCAACGGCAACTTAATACCATGTGTTGAGTGAAAATTTTCGCCCTTAGTTATAAAAAGGTAACGACACCCACAAATTGGACGAATCGAAATCACTCTATAGTCAACGAAATGCCCTGCAGGGCGAGATAAAAAAGAAAACGGGGAAAATTGGAAAGAGTTGCTAGGGGGGCCTTCTTGGGGAGGGGGAGGAGCGAACATATTGTTGAAGCAGCTAAGAAAAGGCTCACGGGTCACATCTCTGTTACACCAAAACCAGTGGCCGATCTGGCAAGCTAGCACGATTGCGGAATGATGAATTGAAACATTTCCTCTGATAGAAAGGCTGTCGGGTGTGTTTTTCAGACCACTATTTTTGGTCAATGAAGACCGAATTCAAAGGCATAAGGGGGGATGGGGGCGGCTAATTCCAGAGCGCCTTGGGTAGTTTCCCGATTTACCCCCTCCATGTGCGGACGCCTGAGCGTGAGGTCTTTGCTTTGAAACTCTCCAGAAAAAGGTACTGAATGTAGGGGGGGGAAGGACTCAATCTTATTTCCGGGTCACGATTTTCGTGCAAATCTCAAAGGCAAAAACCTTTCTCCGTCGTGCCTTCTGCATCACCCAGGGGATATCGCTCCTGGCTGAAAGCCTGGCTAGACGACATACCCTACCGAGGCGTGGACCCCGTGATTCATGGCATTGGGCCTGCCATAACTTAGATTCGCAAATTGGAAACGGGTGTGTCAGAGAAGTAGAAAATTCTTCAAGCAACCTACAATGGGGGGGGGGGGGGGGGGCGGGGTGGGGGGGGGGGGGTGGGGGGGGGGGGGGGGGGAGGGGGGGGGTTGGGGGTGTTTGGGGGGGTTGGGGGTGGGGGTGGTGGTTGGCGGGGGTGGGGGGTGGTGGGGGGGGGTGGGGTGGGGGGGGGGGGTGGGTTTGGGGGGGGGTTGTGGGGGTGTGTGAAAAATTTTTTGGCATCCGTCTATCCATCATCGGAATCGACAACGGGGGGCGTGGGGCGGAAGTCACCGGCATGTCCATAGGCCAGAGAGGGGGCCGTGATTCTTTTAGGTAGCAAAGTGGCGTCCTCATGCGAATCCCGTGCGCAAATCGCCTCACCCAAGGGGGTAACGAGAGGAAATGAACGGCTGTGTGAGATCGCTCTCCTAGCTCAAGGTCAGAGGCCGCCAAGGTCGGCGAGCAATGAAAAGGTGAGGGAGGACGTCCATGGTTCGGAGCCGGGAATATCGTCTTTGGAAGTCTTTGCTGTGAAAAAAATCATTGGTGGGATGGCGGTTGGTCTATCGTCATCGAAGTGGCTGTACAAATTGCGGATCGAGGTTAAGACATAAAGTTTTTTAGGACAGCTGAGCCATTCCGACGGGAGGCGTACCTCCATCTCCGCAAAACAACAGACTTAGGGAAAAATGACATTAATACAAAAACGCTTAAAAGATGGACACTACTCCTGGAAGGCTATTCGTCGTGGAGGTGTGCTCAAGTTTATAACGGGAAGACCTTTTTATTATGCTTCAACCGTCGATACAATGGGGAGAGGGGAACAACCGGAGTCAAAAAAAGGGTTCCTACGCAAATCGTGGAAAAGGAAAAAAAAAAAAAAAAAGGGAAGGGAAACATTAACTCCTACTTGTAACCCCCTGCTATCATGGGAATCAAGTGCAACATTGAAACCGGCTGAGTTTGAAATGGGTAGCTCTCCTCGAGAATTGGGGAGCAAGAGAAAACGCCTTTCCTCTTGTTAATCGCTGACGGAAAGTCATTTTTTACTTTTGATTTACTGGTATGATAAGAGTTTCTATTAAATCCTTCAAAGGAGACATCTCTCAGCAATTTGATAGAGACGCTCTCTCCTCGGAACTATGGCAGCGGGTCTTTGTACGGAACCTGAGGACGAGGGAAAAGACCGGGTTCCGAGATTCACTTTATTGGCTAACTCAAACATTTTCGGAGAATTTGAAGGCAGAGCTTGGAAGGGAATACATGCAGCCAAAGGGGCCTGGACTGGGAAATAGGAATATCTGACCCTTGCAAGAAAAGCCCTGCGTGGGAAAGATGGTCAGGAAATAGAAGGAATTTTAAGGAGTTCGCTAAATAAGGGGAAGGGGTCTGGTTTGGAGTTAAGGCTAATTACTCCTCGGCTATCTTCAGGGAAGGGGTTTTTGCGAATCGGTGAGTGAAAAAAAAAAATGTGGAACCCAATAAGCCGGATTATATGTAAAAGAAATTCTGAGATTCACGCATCGAAACCGAGCGTCTCCTAGGTTTGTTATCACAGTCGTGGAAAAAGGAGGAAGCTTGGACGCCGCTACCGAGGAGGAAAAATTGGGGGGTTTAGGGAGGTCAGAAAAAGAGCAAGTAAACTCGGGGTCTCTCCAAAAACAAAAACAAAAAACGAAGCTATTAAATCCTCTGAACATTCTTGCATATGGAACAATCATCTGGCGCGCGCCTAGAGACTTGGGTGTCTTTTCCCTCGAGGCAACTGTTGAATTTTTTCGGAGGTTCTTATGTCGGGAAGTTCTGGGTCCTATGGTGCTTCTCATCTCGTCGGCCAAGAAACGAGGGGCGACTCCTCAGGGCCAAATAGGGGGATCGTGATTGAGGAAAACGCAGTTTTAAACAAGGACGAGGGCGTGATATCGTATTCCGGCAAAAAGGTCGGCCAATTGGTTGCTACGAGTGCGGGTGGGGATAAACGTAATGGCAAACAAGGAAAAACCTGAGACTTTCGGGGACACGGAAGGAAAGAGCGACCTCGGACAGAGGAGGGTCGAAAAAGTAAGGTAAACCTATTTCGAAAAAGGGTTCCCGGAAACGGCTCAGACTATTTTGGGTGAAGGAAAAGGCGGCTCGATGCTCGGATAAAGAACCAGGGAAAAGGTTACCGGAGGGGGTGGGGGATGAAGAGAGAAAAAAGCGCACTGACAGGGCAGTCGGGTAACCAGGTTTTAAAAAAAGAGCGAGGGGGGATCACCAGTTTCTCTTCGATAAAAAGAGCCCCTATTAACGTGAAATCAGAGAGGCTCAACCGGCTCTGAAAATAAAAATCATCCATGGTCGAAGCAAGATATAGCAAAAAACATCAGACCCTGAGGAGGCGCCGTGGGAGGCCAAAGGGCGCATGAAGAAAAGAGAAAGTAGAGCCGTTTGATCCGGGAGGGCCAAACCCTTGCTAAAATACTAGTGTCCTTCGCACTTTTGGACCTCAAGGCAGACGCCGGACTCTTTAGTCTTGAAGTGGCCTTAACACCACCAGCGTAAATGAAAAAAGACACGGACACTTTTAAAAAGACTACCGGGTGCTATGATGGATGGGTACAACTCAAGGACGAAGATAAAATCCGCAAATGCGGGGACTGAGGGAAAAAATGCTGTCCAAACCATCGACGAAAACAA
>Ga0179593_1416812_pt1 | contig 20091 bp, 18 predicted proteins | sample CZODoug2_1_08_16_FD_185931 | JGI IMG/M metagenome (GOLD analysis project Ga0179593, IMG submission 185931) | Vadose zone soil fungal communities from Angelo Coast Range Reserve, California, USA - CZODoug2_1_08_16fungal (PacBio error correction) | ecosystem: Environmental > Terrestrial > Soil >...
TGTCTCTCAAAAGTATGGGGGTGGGCTAGGGTCTGTGACGAGATAAAAGGGGGAGGGGGGTCGGCAGCTTCAATGAAAACAGACCATTATCGGACAAGAAGTGACCTACGTGACGCCTGGCTCGCGCGGCAAGGCGCGGCGGCATGCGCTCACCCCCCGGCATTCCGTCGGAAATCAACATCAAAGAAACACGTCGTTGAAAACCGACGCGGACCTGAACGCCGCGCCCTATTGGACAAGAACCAATTCGGGGGGGGGAAATATTGGCTGGGGAAGGAAAGGGAGGGTCAGAGGGAAGAGAAGGGGGGTAACCGGCGACCGCGGATGGCGTCGCGCGACGGGACCCTCAAAGCCCATCTAGAGGACTTAAATGGGGGGGGGGGGGGTTTCACAAAAGTCAACGTTAGGCGGAGTGATCACCGAGCTACATCCTCGGAAAAGCACTAAAATTGGCTTGCTGGAAAAGGAATCCTTAAAACTGGTGACGTAATCCTCTTAGTCCGATCGGTCAAGATCGATTGTCCGAAATAAATCGCGATGGGAAAAGAAGCCCCGCCCAGAACTGGGGGGGAGAGCTCTATTAACCACGAGGACCGTCGGATACCCAGGGTCGTAAGGAGAGGTGCGCGTTCATAATAAATCCGAAGAACGTACCGGTGGGGGGGGAACAAGGGGGGGCTCACTGTTTCTCTGCATGCAGAGGGAAAGGGGGTATCGAAGGGAAAGTTTTGTCCCACAAGGTGGGATATGCTTCCTTTCCTTACCGGCATTGAGCCCCTCTTTCCTTTCAGACCCGGTAGGCTGACCATCCGGGACTAAGGAAGTGTACAAACAATGGAGAAAAGAGGGTCCCTTCCCACGGTACCAGTTTTCCATCATGTACGGTCTGAGAAAGGAGGGAAGGATCGCGATGACCAGAGAAAAGGGGAAAGGGAGCGCGGGATTTATCTTTAGACATACTCAGATATCGAAGGACGGGAAAATCCAAACAAAATTATACCGGTTCAAGAAAGGCCGGGGAAGGGGGGGGAGAAAAAAAGCTTTAGGGGGAAGTAGTTTAACCTATCTGGACTCTGTTCAATGGAGCAGAAAGGGAGGGGGAGGGAAACCTTGGGGACTGCTTAAAATGAGAGTACTAGGGAGTTTAAAGAGGGGTTGTTGAAAGGGGCAGTCCATGTTTGTCTGTTTTTATGTTCAACGTAATAACTTGAAGCGTGAGCAAGGAGGGGCTTCTTGGCGCGGGTATTAAGGAAAAAAAGAATCCCTGAGAATTCTCAAGCCGCATTCCTTGTTGAGGAATGTTTGACTCGACCAAATGGGGGAGCAGAAGGAAAAAGAGTGTGCTGAGGGGCGCCGGCAAAGGCGCAGAAAACAGGGCGGAGACAAGGCGTAATGTCACCGGCGCATACTAAACGCTTGATCAGCGACAAGAAAGGGAGTGAGCAGTAGCGAACGACGATGGAAAACATTCGGGGGACCATCAGCTCCAGTAAACTTTGTGAGACCCGAAAAAAAGGGGGGAGTGGCCGTCAGTAAGAGCCAGGAAAAGAGGGAACAAAAAAAAAAAGAGATTTTCAGAAGAACCCCGGTCACCGTCTTCCTAGGTTAAATGTCGAGTGCCGAAAAAGACGTTGAAATCCTTTCAATTAAAGAAACGAAGATCAGTGAAGGTATCGATCCTTGACCGTGGGGGGGAGTGACCCTAACAAACCCGAAGCGCGACGTGCAGGCCAGACGCGGTTCATCACAAAAAAGAATGCGACTGAGAAAGGGGAAATCGTCTGCTCAAGGAAAAGACTCCCGGAGGAGAGGGACTTTTTATCCCTTCTCCCGGCGTAATAGAAACTGGAATCGAGGGGGACGCCCAGAAATAAAACTTTTCTTCACCTTCTATTTTACTGCGGGCCAGGGCAATACAACTGAGTGACTGTGAGAGTTTATAGGGAGCCCATACAGCGCTGCCAGAATAAGCAGGGAAAGAAGGGTATAACTCCGGGAGGAGCATCAATTGTCGGAGAACCAAGAGAGGACTTTCGATAAACGTCCTGTGCACCATTGGGTTCTACGACGAAGCACGGGAAATGTTTCCTAACGGGACTGGGAATGGCCGTTGCAAACCCACGACCACGGGGGGGGGGCGTAATCCTTTCCAACCGGTTAAATACCTAAGGATAGAGGTAGCAAGGTAGAAGCGTCGAGACACAGTGAGGCAGGTCGGTCCATGAGACCACTATGCTGCGCTGGTAAAAGAAGTCGGCAAGATCGGCAGGCAAGGATCTGGCCCTAAATTCCAGAGAAAGGCAAAAGATCAAGAAATAAACCCATTCAGGTCACCGAATTTCGTCTAGACGGAGACTCATCCTAACTCAGAATAAGGGGGACGCTGAATTATAGCTGAAAAAAAATTACGAGTTACGCGAAACCCTGAAAAAAATTCGATCAACGAAAAAGGTACGTGTCTAAATCAGAATCCAGGTCGAATCCCAGATACAAAGGAGAAAAACGGGGTCTAAGAGATGAAAGTCGATCGTACGCGCCCAAATATTAAACCGAAGTCACGGAAGAGGAGGGAAAAAAATAAGAAGAAAAGGACCTGTAGGAGGTTTCTAGAAACACTATCGCAGGCAGGGACTCTTCAAATTCTTCGCCTCACTCGTTGGTCTTAACGGTATGGGTGCTGGGCCCACTTTGTGCCAGGACAAGAAGGAAGGGGGGAAAAAGGATGTCAAAAAAAAACATATGACTGACAAAGTACTTAAAAGGTGTGTTCTTGGACAATAATGCCGGGCAAGAGAGTTAGGCGCATACGAAGTGAGGGAGAAGCCGGAAGGAAGAGCTGGAAAAGGACAAGGACCGCAAACAGAGAGGCTTATTGGTTTTCGGCTCCAGCTAGAGGCTGGGCGATGGGGCAAAAATAGACATGGGAGGGCGCGCTAGGCGGAAGGTGTGGCTCAACTAAATAGACTGTCGAAGAATAAATTGGAGAGGGAGAACCAAGAAGAAAGGGGGAGCAAAAAGAGATTGTTTTTAAAACGGTTTGCAAAGAGCACCTGGTGGCCTGATGATAGAGGGCAGGGGGGGGGGGGATTGGGCATACTTTGGCTGGTCCACGTTCCAAGGCGTGTCGAAGGGAGAGAAAGAAAGGGGGAGGTGAGGGGGGGGGGAGGATCAGGGAGAGGTCACCAACGACCGCGCAGCTCGGGAGTCTTGCCTTTGGGGAATAACTAGCTTTGGCGCAAAGAGGGACGGAATTAAACAAGGTCGACATGAAGAGCTGAAGGGAAGTTTACCTTGAGGGGGTCCTCCTAGATGCAAAGAGAAGGAACCATGAGGTGTTGCTCTGTCTGATGTGGGTAACGGGGTTGGGGGCATGCTTGGTCGGGAATGGCTTACCAGTTATGAGCGGCAGAGGAAAATACAAAAGGGGATCAAACCAAAAGGGAGGAGGAAAAAGAGAGATTAAAGCTAATTACTCAAAAAAAAGGGCCTAGTCATAAAGAAAACAGGTCACAATTCCATATAAGTAAAACAGCAAACAAGATCGCCATCACCTTCAGGCGGAAGGTCAGGGGACAGCAGGGAGAGAGCGGGGAAGGGAAGGCCACAACGGACCAATAGAACCCTTAGAACAGTAAATTAGCTGGGAGAAGGATGCCTCTACCTATGAAAGGGCATATTGAGGGAAAAGGGGAACAAACAATACCGACGGAGATTCTCAATAAAAGAGGATGGTGAGCGAGCCACTACGCACCGGTAGCATCAAGCGGCGCAAAAAGAAAAAAAAACACTAAGCCCAATGGTAATAAAACCATAAATTAGAGCCATCAATGACTTAAAAAGGAAAACCGGCTCAAAAAAAACGGGAAACATCGATGACGCCCCGGTAGGGGCGTGGAGAGAAAGACCGAGTAAAGGGGGAGGGGATAAAACAGATGATACTCAAAAGGGGTCTCACGCAAGAGGCGCAAGAACGAGAAGTTCGGCATTTATCATCAGAAGAACTAAGAGAGAGACCGAAGGGAAGAATCAAATGGGGCTTGAAAGGGGGGTTCCAAGACTATCCTCTTCTATCTGAAAGTGCTTGCACGGGAGGGAGAGTATCCTTCCTATTTAAGAGTACAGAGGAGAGGGGGGGAAACAAAAGTTGTAAGGGGAACCGGTGAAACCATTCCGCTTGAGGGACCCGGTGAAGACTTGCAGGAAGGGGGGCCAAGGGGGTCAAGGAACACCGAGGCGCCGGGCAAGAAAAAAAAGAAACAGAACACCAAATACGAGTAAGACATGAGACGGTAGAGTCTTGGAGATGACCGAGAGAGTGAGGCAGGGAGAAAAAAAAAAAAATATAACCTGGAGGGGGGAAAAAATTCTAGGGGGAGACAGAGACAGAGTTTCAAAATCCGGCGGAAACAGGCTTTATGTCGGCATCCTTCAACCGTTAGGGGACCGAAAAGAAGTACTGGGCCTGAGTCTAGTAAACGGGCCGTCTGGGAGAATGGACACTGCACGTCATTTGTGGGAAAAAAAACTATAAGGACGATTGCTCTGTCAGGTAGAAGGAATGGGGGGACGGGTCGAAGGCAGCAAATCGGACGATCGGACTGTGACGGACGCAGGGGAAGGGTAACGGGATTCGCATCGGGCTATGTCAAGGTGTAAAGATGGATGACCTTAGGCAGTCGGGGGAAAGGCGCTTTCCTGTGAAACGCAGAAAAATCAATGCCTAAAGCTAAATCTGAAATACCGTTGGCCGCCGGGAAATCACCGTGAGACAGGAATTAAATATGGAATTCTATTGTTAAAAAGAGCAAACAGGTTTCGGGAGGAAAAATGTTTCGGGTCTTAAGGAAACACCTAAACAGTCTGGGAAGGAGATAACAAAGCATAAAGTTCACATGGGTTGGTTGCGTAGTCTGCAGGGATTTTTTGCAGATTGTTAACACGAAAAGGGGGGCACAGGGGTGGGGAGTCAGTCATCAAAGTCCCGTTTTTGACGTAAAAAGTGGACGTCCGATACTCTAACAAAGAATCGCGAACACAACAAGGTTAGAGGGTGTCGTGTCTACTGTACGATCAACCTCTTGGAAAGGGAGTAAGTTGCGGGAAGATTTGACGCTCGCACGGGGAGGCCGCTTGAAGTCTAGAAACAAATAGCGCCAGCCGCGGTGCATGAGCCAGGATGAGGAACAGGTCGGCGAGTAGACCGAAAGATTGATCGGATCAAACGGTGGAAAGGTGGAGAGGAGCATTGTCGGTTGCAGGCGGAGTGTCAAGGTCGATCAACTGGGAAAATGGATCGCTGGTCATGGCAAAATAAGAAATCTGGGGTCACTCGAACCGAGACGTCAACTCACTGGGGAGAACATTTGACATCGACCGCTGTGACCAAGGGGGGGCGGGGTCCTTACATGGCAAGAGGACCCTTCCGCATGAAATAATTTTGGAAAAGGGGCTGGATGCGATTCTCAGCCCAAAGAACCTTTCTTGTCGAGGGTCGACACCCAGTTTAAGTTTCTCTCTTGCGGGAAGGGGGAAAGGTAAGGTCCTGAGAAGACCAAGGTAAACGCCTACTGTCGGAAACCTGGAAAGTCGGATCAAGTTTCCCTCAGGGAATAGCCTCGCCCAGGAAACTGCGCCGGGGTCGTCGAGTGCTTCTAACAAAAGCACCAAGCTGCGTGACCAGAGGTGCCATGTGTGGGAAAGGGTGAATGACATGCTGCAATTAGATTAGTAAGCTGTCCTGAGAATAGCCACCGGATTGAGGTCATGGGAAGCAAAAGGTTAACGCGAAAATTCAATAGCCAGCAAACAAGCGTATTGAGTGGGAAATAAATCATGAAAAAAGACGGAATAAACAAACCTAAGGAATAAATGGGTACTATCCATCCAAGGGGGAAAAAAAAGGAGAAAAATTGGTATCAAGCGCAGTGGGAAAGAGCGATTGCTCAAGGTAGTCACTTCCGCCGGAAGAAGGTCGTCGCCCTGCAAAGGTTAATGAAGGGACAGGTACAAGGTTGGGCGGGGCTTCCGGGAAATGGCCTTTTCCCAGCCATGCAAGTAGGGAAAAATCCCGATCCAAGTACCTTGACCAGTACCTCGACCAAAACGGTAAAGCGAAGGACCCGAAAAGAAGGAAAGAAGGTGTCAACAAAAGAAAAGGGAGGTGTTACCCTGCAATGCCTTGGGCTAATTCGGGGTCCCAAGGGGCCTTGGCGAAGGGGGGGACGCTGTAAAAACGCAAAAAAGCGTACCCGCCGGGCTCCACCGCGGGCCTCGGAAAGACCGGTTTTGGAATCGACAAAAAAAAAAGGGGTTAATTTCAGCAATTATCCGGTGACCCACCGGGCCAGGGTCTGAGATAGTCGAACGCGAACACCTCGGAAAAAGCCCAGGTACTTCGTTTACTTACATGAATCCGAAAAGGTCTTGCCTATTGGGGCAGCGCGATTGGGAAACAACAATGACAACAGGGTCTACTTCGGCAAGATTGGAACGATGATCGAGACCCCGGCGAGCATTACGCAGCCAGTTAGGGGGGACGGGGTTATGTCATGCGGATCAGCTGACGATCTTTGGTCAAGGGCCTGCAGCAAAGGGGAAAAAGTACTGGTTGTTTAGTTCCCGCTTGTGGGAATTGGACCAGGCTCTATACGCACATAAGGGATAAAGGATGTGAAAACATGTTTTGTACAGCCTTCTAAGCCAGATTTACACCCTAGGGTGTATTTTTTGGCATCGGGAAAACGACGTGGTGCAGATCTGCGGGGGGAAAACGCGTTGGTTGGATGGGACAGAGGAAGGGAGATGGGGTGGACAGCTGGGCCGCAAGCCTGTAACCACGGGGGAGGAGTATTGGGGGGTCTCTAACAGGATTAACTTCGGTGTACATTCAAGTAATGGTCTTAATTTCCTGGAAAGAAAAATCACCAGGACATCTAGACAAAATACAAGGCCTAACCATACGGGCTGAGACGAGCACCGGAGGACCTTCACACGAACTTTGTAAGATAAAAGAAATCCCCTGAAAGGGGGCGCCGTCAGAGACTAGCCAAGGGAGAAACTCAGAGATGACGCAAACTTCCTTTCTTGAAAAAAAGGGGGGGAAAAAAAGGCCCGAAAATAGTCCAATCCTCGAAAGAACTAGGGGGGGGGGGAAAATGACTCGCAGACTTCGTGTCACAGGCCGATCTTAAGAAGCTAAACTTACATAAAAAAAAGCCTTGAATTCTAGATCATCCACGATCCAATGAATACGTACCTCAAGATATGACGGGCGAAAAAAGGTCATAAAAGAAAGCATCAATATATGATGGGAGTCTGAGGTTCGAAAAATTGTGGATTGACAACTAAAACGAAGTTCGGGTCTTTAGCACCCATTAGGGGGGAGAGGACCGGGGGAAAATCGCTCTGGGGAAAGCTGTGGGATTCACAAGCGGAATTGGACCAGCAAGGGAATCGAGGCACCATAGTAGGGGGAGAAAAGGCTTGAACAAGGATTTTAGAAAAAGCGCGGAAATAGTGCAATGCACAAATTGGGGAGAAAACGAACCATTGAGGAAAGAATGGGTCGCATGTGGACTTTGTCAAGAGATCAAAGAGAGAAAAATATTTTGCAAAGAAACTAGAGGGGGGGGTCTAGGTGGATTTTGCGAAAATTCCTCAGAGCGGGAAATCGCCGGAATCACCACCAAAAGGGGAAGCAGATTTAAAAGGTCTATATCACTTCACAGGGAGGTCTCTGCGATAGAAGTCCAGCTCTTAGTTGCCCAAAAAGGGTGTAAGCCGAGAGGAAAGATAGACAACGGGGATGGGGAATGATACTTTTCTGGTCGAAACTTAAAGCCGAAAGCAGAACAGTGGGGTCCGGGCTCATTGGAGAGGGGTGTTTAGACAGCTGCATCTGAAGAATCCTGGAGGCTGGTAAGGCTTTGGGGGGTTGTGACCTCGAGAGGATGGACAAACCTTTGGACAGCCTGTCCGGTCTAAGAGTCGACGGGATGGGGTGGGGGCAGGATCGGTAGAAGAAGGCAGAAAGTTGCTTGCCTGCGGAGCGGGGGCACTCTCCAGGATCTGGAGGTACCGGAGGAGTCGCGGTCTCCCCGGCTCCATGGTGCTGTTTCCGGCGAGGGCCAAGCGACACTCTGCGGGGATATGAAGTGGGTTACTCTAAGGCCGGAGGAGTTGGACTGAAGCTTCTGGGGGGGGAAAAATATCGAATCTAACGAGGTTCACGCGCTCCTCCTCTTCGCACGGAGGAAGCTAATCGGCCATCTCCTTGCCTGCGGAATCAAACTCACACACACTAAATGAATGCCAGAAACCCAATAGAAGGAAAGACCAGTGGACCAAAATTATTGGGGGAATCTGTCATTCTCCGGCGTTTCCGCTTACAGAGGGTGAACATGAGGGCTAAGTGCGTATGGAAAAATCCCGCGCCGGGGGAAAAATCACTGGCCCGAGGAGGGGGATGTACGTATAAGCGTAATTTGTAAGCACCAATTAGATACCAGAGGTTCGACACCGAAGTCTTAAAATACACCGGGAAACTCAATAAAGTCTTTCTCGCCGGGAAAACGCGGGCCGGTAAATCGTCAGATTTCCGAAAAAAGTCTAATGAGTAGCAAGGGTCAAGAAAAAATCGCGAAGCAAATTCAAAGGAGCCTGCGGTCAAAAAGATCGGGGCCGGACGCGCGAAACGGGCGGAGGCGCGGGGGCGCGTTCGAAAAAAGGAAGAAAAAGACGGAGATCAGGGGAGAGGTAAAACGCGATACTTCACACAGCCGGGCGAGGACGCTAGTCCGGGGGTTGGAGGGGACGCTTCCTGCGGAACAGCAGCGACATAAGGAGGGAGAAAATCCCGATTCCTCTGAGGGGGCGCACGAATGAAAAGTCAAAGGAACGTTGCTCAGCGGTCAGGGGGAGGTGGAGTTTAAGGAGCTTCGTTACTCGCTCGGGAGGAAAAAAGTCTTTCGAGGAGGTAGGGTATCGGAGGGGGGTAAAATCAGTGAAGGGGCACCGAAGGACCTTCGAAAAGATCAAAAAATGCAAAATGGTCAATTCTTCAAACCGGGAAGAGAAACGGTCTTGGGGCACCTGACTCCCGAGGGGTACGGCAACCTATGAAATGAAAGGCATGAGATAAATGGGAGGGGGGAAAAAAGCTTGGAGGGAGGAAAGGACAGCTCGATAGGGTTTAGGGACGTCTGGGGAAATGATTTGGATTTTAAAGGGAAGAAGAACGCCTGCGCGGCGCAGCGGCAGGACTGGGCGATACTTGAGAATGCCAACTTGGGAGGAATAAGTCAAGAGGACCGTGGGGTTAATTAAGGGGGAGAGGCGATGCCAAGTGCAAAACAGATTTCAAGAGGGAGGGAAGCACTCGTCTTGTTTTCGGGGCCTCAGGATCGAAAAAAGCAAATCATACAAAGGCGGAGAAAAGGAGGGTGCGGGTCCTAAACAATAATCCTGAAGGGGTTCCATCGAAAAACAAGCGCAGGCTTTCTCTGGAGTCTAAAGCCTAAGATCGAAGGGCTAAGGAGGGGGAAGCAAGCAGGACCCGGTCCCATAGAAACAAAGATTACAAGTATTTTGGCGGAGTCCTAACAAATTCAAGGAAAGAAAGCCATGAAAATGACGGGGGAAATGGGACTTCCGGGGGCAGGCACGTCACGAAAGGGACACCTTCTTCACAGATTTAGAAGGTGAGTCTAAGCACTGTCCGTGACGCGACCGTTTGGGCGAGGAAATCCCCGCGCCTTCTAAACACGACGAGACCTTTCAATGGGGAAAAAGAGTACAATGTAACTGTGAAGGGACATGGAAGAAAAAAGCTCGATTCTTCAATGGTACTAATCAAAGACACCCTCACCAAAGGGTTCTCGAAGGGGAGAGATGGCCACTATAAATGGATAGAGTTAAGGAGAAACCCCAAGTACATAATGGGGGAAGTGTCACCGGAAAGCCCGGAGAACAGGTGATCATTGAAAGCTGCATGACTGGAAGCGAAAGGGCACAGGCCCTAGGAGACTCGTGGAGTAAAGACTTTGAAGTGGAAAAAACGTAAAATAGAAAATCTCTAACTAGGGGGGCTCGAAGGTGCACCGGAGCGTTAATCTAGCTAAAGGCCAAAGATGCAGTCGCAGGCAAAGTTGTAGAGATCGAACTCAAAAGTCTCTAACCGATTTCTAGGAAAAAAAAACCCACTAGGCACCGCCGTTCGATAAAAGTCACGGATAACCGCGCAAGAAAAAAACGCGTACCCTACGGACGACATGGGGAAGGCGGATAATATTCCCTTTAGGGGGACGGAGGAAACGGATTTAAACCCACGACAGGCTAGACTTTCCGCAAAAGGGGTAAAAGAGACCTCTAAGGACAGGGAATATATGAGCAGGTGTGGGCCCTACTTCAGTCGACACTTGCATCGGAAAAAGGCTAGGGGGCGCGTCCGACAAGCTGGATCCTAGGTCATCGATGGGGAAGGAATCGCTCGGGCATTTGGAAGAATTCCATATCGCAGATTTCAGAGAACAAGAAGTCAGAGAGAGACTTCCGTTCTGCACCGAAGGAGGAGGAAGGGTGTGGACCGTACTAACTCACTTCAGCAGATGGATAATAGCTAGTAAAAAAAACGAGTTGGGAGTAACGGGGGGATCGCCAAGGAAGAAAGGGTTGAGGGAAAAAAAGAAAAGGGAACGGGTTAAGAAGATCAAAGCTATGCAGTGAGGGAAGAGGTCCGCAGACATATGGACGTTTATCCGGGAAGACGACGGCTACATATTCAACGCCATGTCGATTATCAGAGGGAACTCAGCCTACCTGTCTCGTACGGCTGGGGGGGGAGAAAAAAGGAGAGGGGGACGGGAAGGGGAAAGAGATTGCAAAATCAGGCAAGGGGAATTTTCGGACTTCCTTTAACGGAAACTGCTGATGAGTGAGGGAAAGGGAGAGAACGCTTGGTCTTGACTCCGCACAATAAACAAGGATAAATCTGGGGACATAAGAACGCAGAGAAACCCTAAACAAGTGTTGTTAAATCGGGATGAATTGTCAGGCAAGGTCAATCGGAAAGGGGGAGAACAAGAGCCCAAAGGGAATAAGTGACCTAGGAACTTGGAAGAGCTTGATAAACCGGACCGCAAGATGAGACTTGTGTCGCGGGGGGAAGAAAACTCTGGCGTGCGCCTGAAAAGGCCAGATAACTAGAGAAGGGGGAAGTGCGGCGGGGGAGGGGCTATCTTGGAGGAAAATGTGAAAAAATTCTTCTCATCTAAAGGCAAAAATTCTACTATTTAAGAGTAATCGGGGAAGGAGTCCTACAGGGCGAATCGATGTTTGGACGGCGTTGGAAGAAAGAGAGAAAACGGTGACAGGATTTAGCTGTCGGTGATTCGATGGAGGGTACCTGTTCGGAAGGGTGAGGGGCAAGGCTGCAAATGAGTGGTGGTTGCGCCAGCGGGAGAGAATGGATGAATGAGCTGGATCGTCTAAAGCGCGCCAACAAGGCTGCTTCCTGGGGAAGCATTGTGAGGGGGGAAGCGGTGCAAAATGCTCCTGCCGGCAATCCATCGCGTCAGAGGGGGTAGAGGGACCATTCTCGGGGAGATATGAGGGGGTAAGGTTTCATTGTGGTTCCGGCTCTATCCATGAGACATCCTACTACGCCAAAGTGTTTCGTACTTCTTAGTGCGGGAGGGGTGGTTGTAGGGGGAAATCTTTGGGGGAAAAAACGATATTAAGCTATGGAGGAGACCCTCTGGTGTCCAGAAGATGGAAAGGAAGAAAAGAACGCTGCTCAGAAAGGAAGGGGAAGAGATATAAAAAACAACAAAAACGAAGGATGAAGAAGAAGTATTCATGCAGTAGGAACGCGCGAAAGAACCTGGAAGCAAAGAAAATCGACAAAAGAGGGGCATAAAGGAAAGGGAGAAGATTTGACCACGACAAAAAAACACTCATAAAAAGAGAAAAAACTAAACTGTCGCGGAAGAGGAGGAAAGCGTGGGCCAAACAAAAAGAGTAAACCTTCACACCAGGATTATCTCCTATCATGGTCCTAAATACGACAAAAAATGGTATGACCGAATTCATTGGAGGCAAAAAGAATAGCCAAGAAAGGCCAAAAGAAAGACGAACGACGAAATCATTTGATGAAAATCGCGCAACTTTTTTCGCAGCAATCGGCGCAATCACAGAACCACCGCCGAACTGAAGAAGGATGAAAAAAGACCGCGATTCCCAAAGCCTAGAGTCGATGGGATCAGGGAAAAGTACTAAAAGAATTCTCGTCAAAGTATCTTGGAGGAACCGAGTAATAGTCAGAAGACGTAAATATGAGAGAAGGACGAAACAAAGGGTCGTGCAACTCCTAGAGAGCAAACAGACGCACAGACCAGGACAGAAGACGACCTCAAGGACGCTAGAAAGGAAAAGCGATATCATTGGAGGAAGGGTGTCAAAGGGAGGGGGGAATTCGAGAAATCTAAAGTTCCTGAGTGAGGAAGGGAAGAGGAGGGATTGAAGCCCAAGAGAATCATATATTTGCAACAATGGTCCTGACGGTGGGTGAAGGAAAAGATGAGTGGGAGGGGCAAGAATTGTAAAATTTCCTCATGGGGCCTAAGAAACCAGCGGGAACAATGGAGAAACATCATCCATTAGGGTAAAGAAAAAGGAAAGACGAAAGGAAAGATTCGGAGAACAAAAGGAGGAAACCGGAACGACAGCCTACAGGGGTCATTGCGGAGGGAGGGTCGGTGAAATTGCGGTTAAACGAGGTGTACCGGAGAGAGGAAATGCCATAACAGGTAAGGGATCACGGACTGAGTTTCTCTGGGAAGATTGACGGGGTGTCCCGTTCTGGACTGGGGAATTGTAGTGCTCGAAACGACTCTGGGGGGCTGTTATACGCGGAAAAAAGAGTAATGTGTGTAATTGAATGTTACCGAGAGAAGTTATAAATGAGAATTTCGGCGAATGGGCAAATCACGCGAACCTTCTTTTAAGAAACGAAGGTTTCTTGGACTTAAAGAAGATGACATTAAAGTGACTGGTCCGAATGGCATTTATGCTCTAATGTGGAGGAAACTCCGAGCATTCACCAGCGCAGAAGCGGAGACGCGGCAAGGAAACTCGCTAAAGCTGAAAAAGCCGTAGGAATGACCGGAAACTGCAGAGAGGAAAGGACGGGTAGAGGGAGCTTAAAGGTTGGGGGGGATAAAGCTCTTTTCAAAGTGGGTTGAAAGACAGGAAGGACCTCAAACATCGGAAAGGAGAGAAAAAAGCCTAAGGGAAAATGTCGTTAGGGAGGTCGATTGAAAGGCACTGAGTTGAGAGGAAAGGGGAGGGCATCGTGTGGGGTCAAAATAGGTGAGAGCATGTAGCGGCGTCGAGAGAAAAGGCAAGTGCCCTGACTTGCAAAAAGCCGACGGACGGACCTTAATCGTAAAGCCTAGGGGGTCAAAAACCGGGAAGGTTCGCCGGCTAAAGTGGCAATACTGGAGAACTTGATGGGTCTCGGGGTCAGGCCGCGTCCAAGAGTTCAGGGAAAGTCACCTGTTCAGACGCCGGGCTTGAAAGGGGAGAGGGGAAGAACAAAGACGCCACGCTGCCGGGGGCGGTACGTGGGAACCAGACGATCGCCCAGGATCGGTCGGCAGAGAGCTCAAACGGTGTGAAGTACGCGAGACGTTTTAGAGAGAGCCTTGGATGGACAGGCGTGTACTGCAAGTCAAGATGAGACAAATGGAAGAGTCAACCAGTACAGCCTCCAGCTGCTCCGTACGACGGGCGAGGAGACGGGGACACTTCCAGAACCAGGAAGGGGAATCCGAAACCTGGGGGAAGAGTTGAATCGAAACTGGTGGCGGTCTGACTAGGGGAGGAAATAAGCACCTCACACGGGACTTTTCTAGGGGAAACCCATTGCCGTTGACGGAGTGCGGCCGAATGAGAAAGGTTCCGTCAAAAATCTAATCCTCGAGGTCAGCCGGGCAATTAGGATCAGCTTTTTTAACGGATCGCCGGTGACATAACCTGAATTTTCAAGGGGAGGGCGCTTCCGGAAAAAATACACCAAGGCTTCCAGGCGCTGACATAGGGTTAAATGTTTCATGCGCATTACGGCCTCAACACCCGGAAGAAAAGGGGAAAGCGGATGAGGAAACAGTTTGGCAGTTTTAAGCAAGAAACCCACCATTCATTCCTCCGTCGACCGCAGAACTTGGGGTTGCTTATGGAACAATAATCCGAACAAACCAGAGAAAACAAACAAAAGAAGGGAAATAGGACGAGGAGGAACTAAGAGTACTAGGCCGGCTCAATTCCTCGATTCTTCCCAAGAGGTGGAATACCCGATGGGCGTCAAGTGGGGGATGTCCACAGCGAAAGAGAGCCCCGGGAGAATGTCATGCAGGAGAGCAATGGGGTTCCTTTTGGGGATCTGCCGTCCAGTTTAAGGCGTGGCCGGAAAGCAAAGAAACAATCTAGACCCGTCGACCGTAAAAGTTTCTTTATCGAGAGAGTAAAGGACGCCGGAAAGGGGATTCACAAACCGCAATGAGAAAATGGTCAAAAGTCTGGAATAAAATACACTGGCTGGGCCATCCCGATGGGGCGTCAAAGACCTGTACTCAACCGGGGGGCGCCGGACAGAAAAAAAGGGGGGTGGCAGGAGAAAGGGTCTGGGGGAGTCCGGCTAAAATTGGACCGCCCCACTCCTGTTGCGGGGGAAATAACGCGCAAACCGCTCCTCCGAAACAGGGGAGCGAGGAAAGGAGGTTTTAACGTCCGAAATCTGGGAGAGTGATAATGGTTCACAGACAATTCGAAAAGAGAGAAATGACTCTATGATAAAAAACTTGTTCCGGAGGTAGAAGAGAAGCAAGACAATGGAAGGAGTTTAAGGGGGAGAATCAGCGGGTGAGCACGGGACGCCGGACGAAGGGTGGTCCTGCGCCGGAGGGATATGGGACGTTACTCTCTCAAAATTCCAGCCGACGAAAGCAAGGGATGTTCACCATGGAGGTTCACTGAACGCCGTGCCACTTTTCAAAAAACAGAATGGGGTTTTGGGGGGGTGGTACATGTTATGCTGGAAGAGGAGGGGGTCCAAGCGAAGGTTCTTGATGTATTTCCACGGCAGGAGAGGGATGTATGCGTGGTTAGGACTCATTCTCAGAGCTGGTCTGCGAGGGAAACATCGGCGAGGAAGGTCTTCGGAGGAAATGGAGGCATTGGTCAAATCCTCCAAGACGCCTAAGCGCAAGGAACCCATAAGAGAGAGTACCGAGGTGACGATGCGCTCCTGACGACAAGGACGAGGTTTGGCCCGATAACGATCCCCTATGAATCAAAAGAGGAGGGAAAACTTCATCGAAAGGAAAACGCTTTTAGGAGGTCGAGATTCAGCTCGGCAAAGCCTAAAATGTGAGGAGAAAGGCGACAAGAGTCACCAGAGGTCAGCGGAGAATAACAAATGCCTAAAGAAAACAAGCAGGCTTTCTCTTTTCCTCGGGTCCACCAAACGACCGGTTAGACAAATCCGGCTGCGGTCGCAAGGCCTGATAATACAAAACCAAAAGGTGCCCCGGGAGAGCTTAGAAAAAGTGATCCCCCCGCGGGGGGTCTTTTAAAGGCGTCTTCAAGAAACGCATCCATCGATACGCACTTGGGAAAATAGAGCTGGGCAAAAGTGGGTGATGAAGGGCGGGGAACCAGGCGGAAACAGTTGAAGCTCAACTCTCAATCACACCAGAAAAATCGCTGTTATAGTTACACGGGGGGGGGGGGGGACTAGATGCAATGCTCAAAAGGGGGGGGAGGAGGACCTCTCGCCAAAACTCTACAAGAGATTTTGGCGCAAGTTGAGCATGGGGAATAGCCGCGAATCTTTGGCAAGCCTAAACATCTCTTTTTCTGATTTGGGGCTTTAGGGGGGAGATGAGATGAAAAAGGGAGAGAATCTTAAGCTCCTCATCACAACCGCTTGGCACAGCGCGATTGAAAGGAACTGATCTGCTTTCTCGTTCAGTAACTCAGAAAAAGAAACGAATCGGGGTTCAAAAAAAAAAGGTTTCCTAACCGCCTCAGGCTGAACTTTTGCTGTGGTTTGGGATCGGAAGGAGTCCAACGCCGCCGGCTTGTACGCCTGAAAAAAAGCAGGTGGGGGGGGGGGGGGGGGGGGGGTGAGACGGGGAAATCTAACTCAGCTGGAGTTCTGGGTCCCAGTGTCGTGCTACCGAGCTCAATGGAAAAGACAGGGGAACGCAATCTCTCTCTCAAATGCGACTTGTCGGGAGTGCAGGCTGGACCTCGGGGGGAGACATAGAAATATTGGGAGGGGGAGGTGCAAAAAAAAATCTACATTAGGGACGGATACACTTTCCTTTCTTACTTGATAGGGAGAAAAGGGAAAAGAGGCCGGGCGCATGTCTAACGGCTTTGTCTCGAGCGCTGGGGTCTCGAGCGTCCGATTGAAGCTGGAGAAGCGATGGGAATGTACTTCTCCGATGGTTCGAGGCAAGGCAGGGGGGAAAAGAATGCAGCCTACCCCTAAGGTCAGCACATACGGACGGGCAAGAACAAAAGGGTCGTAACCTTGCGTGTTCTCTGTTGACAAAATAACCAATTAGGGGGGAAGCTTGGCTCTGCTTCTTTCAGCTTAAAGAATGGTACACTGACCGGGGGAGGGGATCTGAACACGGGAGACGTACATCTCAACGCGGCGATATAACAAAAGCTACATGTCCCCGCAGACCAACATTAGAGCGTGGAGTGCTCAAAGAAGGGAAGGAAAAGAAACCGAAAAACGGGCGTCTAGGGAAAAAGGAAACGATCCTTATCATCTCATTGCATTCGCCTTATGCGGGTCAGATTGGCTCGAGCAAGAGTCTGAAAACCCCGCCCGAAGGAGTACATTGAATCAACCGGACGAAGGCTCGATCTAGGGGAAGAGGGGCGCAGGGGGGAGAAAAAGATCATAAAAGAAGCCTTCGCAAAATTGATCAGGGCTTCGCCAGCCTGCCGAATGCACACAGTCTGCAGGCGGCGTCTGGGAGACCTGCCGAGCAACAGAGTGCTGGCTACAGCACAAGGGGGGAGAAATGACCGGCTAGGGACGAAGAAGGCACCGGGGAAGTCAAATACATTTAAGCGTTGTCATTCTTGAGGGAGCGCTGCTTTAGATCGAAAAAGAGAAACAGTAGGAGTCGTAGGATCGGGAAAGGGGGGAAATGAGGTGCCGGTGGTTCAAAAGGAAAAAAAGGGGACTTAAACCATTAACCCTGGCTCCTGTCAATGAATGCTAAGTGAAGGATATCTGGTCTTGGGGTGGTGACAGAAAAGGGGAGAAGTGGGGGGGGTGGGGAGAAAGGGGGGGCTGGGTGGACTCCCAGATGGGGAATCCCTATTGTTGATGACGATGCAAAGAAGGGAGAAGACGAGGGGGATGAGACAGGAAGTAAGAAAAAAGTTTATGAAGTTTTTTTATAATTTTTTCTAAGGGTATTGGGGTCGCTGGACTAAAAAAAAAACGAGCCTGCGCGGGCGCAAGAAGGATTTTGGCGGGGGAGTGGATCGTAGGACGCAAGCTGTTAATGCAGCAATTGGGGGAAAAATGCGAAGGAAAACTGGAAAAATTTTCAGACGGCTCTCTGGGGGGGAGGTGGGGGTTCGCCAAACATTCAAAACATGGAGTGACAACTTATGTTCCGCTGGATCATCGTCACACGCTGGATCATAAATGGACAGGATCGACAAATCTAGGCTTTTCGCGGGGGGTCTCAGTACCGACGAGAGGGGCTGGAACCATGCGGGTCCACAGAAAACAAAAAATGGGTGTCCCTATTACCGGTTGAGTTGGCTGAGTCACGATACTACAACGCCATTAAATGCGTTCAATAGAGAAGGAAATAACGACCACAAAAAGAAAAAGGAGGAGATGAAACCTTTTACACCGGCATGTGAAACGGCGCCGGGGCGGCAGGCAACGTCTTACGGGTCAATGACCAGCGAAAAAAACAAGATCAGGGGGGGGAAGTTAAGGAGGCCTTGGAATTCGAAACCAAGGACACTCTCTCTCTGACCAAAGATCGCCACCGTTATCCGATCACAGAAGTCAATCAAATTTCTAAGAGCTAAGGGATAGGACCACTGACCTGGGCTGATCGTCTGTCGAAGAAAAATAAGGGGGGGACATAGTGGTCCGCTGTGGAAAAGGGGGGAGGAATCACCCTCTCACCTTTTTGAAGCAACTTCTGGAGCCTGCACGCCAGAGAAAATGAGTTAGAAAGCGGGGGAAACAGTCCCGGCCCTAGAGGCGACAGCGCTAAACAAGGGGGAAGGAGGCGATGCCTAGTGATAAGGTCTCGAAGTCCAGCTTCGAAGAGCGTGAATGCCATGGCACAGTGAGGTGGAAGCGAAAAAAAACCAATAACTGCTCACCTACAGCGATGAACCACACGATCCAGCCTGGGATGAGGAACGGGGTGCGCCGCGGCCACAGAGGGGCCTAGGGAAAAACTAAGAATAAACCTTGCAAGGCGGCGTTTTTTAGAAAAAGAAGTTACGCCTGTTGTTCCGGTGCGGACTGGGACCTTGAATGGCAACCAAAGACCAGCAGCGGGAGAATTTCGCACGGTGAAGCTCGACGCGACAAGGGCCAGGGATATCAAAAAAATATTACAAAGGGGTCGACAAGTCTTTAAGTCGGCAGTCGTCTACCTCTTAGGACATGTTGATTTTCCTGCGAATGGAAAAGGAACGCTCGGCATAGGAATCAAAGGTCGAAGAAATCCAGGGAACTCCTGGGGAGCGAAAGAGACTATAATAAATCCTTTTCTTCACCGAAGTAGATCGCGCTGAAGTACCCTCGATTTCAAAAAAAAAAAAAAAAAAAAAACGGGAAGAAAACAACCCCGCGATCCTTGGGGAATGACATTATCAAAAGTGTTTACTATCGAGAAAAGGAAATCACCTGGAGGAGAAATCCAGACCAGGACCCTAAAAAAGAAAAAAAACGTATCATTTCTGAGTTCGCATATCCCGCTCGGGAAAGCCGAGCCAGGACCTGTGATTGAAGGAGACCTTCTACACCTCGATTGGACAACCAAGGAGAAGGATCGCGGCAGAATCAAGGACTGCGGCGGTCGTGCTTTTCTAACAGGTGCTGGCATTTATAGCGCACTTAAGGGAGGGAAAGGAAGAAGTTGAATGCTGTTCTTGGGAAAAACCTTCCTGAGGCCGGGGGGAGACCGAAAGAAAACGGAGGGTGTCCTTTCCCCAGACCTTAGGGAATCGAGTCAAAAGAAAGACGAAGGAAACTTGCAAGTTTACCGGAACAGTTTCTGGGTAAAGATAGGGGGAGGACGTGAGAGAGGGGCGCCTTATTAAACTCACGGTCACTAAGGGACCTTCAGCGATCGCCATGCCGGCAGAAATAATACCCACCGAGGATCGTCATTGTTTGAGGCGAGACCGCGACGTATTCGGACGAGAGGAGGGGGACAATCCAAAAAAGAAGTTCGTCGGGATCGGGGCCCTTTGGGTTTCATCTTCCTCTCTACGTCAATAAAAGAGTTTAAGTGAACGATCCACAAAAGAGGGAAGGGGGGGGGGGAAAACGTACGTGGACCGAGCAAAGGGGGTTGAGAGACTTAAACTACGGGGGTATATCGGGTGGGCAGCATTGCAGTTGATTGCCGGCGGCCACCATTAGTGTGGTGTTCGTGATTGCGAAGGGAGTGCGAGTCTGTAGAAATAATCTCTCATTCGTGCCACCGGTATTCTGTCTTGGGGACCTGGGGGAGCATTGTCGTGACCTATGAGTGGCGCGGCTCCTGCCGGTCAAGTACAGCATGCATCGTAGTCTCAAAACATGACTCAGGAGGGGTAAGGGTGGAGATGAAGGGGCAAAGGGTGGGGGGAAAAGACCAACGCTAGAGCAGTGTCATCCGACACGCGCCTGGGGAAAGGGTTGGCGGTACTGCTGATGGCGGAGGGGGGGGTGTCAAAGGGAGATGATGGGGCCCTAGTCAAGGGAGGGGGGGTGCTGAAGTTCTATCTTATTACTATAGTCAGCTTCTCATACCTCCTTGA